>OIWK01003089.1_pt1 | contig 12141 bp, 9 predicted proteins | sample 1587401 | NCBI WGS metagenome assembly OIWK01 (sample SAMEA3888911, study PRJEB22519) | human gut metagenome | biome: human gut; feature: human-associated habitat; material: faeces | place: Denmark | collected 2009
CCTCATACAGATCTTCCGTCCTGGTCTTTACATCCTCAAAAACCGCCTGGGTACTGTCCGGTATCAGACCTTCCGGCCAGAAAATCTTTATATTCCCTTCGTAATCTTTTACAGAGACTGTAAGCTGTACACAAAAACTGCCCTGCCGGTCCTCTTTTACACAGAAAATATCGTTTTCCTTTTCCGGTATTATAAAGGTTCCCTTTAATGTTTTTTCAAAAGGAGACTGCGACTGTACTTCTATATCATAAACTCCCGGAGTCATATCCTGAATTACGATACGCTCAGAACTTCCTGCCCCTTGCTGTGGATACAAAATACCTTCTCCGCCTTTTTCTTCCTGTTCTTCCCCATCTTTTTTCACCTGATAAATGTAATGGATGGGCGTATCAGACCATCTGTTTCCGTCCTGATCATTGCGAAGCTCTATAGAAAGCGCCTCTGTTTCCGGTGACAGCTGGTATTCTTTTCCTTCTTCTGTCAACCGGTCACTGGTAAAATAAAAAGGAACTGACGCTATTTCCCAGATACGGGTACTGCTATGATGATACCTGGCCAGAACTGGTACTACAAAGGTTGATGCTGTTGTTTCTGCCTGTTCCATATGAACCTGTATTTTCACAAGATCCGGAACATCCGCCCATAAAACATCTTTCTTATCTTCCGGCCATATTACTTCCAGTTCATATGCATGGCCCTCTTTTTTTCCTGCTTCAAACCACATATCAGCCGTCTGAAACAGATAATTTTCTGTGACCATTTCTGAAAAACGTCCCAGCTCAGTATTATTTCTTTTTAATACATATGTAAGGGGCAGCGTTCCGGCTGTTGTAACCTGAATGGAATAGTTTTGTCTGGTCTCACTTACATTTCCATTTTTTTCATTTGTCACTGTAAGGGCGTATACCCTGTCTGTTCCCGGCTGCAAATCACCTGTTTTCCCTGCTCTGCTAAAGGGCTGCAGGATCTGTTCCCCATGTTCAAATGCAGCCACTTTTGCGCTTTCCTGCTTATGATCTGCACCGCTGTATCTGGCAAGGGTCTGCAGCCACTGTATCCCTTTTCCAATTTCCGGGATCTTAAACATTACCACACCTTTGATCTGAGACCGTTTAATGGGAATGTCCTCTGTTTCATTGGCATCCCCTTTTGTAATGACCTGATCCCCTTCTGCGGAAATGATCCTGTGTACGATTATGGACTCACCTGACTGGTAGACTACAATGTCCCCGATTTCTGCATCTGCCTTTTTTCTTACTAAAAGCAGAGTTCCTTTTTTTAAAGCAGGTTCCATACTTCCTGAAACAACATTAGCAAAGCCGATACCAAAAGGCATGGGAAAGGGATCTTTTAATACACGTTCTGCACAGATCATGTACATCCCTGTGCCTAATACCAGTCCCAGAATTGTCATTACAAACCTGCGGATCCATTTTTTCATTTATCCATGCCTCTCTGTTCATCAATGCTAAATTTTCCGTTTTTGTCTACCTTCAGTCCTGCCGGTGTCCGGTTGCTTCCGTCTTCTTCCGGCGGGATCACACCCTCTGGTATGTATACCTTCTGCTTTTTATCAATAACCGCCCGGTATGAAGTGTCCGGAAGGAATGTACTTTCTTTTAAAGTCAGCACCAGTTCTATTGCCCGGATCTGTTTTCCCACCCGGATCTTAAACGGACTGTTTTCCCGGAAAACAAATGAAACAGGTTCTTTTTTCTTTCGTTCCAGTTTCCAAACCAGCTGATAAGCGGTACCATCCGGCATAAGAACTTCCCACTTCTGTTTTCCAAAGGGAACTTTTTCCAAAACAAAACGTCCATCCACAGCAATTTTTTCTTCTTTTCCGCTCCATTTCAGAGTTCCGCCTGCTGCCGCTTTTATAAATCCGGTAACGTAGATCCTGTGTCTGAAAAATAAAAGGATGAACCAGAAGAATACACCTGGCAAAAACAGGTTTCTCCATTGGAAAGCCGGGTCAGATCTTTCGCAGACAGCAGCTGTATAACTTTCTTTTATCCAGATATACAGTTTCAGGATCCGTCTATACAGAACATATAATCAGTCTACCTGGTCAGCAGTTAATTCTATGGAGAAGCTGGTTTTTACGGAGGCAATTGGAGATGAAACTCCTGACATTGTTGCTAAACCTGTGGTCTCATTAACTCCTACTAATGCATAGGAGCCTGATAATACATCCTTCACCACAACCTTACTTGTCCCTGCGATCAGCGCCCCCAGGATCGTATCCGCACCGTCATCTCCTTCAAACTCCCATTCCCAGGTAATATTGGTACTGGAGAGATTGTTTAATTGATCTGCCAGATCTTCTCCCGGTGCATAGATCTTTGCAGCATCTGTTTCTACTGTATAGATCGTCTGTCCCTGCTCTGCACCGGTTCCTGCACTGCCGGTAACAGGCTGGGAGTCTGCCAGCAGATTAGCAATATTCTGTCCGATCTCACTGAGGCTGTCTTTTGTCTTTGAGCCAGTTACTTTTGCACCGCTGTAAACTACGGGATAGTAATTGGACTCAACATTAGCTACATTCTCTAGTGTATAATATGTGACTCCGGTCCCTTGCGTATACCCCTTCGCCTTTTCATACGCACCACCTGTCTCCGTATAGTATTCATTCCCCCCATTTGCAAAATCCTCTGCCTTTACATCATGGGCTTCCACCATCACCCCATATTCACCTTTCTTCAGGTAAATATTCTGTGTCTTGATGGTTCCGTATACTCTGGTGCTTACTTCCGGGGTTCCGTTTAATGTGATGTGAAGTCCACTGTTAGAATTCCTGGTTCCGGGGGCTATCACATCGGTTCCGGCAGCAGAACTTTTAACCGTAACGGAACTGTCCGTATTGGAGACAATGGTGTTGGAGTCTGCTCCTGCGTAAGCATCCCCATAAAGACTTCCGCTGATCCCCAGATTTACGCCCCATTTTGCTGCCCTTGCGCTGTCCTGGGCTGCATCTGCTGTGGTGTATTTTGCGAATGTTCCGCTGATCATACTGGTGGTTAAAAGAGCTGCGATCATAAGTCCTGATGCTGTACGCATCCTTTTGTTTTTCTTCATACCTGATTTCTCCTTTCACATTCCATGGCATATATTCTGTTTTTTTCATATCGGTTTCTGCGGACTGCATCATACATAACAAACAGAAGGATCGGGAACACAACACAGACCATCATTCCTTTTGACGTCTGCATAAAGACCACTGCATTTCCCAGTCCCTGGATCCGCCTGCGGTATACACCGGCCAGATTTTTTGCCGGCACTACAGCATTGTCCTTTACATTATTGGCATCCCCTTTTGTAACCCATGCCAGACTTCCATTTTCATCTGTTGTAATTGACTCCACTCTGTGGGTGACAATGCTTTTTCCGTTTCCTGCAGGATCAAAAAATGCGATCACATCCCCTGGCCTTACATCCGAGGCAGATTTTGTATGGCAAAAAATCAGGTCCCCTGCCTGAAATTCCGGATACATGGAATCTGTCAGTACCACCATTGGGAAAGTACCTGCAATATTCGGCACCCGCTCCCTGTTTATATGGCTTTTAAACAACAGTGTGCAGTTTATAACTACAACCGGCAGGATCAGGATACACAAAAGCGTCCCCACAAAAGTTCCCATCTTGCTAACCCATTCTTTTTCCACTGCCCTTTCCCTCCTTTAAAAAACAGATATTTTCTGTTACATACCGCTGGTAATCTTCCTTTATTTTTCGTTTGTTTCTGAGCCTGTAGGGAACACGGAGATCTCCTTTTAACAACATTACTTCTCTGATCTGTTCTACGTAATCCAGATTTACGATATAGCCTCTGTGGCAGCGGTAAAAACGGGGATCTTCTCTCAGCTGCTCTTCGATCCTGCCAAGATTTTGGGAACATTTAAACTCCCTTCCGTCTTTTCTCCTGCCATATACCCGGTGCTCCCTGGCTTCAAAATACACCAGTTCATCATAACCGTAATAGCTGTAATCTCCCTGTGTACGGACTGAAAATCTGGGATTTTTTCTTTTGAAAAGCTGGTCTAACCGCTTCACCAGGCGCTCCTTTTTCAAAGGTTTTATCATGTAATCCAGTGCGTTCATTTCATAACTTTCCACAGCGTATTCCCTGTTTGCAGTGAGAAATATAAGAGGGGTTCCATCCTCCTTTTCCCGGATCCGCCGGACTGCTTCAACGCTCCTTTGCCCGTTCATCACAAGATCCAGGATCAGAAGGTCAAAATGTTCCCCCTGAGCCATGTCTTTTTCCAGAACTGTAAGATCTGTATAAGAAGTCACAGAAAATACCCTGTGGGTTTCCTGGGAATACGCTTTTAGGGCATCTTTTAAAAGCGTTAAATGGTCCTCTGCCGTGTCAGCAACTGCTATTTTCCACATAGGCACAGATTCTCCTTTTACATTTTGTAGCTTTGCTTTATTTTGTTTAAACTGGTTGGGATCAAAAAAGACTCCGGATAGAAAAGAAATATTTAAAAAAGATCAAAATAAAAGATACTGGTATCGTACCATAACTATTTTTCTTTGCAACCACTTTTTCCTAAAATGCAGAAATTCTTTCCTAAACAGCAGATTGCAATTAAAAAAGTCAAAAAAAAGAAGGACTGCGTAAACAGCCCTTCTCAGATTAAATTTTATTCATTACTGCTTTCGATCGGCTGGAAGATCCTGGTCACTGCCGGGTCTTTTGACTCCTGGCAGGCCTTTGCCATTTCGATGGCTTCTTCGCAGAACTGATCCTGGGAATTTACAAGGACCTTTCCACGCTTGTCCACTTTCTCGTAGCTTCCATCCGGCTGGAGAAGATGTGCTTTTACATTGTCTTCCAGTTCCAGTTTCAGGATATGGATCACCTTTTCTTTCAGGTTTTCATCTTCTACCGGGAACAGGATCTCCACACGGCGATCCAAGTTTCTTGGCATCCAGTCTGCACTGCCCATATAAACTTCCGGACTTGCGTCATTAAAGAAATAGAAAATACGGCTGTGTTCCAGGAAATTTCCTACGATGGAGCGCACGGAAATATTTTCGCTAAGACCGGGAACTCCTGCTTTCAGGCAGCAGATACCACGGACGATCAGCTCTATTTTTACCCCTGCACAGGAAGCGTCATAAAGGGCGGAAATGATCTCCTTATCGCAAAGGGAGTTCATTTTTGCCATAATGTGAGCTTCTCTTCCTGCTCTTGCATGCTCTGTCTCACGGTTGATCATGCGCAGGAAACGATGGCGCAGCCATAAAGGAGCTACTGACAGCTTGTTCCATGCTCTTGGCTCTGAATAGCCGGAAAGCATATTAAATACAGCAGTTGCGTCTTCACCGATCTGGGGATCGCAGGTTAAGATACCGCAGTCTGTATACAGTTTTGCAGTGGAGTCATTGTAGTTTCCGGTTCCCAGGTGGACATAACGGCGGATACCGTCTTCTTCCATACGGACAACCAGAGTGATCTTACTGTGGGTCTTTAAGCCCACCAGACCATAGATAACATGGCAGCCAGCTTTCTCTAACATCTTTGCCCAGTTGATATTATTTTCCTCATCAAAACGGGCTTTCAGCTCTACCAGAACAGAAACCTGCTTGCCGTTGTCTGCTGCCTCTGCCAGTGCCGCAATGATCGGTGAATTTCCGCTGACACGGTATAAGGTCTGCTTGATGGCAAGGACTTCCGGATCTCTTGCTGCACTGCGGACAAAATTAACGACCGGGTCAAAGCTCTGGTATGGATGGTGGAGCAGGATATCGCCTTTGCGGATATTGGTGAAGATATTGTCCTCATTCATCAGTTCCGGAACAGGCTGCGGTGTGTATTTCGGAGTCTTTAAATGGTCAAACCCATCAAGACCATACATTTTCATTAAAAAGGTCAGATCCAGTGGTCCGGATATCTGGAAGATATCTTCGGAGCTGATGGAAAGTTCCTTCTTTAAGATCTTTAAAAGCTGTTTATCCACATTGGACTCGATCTCAAGGCGGATGGCTTCGCCCCACTGACGCTTCTTTAACTGCTTCTGGATCTCTTCCAGAAGGTCTACTGCTTCTTCTTCATCTAATGAGAAATCTGCATTTCGCATGATACGGAAAGGATGGGATGTCACAATGTCATAATTTAAGAATAATGACTGCATGTTCCGCTCAATGATCTCCTCTAACAGGATGACCACTCTCTGGATTTCTCCGTTCTCATCCTTTTCTTCCGGCAGCTCTACAATCCTTGGGATAACAGATGGAACCTGTACCATGGCAAATTCCAGCTCTGCCTCTTTTTCATTCTTCTTTTTCAAAAGAGCGGCAATGTTTAATGTTTTATTGCGGATCAGAGGAAATGGTCTGGATGAGTCAAAGGCCATTGGTGTAAGGACCGGATATACATTTTTGTGGAAATATTCATCTGCAAAAGCAGCCTCATCTTCGGTAAGGTCTTCATGTTCCATGACGATGCGCAGACCATTCTGCTTTAAAGCAGGTACCAGGGAGCGGTTGTAGGTGGAATACTGCAGATCTACCAGCTGGTGAGTCTTTTCACTGATCTTGTCCAGCTGCTCTTTTGCAGTAAGTCCTGCAATATCTTTTTTGGCATATTTCGCATGGACCATGTCTTTTAAAGAAGCTACACGGACCATGTAAAACTCATCCAGATTAGAAGCTGTAATGCTTAAAAATTTCAGGCGGTCAAACAAAGGGGTACTTTTATCTCTTGCTTCGCTTAACACACGGTAGTTAAACTCGATCCAGCTTAGTTCGCGGTTTACATAATCATTTTTCTCAGCCATTTTACACTCTCCTCTTCTGCTTCAGCACAGGACGTATTCCAAATATTTCTTCAAAGAAAGCTGCCTTCTGTTCAAAAGAGGCACTCTCTAAGGCCAGATCACCCTTATAACCGGTAGTGATCACCAGCTGGCCTTCTCTTACTGCCATACGGCAGTCGATCAGCTTTGACTTATGGGTCTTGTCCATAGAGTTGGCAAGACGCAGGATTGCTGTCAGCTTTGCGATCAGAATGGTAATGGCCGTCCGGTCAGATACTCCTGCCAGATCCTGTCCTGCTTCTGTTTCCAGCTGCATCATATCATAATCGAAATCACGGATGTTATAACGCACTACATTGGCAATGATCTCACGCTCTAAATGGCTTAAACCAATGATCTCTGTAGACATGATCAGAGTATAGCCACATTCATTGGAGTTTTTCATGCTGATAAACTTTCCGCAGGCATGAAGGGTAACTGCGATCTGAAGCAGCAGACGTTCTCTGTCCCCTAATCCGTGAAATCTCCTGGTGCTGTCAAAAATATTCATGGCATACTGCTCCAACACCTGATTATGGCTGGCATGACACTTATATTTTTTCGCCATGTTTCTGGCTGCCGCAAGAATATCATTTTCAAAGTTATGGTCAAAGCGGATCAGCTTTTTATCGCTGGCATATTCCGCTGCAATACCATCACATATGCCGATCGCCGGGATCCAGAACATTTCCGCACCTGTTATATCTAAAATCCTTGTATACACAGTTGCTGCCGGAAGAAGAAGGGCTGCATATTCACTGTTTACACCGAAATTTTCCTCAATCTGGTCAATGGTCATCTGGGAGAGTTTATCGTAAAAAGCATGCATGGCAGCTGAGTCTACCCTGTTTTCCCCGCCTTTTATACCCAGACGGCGCATAAGATATAAAATATTGTCACCGATACCGATCAGATTGGTAATCTGGCGGTCTCTTAAGTACATTTTCCGGAATGTGATCAGTTCGTTATCCACGATCTCTTCAATATGAAGTCTGTGGCCGTCCACACTGGCAGGTATTTTGGCTAACTGGCTGCGCAGACGCAGGCTGCCAAGAGGCAGGTTCTGGGTAGCCACCAGAGAGTCTTTATCGAAAAGGGAGATCTGTGCACTGCCAAAACCTACATCCACGATGGCTGTACCCTTCTGGATGATCTGGTTAAACTCACCGCCTTTGGAGGCAACGGCCTTGTAGCTGATAAAGCGCTGTTCCGAGTTGCTGATAATGTGCACTTCCAGCCCTGTGCGCACCCGGATCTGGTCCAGGATGATCCGGCTGTTTTTCGCTTCACGCATGGCAGTAGTGGCATAGGCACGATAGTCCTTGACCCGGTACATTTTCATGGTTTCCGTAAATTTTTCCAATACCCGGCACATTTCATCTACCAGGTCATAACTTATTTTCCCTTCACTGAAGGTATCGCTTCCCAAAGCGATCACATGACGGATATGCTCAACATTTCTTATCCCTGTTTTATCTGAGATCTCATAGATCCCTAACTCCAGTGCAAAGGAACCTACATCGATCGCTGCAAACATCCTAACTGCCACTTTTTTCCTCCTTACGAGAGAACTGTAATGTTCTTTTAAAAAATTCCCCAAAACGGGGAATTTGAAAATAGTTCTGTTTTATACATCTGTATACAGTATTCTACCTCAATTTAACCTGCCTTACCCTCATATGGGAGTAAAGGCTTTGTAAATTTTATGTAAAATCGCATAACTACACCCATTATTAGTCCCATTCTTACTTTCTGCCTAACAGATGAGTAATAAACTGGGAAGCAGTACGTCCGGACAGTCCGCCGTGGCTGATTTCCCACTTGTTTGCCTCTAAAAGCAGTTCTTCTTCCGGCATATCCAGATGGTATTTTTCTGCCAGAGCCTTTACAATGCCCTGGAACTGGAACTTGTCCGGAGAACCATAGTAGATGGTCACACCGAAACGGGCTGCTAAAGACAGCTTCTCCTGAACGGTATCATTGTTGTGCAGATCATCATCTAATTCTCTCTTGTCAGAGAATTTCTCACGGATCAGATGACGGCGGTTGGAGGTTGCATAAATAAGCACATTCTTCGGACGTTTTCCAAGTCCGCCCTCTAAGATCGCTTTCAGATATTTATATTCCAGCTCATACTCTTCAAAAGAAAGGTCATCCATATAGATAATAAACTTGTAGTTACGGTCTTTGATCTGCTCTAAGACTTCAGAAAGTGCCTTAAACTGATGCTTGTACACTTCAATCATACGCAGTCCCTGACCATAATATTCATTGAGGATGGCTTTTACGCTGGAAGATTTTCCGGTTCCCGCATCTCCAAAGAGCAGGACATTATTTGCTTCTTTTCCGCTGATAAAGGCTTCTGTATTCTCGATCAGTTTCTTTTTCTGCATTTCATATCCTACAATGTCTTTAAAGTAAATATGCTCTACATTGATGATCGGATCAATGATCACTTTGTGTTCTTCTTCTTTTTCGATAATGCGGAATGCCTTGTTTAAACCAAATTTTCCAACACCATATTCGCCGTAAAATGCAGCCATATGGCTCTGGAATTCATTTTCATCTTCTGACTGCTCTAAAAGGACTGCCAGATCTACGATGCGGTCACGGATCCGTCTGTTAAATACACGGCTCTCCTGTCTGGATGGGCGATAGTGGGCAATTTCTTTCCACATAGCTGCCGGTTCCAGTGTTTCCAGATCATAATCAAATAATGCCTTAAAAATGCGGTAATCATTTTTTGCCAGCATATCCAGGGTGCCTCCCGCATTTCCGCGGATCTCGCAGGTGGTAGTGTAGGCATTTTCATTGTCTGCAAGGCAGAGCGCTAAGAAGCAGTGCCATAAATTGCCCTCAAAACCATATTCTACTGCCAGTTCCACCAGTTCTCCTGCACAGGCAAACGGGTCTGCTTTCTGTCCTTCTTTTCCCAGTCCCATAAGGCCTGCCATATCCTCAAAAAGATCTTCATGTTTTAAATTTCTATAGATCACAAGTTCACTGATATTCATGTTTCTGTCCTCTTTCTGTATTTTGGATCATATCCTATTTATCTGTCTGTGCCTCATAATTTCCCAGAACCCTTAAAGTAGCTGCTTCCTCGGAAATGCCTTTTAAAGCATTCTGGACTGCAGGATCACTTAAGGTACCTTCCACATCTACAAAGAAACGGTATTCCCAGCTTCTTCCCGGGATCGGTCTGGATTCGATCATCAGCATATTAACACCATTGTAGATCAGGTTTCCTAACATATTGTAAAGAGTACCGCTCTTGTGGGCACATTCAAAACAGATACTGATCTTGTTGGCTCCCTTACAGTATACCGGAGCTTTTGCCAGAATGATAAAGCGGGTCACATTATTTTTATTGTAATTAATGGATGGCTGGAGCACTTTCAGACCATACAGCTTTCCGGCGATCTCGCTGGCTACAGCTGCCTGGGTCACATCTGCATCCTCTAATACCTTCTTTGCGGAAACAGCTGTGTTTTCCATACTTACCTGGCGCCACTGTCTGTGGCTGTTTAAATACTGGGAACACTGCATCAGTGCCTGAGGATGGGAATATACCTGACGGATGTCCTCTAAAGTTGCTCCCGGAAGTCCTAAAAGGGCGTGATTTACGGCAAGTTCTGTCTCTCCTACTATGTATACATTATGCTTTACCAGAAGATCGTAATTGTCGCTGACTGCCCCTGCGGAAGAATTTTCAATAGGGAGTACCGCATAGTCCGCTCTTCCCTCTTCTACTTCCACCATAGCATCTTCCATGGATTTTACATGATATACATCTGCGTCCTGTCCAAAATACTGAAGGGCCGCCCCATGTCCATAGGAACCTTCCACTCCCTGATAGGCAATGCGCACACCTTCTTTTTTCAGGTCATCTACCATGGTAAATCCGGTCTCAAGGGCCTGTCCATGACGTACTAAAAGACCATACTGCAGTTTGCGGCTGATGGTCATGATCTGTGAAAACAGTTCATAAACGCCTTTTTTATTAAACTCGCTGTCTGCCATAGCCATCACAGAGTCTAATTTCTGCCGTTCCCGCTCCCCATCGTAGACTTTCTTTCCTGTCTGAATTTTAAATTCAGCTACATCGGAACAGAGCGCCATTCTTTTTTCAAACAGTTCTACTAACTGGTTGTCGATCCCATCCAGTTTTTTCCGTATTTCCTGAAGATCCAGATTTTCCATAATTTTCCATCCTCGCTTATGTCTTTTGCTTATGTCTTTTCTTTTACCGCTTATGTTGCTTCTTTATTTTCCAGCTCTTTCCTGCTGCTGTTTTTTTATCATCTCACTGATGATCTCTCTGGTATAGGCCCCAGGGAATTTCTTTTTATCCAAAGGAAGCTCCTTTAAATAAATAGGCTCTCCGTATTCAATGATCACATGGCTTTTCCGGATCCATGGGATATGACGTTCAAATACATCATCTGTACCTGTGATCGCTACGGGGATAACCGGGCAGCCGCTTTTTTCTGCGATCTTTAAACTTCCCTCATGGAATTCCATCAGATCTGCAGGATCTTCGCTTTTATTTCTGGTTCCTTCCGGGAAGATCCACATGGAAATGCCGCCTTTTACTTTCTCAATTCCTGTAAGGATCGTTTTTAGACCTTCTTTTATATTGCTGCGGTCCAAAAACAGGCAGTTCATCTGCACCATCCACTGGCTTAACAGCGGAATACCGATCATCTCTTTTTTGGCAATAAAACCGGTAGGCGCCGGAACTGTAGTGTAACCCATTACAATGTCAAAATAGCTTCTGTGGTTGCCAACGTACAGAACAGGTGTATCTTTTGGAATACGATCTTCGCCGATCACAGTTACTTTCGTACCGGCAACAAACAAGATCAGTTTAAACATAAACTGAACAATACGCAGTGAAGAAATATCACGGGCGTAAGGGTTGAACTTTCCAATGATCCACTCAACGATCAGAATCGGGATGGAAAGGATCAGAAAGGCAACGATCAGAATTACAATGAGCAGAGAACGGATCATAAACTTTTGCTCCTTCCGCGACCGAATAATTCAGTAGTACTTTTCAGCCAGTCCACACGATCCTGCGTAAGAGCGGATGCTTCATAGCGATAAGCCCAGTTGGCGAAAGCAGAACCCGGTGTGTTCATGCGGCAGGAAGAATCCTGCATAAACAGATCCTGGATTGGGAAGATCGCATATTTTGCAATGCTGCCCATGCACATCCGGATGAAATCCAGACTGATGATGCCGCCGTCGCAGTTGCAGTAGCGGCGGATTTTGTCTTTCTGCGGTTCTGGAAGATTCTGATACCAGCCGGTTGTCGTGTCGTTGTCATGTG
>OIWK01003099.1_pt1 | contig 12098 bp, 9 predicted proteins | sample 1587401 | NCBI WGS metagenome assembly OIWK01 (sample SAMEA3888911, study PRJEB22519) | human gut metagenome | biome: human gut; feature: human-associated habitat; material: faeces | place: Denmark | collected 2009
TGCAGGCCGATTTTCCGGCGGTGCAGAGGGTCGGAGTTTCTTTGTTTTTTCTTCATTTTCTTCAGAAGATCAGACTTTGCCCCACACCAGCCACAGGTACGCATAGCCTGCCAGCACGGCGGCCAGCGTAAAGGGCACGCCGATGCGCAGGAAGTCGCGGGTGGTGACGGTCTCGCCGTTTTTGCGCAGAATGCCAATGGCTGCGATATTGGCCGAAGCACCGATGGGGGTCAGGTTGCCGCCCAACGTTGCACCGGTGAGCAGGCCGAAGTAAAACACGTAGGGCTCCATCCCCCGGCCATCATTCATCAGTGCAGCAATGCTTTGCACCACGGGCAGCATGGCGGCTACGTATGGGATGTTATCGATGAATGCCGACAGCACGACCGAAACCACTACCAGCAGCGTAAACAGTCGGAAGGGGCTTTCTCCCGCCACGGCGTGGAACAGCCGGGCCGCTGCATCAATGACGCCCGCTGCCTGAATGCCTGCGATCACGATGAACAGACCAAACAACAGCAGCAGGGTGTCGCAGTCCAGCTCACCCAGCACCCGCCCCAGCGGCTTTGCCGACTTTGCCCGCAGGCAGGCGCGCACGGTGCCAAACAGGCACAGGCCCATGCAGATAAGACCGCTGCGCAGCTCATACGCTGTATGCAGCGGCCCGGCGGCGGGCTCCGGCAGGAAAGACGCCGCGATCAGCAGGCCTACCGTCAGCAGCATCAGGGCGGCGGGCACGTCGTCCTCCACGTCCGTTTCCACCTTTGCACAGACCGGCTGGGTCTCACGGCGGAACAGCCACAGCAGCACCGCCAGCGATGCCAGTGCGCCCAGCTCTACGCCCCAGAAAATGCCCGGACGGCCCTGCATCCAGAAGAACTCGAAGAAGTTCATGTCCGCAAAGCTGCCCAGCAGGATGCTGGTGGTATCGCCCACCAGCGTGGCTGCGCCCTGCAGGTTGGAGGAGACCGCAATGGAAATGATCACCGGCACCGGCGAGATCTTCAGCTTGCGGGCAATGGCAAGGCCCACCGGGGCCACCATGAGCACGGTAGCCACATTGTCCACAAAAGCACTGATGACGCCGGCGAACAGCGCCAGCATACACACCGCCCGCTTGACATCCGGCACCCGGACGATGAGCATTTCCGCCAGACGGGCGGGCATTTTGCTCTCGATGAACAGCGCCACCGTCCCCATGGTACCCGCCATCATCAGCAGAACATTGTAATCCACCGCCTGCAGTGCCGCGCGGAGCGAAAAGCCATATACCCCGACCTCGCCCAGCACAATAAAGAGCACCGCACTGCACAGTGCCACCCACGGGCGGTACTGCTGCATCCACAGCATCAGCAGATAGGTGGCCGCAAACAGAAGCAGCGCAAGTGTCATTCCAGATTCTCCCTGTTATGGGTGTCGTTGTCCTCGTCGATCATGCGGTAGCCCACGCCCAGCTCATTGAGGATATAGGCGTTGCTGCCCGGGCGGCTGCCCAGCTTTTTGCGGATGTTGGCCATATTCACCTGCAGCTTCTTGGTGCTGCCGATGTCGGTATCGCCCCAGATGGCTTTGACGATGGCCGCATAGGTCATCACACGGCCCGCGTGCTGGGAGAGGAACGCCACGATGTTGTACTCGGTCTGGGTCAGCTTGATCTCCTGCTCGTCCACAAACACCTTGCGGCGGTCATAATTGATGCGCATTCCCTGTGCGCGGAACTCCCCTGCCGGGGCATTGCCGCCGCGCAGGGCACCGTAACGGTTCAGGCGCAGGGCAGCACGCACGCGGGCCAGCAGCTCGCCGGTGCTGAAGGGCTTGGTGATATAGTCATTGGCCCCCAGATCCAGCGCTTCGATCTTATCCATCTCGTCGGTGCGGGCCGAGAGCACCACGATGGGGGTCATATACTTCTGCCGCACGGTGCGGATAAACTCCAGACCGTCCCGGTCCGGCAGGCCCAGATCCAGAATGACCAGATCCGGATTGTGGGAGGCAAACAGGGTCAGGCCCATGGTACAGGTGTGGGCCACCAGCGCCTGATAGTCGTTGGTGGTCAGCAGCGTTTCGATAAAGCTGCAGATATTCGCCTCATCCTCCACAATGAGGACTTTGAATTTATTATTGCTCATCTTCTGCATCCTCCATTTCAATTTCTTCGGTCTCCAGCCAGAAGCGGATGGTGGTTCCCTCGCCCACCCGGCTCTCGGCCTTGATCTCGCCGCCGTGGGCCTTGATGATGGCTGCGCACACCGACAAGCCGATGCCCATGCCGTGCTTGCGGCTGTCTGCCGGCACATCCGGGTCGGTGCTGCCGGTGCCGGAGAACAGCGTTTTCAGCCGTTCTCTGGGGATGCCGCAGCCGTTGTCCGTCACCTCGAACACCGCGCGATTGCCCACCGTGAACACCTTCAGGGTCAGTTTTGTCATGCCCTCGGCGTGCAGAGCGGCGTTTTCCAGCAGATTCATCAGCACCTGCTGGATGAGCATGGAATCCATGGGGATCACGATAAAGGCATCCGGCGTTTCCAGCTCCACCTGAATATCCGGGTATCGCTTGCGGAACTTGACCAGCACGGCGTCCAGCAGTTCGTCCAGCACCGTGGGGGTCTTCTGCACCGTCACCTTCTCGCTGTCGATGCGGGTGACCGAGAGCAGGTTCTCCACCATGCGGGTCAGCCACTGGGCATCGCTGCAGGCCTCGCCCAGCAGCTTGATGGTCTTTGCCTTATCCAGCGAATCGTAGTTTTCGATCACGGTGGAGCAGGCACCATAAATGGAAGTGAGCGGGGTGCGCAGATCGTGGGAAACCGCGCGCAAGAGGTTCGCGCGCATTTTTTCCTTTTCGCTCTCCATGCGCAGCTGCTCCTGTTTTTTGATGCGGGTGGTCAGGGTGCTGGTCATGATGGACACCACAAGCATCACAAGGCCGGAAAACAGGTTTTCCGACAGAGTAAAGTTGAACGCGAAATACGGCGAGAGGAAGGCAAAATTCACCGCCAGCACGCTGATCAGGGACGCTGCCACGCCCCAGGCATACCCCTCTGTATACATGGATGTGACAAATACTGCCAGCATAAAGATCAGCATGGCAACGCCCTCAATGCGGCCCATAACGGCCTGTGTAAGCATCACCATGGCATAGGCGGCGAGCAGAGTCAGCAGCATTACGGCGGCATCCCGCACAAGCGTCTGTTTTTTCATGCACATTCCCCTTCCCAAACAATATGTTTTCTCTCCTGAATTATACCATAGCTGTACTAAAGATACAGTAAAAATCCTTTGCCGCAAAGGGGGGACGGGGTTTGACACTCCCTCTTCCCCGTAGTAGAATAGCCTTATCCGCGCTTTATCTCACTGGATCAGGAGAATGACAGATGCTTTATTTTGAGAACGACTACTGCGAGGGTGCACACCCCGCGATCCTGCAAAAGCTGACCGAGACCAATTTTGAAAAGGTGTCCGGCTACGGCACCGACCCCTACTGCGCCAGCGCCAAGGCAAAGATCTGCGCCGCCTGCGGCTGCCCGGATGCAGATGTGTACTTTATCTCCGGCGGCACACAGACCAATGCCATCGTCATTGCGTCCATGCTGCAGCGCTGGCAGGGCGTGCTGGCCGCAGCCACCGGCCATGTTGCCGCCCACGAGGCCGGTGCCATCGAGTACACCAGCCACAAGGTCATCCCGCTGCCGGCCCACGAGGGCAAGGTGAGCGCTGCCGATGTGCGCAGCTGGTGCGCCACCTTCTACGCCGATGCCAACCACGACCACATGGTGTTCCCCGGCATGGTGTATATCTCTCACCCGTCGGAGTACGGCACCCTGTACACTAAGACGGAGCTGGAAGAGCTGCACGCCGTATGTCAGGAATACAAGATGCCGCTGTTCATGGACGGCGCACGGCTGGGCTACGGCCTGATGGCAAAGGGCACCGACGTCACCCTGCAGGACATTGCCCGCCTGACCGATGTGTTCTACATCGGCGGCACCAAGGTGGGCGCTCTGTGCGGCGAGGCGGTGGTGTTCCCTCACGGCGCACCGGCCCACTTTATGACCATGGTCAAGCAGCAGGGCGCGCTGCTTGCCAAGGGCCGTCTGCTGGGCCTGCAGTTCGACGTGCTGTTCACCGATGATCTGTACACCCGCATCAGCCGGAACGCCATCGAGACCGCAGACCGTCTGAAGGAGGGCCTTGCTGCCAAGGGTTACCGCTTCTATATGGAATCGCCCACCAATCAGGTGTTCCCCATTCTGGCAAACAGCCAGCTGGAAGCGCTGGAAGGTAAGGCGAAGTTCGGCTTCTGGGAGAAGTACGACGACACCCACACCGTGATGCGCATTGCCACCAGCTGGGCCACCCGCATGGAGGAGATCGAACAGCTGATTGCCCTGATGTGACCCTGCCGAAGATTTTCTGCCGATTTTATGCAGGATATCGATTGCAATTTTCTTCACGATATGGTATCTTTTGGGTATACCACATTGAGTTCGGAGACGGCCGGCTGCACTGCGCCGCCGCTTTCTGTAAAGTGATTGGAAGGAAGGTATTTTACCATGGGATTTTTTGATAAGCTGTTCGGCGGCAAGGCCGAGCAGGAAGAGACCGCTAAATTCTTTGGTCAGCGCAAGACCGTTCTGACCCCCATCCGCGGCAAGGTGCTGGCACAGGCCGACATCCCCGACGAGACCTTTGCACAGGGCATCCTTGGCCCCGGCTGCGGCATCGAGCCCACCGGCAAGACCGTGTATGCTCCGTTTGACGGCACCGTGGAACAGGTGGCTTCCACCCTGCACGCCGTGGGTATGACCAGCGAGGACGGCATCGAGATCCTGATCCATGTTGGCATGGACACTGTGGAGATGCAGGGCAAGGGCTTCAAGGCACTGGTCAAGGTGGGCGATAAGGTCAAGGCCGGCACCCCGCTGCTGAAGGTGGATCTGGACGCCATCCGCGCCGCAGGCCATCCCACCGCCACCGCCATCATCGTGACCAACGGCGATGACATGGGCGAGCTGAAGATGCTGGCTGAGGGCGATGTGCTGGCCGGCACTCCGCTGTTCAAGTTCTGATCGTAATCGTAAAAGGCGTGAGCTTCCATTCGGAGGCCCACGCCTTTTTTGTTATTCCTTTTCTTGTTTATATTTCAGCGCCTTCTGGGCGAAATGTCCATCGAAGAACTGGATGAAGGAGCCAAAGGCGATGATGATAACACCCACCACCATGCCGATGATGCGCCGTGCCGAGGGAGCCTGCCAGGTCTTGTTCATGACCTTCTTCTCTTTCTCCTTCTGTTTTTCACCATTCTGTTGTTTTTGTGTTGAAAATTCAGGGCTTCAGCCGTGCTTCAATGGCCGCCTTATCCAGCCCTTCGCCAATGACGATGAGCACATCCTGCCCCTGCGGGATGGGGGCCAGCGTTTTTCCGGCGGCGGTGGCGTTCAGTTCCAGCCAGCCGGTGGTGCCCTGCGGGTCCGGCGCAAAGCCCTTCACCCGCAGCACATGGCCGCAGGCGGCATCCGCAAACAGGCGGTCTGCCGCAGCCTGCAGCTGCTGCAGCGTCAGGTGCTGTTCCAGAAAGCAGAGGGACGAAAAGGCTTCGTGCTCGTCAAAGTGCAGCTTTTCGCAGCTGGCCTGCCGGTATCCGCAGGACGCAAGGGCGGCAAGGTCGGCTTCGGTGAGCTGCGCCCAGTCCTTTGTCAGGATCTCCTCCGGCGCAAAGCGGCGGGAGCACTTGCAGCCTTCCAGCGCCCGGGTCAGGTGGGCCGCAGCGGCGGCTGTCTGGGCCTGCCCGGCCTGCCGGGTACGGCTGAGCAGCACCCGGCCCGCGTTGGCGGTCTCGGATGCCAGCAGATACTCTGCCTGCGGGGACAGGGTCTCGGGCAGCATGGCGTCCACAATGGCGATCACATTGCCCACCTGATACCAGCGGTCCAGCGGGTCGTCCCGCAGCACGTCAAAGAACTCGTCCACATCAAAGATGCCGCTGGGCTCCACCACCACCCGGTCGAACCCGCGCATGGCCATGGCAATGAGCTTGGTGCGCATCCGGCGCTGGTGGGTGTCGCAGTCGCACCCGCCGCTGATGGTCTCAAGGTCGCAGCGGGGGCCCAGAAGGTCCTGCACCAGCATCGCGTCCACATTCACGGCCCCAAAGTCGTTTTCCAGAATGCAGACGTTGTGGCCCTGTTCCACCAGATACCGGACATACCGGCGCAGAAAGGTGGTCTTTCCTGCCCCCAGAAAGCCGGTGATAAGATCTACCTGTACCATGATAAAAAGCACCTCCCGTGCTGTTTTTGCTCCCGGCCGGACATCAGCCGCAGTCCGAGCTATGGCTGTTTTCAATGATCTGCCGGGCAGCGGGCGCGATCCGGGTCGGGATGTTGGCGGGCTTTGCAAGGAAATAGCCCTGCAGGCCGTCCACGCCCAGCTCCAGCACCTTTTTCAGCTCCTCGGCCGTCTCCACGCCCTCGGCAATGATCTGCATGCTGCGCGGGTGGGCATAGGCCACGATGTTCTGCACGATCTGCTGTTTGTCGGGGTCGGTGTCGATGCCGCGGATGATGGTGAGATCCACCTTGATGAACCGGGGCGAAAGCTCCAGCAGGCTGCCCTCGTTGGAGTAGCCGCTGCCATAATCATCCAGCGCGAACATGCCGGAAAAACCCGGCGCATGGCGCTTTGTTTCCATTGCTTCCCGGTCAATTGCCTCTTCCTCGGTGATCTCGATCACCATCTGGCGGCGCAGCTCATGCCAGCGGCTGTCCATATACTCGCTGTCCTCCCGCGGCAGGGCAATGCTTGCAATAGAGTTGATGAACAGCAGTGCATCCCTGCGCACAAGACCCTCGCTGCGCAGGTGGTCAAAGGTCTCCAGCGACTTGAAGAAGGTCAGCCGTTCGATCTCCTGCAGTGCCCCCTGCTCCCGCGCCAGCTTCATGATGGTGGCAGGCGAACGCAGTCTCTCCATATCGGAGCGCATCAGGGCTTCGTAGGCCATCACCCGGCCATCGTGGGCCGAGAAGATGGGCTGGAACACATAGTACACCCGTTCCTCGGTAAGCAGCTGCTGGAAGTCCCGCCGCAGCTGTGCGGTCTGGGCTTCCCTGCGGTAGCTTTCCATGCTGAACTCCTGCAGGCAGCCCTTGTGGGAGTGCTTGACCTGATACAGCGCAAAGTCGGCATATTTTTTCAGGGTCTCCATGTCCCGGCTGTCCTCCGGGTACCATGCCATGCCTCCCGAGATGCTGATGCGCAGTTCGCTGCCGCCGGGCAGCACCGCCACGCTCTTGTGCATGGCGTCGCTCAGGATGCGCACCTTTTCCCGGATCTGCTCCCGGTTAAGATAACCGTAGAACAGCAGCATGAACTCATCGCCGGACAGGCGGGCCACCACCGTGCCGGCGGGGGTGTTTTCGGCCAGACAAAGGCCGGTGCGGTGGATGTACTGGTCGCCCCAGTCGTGGCCGTAGGTGTCGTTGACGTGCTTGAGGTTGTCCAGATCCATCATCAGCAGGGCTGCGGTGCCCAGCTGCTGCGGGTCCTCAAACAGCTCCCCGCACACCCGCTGGAAGGCCTGACGGTTGTACAGGCCGGTAAGGATATCGTAGTCGCGTTCGTGCTCGATGCGCAGGCGCTCCAGCGTGGCGGCGGTGACATCCTCGGCCAGACCCACCTGCACGTTCCAGTCTTTGGTGACCCGCAGCAGAACGTAGCGGGTCTGGCCATCCTTGCGGATGGTCAGCAGCTTGTCTCCCCTTTCCGTGGTGGTGCAGGGGCGGGAAAGCTGGATCCGGGTCAGCGTCTCCTCAAAGCGGCGCACGCTCAGGAAGCGGTCCGCGGGCTGGGGTTCGCCCAGCAGGGAAAAAAAGTTATCGGTAACATATACGCTGCCGGTGTCGAACCGCAGCTCATAGCCGCCCAGCTCCACACTGGCCATATCCATGATGCGCAGAAACTTTGTGGAGTTGTTCAGCAGCTCGCTGTTCAGGCTGGTCAGTGCATCGGCCAGACGATCCAGCTCCCGGATCTTTGTATGGGACAGCTCCGGGAACTTCTTTTTCTCCTGCCCGTCCACCACCTCGTGATACAGCAGCTCCACCGGGCGGGCCAGCTTGCGGGCGGTCAGCAGGCTGCTCAGAATGCCCAGCACCAGCGTGCCCACCACCACAGCGGTGAGCACATGCCGGACATTCTGCGCAAAGGCGAACAGCGTCTTGCTGTTCACTGCACCGATCAGCAGCCAGTGCTCCTCGGAGAAGGGCGCGTTGCGGCTGTACAGGAAGATGGGCATTGCCACCGCGTAGTAATCCCGTTTGTGCAGGTTCAGCCAGCAGCCGTCTGCCCGCCTCTCGCAGCGCATCATGCTTTCCGGCGCTTCCAGTGCATAGCTATCCTGACTGGACGTGACCGACTTGCTGACCACGAATTCCTCGGCGTCCTCGTCCGCAGTGGTGGACACCAGAAAATACGCGCCTCTTTTCTCGTTCTGCAGCTCTTCATAGGGCATTTTTTCCTGCACATAGCTGGTGAGCAGCTCCACGCCCACCACGCCGTACACCGTGCCGTCCGGCAGGATCAGCGGCTGAGAGTAGGCAATGGCCGAGCGGTCATCGCCCGAGATCGTGTACACGCTGGTGGTCCAGCGGCCGTAATATTCCTCGCTCAGGCGGGCATTGTCCTCATAGGCCCGCAGGAACGGCTCCTTGAAAAAGCCCCGGCCCTTCAGGCCGTAGTAGCGCAGGACAGGCTGCCAGCTTTTATCGGTGGTGATGCCCAGCGCCTTGACCACCGCCGCGCTGCCGCGCTCGATCAGCAGATCGGCATTCTCCTCCGAGGGGCGGGCATCCGGGTCCAGATCCCGCAGGTAGATGCCGGGCACACCGCTGCCCACATCCAGAAGGCGCAGATCCTCGGTGTTCAGCACCACAAAAATACCGGTGACAGACCGTGCGCGCAGGGTGTTGACCAGCTCCGGTGCAATGGCGGCAAGCAGAGCGCTGCTCTGTTCACTGTCGGTGTTCAGGGCATCCAGATCCAGACGGCCCGTGTTCACCATGGAAAGGGTGGCCCGGTCGATGTAGTCCGAGAGATCGGTCAGGTCCTGTGCATTCTGCATCAGGTCCTGCATGTAACCGACGCGGTTGCGCACCTGCATGGCAAGCATGTCCTTTGCGTTCTGGTTCAGCCTGCCGCCCACATCGGTGACGCAGATGCTGATCACGAGCAGCAGGACCTCTGCCACCAGTACCAGCATCATCGCCCCGAAAATGGTGCGGAAGATCGGTTGCGTCTTTTCTCCGCGCCGGGGCGTCTGTGTGCCCTGCGCTGCCCGCCTGTGCAGCATCATTCCTCACCTCTTTTTCTCCGTATGTCCCGCGCAGCTCAGCCCTCGTACTGTGCAAGCTTTGCGCAGATGTCCTGATACCATGCCTCAAAATACTCGTCGGTCAAAAACTCGGCCTCTGCCTCGGCGGCACTCTGGCCCTCGGCAATGCGCTGGACCACTGTCTCGCGGTCCGCTGCGGCAAGGTCGCTCAGGCCGTATTCCAGCACCTTGCGGGCGCTGTTGCTGCCTGCAAAGGCGTGGGGCGTATACAGACGATTCCCGTTCACCGTATCCACCGCAACCGCCAGCGTCTGCTGCATGTTATCGTCCAAGGTCAGGCCGCTGGCAAGGATCTCCTGCATATCGTTGGCCTTCCGGGTGACAGGCAGATAGCCCGAGCCCACCGAGAACGCAATGTTGTTCTCCGCCCGGACGAACCATTTGAGGAACTCCACCGAGGCCTTGACCTCCTCCTCTTTGGCTGCTGTCACCACCATGCCGGCACCCTGCTGCACCGCTACCGCCTCGCCGCCTTCAAACTGCGGGGCGGGCAGTGTCTTCAGACTGATCTCATGGCTCTCGTTGGCGTCGTTCGTCACCCTGGCGGGGAAGAAGGTGGCGCTGGAGCTGGAGCCCACATAGGCCAGCACGTTGCCGGTCTTGATATCATCGCTGCGGAAGCGGCCGGTGGCGGCAAACCAGCCCCTGACAAAGGGAACATAGTAATTGTCCCACAGCCTGCGGGCCACATCGCGCTCAAAGTTAACGGTCATTCTGCCGTCCTTCACCGCAAAGATGGTGTCGCCCAGCTGCTGTGCGCCCACCAGCATATAGTTTGCCATGGCATCACGGCCGAACAGCGCCTTGCCGTCATCCGGCGCAGCGGTCTGGGCATCGGTCCAGTTGTAGTATTTTTCTGCGGCGGCCGTCAGCCCCTCCATGGTGGCAAGGTCCTCGTAGCGGACACCGGCGGCATCGGCAAAGGCCTGCCAGTCGGTATCATTGAGGAACAGCAGCTCGGTGGATTTTGCCACCGGGAAGATCTTGATGCTGTCGTCCTCCCCGAAGCCCCCCTCCGAGAGGTAGCCCTCCACGAACTGAGCCTTTTCCTCCTCGGTCAGGCAGGGGGCAAGGTCCACCACCATGCCCATCTGGTCCAGCGCATAGGCGGTGTCGGCGTAGGCCGAGAAGATATTGGGCATGGCGGCAGCGCCCACCTTGCCCTCGGCAGAGTCCATCACGCTGGTTTCCAGATCGTTGACGCTGCCCTGACTCTCGGTGGACACCTTGATGCCCTTTTGGGCACCGACGGTCTCGTTGAACTGCTCCACAAGTCTGGTAAAGCTTTCCAGCTGGTCGCCATTGTAATAGGTCCACACCATGATATTGGTCACTTTGGCGGGCACTTCTGGCCCGGCACTGTCGCTGCAGCCGGCGCAGCCCAGTGCCAGTGCCGCCGCGCACAGTCCGCACAGCAGCGACTTGATCTGTTTTTTCATTGGTTTTCTCCCTCCGGGTGCTGCACAGCAGGCTTGCCCGCCCGTGTCCAGTTTACATCCAGTTTATCATACCATCATTTTCCGCTGGCGTAAACAGAAACGCGCAAAAATCACCCACAGCGCAGAGAGAAAGGCCCCGACCAGCCGGAAAAACCGGCTTTTGGGCAGCACAAAGGGCCGTCCCCCGCATTCGGAGACGGCCCTTTGCTTTATGATAACCCTGACTTTTGGGAGAAACGCATCAGCCCTTCAGTTCCAGCAGTGCATCGCCCTGCTTCACGGTACCGGAGGCTTTGGGGGTGACCGCTGCATACTCGTCGGTGTTGCAGACGATCAGCGGCGTGGTGACGGGATAGCCCTCGGCCTTGATGGCCTCGATGTCAAAGCGGATCAGCGGCTGGCCCTTGCGCACCTTGTCGCCCTCATTGACGAGGTAGGTGAAGTACTTTCCGCCCAGCTTGACGGTGTCGATGCCAATGTGCATCAGCAGCTCCGCGCCGTCAACGGTGGTCATGCCCACCGCGTGGTGGGTGTCGAAGGTGGAAGAGATCTCGCCGTCGGCAGGAGCCACCAGCTCACCCACCGCAGGCTCGATGGCAATGCCGTCGCCCAGCGCACCGCTGGCAAAGGCCTCGTCCTTCACCTCGGCCAGCGGGACAACGGTGCCGGTGAGGCAGGCTGCAAGCACGGTATCCTTTGCGGCTGCTGCCGGAGCTGCGGGAGCCGCTGCCGGGGCGGGTGCTGCAGCCGCTGCCGGGGTCTTGGGTGCATTTTCCAGATAATCCTCCAGCTTTGCCTTGATGACTGCCACCTTGGGGCCGTACACCACCTGAACGCCATTGCCTTTGCAGATGACGCCGGAGGCACCGGAGGCCTTGAGCACATCCTGCCGGACCAGCGCAGCATCCTTGACGGTGCAGCGCAGGCGGGTGGCACAGCAGTCCACGTCGGACAGGTTGTCGGTGCCGCCCAGACCTTCCACGATCAGGGCGCTGACCGGGTCATCCCCTGCGGGGGCGTTGCTGCCGGAAGCGGCGCTGCGGGCGTTCACGTCCGCACGGGTGTACAGCTTGACCTCCTCCGCATCGTCGCGGCCCGGGGTCTTGTAGTCAAACTTGGAGATCATGAAGCGGAAGATCAGGTAGTACAGCACAAAATACACCGCACCCACAACGACCACCCAGATCCAGTGGGTCTTGGCGTTGCCCTGCATCGCGCCGAACAGCACCAGATCGATGAGACCGCCGGAGAAGGTCATGCCCACGCCCACG
>OIWK01003101.1_pt1 | contig 12083 bp, 15 predicted proteins | sample 1587401 | NCBI WGS metagenome assembly OIWK01 (sample SAMEA3888911, study PRJEB22519) | human gut metagenome | biome: human gut; feature: human-associated habitat; material: faeces | place: Denmark | collected 2009
GGAGGGCCGTTTCCACGGCGTACAGGAGCACAGGGTCTTGTTCCCCGCTGTGCTGCCCCGCCAGAGCGAATTGCCCGCTGAACATCCGCTTTACCAATTCCAGCAGCAGCGCCTCCTTACTGGGAAAAACATGGAAGAACGAGCTCTGTCCGATGCCCGCCGTCTTTGCAATCTCGCCGGTGGTGGTTTTCGTGTAGCCGTTTTCCAGAAACAGCGTTACCGCCGCCCGCAGCACCTTCTGCTGGGTCACCAGTCCGTTTAACAGTTTTCCTCTTGGCAAAATGATCAGCCCCCCTTAATTGCACTTGCGATTACACTTTTATAATAGCACGAGCCATTCCATCACGCAAGAAAAATTTTGGGCATGCCGGTAAAATCGGAGTCTGACGCAATCGTCAGAATGCCCTACCACGTACAGCAAATTGATTTCTTTTCATGCTACAGAAGTCGAAACGTTATCTGAAACAGATGAATAAAAAAAGACCTGCCGGGGCAGGTCTTGAACATTCAATTTCCTATGAAAAATGGGCAATCCGTTTGGACTGCCCATTTTTATTTGCAATTGTGCGATTGAGGGTATCTTAATACAGCTTTGCGCCGGCAGGGATATGGGGGTCCACCATCAGCAGGTGCAGACGTTCCTCATCGTTTTCGTGGTGCACAGCGGAAATCAGCATACCGCAAGAATCAATGCCCATCATAGGTCTGGGGGGCAGGTTGGTGATGGCAATGCAAGTCTTGCCAACCAGCTCTTCCGGCTCATAATACTCATGAATACCGCTCAAAATCACGCGGTCTGTGCCCGTTCCGTCGTCCAAAGTGAACTTCAGCAGCTTTTTGGACTTCTTCACAGCCTCGCAAGCCTTCACCTTCACGGCACGGAAATCGCTCTTGGAGAAGGTGTCAAAATCCACCTGATCCTGGAACAGCGGCTCAATCTGCACGTTGGAGAAGTCAATCTTCTCCTCCACAACCGGTGCTGCTGCAACAGCAGGCTGTGCGTTTGCGCTTGCACCACTCTTCTTGCTTACATCATCGAGAGGTTTCATTGTCGGGATTATTACCGTAGAGAAACGTATCGTCTCACAGGTTCTTATATCCCCACTTTTCCGCACCCTGCTCATGGCTGTACCCACATAACCACTCATAACTTCCCATAACTTTTTACCCAAAATGGGTAAACGCATGGGTAAATCCAGTGGTGTTAGTTAATCTTGATTTTTCCCTCAAGGCTGGCAAAACTCGCTACTTTTCGTTCTTTGGTCGCTTCGTTGTAAACGTCCATTGTAGTCTCAATGTTTCTATGCCCCATAATCTCTTGAATGATTTTCAAGTTCGGCTCATTCTCGCAAAGTCGTGTGCAGAATGTATGTCGCAGATTGTGGACGCTGAAATGCGGCAGCAACACGGCTTCTCTGCGCTCCTGCTTTGCTCGTTCCGTTTCGTCCAGATTGCAGTCTCGGATAATTCTCTCGATTGCCCTGTTGACTACATGGGGCGTTAGCATTTCGCTATATCGGTTTTGGAACACAAAGTTTGAATATCCATCGACCACACACTGATTGAAGCCGTTTTCCATCTGCTTTCGCCTTGTCTGTAGCAGCGCAGTCCGAACATCCGCAAACATAGGAACAATTCGCGTACCAGCCTTTGTCTTCGGCGTAGTGATATGCAATTCCATCTTTCCGTTGTCCTGCTGACGATATATCAGATTGTGGTTAATGTCAATGATATTCTGCTTAAAATCGCAGTCCTCCCACCGAAGTCCAAGAACCTCTCCGATTCTCGCTCCTGTGCCAAGCAGCACCGTAAACAGCGGTTTCCAGTGGCAATAGGTCGATGATTCTGAGATAAATTCTATGAACCGTTCTTGCTGCGGCTCTGTCAATGCGTGTCGCTTTGGCTTTTCCCAATTATGGCTCTTTTTTATTTCTGCCATAACCCCATCCGTGGGATTGCTTCTGATGAATCCATCACGGACAGCTACATTGAACACTGGATGAAGAATCGTGTGAATTGTCTCCATACTGTTTGGCTTGAACCCAACATCATTGATAAGATGGATGTAAAACCTTTTTATGTCACTGTACTTGATTTCAGCAACATTTTTCATGCCTATCTCATCGCGGACGTACTTCCCGTACATATACTTGTAGTTTGTCCGTGTTGACTGTTTGAGTTCGTACTTGGTTTCGATGTAGGCATCATAAAAGCTGTTCAGCGTTGTTCTATACGCCGTGTAGCTATTTACGTTATCCTCCAAATCTCGAATAATGCCCTTTTCCAGTTCCCGTAAAGGCTTTCCGTTTTTCTTGCCTTTCGGGGTGCTGTCGCTCTCTACCAATCGCCAACTGTAGACACTTCTTGTTTCCCCATGCGCGTCCTTATAGCGGTACTCATATCTTCCGTCCTCGCGCTGGCGCTCACCCTGCCTTAATACTCTGCCTTTTTTATCTCGCTTACCTGTCATTACGGCTCCTTTCATACGAAAGAATCCGCTTATAGGCTGTATCACAGCTTACCACAAGCGGATTGCTTTTTCAAGTTTTTCTCTTATACCATACTCAAACAGTCTATAAACTGCTCGAACTTCTTCCGTTTGATTTGGGGACGGTTGCCGTTCCATAACAGATAATCTGCATCCTTATTTTCGTTTACCATTTTTCTCAGTTTGTTTTCACCAATTCTGAAATACGCTGCGGCTTCAGCTATCGACAGCGTATATCGTTCCCACGCGGGAATCGTAACAGTGCTATTCATTATTTCCTCCTTACTTGCACTGTTGCCCTCCTGCCTTTGGCGAGGATATGACCGCGCAAGGCGGTTGACGGTTCGAGCTAACCATTATTTATTGCGCTGACCTTTGGTGCAGCGTCTATGCACCGATAATCGGTGGTATTTTCACATTTGATTTCAAAGTTGTCCAAAATCCCTTAACCATCAATATTTTTCTGGACAAATAATACCGCTTGTCTCGTTATTGTGTATTGTGGCACAACGGTTTCCAGCCATATTAGCACGAAGAAAAAAGATGTTGACACAATGCAATAGTATTCTTCTTTGGTTCACTATATATGATACGAAGTCTCATTCCAGCGAAAAACCGTCTTTCTCTTGTGTCTCAATGCTTCTGCCGATTTATGTTTTTCCTAAAATGAGGTATCGCCCCAAAATTGAAAAATCGCATAACCAAGCTACTTTATCCATATGTAGCATAGGTAAATCTGCACTGTTATGCGATTTTATAGCGTTTTCTAAAATGAACCGCGATTATGCGTCTATCCTGCAAAACTTTCCAAGCAATTCTACCTGCTTCGGGCTCTTTCCAAAATAAAGGATATGGGGATTGATGAATATTTTTGATATGCCTATATCTGCACCATTTGTCACAAAAGAGCATAGCTGCTCCAAATGTCCGTTTACTAAAAAGGTTATCTCGGCATACGTTTGCAACAGCCGTGCCCGATTTGCCACGTTGTACCCAATAGTTGCGCAGAAGTCATTCACAGATAACGGCAGCACATAGTTAAGGTCTTTTTCCGTTGGATTGTAGCAAAGAATATTGTATTCGGTGTTTACAAAGGGAAGCATTTGGAACACATAGCCGAGATGCTTATGCTTTTTCGGTGCTGTGTTTCGATAAAGCGTGCGTACCGCATCGATGAAAAACTTTTGATATGGTGCATACCCGTTTAATTGTCCTCTTTGGAAATAGCCTCCCAACATCCGCATCCTCCCTTGGTCATCCTCTGTGATATATGCACCTTTTACCTCGTTCCAAAATCTATAAACCTCTGTAGTGGAAAGATTCAAAATGTCTTTCAGATTTCCAAACTTCATCGGTATGCGCTGGGACAACGCTAAGTAGCCATCATATCTTAGGTAAGTCGCAAGGTAAACCAACCTTGCCTTGGTTGCTGGACGCAACGCTGCATCCCCGTATTCTTCCAATACAAAGAAGAATTGTCCTGTCTCCTTACGCCATTGCCGTCGCTCATCCTCCTGCTCTTTTCGCCTTTTGTATTCTTCTTGCTGTTCGGGAGTATAGATGATGCTGCCAACCGGAACATTTACTGCAATCGCTGGTAGCACTTCTCCGGTACTCCGCTTGACGCTCAGCATTTCGCCCGTGTTCGTGTCAAGCACTGTATCGTAGCCCTTTATTATTCTCAACTCCTATTCGTGTTCAATAATTGTCCATACAAAGCATCCATGCAATTCCCGCACACTCTGACCTTTGCCTTTTCACCGTCATGGACGCTGCCATAACCAGCTTGCAGCGTCACGAAAGACGCATAGCAAGGCGATTTCTGATTGCAGACAGGGCATATAAAATCCGCATTTGGGCGAGTGTATTCTTCGATATGCCGCTGCCCGGTCTGAAGCCTTTTCAGTAATTCCGACATTTGCTTACCTCCCTTCATTTTTTCTATGCAGTAGTGGCGTTGGCTCCTTGGAGCGCCGCACCCTCGGGTGAACGTTTCCTACTGCCCCTAACCGCAAGGGGTGTACCCTGCATCGTTAACCACAACAGGTACACCCTTTCAAGTAACAAAAAAGACACAGCGTGTGTCCTAACCGTTCCCGTAAAGCCTTGTCTCGCAACGTTTTCGCAGATACACTCTATAAAAAGTATTGAGAAAAGAATTGAATTCCAATGTACAGGATATTCAAGTTAAGTTTTAGGCGCTGCATAGATAGCGACAGTATAGCCAGCCGAGCGCCTTTTGTGTGTCCTAAAATATAAAAGCCGTGCTTATCGGGCAGTTATTTTCTGCTCAATAAGGCACGGCTTCTTTTTGCAATTCCCACGGTTACATCGACCGACTACATATGTTTTTCTTCTGGACAGGCGGCAGAAATACCAAAACCGCCCCCCGCCTGTGCCTGTTCCCGCTCCATGCGTTCTCTGATTGCTTGCAGGACATACGCCTGCACAGACTGTCCGGCACTTGCAGCGGCGGCGCGTATTGCCGCACCTTCTTCTTTCGTCGGGCGCACCATTATATTATCCTGCTTACGATTATAATTCGTGCTTGCCCGCTTCTGCGCTTCTGTTGACATAGTATCACCCCCGCTTCATTATACCTATTATAGAAATATCAGTAAACTGATATATTGCACAAGAATGTCAGTTAACTTTTATGCACTCTGCCATCTTTACAAATTATCAGTTAACTGATATATTGTAATCACACAAGGGAACACCGGGCAGGTCAAGGCGGACGAAAGTAAGCGCAAGCCGAAACCAAGAACGCAAGACAAAAGCAGAAATGGATAAGAGAGATTGAGATTGCCAACGGGCATAGATGTTTAACGCCACCTGCTGCCTGTCCAAATCCCTAAAAGAACGAAAGGAAGATACGAAAATGTCAGTAACCGAATTAGAGACCCGTATTGTCAAAATGCAGGAGTGGGAGCAGCTTGCGCAGGATGCAGCCGCCGAAGCCGAAGCCATCCGCGACACCATCAAAGCGGAAATGCTGGCGCGTGATACAGATGAGCTTACCGCAGGCAGGTTTATTGTCCGCTGGCGCTCTGTATTGACTTCACGCTTCAATAGCAGCGAGTTCAAAAAGGCTATGCCCGATGTTTACGCTGCATTTACGCGACAGAGCCAAAGCCGCCGCTTTTCCGTCAGCGCATAAAGAAAGACCACTTGTCCGAACGCCGACCAAAGCAAGCGGACAAGCAGCCTAACACCAACCCTTGCGGGGTGGTAGTGTGATTATAACACGCCGCCCCGCTCCAAATCAAGAAGAACAGGAGCGTTTATAATGGCAAAGTTTGATATTTACGAAGCCGTAACCGAAAGAATCATCCAACAGCTACAGCAAGGCGTTATTCCTTGGCAAAAGCCTTGGACAGGTACACAGCACGGCGCTATCAGCGGAACAACCGGAAAACCGTACAGTCTGTTGAATCAAATGCTGTTAGGCAACCCCGGCGAATACTACACCTACAGTCAAGTATTGTCACACGGCGGCGCTGTCCGCAAGGGCGAGAAATCACAAATCGTTGTGTTTTGGAAACAGGTCAAAGTGTCCGATATGCAGGACGATGAAACGCAATCGCCCGTTGACCGTCTGATTCCTATGCTGCGTTACTATAACGTGTTCCATATCGACCAATGCGACGGTCTAACCCCGCGATTCAATCAGCCCGCAGAACCGACACCAATACCCGCCGCCGATGAAATCATCGACCACTACAGCCAACGGGAGCATATCAAAATCCACCATCAGTTAGGCGATGAAGCCTATTACAGCCCATCAAGAGACTGTATCGTTCTGCCGCTCGTTGAGCAGTTCCGGAGTATGGGCGAGTTCTATTCTACCGCTTTTCACGAAATCACACACAGCACCGGACACCGCACACGCCTAAACCGCCTAAAAGCAACCGCACACTTTGGAAACGCAGAGTACAGCAAGGAAGAATTGACCGCTGAAATCGGCGCTGCCGCGCTTCTCAACTATGCGGGAATTGAAACCAAAGGAACATTCCGCAATAATGCCGCTTATATTCAAAGCTGGCTAACTGTCTTGAAAAATGATAAACGGATGGTCGTTGCCGCCAGCGGTGCAGCCGCAAAAGCTGTTGATTATATTTTGGGCTAAATATCGTACATAGAAAGGAAACCATATCATGGGAAAAGCTATCGCCTGTATTCTTATCGCCGTTCTTGCCTGTGCCTGTCCGCTGCTTGCACTGCTGCTTCTGCTTGCGTTTGGGCTGTTCAATCTCTGAGTTTGGGAGCGGGGAGAAATCCCCGCTTTTCCCACACTGTTCCTATAACATCAGAAAAACGAACCGCAAAGTCAAGCATTTTCAAGCGTTTTCTGTTGGTAAGCGAAAAAGTTCGTTTTTTCTTCTTCAAGACTTCGTTTTAGGGGGGGTACTTACATGAACAAAAGAACAATCGCACTGAGCGCAGAACAATACAAAGAAATCATCCAAACCATGAAGCAAGGCTTTTCCGGTTGCCGACCAAATGAGCGCATCGCTGCGGCGCTCATGCTTGAAGCAAACTTAGGCTTGCGTATTTCTGATATCGTCCGACTGCGGCTCTCTGATATCGTAAAAGATGGTGAACGCTATCGGCTCTCTATCATTGAACAGAAAACAGGTAAAGCCCGCGTATTTACCGTTCCGCTTGCCTTGTACCAGTTCATACGGCTTTACTGCATGGACAACAACATTTCCGCAGACGCACAGATATTCCCGCTCACTACACGGCAAATCCAAAAGCATCTGCAAATCGTCTGTGACTACCTCGGCTATACCGGAATCAGCACACATTCATTCCGAAAGTTCTACGCAACAGAAATCTACACAAAGAACGGCTACAATATCGTTCTTGTTCAAAAGCTGCTACAGCATAGCAGCGCCGCAGTCACACAAGCATATATCGGAATCCAGCAAAGGGAATTAGAGCAAGCCATAGAAAATCACTTGTGTCTGGACGTATGAAAAGGGGCGGGGATTTTCCCCGCCCTACTTCTGCATATAAGTTTTAACCCGTTCAATAGCAGCACCTACATCGACGCCGTCCATCCTCGTCCATGTTCTGCGGTACATTTCACCCTTTTCATTGCCGTCTTGGTCTATTTCAACTTCCGCGATACTGCTGTAATCATCAGATACAGTCCACTTATAACAGTAGTTCATAATGCAACCGTCCTCAGATTCATCAGTCTGTGACATTTTTATTGGTTCGATATAGCGGTTAATGCTTGGATACTCTATCCATTTTACAGCGCTATAATAATTATGTGCAGTATAAAAATATATCTCCGTTCTAACCCATAGATATGAAACCGAAGTTTCGTCCTCGCACTCATAGACCGTATTTATTGCCTTTTCCAGTAGAGGGAGGATTTCAGAAACATTCTCATAATCTGGAATTTCGCACAGCTTGTTATATGCACCCTCATAGTCATATTTTCTTGTCAAAACCTGCGCATCAAAATAAGCCTGTTCTTCTTCTGTTTTGGGTTGTTCTACTACGATTTGCGGCGTTGCAGGCGTTTCTTTCCTTTTGGAAATTTCCTCATCCGTCAACCCTAAGATATTTTTATCATACTCTATCGAGAAGTTTGATGAATCGACCGAAAAGCGGTATTGTGTTGTAGTATATTCAGAATTTTCAATGTAAAAGCTTACCGTCTCGCCAGAGCACAATGCCTCCATTGAATCAGCGATATCCTGCTTCCCATATATTTCTATTCTATCAGAATTGAGTTTGCCGATTACGTTTCGCTTGGACGTTCCATATTTGATTGTAATGTGATAGCTGCTATCAAGATTGCTTTTTACTTGGTACTTTCCATATTCGTACAGAATGAATGATACGTTTATGGAATCAACAATTATATCTGCTGTCAGTTTCTCGTTTGTAGCAGCGGTGTTGCTGAAAGTGCCTGTTAATTTACTTGTCGTTGTAACATACCGCATATACGTTGGTTCATTAAATTCATCCACATAGTTTCTTGTTGTCCAAACACCAATGGACTCTCCGCATCTGCTGCATATTCCAGCATTTGTTGTATGTCCTAAAGCAGGAATGATTTCCTGTTCTTTCAAGACTTCACCACAAATAGAGCAATGTACTCCATCTGTCAGTCCGGGTTCAAAACAAGTAGCTTCTTTTCCAGCGTCAATCACTTCGACATGGTGACACGTTTTGGGTGTTCGCACTACTACCGCAACAATAACCAGCAATGCGATAGTTCCTACTATGCCCCAAAGAAGTCCATTCTTTTTTATCTGTTTCATTTACTGCTCCCGTCTCTGTTGCTATTCACAGTATTATTCACTAAGTAAAAAATCCGCTTCTTTTTCCGCTTTGCATAGGCAAGCGTTTTTGCAGCCCCGCCGATTGGTGTATTGACATAGGCAATGACCGTTTCGGCGCGGTCTACCATATACTCATTTGCACGAACAATCCGATATTGATACGGAACGTCCTCCAATGCAGGAACGATAACATCGTCAAACCGCGCATGGTATTCCTTTTCATAGCTATCCAACTTTGGACGATAGTAGGGAATCACAAGGCAGACCCTTATAAATGGGTGTTCCTGCTTTTGCGCCAGACACACCGATGCTGCCAGCCTGTCAAATTGCCCGTAGTTTCCAACAAGAAAACAATCGTAGCCTTCCTCCTGCATCAGACGCGGCACGATGCTCTGCAACGCTCCCTTTACCTCCGTATAGGTTGCGGACAGCTTGCTATGACCGCAAAAGGTACAAATTCGCACATCATAGCACCCCTAACAACAAGAAATCACTATCTGCGTTCATTTTACTACGATTTCCCCTTGAAATCAATATACCGTTGATTGCAGTCTATGATTTATATACCGTTTTTGCGGTAAACTATCCGCAAGGCGGTGATGCTATGTATTACTCTGAATTTGGAGAAAATCTTAAAAAGCTCCGAACTGCCCGTGACCTCACGCAACAGGAACTTGGCGCAAAGGTCGGTCTTTCCAAAGCGGTTGTCAGCAAATACGAAAATGGTCTTGGCTATCCAACATTCGACGTTCTGATTCGGATTGCCGCATACTTCGGTGTTACAACGGACTATCTGCTCGGCGTGACCGGAGGAAAGACGATTGATGTTTCCGAACTGTCCGATAGTCAGATTGATACGCTGCATCGCATCATAACGGAGTTTAAGAAAGTCGGAAAAGAATAACCACCGTAGGCTGGGCGATTCACCCGCTGCGGTGGTTTCATTTTTGTATTCATTTTCCGTAATCGGATAGAGTACCAAGCGGCGCTGGACGGGTTTCTGCCCGTCCTTTTTTGTTGCAATTTGCAGCATAGCGCGACACCAAGAGTAACGCCGTTTGCGGTAGAATTTAGGAGGATTGTACTTGTATGACCTGTTTTGCCGCTCGGCTGAAACAATTACGGAATCAAAGGGGATTGACACAAACGGAGGTTGCTGCCGCTATCGGCGTGACCCGCTCGGTTGTCTCGCTCTATGAGAATGAAATGCGCCAGCCAAGTCCGGAAATCATTATTGCACTGGCTCGGCTCTACGGCGTTACAACGGACTACCTGTTATGCGGAAATCGCCGCTTCTTTGTGGACGTTTCGGGGTTAAATGAACAGGAAATTGCGGCGATTGTAAACATGGTCGGCTTGCTGCGCTCCAAAAAATAAAGAAAGGTCGCTGCACCCATGAAAAGAAGAAACCGCTTGCTCTCCGCGCTGCTTTCCTGTTTACTGCTCTTTTCCCTGTTCTCAACAACCGCGCTTGCAACAGAAGATGAAGAATCTCCCGACGATTCACAATCTGAAACGCCCGTAGTCGTTTCATCTTTGGAGGAATTGCAAGCCGCGATTGCTGCCGCCAAGGATGGAGATACCATCGCTCTCAGTGGCGGAATAAACATCATCGAAAACTGCATAGTTGGAAAAGCAAATCACAGTCGTACCGTTGGACGAAACTATAAATACATATTTCAGCATTTATGGAGATAACGTCAACAGCATTGTATTTCAAAACATTATTCTGGACGGCATGAATTATCCGTGTAGTGCCGCCATTGATGTAAATAAGTATAATACAGGTGAAATAAAAACTAACCTCTCGCTGCTGAATGTCACCGTTAAAAACGTTTCGTCAAACTGGGTTCCCATATCACTATTTGCAACTGCCGCCAAAATTGAAAATTGTCATTTTGAAAATAACCAAGGAAAACGTGCGGGCGCAATATGGATAAGTGGAGCATCGTCTATCGATGTGCGCAAATCAGCATTTTGTTATAACAAATCGACCGGCTGTGGTGGTGCAGTAACCTGTCAAGGTGAACTTGAAATTAGTGATTGTACTATCAAGGGAAATGAAGCTGCGTATGAAGAAACGATGTCATATACTGGCGGTGGGATTCAAATAACGGGAACTGCAAACATAACCGGCTGCACCATTACAGCGAACGTTGCAACTTTAGGTGGTGGCGTTGCCGTTGATGGAGACACAAATATTATTGATACCGCCATCTACGGGAATATTGGCAAAAATGGCGCTGACGATATACAAATTACAACGAATACAGCCTTTAGCATGAGTTACACCGAAAGTATGGATAGCGTCTATACTGAAAATCAACCCGTCGGATTCTATAAAGACTATATGGGAAGCCGCTTTGACGCAAGCACAAACGCCGTTTTCATCGGTGAAGTCATTGAATGTGAAATCGACAGCCCTGATTTTGGTGCAAAGTTTGTCTTTGCATCTGACCTCCCCAAAGAATCCGAACAACCGGAAATTCCCGAAGAAACACCGCCTGCACCCACGCGCCCCTCTCATTCTGGTCACCATCATTCCACGCCAAGCGTGACCCCACAAAAGGATGAAACCGTAAAACTATGCGCCGGTAACGCAGAACTTGACCCGGACAAGCCTTTTGCACTTGCGGGCTATGGCGATGGACAGTTACACGAAAATGACCCCATCACAAGAGCGCAGTTTGCTGTGCTGCTTTATCGCTCCTTGACCGATAGCAGCAAAGCCGCTCTAACGGGCGCTGTAAGCGTTTTTTCGGACGTAGCCAATGATTCATGGTATCACGATGCCGTTTCTGCATTCGCTTCTGTGGGCGTTCTGAACGGCTGTAACGGCTTGTTCTGTCCAAATGATAATCTGACCTACGGGCAGTTCCTTGCCGTTCTGACACGCTTTGTAGACGCTAAGACTGTGCCCATGCCAAATGTTGCCTATTCTGAACACTGGGCGTACAGAAACATTATGACCGCCGTTGCCTATGGCTGGATTCAAGACGCTGCGTCTGTCCAGCCCGACCGCATCATAACGCGCAGTGAAGTTGTTGCGCTTGTGAATCAAATTTTCTCTCAAAGCTGATAGCATAAAACTACCGCCCTTGCCTTGTTCGGCAGGGGCGGTGTTTTGTCCTATAAGCGTATTCTTTATTGCGGCAAAATGGGTAACCTGTGGGTATAACCAGCTATGCTTTTCCTCCCAAACCCTTGTGGCACAACGGTTTACTTGTCTAAAGGCTTCATCGTCGGGAAGAGGATGACGTCGCGGATGGAGTCGGTGCCGCAGAGCA
>OIWK01003110.1_pt1 | contig 12029 bp, 11 predicted proteins | sample 1587401 | NCBI WGS metagenome assembly OIWK01 (sample SAMEA3888911, study PRJEB22519) | human gut metagenome | biome: human gut; feature: human-associated habitat; material: faeces | place: Denmark | collected 2009
CCATCCAATCGCGCACGGACGACGTGGTGGACTTCAAGCAGATGGGCATCGACCACCTGCTCGTGGACGAGTCGCATAACTATAAGAACCTGACTTTCAACACCCGCCATGACCGCGTGGCGGGCTTGGGCAACAGCGAGGGAAGCCAGAAGGCCCTGAACATGCTCTTTGCCATACGCACCATACAGGAGCGCATGGGCAGGGACTTGGGGGCCACCTTCCTATCCGGCACGACCATCAGTAACTCGCTGACGGAGCTGTACCTGCTCTTCAAGTACCTGCGCCCGAAGGAACTGGAGAGGCAGGACATCCGGTGCTTCGACGCATGGGCGGCCATCTTCGCCAAGAAGACGACCGACTTCGAGTTCAACGTGACCAACAACATCGTGCAGAAGGAGCGTTTCCGATACTTCATCAAGGTGCCGGAGCTTGCCGCCTTCTACAACGAGATTACCGACTACCGCACGGCGGAGGACGTGGGCGTGGACCGTCCGCACAAGAACGAGATACTGCACCATATCCCGCCCACGCCCGACCAAGAGTACTTTATCAAGCAGTTGATGCAGTTCGCCAAGACGGGCGACGCCACGCTGCTCGGCAGAGAACCGCTGTCGGAAACGGAGGAAAAGGCGAAGATGCTCATCGCCACCGATTACGCACGGAAAATGGCACTCGATATGCGCATGATAGACCCGCATTACGAAGACCATCCCGACAACAAGGCTTCGCATTGCGCCAAGATGCTTGCGGAGTATTACCACAAATACGACGCGCACAAGGGCACGCAGTTCGTGTTCTCGGACCTGGGGACGTACCGGCCGGGCGAGGGATGGAATGTCTATTCTGAGATAAAACGCAAGCTGACGGAGGACTACGGCATACCGGCAAACGAAGTCCGCTTCATTCAGGAGTGCAAGACCGACAAGGCGCGCAAGGCGGTGATAGACGCCATGAACGCCGGGACGGTGCGTGTGCTGTTCGGCTCCACGAGTATGCTCGGAACGGGCGTGAACGCGCAGAAAAGGTGTGTCGCCATCCATCACCTCGATACACCGTGGCGCCCGTCCGACCTCGAACAGAGGGACGGACGGGGAGTCAGGGCGGGCAACGAGATTGCCAAGCATTTTGCCGGGAACAACGTGGATGTCATCATCTATGCCGTGGAGAAGTCGCTCGACAGCTACAAGTTCAACCTCCTGCACTGCAAGCAGACGTTCATCTCGCAGCTCAAAAGCGGGGCGTTGGGAGCGCGTACCATCGACGAGGGGGCTATGGACGAGAAGTCGGGCATGAACTTCTCGGAGTACATGGCGTTGCTCTCCGGCAACACCGACCTGCTCGACAAGGCGAAATTGGAGAAGAAAATCGCATCGCTCGAAGGTGAGCGCAAGTCGTTTGGCAAGGGCAAGCGCGATTCGGAGTTCAAATTGGAAGCCAAGACGGGGGAACTTCGCAACAACACGGCGGTCATCAATGCCATGACGGAGGACTGGAACCGTTTCCTTTCCGTCGTCAAGACCGACAAGGAGGGCAACCGCCTGAATGCGGTCAAGGTGGACGGCGTCTCTTCTTCGGATGAGAAGGTTATCGGAAAGCGTTTGCAGGAGATAGCAAGGAACGCTACGACGGGCGGACTGTACAATCTTGTCGGGGAACTTTACGGTTTCCCGATAAAGGTGGTCAGCGAGAGGATGCTCAAAGAGGGGCTGGAGTTTACCGACAACCGTTTCGTGGTGGAGGGGAACTACAAGTACACCTACAACAACGGGCATCTGGCGATGGCTGACCCGGTGGCCGCCGCACGCAACTTCCTGAACGCGTTGGAGAAGATACCTTCCACCATCGACCAGTACAGGGCGAAGAACGAGGTGCTGGAAAAGGAGATACCGCAGTTGCAGGAGATAGCCGGCAAGGTGTGGAAGAAGGAGGACGAGTTGAAACAGCTGAAGTTCGAACTTGCCGCGCTCGACCGCAAGATACAGTTGGAGCTTGCGCCGCCCACGCCCGAAGTCGCCGAAAAGGAGAATGACGGGCAGGAGGTCAAGCCGGATACGGAAGGTGTACGGAACGTACCGTCACAACCCACCGAAGAAGCTCCGCTGATACGCAGCCCGGCGAATGACCGAAGTCCGTCTGGGAATTTCATTGCCGACCATGTCGTTATCGGACGGCCGGGATTCAACGTTCGTGACGAATGCAAACCGAAAGGAATAAAAATGTGAACGAGTGTGGATATGTATGGCAGGATTGGGAATATACCGTTCCTTTTCCTGCCTTTTTCCATCAATATGGTATAACAGGGATTCCATACGTAAAATCCTCCAATTTATATCAAGGAATAGGGTGTTGAAAGTAAATCGTCACGGCAAATCCGCCATATTTTCAGTATTTTCGCTAATTTTGCAACCAAAATAGTCAGGCATAATAAAATGGAACCATCTATATACAGTTATTCACTTTGTATTGCGCTGCCGTTGATGTTGTTCTTCGGCTTTTATTTTTTGCTGGCCCAAACCCCGGAAAAGGCCATTTTTGAGAATTACCTACGCTCCCGGCGGATAATGGGTATGGCGTTGTTATTGCTTGCGGCAAACTATTCGGTACATTTCTTCTTCGGGATAAGGTTCAAAAATGTCCATGCAGCCATATTGATGAATCTGTCCACCTATTTTCTGTGCTACTACCTTTTCAGTTCAGCATTGATAACACTGCTTGACCGTTTCTATATCACACGGAAAAGGATTCGGACGCATATCATTCTATGGATCATCTTCTCCGGACTTTCCGGGGTTGTCCTGTTGTTGTTTCCGGATGGAATAGTGCAGAAAAGCACTTTGCTGGCTTTGGCAGCATGGCTGGTGGTTTACGGACTGGTGTTGTCTCGCAGAGTCATTGTCGCATACCGCAGGGCTGTCCGGATTTTCGATGACACACATGCCGATGATATAGGCGCATATATAAAATGGCTGTCCATCTTTACTTATTGGGCTCTTATCTTCGGAGTTGGATGCGGATTGCTTACATTTTTGCCTGATGAATACGTTTATATATGGATTCTGTCATCAATTCCGTTTTACGTCTATCTCTACCATTGCTACCAGAATTATCTGCTGTTTTACGAACAGGTGGAAACCGCAATGGAAGATGGTATGATTTCTGAAGAGGAAGACCCGTGTGACACCAAACTGGAACAGATACAGAAACTGGAGAACCCGTCATACCGTTCCGAAATGGCGGAGAAAATAAACGGCTGGATTGATGCGGAGGGTTATATCCAGTCCGGCCTTACCATAAAGAAACTTGCTGATATGCTCCAGACTAACCGCACCTATCTGTCTGAGTATATCAAAACGACGTATGGTGCATCGTTCCGCGATTGGATTACCGGTCTCCGCATCAATTATGCGAAACGCCTGCTTGCGCAATATCCGAGGCTGACGGTTGCTGACATTTCTGAAAGATCCGGCTTTCTGTCCCCAAGCCATTTCATCAGGCTGTTCAAGGAAAATTCAGGCTGTACTCCTGCCAAATGGAGGAAAACAGAGGCGGAATAATGCACTGCTTTATGCCCAATAGAAATAACCTAAACGACAAAAAATAGTCTGAACGACAAAACTGAAATGTTCTAAACCACAAAGATGTGCGATTCTGACAATTGAGACAATTTTTATAGGCAAGAATCGGGCAGAATAAAATCTATTCGCTTATTTTGTATGCTGATATTCCTAATTGGAAATAAAAAAGCATATAAAAATGAGCAAAAGAATCTTATTCTTCATTTTGTTTTCGTGGCTGGCATCGGCAGCTTTTCCTGCTTTTGCGCAGCAGAAAACCGACACGGTCTACACTTTCCGCTTCGTGCCGCGAAAAGACATGTTCTATGTGCCATGGAATGACAATGGCAAAGAACTTGCGCGTCTTCTGGAGTGTATCGAAAGTAACAAACCGGATATAGTGGAGGGACGGCTGCCTCTTTACGTGGACGGATACTGTAACTCCGGCAAGTCGGAACGGGCAAGCCTCGCTATCGCCGGGACACGTTCCAACCGTGTGAAATCAGAGTTGATTACCCGGAAAGGACTGCGTGAAAACAACTTCATCACCCGTAACCATGCCTCGAAGGGCGACTTCGTGACGGTGCGTATCATACTGCCGAAAGAGAAAGTGCCGGTTATTGCGGAGGATACACATCCCGGTTACGAGGAAGAAAAGGAACAGTCACACCGTGAAAACGACAAGGCTACAGAAACAATCCAAGACACAGAGGGGGCAAAGGTGTCTACCGGACAGGAAAATCAGCCTGAATCCGTACTGTCGGCATCATCCACAACTTTGGGATTATCACTGCGTGCCAACCTGCTGCGTTGGGCAACCCTCACGCCCGACCTCGGTATTGAGTGGCACATCAACCCGTCATGGGGAATATCCGTGAACGGCTCGTGGACTTCGTGGTCGTGGAATGACAAGGACAGAAGATACGCCCTTTGGGAAGTGGCACCGGAACTCCGCTATTATATAGGCAGCGAGAAACGCGGCTACGTAGGTGCTATGTACAAAGTCGGCTCATTCAACTACAAGCTGTCGGAGACCGGCAAGCAGGGCGACATCATGGGTGGCGGCATCACCGGCGGCTACGTGCTGAAACTGAACAATGCCCTCTCGATGGACTTCTCCTTAGGGTTGGGCTATATCCATGCCGACTATGACAAGTATGTGGTCATCAACGGCGTGAGGGTAAGGCGCGGCAGCGGAACAAAGAACTGGTGGGGCCCTGTCTCGGCGGGTGTCACCCTGGTGTGGAACATCTTTTAGCGGAAAGGAGGAACAATGAATACAACGATAATCATACGACAGATAAAGGAATATACGGGAGCATACGGAAAGGCTTATACCTTATTATATCTAATAGGTGCGGTGACCATACTGACCTCGTGCGTGAAGGACGACCTCTATGACACGCCGCACCCCGACCGTGGGGCGGTGGTCGTAACCACAGACTGGAGCGGAAAGAGCACCGAGGCGGACATACCGCAGGCATACACACTGCGCATCGGCGGGAGGGAACAGAACGTGAGCGCGGCGACCAACGTGTTCGACGCGCTGCTCGCGCCCGGTGGCTACGGCCTGACGGTGTACAACTCCCCGGAGGGGATTAGTATCGACGGAAACAAGGCAACGGTGAATCCGGTGGATCTGACGGGTGCAATAGAGCCGCACCCCGGCTACCTCTTCGCCTCGCACCAGGACATCAGCGTCGTGGCGGATGACACCCTGCACGTCACCGCCCCGATGAGACAATACGTGCGCAGGCTCGACATCGAACTGACCGCCACGGAAGGCGACTACAGCCGTGTACAGTCGGCTACGGCAACGCTCTCCGGCGTGGCTTCGGCAGCGGATATGGCAACAGGCGACCGGAGTGCAGCGGCACAAGTAACAAACGCTTTCAGGCAGGACGGCAACAAGTTCACAATCTTTTTCCGACTGCTCGGCATCGTCCCGACGGAAACGCATACGCTGACGGTGGACATCACTTTCAACAACGGTGACACGCAGCGGGTAGTGAGCGACCTTACCGAAGACATAAGGGACTTCAATAACGGCACCAAACCGGTTAAACTCACGGGTAATCTGCTTTTGCCCGTAGAGGCCGGGGTAACGGGCGCAATCATCACGGACTGGAACGAGGTAGAAAGCGGCAATGGGGATGCTAACTGACGATAAATATTTTAATCAAAAATTACGCTAAATCTGCAGAATAGCTTAAAATGAGCGAATTATGAACTTTCTACCTCAATAGAGGTAATGATTTGGCAATAGTTCTAATTTCAGCAATATGCGTACGTTTGCTGCCAAACAACTCTTTTCAAGTGCAAAAATACAATATTTCTTTAAAATAGAATGTGAGAACAACGTTAAAAAATTATATATTGGAATAAAAGTGAGAATAATTCATTATCTTTGCAAAAAAAATAAAATATTATGGATATTAATCGTTTGAAAATAGTGCTTGTTGAAAAGAAAAAGACGAGCAAATGGTTGGCAGAACAGTTAAAGGTAAACCCTTCTACTGTTTCAAAGTGGTGTACTAATACATCACAACCTCCATTAGAATCTATAATTAGCATATCGAAATTGTTAAATGTTGACATTAAAGAATTGATAAATAATTATGAGTAGTAAAAGTAACGACCAGGGACGTGCATACGAATACATTTGCTTGCATTCTTTGCAGGATGCAATAAGTGCTATTCGTAAATCACAAATAATTCATAATAGCAGTTATGAAGCTGCTGAACATGCATGGAATACATTGAGTGTTGCGGAAAAGGCTTTATACACACTGAGTGCGAAATCAACAATTGATACAATATTTGCATTAGAACCAAATATCGTAGACGTTGGTGATGACACTCTGAATTTGTATATTCAAAGCGATGAACATGGTGAAGACGCAGATGTTCGTGACATTATCATTGACCGTAAAGATATTGTTTGGGAGATTGGACTAAGTATAAAGCACAATCACATGGCAGTAAAGCATAGCCGTTTAGCCAAAAGTTTAGATTTTGGTCAAAAATGGTATGGAGTTAACTGTTCTGAAGAATATTGGAATGCAGTAAAGCCAACATTTGATTTTCTTGAAGTAGAAAAAGCAAACGGAACTTACTTCAGGGATTTAAACTCTAAGGAAGATGATGTTTATGTGCCATTATTGAAAGCTTTTATGCAAGAAGTAAAGACACAAGTAGAGAATAATGCTGATGTTCCTCGTAAACTTGTTGAATATTTACTTAGCAAATATGACTTTTACAAGGTTATTAGTATAGATAATAAAAGAGTTACCACAATACAGTCATTCAACATGTATGGAACTTTAAACCAAGCAAGTAAGACGCAGAAACCGTCTTTAGAAGTTCCTGCAATGGAATTGCCTACGACTTTACTTTTTATGGATTTCAAACCTAAAAGTAAGACCACGGTAATTATGAGTTTTGATAATGGTTGGCAATTTTCATTCAGAATACATAACGCAAAAGATATGGTAGAACCATCTTTGAAGTTTGATGTTCAGATTGTAGGAATGCCTCCTGCTGTAAATATAAAGTTTAACTGTAAGTGGTAAATATGAATTTAATAAGTCTTTTTTCTGGCGCAGGTGGTCTTGACAAAGGATTTCACAATGCAGGATTTCATACTGTGGTAGCCAATGAATTTGATAAGAAAATATGTCCAACATTTAAAGCGAATTTCCCTGAGACAAAATTGATTGAGGGGGATATTAGAAATATACCGTCAGATGCTTTTCCTGACCATGTGACAGGTATAATTGGTGGACCACCATGCCAGTCATGGAGTGAGGCAGGTTCTTTAAAAGGTATCGAAGATGCACGTGGTCAGTTGTTCTATGAGTATATCAGAATATTGCGTGATACCCAACCTTTGTTTTTTGTAGCAGAGAATGTGTCGGGTATGCTTGCCAAACGACATGCGACTGCAGTTAGTGGATTTATGAAGTTGTTTGATGAAGCAGGATATGACGTTAATCTGAAAATGCTTAATGCCAATGACTATGATGTTCCAGAAGACCGAGACCGTGTCTTCTATATTGGCTTTCGCAAGGATTTGCACATAGGCGATTATGAATATCCGAAGCCACAAGAGCATAAGCCAACTTTACGTGAGGCTATTTGGGATTTACAGGACACAGCCATACCAGCAAGAGAAAAGAATCATACTAACGGAAATGCTTGCGCTGTTCCTAACAATGAATATTTTACAGGTGCCTTCTCGCCAATATTCATGTCACGCAACCGTGTTAGAGCATGGGATGAACCTGGATTCACCGTTCAAGCAAGCGGAAGGCAATGCCAGCTTCATCCACAGGCACCTAAGATGATAAAGGTCGAAAAGAACTTGCAAAAATTTGTTGAGGGGAAAGAGCATCTATATAGAAGAATGACAGTCAGAGAAGTTGCTCGTGTTCAAAGTTTCCCTGATGACTTCAAATTCATATATGACGAAGTGAATTATGGTTACAAGATGATAGGTAATGCTGTTCCTGTCAATCTTGCGTATCATGTGGCATTAAGTATAATTGAGACATTGAAACGACATAATATTAATATAGATAATTGATGAATATAATATCACTATTTGCAGGATGTGGAGGTCTTGACCTTGGGTTTGAAAGGGCTGGGTTCAATGTGATTTGGGCAAATGAATGTGATTCTTCTATATTTGAAACATATAGAAAAAATCACCCAAATACCATGTTGAATACTACCGATGTGCGCTTACTCAAAGACCAAGACATTCCATCTTGCGATGGTATTATTGGTGGTCCACCATGTCAAGCATGGAGTGAAGGTGGCAAGCAACTTGGATTTGAAGACCCAAGAGGTCAGTTGTTTTTAGAGTATATCAGGATCGTAAACTTGAAAAAGCCAAAGTTCTTTGTCATTGAAAATGTGCAGGGAATACTTGAAGACAAACACAAGCAATCGCTGACATTTATAATTGAAAGTTTGCGGTCTATTGGTTATTCAATAAGTTATCAACTCTTAAACGCTGGAGACTTCAGAATTCCACAGGATAGATTAAGGGCTTTCTTCGTGGGAATACGAAATGACCTACAAAATACATTTGATTTCCCGAATTCAATGCCTGGCAAGAAAGTGACTTTAAGAGAAGCTATTGGAGATATTATTGAGAAGCCAAGGTTTTTCAATGAAGAAATGGTCATGTCTGAACATCCCACAAGAAAGAATCATGATGTCTATACAGGAAGCTATGATGCAAAGTATATGGCTCGCAATCGTGTTCGTTCATGGAATGAGCAATCTTTTACGATTCAAGCGCAGGCAAGGAATGAGCCTCAACATCCACAGGCACCAAAGATGACTTATGTTAGCCCTAACATGAGAATTTTTGCAAAGGGATATGAACATCTTTATCGTCGTTTGAGCGTTCGGGAATGCGCAAGAATACAAACTTTTCCTGATAGTTTTGTGTTCATATATGATGACATAAAAGACGGATATAAAATGGTGGGTAATGCAGTACCGCCACGATTAGCCTATGCACTCGCTGTTCAAGTAAGAAAAGCTATGTGCTAATAATTTTCAAAATGTAAACTTGTAAAAAATGGAAGCAAATCGACAGAAACTTTCCGAATGGAATGCAATTAAAAATCTTATTCCAATAATAAACAAGAAATTGGGAATTAATGTCTCTATGTATGATAAACAATATGAGGCAGAAATGCCTGATTTCATTTTCCATGATGAAAAAGGGTACTCCATAGGTGTTGAAGTCGTGGAATGCCATCCTTCTGTAAATATAAACAAGAAACGTAATGCGGTAGAGAGAAATACGTTCAAAAACAAAGTCTGTAACATAGTGCAAAAAAATATCTTCTTGGAAAGTATGACCAAAGAAAAGAAGTTAAACATTTTCATTGATAGATATAATTTTACAAATAAGGGAGATTTGGATGGAGATAAAGTAAAATTAACACCAGAAGCATTTGCTGAAGAAGTCGAAATCTATTTAAGAAATATGTTTAATGGATTTATATATCCTACTAAGCATATTAAAAGAATTAAAGTTTGGGAGACACGTGGTAGAAACATAGTTCAATTCAATTCTATAGCTCGAAGGGATTCTGTACCTTGGCAAGATTTAGAAAAATGTATAGAATCTAAAAACAGCAAATACTCTATCTATCAAAAGAAAAACAAATGTGATGAATATTGGCTTTGCATTTATCTTCCTTTTGAAGAGAATAAACATCCTTATGAGGTGAGTAATGAGTTGCTTTCAGAAAATGCAAAACAAAAGGTTATGTCAAGTCCATTTAAATGTATTGTTGTAACATCGGTAATGCCTATAGATTTAGCGATACTAAAGGATTGATAAAAATTAGATAAAAACGTAGAAAGCATTGGAATTAAATTGTTACCAACTTCAAATTGTTCGACTTGGGAGGAACAATTTCCCAACTAACATATTTCTTTTGGGGAGTTACCCAAAAGGTTTTGAGTAACTCAAAACATACCTTGCTGTGTCTTTGTGGACACAATGTTTTGGCAAGAATAAAACCTAATACCATTGAAAACACTGCGGTGGTTCGCCCAAGTGGCTGGAGGCGCAAAGCCTCCAAGGAACGGCTCGTTTTCGTTATGTCCAAAGGATGAAACAAATAAACTCCCGAAGAATGGGGGCATAGAAAACCATTCCTCGGGATAAACAAATATGTAGTCCTGTATGCCATATGTTTTATATGTCATACGATAAACATGTAAAACGTATGACATCAATGTAGATATGCTTACACGCTTCTTTGCATGGATACTTCCTTATCACATTACAAGTGCATTTCTATACGACAGTGAATCAGTACGTCAACAAGCCAATACGACAGTGAGCAACCGAAGTAACAAATATGCGACCATTTTCAGCAAAAGGCATTCGTCCCTCTGTAGAGTTGCAGGACAATGGTTGTTTTCTCTTTTGCTCCGTACAATCTATTGACGATTGCATCACGAAATTGTGCTGCACCAAAAGAGTGGAGACGAAAGGAAATGACAACTATCATCGGAAAACTATACAGCGTTTGCCAAACACCAACGGAAGTTTCATCCTTGCGTTGAACTTCTGACATAGACAGCATACCTTCCTTATATATGGCTCGTATCACAGAGTTGAGTTTGGGAGCTGTGGCATGAAATATATTCACCAACTCGCCTTCACTCATCCACAAGTTCTCTAAGTTGGACGGAATGGAAAGTGTCCCATTTCCGTCCATAGTGATAATTGTCCTTTTCATACCATTCCTCCCATTACAGGCAAATGCCCCTTGATTCGACTTTCAAAAACAGATATGTCATGGTCAAGTTTGTTACTTGTCACTTTGGCGTATATCTGTGTTGTTGTGATGTTCGTGTGACCGAGAATCTTGCTCACGCTCTCTATCGGCATACCATATTCTAATGCCAAAACTGCCCAACTATGACGAGATACGTGGAACGAAACTCTCTTCTTGATTCCACACATTACAGCAACTTTCTTGATACGCTTGTTGATACTGTCAAGATTGCCTATATTGAACAAATGCTTGTCCTTTCGGAATGATTTGTATCTCTCAATAATCTGCATAGGTATATCCAACAGCTTGATTTGGAATGGTACACCTGTCTTCTGACGCTTCGACACAACCCAAGGAGCACCATTAATCATGCTGATGTTGTCCTCCGTCAAGTTTTTGATGTCGATGAAAGAGATACCTGTCCAACAGCCAAAAATGAATAGGTCTCTCGCAAATGCCATGTTTGGGTCTTCCAACTTTATCTCGGTCATGGCGGTTAGCTCGTCCAATGCCAAGAACTCACGTTCCTTGTGGTCTGGGTCAACATGGTACATGGCAAATGGATTTCTCGGTATCTTGCCATTGTAGTGTGCTGTCGTAACAATATGTTTCAGCGGAATGGAGTAAATCCAAATGGAGGACTGCGCAAGCCCAACTACGTTCTTCAAATACAGGCAATAATCACGGATGAACTCCTCTGTTAGCTCGTTCATTGACATATCGCTGCGCTTGTACTGATACTTGATAAACTCAGCGACATACTTTCTCACCACAAGATATTTGTTGTAAGTGTTCTTGGCTCTGTCCTTGCCTACACGCTTGGCAAATGCAGCGTTCTCCTTGTCAAAGGCTCTGAGCAAGGTCTCGTACTCCGTACCTATGCCTTGGTATGCGTTTCTCACCATTTCTGCGGTAACGAACGCCTCACGGTCGGAAAGTCGTTGGTAATGCTTGGCGATTTGCGCCTTGATGTTGTCAAGCACAAAATTCACCTCCTTGGCTTCCTTGCTCTTGCCTATGGCTCTGTTGCCCTTGGCATCCCAAATAGCCTTGGTAACGCTCTGCTTGCAACTGAACTGTGCGATAGTTCCGTTGATAGTAACTCGTCCCATGATAGGGACAATTCCGTTTCTCTCCTTGCTTCCATTTACATAGAAGA
>OIWK01003119.1_pt1 | contig 12011 bp, 10 predicted proteins | sample 1587401 | NCBI WGS metagenome assembly OIWK01 (sample SAMEA3888911, study PRJEB22519) | human gut metagenome | biome: human gut; feature: human-associated habitat; material: faeces | place: Denmark | collected 2009
AAGACGGAACCATGATGCGGACCACGAATCTGTGGAAGCTGGCGAAGGAGTACGGACTGAAATTTATCACGATCAAGGAACTGCAGGATTACTGCCGTGTCCATGAAAAACATGTGGTGCAGGAGGCCTGCGCGGACATGCCGACCCAGTACGGACACTTTAAGATCTATGGCTATGTGAACGATATTACCGGCGAGCACCATGTGGCTCTTGTGAAAGGTGATATCGGGGACGGCGAGGATGTGCTCTGCCGCGTGCATTCCGAGTGCCTCACCGGAGATGTGTTCGGTTCCATGCGCTGTGACTGCGGAAAACAGCTCCAGACCGCGATGCGCCAGGTGGAGGCGGAAGGCCGTGGCATCATCCTCTACATGCGCCAGGAAGGCCGCGGCATCGGTCTGATCAACAAACTGAAGACGTATGTGCTTCAGGAGCAGGGCTTTGACACGGTGGAGGCCAATATCAAGCTTGGTTTTGCTCCGGATCTCAGGGAATACTGGATCGGGGCACAGATCTTAAGGGATCTCGGCGTGAATTCCTTAAGACTTCTCACGAACAATCCGGAGAAGATCTACGGACTTTCCGGCTTCGGACTTGAGATCCATGAGCGCGTGCCGATCGAGATCGATCCGCAGCAGTACGACAGCTTCTATCTGAAGACGAAGCAGGACAAGATGGGACATATCTTTACAAAAATTAAAGTGTGATAGGATGGAACGTCCATTGCTGAAACTCCTGTACACCGGCGGCATGCATTCCGCACGGACGGAAGTGATGAGATGATTACAGCCGCGCAGGCGGCACAGATCTACGGGCATGCATCCCGCACGGATGGAAGTGATGGGCAATTGGAAATAGAATTTTGCATGTAATTATGAAGACTTCTGAATAGCAGTAAGCATAAGAAAAGGAGAAACATCATGAAAGAGATCAAAGTATTAGAAGGAAAAGTTGTAGCACCGGAAGGCATGAAAGTGGGGATCGTAGCTTCCCGTTTCAACGAGATCATCGTAAATAAGCTTTTAGGCGGAGCGGTTGACGGACTTGTCCGCCACGGTGTGGAGGAAGAAAATATCACGGCGGCCTGGGTTCCGGGGGCGTTCGAGATCCCGGTTGCGGCATCTGCCATGGCAAAGTCCGGCAAGTACGATGCGATCATCTGCGTCGGCGCTGTGATCCGCGGTGATACCACACACTACGATTATGTGTGCAGTGAGGTCTCCAAGGGAATCGCGCAGGTGGGACTGGCAGAGAAGATGCCGGTACTCTTCGGCGTCCTGACAACCGAGAACATTGAGCAGGCAATCGCCCGTGCCGGAAGCAAAGGCGGAAATAAGGGATATGACTGTGCACTTTCCGCGATCGAGATGGTAAATCTTATGAGACAGTTCTAATTTCAGATGATATAGACGTAAAAGATCAGCGCTCCTGAGAGTATTTTTCAGAGGCGCTGATTTTTGCGTAACAGGGATTCCTCGGAATTTCCTGTTACACAAAAGGCACATTCTGCTTTAGCAGAGTTTATAAGGCTTTCGTCTCCTCCGTGAATTTAGCTGCGAAATCCCGGTTCAGTTTCATGAAGAGCTGCTGCTCCTCGGGAGACCAGCTCTCAAAAATCGCATTTTCGATGGCAATCAGGCGATGGGCGGTATTTTTCATGAGTTTCTCTCCTTTTTCCGTGAGAAAAACGCAGGTGTTCCTCCCGGTTCCGGGTTTCAGGTACAGATAACCGGCCTGTTCCATCCTGCGTACTGCAGAGTTGATCGTGGATTTTGTGGTGCCGGTCTCTTTGTAAAAAATACTTTGATTGCAGCCGGAGCCGTGTTCATTGAGGGAGTAGAGAATATCAAGCTCGCTGTCCGTGAGACCGAGCTTTAATGCAGCGTCATGGTAGACACTGTCGACTTGGCTGAGTAGGTTGTAAAATTCTTTAAATGCAGAGTACATGGCAGATCTCCTGAAAATATGAGTGTATGGGGGCAGTGCAGGGCTTTGCATCCGCCGGACCAGACTGTCAGTCTATGTGTATCCGTACTTCTTTGCCTTCCGGATCAGGAAGAAGAGCGACAGGCATACCGCCATAAATTCCGCCGCGATGATGGAATACCAGATCCCGGAGACACCGAGGAAAAACGGCAGGATGATCACAGCACCCGTTTCAAAGATCATGGTACGGCAGAAGGAGATCACAGCGGAGACGAATCCGTCGTTGAGTGCCGTAAAGAAGGACGATGCGTAGATGCTGAAGCCCATGAACAGGAAAGAGATCGAGTATGAGCGGAATGCATGGACCGTCATGTCTAAGAGGTTCGTGTTATAGCGGACGAAAATTCCCGCAAGAAACGGGGCACCCGCTTCTGCCACGATCGTCAGGATGATCTGGAAGGTCAGGATCAGCCGGAAGCTTTTTCCGAGCAGATTCTTTAACTCGCTCTTATTTCCTGCACCGCAGTGATAGCCCACGATCGGGGCACTTCCCATAGAGTAGCCGATAAAGAGCGCCGCAAAGATAAAGCTCACGTACATGATGACACCGTATACGGCAACACCGTCGGAACCGGCAAGGCGCATGAGCTGCCAGTTGTAGAGCATGTTTACGATGGACATGGAGATGTTCGTCATAAACTCGGAAGCGCCGTTTGTACAGGCCTTCAACAGGGCACTAAAGTCCATATGGGTCCTTCCGAGACGGAGTCGGCTCCTGTTTGGAAAGATAAAGTAGAGCAGGGGGATCAGTCCGCCGATGGACTGGCTGATCGCCGTTGCGGCGGCAGCTCCCACAACGCCGAGACGCAGAACAGCGATAAAATAGGCATCGAGGATCATATTTGTAAGTCCTGACGCGATGGTGATCAGGAGTCCGAGCTGCGGGCGTTCCGCAACAACTAAAAAGCTCTGGAATACATTCTGCAGCATAAAGGGGATCAGAGCCAGTAGGATGATCCGGCCGTAACGGACGCAGTAGGGGAGAAGGATCTCATCAGCGCCTAAGAGTCTTGCCATCGGGGCTAAAAGAATCTCACCGCCTACCGTAAAGAGGAAGCCCACCGCGATCAGAACGTAGACGAGGAGGGAAAAGATCTCCTTTGCCTTTTTTTCATTCCCGGTTCCGAAGGTCAGAGCCACCAGGGCACTGCCGCCGCTGCCGGTCATAAAGCCGATGGCACCGAGGATCATGAGAAACGGCATAATAATATTGATGGAGGCGAAGGCCTCGGAACCCACAAAGTTCGAGACGAAAACACCGTCCACAACACCGTAGATGGACGTTAAAATCATCATGACGATAGACGGAAACGTGAACCGCAGGAGTTTTTTGTAGGTAAAGTGGTCGGAAAGTGAAATATTCATCGTGTGCCCTTTCAATTTTTGACTGTGTCTGCCCGCGGGGGAAAATCGTGTCTTTTCTAGCGGACAGTTTTACAGTTATAAATGTACGAAATCGTACGTAGAATCATAGTACGATTTCGTACATATGTCAAGAAGAACTTTGCATCCTGTCTCACGGTATGAACTTCGCATCCAGCCTCACAGATATGAACTTTGCATCCTGTCCCACGGAAGAACTTCGCATCCAGTCTCACAGATATGAACTTTGCGTCCTGCCTCACGGAGGTTCGCCTCGAATTAAGATGGAAATCTCACAGAATGAGTTTTTACACAGATTTTACATTCTTTTACCGGAGCGTGATTGTTCGTTTCTTTTTTCTGCTATATGATATAGAAGTGAAAATGAGAGAAAAAAGAAAGAGCAGTCACGAGCTGGGTCGACTGCGGCAGAGGAAAAAGAATATGACATATAAGGAAATCAAGAAAAACGAGGAAGTTTTAGCTTACCTGAAAAAAGGAAACGACAATCTGGGGACTATGGGATTTACAGATCATTCGGACGCGCACTGCGCGATGGTTGCGGAGCGGGCAGCAATGATCTTAAAGAAATTCGGTTACTCAGATCACGATATCGAGCTGGTGAAGATCGCCGGTTTCATGCATGATATGGGAAATGCGATCAACCGGCATGCCCATGCGGAGTATGGTGCCCTTCTGGCATCCCAGATCCTGGAAAAGACGGATCTTCCGATCACAGACCGCGCGATCATCGTCTCCGCGATCGGAAACCATGATGAGTCAACGGGCGGAGCCGTAGATCCGATCTCCGCGGCGCTTATCATCGCCGACAAGACGGATGTACGCAGAAACCGCGTCCGCCAGAAGGAGATGGCATCCTTTGATATCCACGACCGCGTAAACTATGCGGTTACAGAGGCAAAATTAAAGGTAAATGAGGAAAAGAAAGTGATCACCCTGAACTTAAAGATCGACGAAAACATCTGCTCCATGCTGGAGTACTTCGAGATCTTCTTAAAGCGCATGCTCATGTGCCGTCGTGCGTGTGAAATGCTCGGAGCGAAATTCAAGATGACGGCGAACGGAAGTAAGATCGTATAAAATAAAATATGGAATATGCATCAGAGACACTCTTGGAACAGACCGTAATCGGCCTGTACTGAGAGTGCTTTTTTGTAACAGGAAATTCCGGCAGAATACGAGTGGAGTGAAATGATTCAACTTGCATGTGTAAATGCCAGATGGTAAAATGAAGAAAACAGCACAGGGAAAGGAGGAGACACATATGACAGAGCTTTTGAAACTTCCGGTAGGAATCGAAAATTTCGAAGAAATAAGAAGAGATAATTTTTATTATGTAGATAAAACAAAATTGATCGAACAGCTTTTGAGCCAGTGGGGAAAGGCTAACCTATTTACACGCCCGCGGCGTTTCGGAAAATCATTGAATATGAGTATGCTCCGCAGTTTTTTTGAAATTGGGGCGGATCCTGAACTTTTCCGGGGATTGTATATTTCACAGAAGTCAGCACTATGTGAAAAATATATGGGTCAGTTCCCTGTGATCTCCATCAGCTTGAAAGGTGTAAATGCCAGTGATTTTTCAGGTGCCTGCAGCAGTCTTATAAAAATTATGAATGCAGAGACGAGGCGGGCATTTATTTCCCTGGATAGCCAGAAACTCAGTGATGTCGATAAAAAGCTGTTTGAAGAATTAATGGACCGCGGTATGACGCAGGATGCACTTGTATACAGTTTAAAGGAACTTTCGGAATTGCTCGAACGAAGCTATGGCAGAAAAGTCATTGTTCTTATTGATGAGTATGATGTTCCGTTGGCAAAGGCAAATGAGAATGGATATTATGACGAGATGGCATTGCTGATTCGGAACTTATTTGAGAATGTTCTGAAAACAAATGATAGTTTGAAATTTGCGGTTCTGACCGGGTGTCTGCGTGTAGCGAAGGAAAGTATATTTACAGGACTTAATAATTTTAAAATATTTCCAATCACAAAAGTTGCATTTGATGAATGTTTCGGTTTTACAGACGATGAAGTGAGAGATATGCTTCACTATTACGAATTGGATTTGGATTATGAAACAGTAAAGAACTGGTATGATGGATACCGATTCGGAAAAGCGGATGTTTATTGTCCGTGGGATGTGATCAATTATTGCAGTGACCATATTGAAGATCCATATCTTCCGCCTCAGAATTATTGGCTGAATACAAGCGGAAATGAAATGATCTACCATTTTATTGATGGACTGGAAGATCAGACGGGAGTAACGAAAGAAGAACTGGAACTTCTTGTCAATGGCGGTTCGGTTCAAAAAAATATTAATCAGGAACTTACCTATAAGGAATTGTATTCATCTATGGACAATCTCTGGAGTACTTTGTTTATGACAGGGTATTTAACGCAGAGAGGGGAACCGGATGGAAACCGATATGATCTGGCAATTCCAAATCAGGAGATCCGCAACATCATCACAGAACATATTTTGCAAATGTTCCAGAAAAATGTAAAGAACGATGGAACGATGGCCGATTCATTCTGCAGCGCATTGGAAGCGGGAAACGTAGAACAGGTAGAAGCTCTATTTACAGAATATATGAGACAGACGATCAGTATCAGAGACACTTTTGTACAGCACTCGCGGAAAGAAAACTTTTATCAGGGAATCCTGCTTGGAATTCTGAGTTATAAGAGTGACTGGATCGTCAGATCCAACCGGGAATCAGGGGAAGGATTCAGTGATATTACGATCCGGATCTCAAATTCTGGCACAGGAATTGTTATTGAAGTGAAATATGCGGAAGCAGGCCATGAGAAAGAAATGGTTCAAAAAGCGTTAAAGCAGATACAGGATAAAGACTATGGATATGAGTTTCGACAGGAAGGGATGAAAAGAATCCTGTATTATGGAGTCGTATGCAATAAAAAAACATGCATGGCAGAAGTACTGGAAAGGTAAGAATTGTATAAAATGTAAAAGGATCTTGCAGGCAGCAGAATGTTTGGTATTAGGAGTTAAATATTCGTTGTAAACGCAAGATTCTGTTTTTATATAAGTTAATTACCAGTTTTATAGAAAAGAAAATCCGGGTACTTTTAAAGGAGATTCATATGAAATTTACACCGATCGACCGAACCACCTGGGAGAGAAACTCCCATTATGATTATTATACAAACCTGTTAAAATGCGGCTACAGTGTGACTGTGTCCTTAGATATCACGAAGCTGCACCAGCAGGTAAAAGAAAAAGGACTGAAGTTTTATCCTGCCTTTGTCTACTGTGTCTCAAAACAGATCGCAGTGACAAAAGAATTCCGCATGGGACGGGACAAGGAAGGAAATCCGGGATACTACGATATCCTTCATCCGAATTATACGATCTTCCATGAGGATGACCATACCTTCTCCGATGTCTGGACCGGATACACGGAAGACTTTAAAACCTTCTATAAAAATATGAGAGATGACATGGAGACCTACAAAGACGTAAAAGCCGTAAAGGCAAAACCGGGACAGCCACAGAACTTTTACTGTATCTCCATGGTGCCGTGGTTAAACTTTACTGGTTATTCCGCCTACACAGAGAGCGGAACCCCGATGCTGTTTCCAATTATTACCTGCGGTAAGTTCACAGAGCATGACGGGATACTTACAATGCCATTCTGCGTCAACATCGCCCACGCAGCCGCTGACGGATATCACACATCCATGTTTATCAACGAACTTCAGAAACTGATCGACATGATCGAACTTTAAAGCGCAGCTTTCAAGCTTCCTGCCACACAGAAAAAGCTGTTTTACAGAATCCGGTATTACAAAGAAGAAGTTCGCAGATTATGAATAAAAATTCGAGAATATATAAGTAAAATAACAGTTACGATTTTCTTAAAAAACGCGGGGAAGCACTTGTCTGATTGAAAACCCACGGGGTTTGTGTTATGATGTCTTCAAGTGAGTGTGAGAAGAATCATCAGATAAAGGAGGACTGTTACATGAAAAAGACATCTCTTGTCATCATGGCAGCAGGAATTGGAAGCCGTTTTGGCGGCGGGATCAAGCAGCTTGCCCCGGTTGGACCGAGCGGTGAGATCATTATGGACTATTCGATCCATGATGCCCTGGAAGCAGGATTTGATAAAATTATCTTTATTATAAGAAAAGATCTGGAAAAGGATTTCAAGGAGATCATCGGAAATCGTATCGAGAAGATCGCTCCGGTAGAGTACGCGTATCAGGAGATGGATGATCTCCCGGAGGGATTTTCTGTTCCGGAAGGAAGAAAAAAACCGTGGGGAACCGGTCAGGCGATCCTTGCGGCGAGAAATTTAATTAAGGAGCCGTTCCTTGTCATCAATGCAGATGACTATTATGGAAAAGAAGGTTTCAGGATCGTCCATGATTATATGGTAAACGAGATGGATGATACAAAGGACACCTTCGATATGTGTATGGCAGGATTTATCCTCTCCAACACCTTAAGCGAAAACGGTCCTGTAACCCGCGGCGTGTGCACTGTGGACAATAATGGATACCTCTCGAAGGTCACAGAGACATATGATGTATATAAGGCCGAGGACGGCATGCACGCGGCAGACCACGACGGGAATCCGGTTATCGTGACAGAAGATCAGCATGTCTCCATGAACATGTTCGGTCTCCCGGCATCCTTCGTAAAGGAACTGGAAAAAGGATTCCCGGAGTTCCTTTCTAACGTGAAAGAGGGAGATCTGAAGGCGGAGTATCTTCTTCCGGCAGTGATCGACGAGTGCATCCACAGTGGAAAAGGAACTGTCCGTGTGCTTGAGACAAAGGATAAATGGTTTGGAGTTACTTATAAGGAAGACAAACCGGCAGTTGTCGCATCAATCCAGAAGCTGGTAGATGCAGGCGTTTACCCGAAGAAACTGTTCTAAGAGCATTGCGCTGAGAGGATGTACGTTTACAATATTGTCTGCAAACAGATAAGAACAGCCTGATCAGCCGATCATGGTACGATCATAGTAAAGTGAAATGGTAGCTTTCCCGCTCTTTTTGCATATGATAATCCTGTATAGGGATCAGCAAAGGAGCGGGAACGTTTTTATGGAGAAGATTTACCGGGGATATCCCCTGGAAGTAAAAAAGGGTTACGGAATTTTTAACCCAGAAAGGACCTGTTCGTCCGAAGGGCCAAAGAAAGTCCCCTGGATGCTTTACCGTAGAGAGGAGCAGAGCGGAAAAACGGAGCTGACCGGAAATGAATCCCGGTCAGAGATAGATTATCTTCGAGGTCTCTATCCGGCATCGGCAAAGCAGAACCAGATCCTGGCGGAGGAGGCATGCGATCTTCTGGAATACCCTGGAAGTCCCATGTATGACGAATACCCGGACCGGGAATTCTTATACCGGGAGCTTTCAAAAGTGAGACAGCGCCATCCGGAGGAGACCGCAGGTGGTAAAGAAGGACAGGATCTTTTACAGGTACTGTTTATAAATGAGATCTACAGGAGACGGATCTTAAACAGAATGGAAAATCAGAGCAGTGACAGATAGACAGAGCGAGGAACAGTAAGATGAAGACCGGCAAGAAAGTCATGATCCTGCTGCTTATTTTTGTGGCGGCAGTGATCGTTTATTTTATACACCCAGTTGGGAAGAAAGAAGAGCATGGAATCACGGAGTACACGGCGATGGAGAAAGCGAAATTTCCGGTACTCTATGCGACGATGGGAGAGCGGGAGATGGCGCCGGTGTTCGGCCAGACGGAGGAGCGCGGTGTGACCGCAGACCGCGGCAGCCTGATCGTACTTCCGGAAGACCGGAAACTCAAGGTACGGTTTGCCGGTACGACAAAGATCCAGGGACTGCGCTATGAGATCCGCAGCCTCGACACAGAAGATCTGATCGAGCGCACCCAGGTCACATCTCTTGATGCAGCCATAAATGGAGACAGCGAAAATGCCGTAAGTGCAGAGCTTCTGATCCAGAATCTTCTTGAGACAGGAAAAGAGTATCTTCTCGGCGTCTGCGCGAGTCTTCCCGACGGATCCGAGGCCTGGTATTACATGCGGATCGTGGAGCAGGACCAGGGCCATGTGAACGAGATGCTGGCACTGGCGGAGGAGTTTTCCTCAAAGACATACAAGTACAGCGATGCCCAGAGCCTGGCCATGTATATGGAGACATCCCCCAGCGCAAACAGTTCGGCACTGGGAACTGTGACGTTAAAAGACACTTTCACCCAACTCACATGGGGTTCTCTGGGCGTGGAGCGGACCGGTGAGGCGTACACGAAATTTCGCCAATGTGGAGATCACGACTCATGTGACGGCGAAGGATGGCGAGAAGACGGAAACCTACGAGGTGACAGAAAACTTTACAATGAAGTGGGCATCCCAGCGGATCTACATGATGGATTACGAGAGGACCATGACGGAGCTCTTCACAGGAGATTCCGATCTGTTCTCTGGAAAACGGATCATTCTGGGAATCGGAAACGGTGACGGAGTCCATGCCGTAAAGAGTGCTGGGGGCCAGTACACAGCGTTTGTGACAGGCCGGGAGCTGTGGGCATACGACAGTGGCGAGAATGTTGGAGCCAGAGTGTTCGCCTTCGGCGGCGCGGCATCCGACGATATCCGTGACAACGTGCCGGAACATGGCGTCGAGATCCTTTCTGTGGATGAGGACGGCGGAATCGATTTTATCGTCTACGGAAGAATGAACCGCGGAACCCATGAGGGCAGCACGGGAATCGCCTACTATCACTATGCGATGGACCAGAATGCCCTGGAGGAGAAATTTTTTATTCCATCCACGGAACCTTTTGAGGAGCTGAAGGACGATCTCTCCGTCCTCGCACACCGCGGAACGAACGGAATCTTCTATTTCTATATGGACCATGGAATCTACGGGATCGATCTGAAGAGCCTGGAGTATGTGGCGCTTGCTTCCGGTCTCACAAAGGACCAGTTTGCGGTCAGCGCGGATCACTCCCGGGCGGCATGGCAGGAAAATACAGGAATCTGGGATTCCCAGACGATCCAGATCATGGATCTCGACACCGGGGACAAGACCCAGCTCGGCGGACAGGCGGGGTCCGTATCAAGAATTTTCGGCTTTGTCGGAAATGACTGCATCTACGGAACCGGAGACAGCGGGGATTACCTGATGTCCAACGGCCGTGTAATGGGAGTCTATTTAAAGAGCATCGATATCGTGGACAGGGAGAAGAAGTCCGTGATGCACTATGAGAAGCCGGGTTCCTGGATCCGCGAGGTGTCTGTGGATGACAGCCGGATCCATATGAAGACTGTGACAAGCAAGGACGGATTCTTCGGGACATATTCCGCGGACACGCTGGTCTGCAACGCGGAGATCCTTCCGGGAAAGACCGACGATATCGGCTGGTACGCGTCGGATCAGAAAGGACAGGTCCTGTTTGTCCAGCTCGACAGGGATATCGAGACGGCAAAGAAGATCCGCCAGGCATCCCCGAAGCTTGCGGAGAGCAGCGAGACTGTAAAGCCGATCGCGACAGCAGCCTGCAGGGAAACAGAGTTTTACGCCTACGGACGGGGCAGATTCCTCGGACGGTTTGTGGAGTTCTCGGACGCGGCGGAGACGGCGTACAACAGTATGGGATTCGTGACAGTGGGACGTGACCGGATCATCTGGGTGCGCGGAAACAGGGCGAGCGCTTCCTATATCAGGGATATCACATCGGCGTCAAGGCTGATGGAGCGCTACCTCGATTCCTTTGAGATAAACCAGACGATGGAGGATGGAACCTTCCTTCTGGACGCCTCCGGCAGCACGATCATCCAGGTGTTATACTTTGTGGGACAGAACATTCCGGTATTAGCCTACACTGGAGAGGGAACGTCCATGTACCTGACCGGCTATGACCAGACACATGTCCGTGTGTATCATCCAGAGAGCGGGGCAACAGAAGTGCTGTCCATGGAGACGGCGAACCAGGTGCTTGGGGCAGCGGGGTATGATTTCATATGCTGCGTGCCAACCCTATAGGTTTCGTTCCTTAAGAAAAACTTTACATTTTTCCCAGATATGTTATAATCATAACGAAAACAAGCTGGGACGAATGCAGGATAGCTTTGTCCCTTTTTAGATATATAGATAGAGGTGCGTAATGGAACAGTACATCATGAAGGGCGGAAATCCGCTTGTAGGAGAAGTAACTATAAGCGGCGCAAAAAATGCGGCTCTGGGAATTTTAGCGGCGGCGATCATGACCGATGATGACGTTGTGATCGATAATCTCCCGGATGTCAGCGATATCAATGCTCTTTTAGAGGCAATCAGCCATCTTGGAGCGAAGGTTGAGCGTATTGACCGCCATACTGTAAAGATCAATGCGGAAAATATCCACGCGGTGACCGTGGAAGATGAGCATATGAGAAAAATCCGCGCGTCATATTATTTTATCGGTGCGCTTCTTGGAAAATATAAGAGTGCGGAGGTTCCGCTTCCCGGCGGATGTACGATCGGAAGCCGTCCGATCGACCAGCACTTAAAGGGATTCCGTGCACTGGGATCTGATGTGAAGATCGTCCGCGGTGCTGTTGTGGCCCACGCGATCGATCTTGTGGCAAGTCATATCTATCTGGATGTGGTTTCTGTCGGCGCTACCATCAATATCA
>OIWK01003121.1_pt1 | contig 12003 bp, 13 predicted proteins | sample 1587401 | NCBI WGS metagenome assembly OIWK01 (sample SAMEA3888911, study PRJEB22519) | human gut metagenome | biome: human gut; feature: human-associated habitat; material: faeces | place: Denmark | collected 2009
CTGTCTTTTGGCTTTCCAAGATCGATCACATCACCAACCTGTATCTGGTAAAGTCCTTTCAGATCCAGCTGTACTGTACCAAGCTGTCCTGTAATAGGGAGTTTCGAGTAGCGTATGTTATCCATGATCTTATCTTTATTATCCTGATAAGAAAATCCTCTTGCCAGGTGTTTACGGTTATCAATACTGCGAAAGATGACCGTAAGAAGATTACCTGGAATACAGATCCTTAATTTTTCCTGTGCCTGTCCAGATATATCTACATTTAAAATGATAATAGCTACTGTTTCATCCAATCCTACATCCTGGACCATTGTGGGATTTTCTTCTACATGTTCTACAGAAAAATCAATACTTACATAATTTGAAAATCCATCCTTCAAAGCACCTGTCATGTATTCTACGATCCGTTTATACAAAGCCCGTTCCACATCAGAATACCGGTAATCGTCCTCTACAGCTACAACGTCTTCTCCTCCCAGCATATGGTTGATCAGCGTGATCGCCATACCTGGAGTTACAAACAGCATAAGTGGAACACTCATTTTTTCCTCTCCCGCTATTGATGCATCTATCATTGTCATGCAGTCATTTTCATGAAGAGCATTTACATATTCGTAATATCGCCTTTCCTGTACATCCAGCACCGTTATATCCGTCATCACACGGAATATACCGTTGATCTGGGAAGTAAGAATGCGCGCATAATTTTCAAATACGCTCCTGAGGATCTTCATTTTTTCTTTTGTAAATTTCCTCGGGCTGAAAAAATCGTATTTTATGTAGTTTTTTTCTTCCGGCGGCTGAGGCTTTACGGATTCTGTTTTTGTTTCCTGCGCTGGTGCATCTGCACTCATAGATTTTAAAAGTGCATCTATCTGGCTTTGTGATAAAACATCTGCCATTCTTCCTAACCTCTCTTATTCACTGGTATTTTGTGTTCCCTCCGAATTTCCTGTATCTGACGTTATTTCTTCATCTGCTGCACTGGTATCTGCCGGTACAGTTTCACCATCCTGGGAAGAGCCTTGTGACTGTCCTACTGTTACCACTGTAGTATTACTATATTCACCGCTCTTAAACTCTTTATAATATTCATCCAGATCTCTTTCTTTTGCCTGATTATCTAAAAGCAAAAACTCGATCCTGCGGTTTTTTATCCTTCCCTCTTCTGTGGAATTATCTGCTATAGGGCGATACTCACCATAGCTTATATCCACCAGCTTTTCAGGTTTTATTACATTCTGCTGCTGTAAATAAATACATACTTCAGCAGATCTCATTGCGGAAAGGATACGGTCTTTTCGTACAGTCTGTGGATTGTTCTGTGAATTATCTGTTACTTTCGCAGTGTGGGACATGATATTAACCTGTTCAATCCCACCTGCTGCAGGAGCTATGGCTTTTGCAAATGTATAGAGGACTGCCTGTCCTTCCCGTGTAAGCACGGAGCTGTTTGCATCGAAAAATATACTATTTGCAAAAGAAACATAAGTATAATCATCTCCCCTGATGACCGTAGCATCCTTTACACCCGCCTGATTCAGGCTTTCAGCGATCGTAAGATACAGCTTATTTATATCTTCTATCTGCCGATCTTCCTGGGCGATCTCCTGACCGATCTTCTGACCTGTGCTATCCGCATCTGGTGTATCTGACATCTGGGAATTAATGGTAATATTCTCTGATTCCTGATTCTGTATGCTTGGAATGCTTTTCACAAAAATACTCCATTTTTGTGCGTCCAGGTTAGACATGGAATACAGCATGATAAAAAATGTAAGCAGCAATGTTACCATGTCTCCATAAGTATCCATCCAGCTGCCCCCACTGTCTGTGGGACGATTTTTCTTACTCATTTATCTTCCTGTTCCTCCCCCTGAGAATCTCCAGCTTCTGATTTTGCAAGGATCTTCTGCTGCTGTGACTGTTTAATCGATGCAAGAAGATGTTCCCTCAGGTATTTTGGATTTTCTCCTGCCTGTATGGCAATGATCCCTTCAATGATAGTAGAACAATACAGTTCTTCCTCATCCTGACGGATCCTCAGCTTTTTTGCGATCGGATTAAAAATGACATTTGCAAGAATACATCCGTAAAAGGTTGTGATCAATGCTACTGACATGTCGCTTCCGATACTTGAAGAACCACCTGCATCCATATTCATTCCTTTCAGCATGTTGATCAGACCGATCAGGGTACCTATCATACCAAAAGACGGTGCATAAGATGCCGCTTTTTCATAAAGTCCTGCTGCCTGGTCATGGCGGACCATCATATTATCCAGTTCTCTTTCCAGAACCAGCCTTACTTTGTCCGGATCGTTTGCATCTACGATCATCAGGACACTCTGCCTAAAGAAAGGATCCTTGATCTCCGCCGCTTTATCCTCCAACGCCAGAAGGCCGCTCTGCCTTGCTATGGTTCCCAGATCTACAAGCTGTTCGATCAATTTAGGGATATTATAGCGGTTTCCCCTTATAAGTACTGCAAAATGCTTTGGGATATCCTTTAATATCCCTAATGGATAGCTGGACAAAGTTGCTGACAGAGCCCCACCAATTACAATGACCATACTGGGGATATCAATAAAGTTACCAATCTTAGCAAAACCGATTCCGTTTACAATTAAAGCAAAACCCAGGATTATACCTAGTAATGTTGTAGGATCCACCTGCTTTTCCTCCTAAATCTGCTCCTCTTTTTTTATGCTGATGCACCTTTGAAAGAACCCGGCCACCTGATCTTTGATACTTTCCACACTGTCCTTTACCAGATAGTAGTCTCCATTCATCATACGGATCTTTGTTTCCGGGATCTGTTCGATCAATTCAACCTGAAGCCAGTTCAGATATAAAATTTCTCCGTTAAGTCGTTCTACACAGATCATATTCCTTACCGCTTCATGTTGATCAGGTCAGACAGGATCTCATCACTGACTGTAATGATCTTTGAATTGGCCTGAAAGCCTCTCTGTGTTGTGATCATATCAGAAAATTCCTTTGCAAGATCCACATTGGAAGCCTCCAGATATCCGGTCATTAAAGAAGAGGTGCTTCCTCCTGGGATCGTAGCGGAAGCATTACCACTGTTATCGCTTTCTGCTGCCCCATAATAAAACGACCCCTTTTTGCTTAAGCCCTCCGGATTCTGGAAGGTGGCAATGGCAACCTTACCGATGCTGACGGTTTTTCCATCCTTATCCGGATCCGTTGACTTTACTGTACCTGAAATCTCTCCCAGACTGTTGATCTTTACATTTGTCAGCTGCAGCGGCTCACCATTAAAGCTATTGCCATCTACATCACTAGGAACCTTGATAGCTACAAGCTGATTATCATTCGGACGGAAACCATAAACAAAATTTCCGTTGGCATCTGTAAGATATCCATTTCCGTCAATATTGAACTGACCAACTCTGGTATAATCAAAGTCCGTTTTCTTCATATCCGCTACTGCAACATTTCCTGTGCTCTTTGGAAATGTAATAAAGAAGCCTTCTCCGTCTACGCTTGCATTAAGGCCACCTACATAAGTTGGTGTAGAGGCACCCATATCTGTACTGATGGAACCCATCATGGAACCATATCCATACTGGGCTGCATTTACACCACCGGCATTCTCGCTTCCCTTTGTGGAAGTGGTGGAAGTCTGGTACATTGCCTCTTTAAAGCTGTAACTCTGGGACTTAAAACCAAATGTATTTACGTTTGCAATATTGTTGCCGATGACATCCAGTTTGTTCTGATGCGCCCTAAGACCTGATACTGCTGAATCCATTGCTCTTAACATATTCTTTTGCTCCTTTTTACATTTCTTCTGTTTCTATATCTTCAGATCCTGTGTCTTTCAGATCTGCATTTGCTAACTGTCCTGTGATCTTATCTGTTTTTTCAGATCCCCTGTCAGGATCTTTTTCACCTGCTTTCTCTGGAAGCTTTCCTACTCCCAGGACACTGGACATCTTATAACCAGTATCATCACCTTCCAGACGTACCACCGGATCTCCCTTGGTAAAATCAACAGAAACTACCTTTCCGTATTTCACGCCATTTGCTGTCCCGGTATCAGGATCTGTAACTGCCACAGTTACCTCCTGACCGATCAGGCTGCCTGCATACGTCTGTGTTGTAACAGCAGCTGATGTATTTAATGACTCTGTCATGGCAGTAAGTGACTGGACCATTGCCATATTTGTCATCTGGGACATCATTTCGCTGTTATCCATAGGGCTTGTCATATCCTGATTGGAAAGCTGTGCTGCTAACAGCTTGATAAAGCTGTTTACATCCATCGTGTTCTTGCTGTTGGATCCGGCACTGTAAACACCTGCCTGATACGGGTTTGCAGTGCTGCTGACTGTTATTTGATCTGCCATATCACTTTAATCCTCCTTCTAGGCCAGTCCCAGCCTTAGCTGTTGGGCAAAGCTGTCATCCTGCTTCTGGCGCTGCTCTTTTTGATCCTGCCTGCCGTTTCTGCCATGACCGGGATCCTGATCCATGTTTTGCCTGTTTTCAGTCTGTTCCGGTGTGTAAATAACAGTAGGAGTTCCTGTTTTTTCTTCCAGGATCTGCGCCAGATGCCCTGCTTCTTTGCTTAATATCTCCAGTGTTTTTGCACTGGTTGAAAAAATAGTGACCTCTGTTTTTCCTTTTTCATACTCCAGCCGGATAGTCAGCTTTCCAAGCCTTTCCGGCTCCAGGGAAAGCTCCAGCTTTCCTTTTTTTTCACTGATCTTTGTATCCAGGTAGTTTCCCAGATCCTCTGTCAATGTATCCTGGGCTGTTGCCAGCCGGTCTGCCGGTCCTGCATCAACAACGGTTGGTTTTGCTACTGTTCCAGCTGAACTTTCAACAGTTCCTGTATAACTGGACGATGCTAGGGCTGTCATTTCCTTTCCGGAAATATGTTCCTTCTGGTCTGGTATTTCTTCTTCCCGGTTCATTTTGGCAGTTCGCTTTGACTGCCCGGCTTCTCCGGTCCGTCCTGCAGCTTCTGTCTGTGCCAGTCTGTTCTGGAGCTTTAAGTCATCTGCATGGACAGCTGTTTCTGTGTGGGGGGATTCTGTCTGCTGTATGGTACTGACAGCTGCCGTCTGGTCCTCCATTCCTGTTTCCGACGTTGTCTGTACAGCCAGATCTTGTATTCCATTTATTTCATTGTTGTAAACAGCAGGCGTTTTACTATTTTCTGCTGTTATCTGTACAAAGGTCCTGTAGCAAGTTTCAGAAGCATAGGCAACTGCCAGTTCCTGCTCCTGCTCTTTTTCTCCATCCTGGCTGTTCTTTTCGTCCTGTATGTCCGTTACTTTTATTTCTGCTTTTATTTCAGCTGTTTTTTCGTTTTCTCCGGACTGCCTGCCATTAACCTGTTTTTCATTTCCCCTGTTTTTGGTTTCTTCTGGCTGTGTTTCTTTATTTTTTGTTTCCCCTGTTTCTGCTTTTTTTGTTTCGTCATCCTGGGCTGCTTTTTTCTTGTATTTTGTCAGCATCGATGCAAAATCTGACCCATTCTCCACTTTTTCTTCTGGGTTCGTACCTGACTTCACAGAATATCCTGTTTTTACCTGACCGGCATTTTCAATCCTGTTCAACCTAGACCACCTCCCTGTTTTGAGAATACCTGGCTGTTCTTGAAGCATATTCTTCTATAAACAGCTCCTGTGCCTTTTTTGCTGCTTTTTCATACTCACTCTGCCGCCTGTCCTTTAACTTTTCATAACGGGACGTATCTATCTTTGCAGCGATCACCTGTACTTTTTTCTTTTCTTCTTGCTGCTGTAAAAGCTTTAACTGTTCCTGTTTTTTCCGGATCTGATCTTCCATTTCACTGATATACATACCATAAAGACAAATATCTTTTATCTGTACATCCTGTTTTTTCAAATCATCCATCTTATTCTGGGCAGATACCAGCTTGTTCTCCAGTTCCTGTATCTCTGCTTCTTTTTTCCGGATCTGTGCCAGAAGTGTACCATGTTCTGCCTTAATGCTGTCCAGAATCTGTTCCTTATAATGAAGTACATTTTCAAGACTGTATTTAAATCTCTTCATCTTAAGTATCATCTCCTATAACTGCTAACCCACGATTTTTTCCATTCTCCTTATGCTTTCCTCATAAGGGATATTTTCATTTGTTTCCTGTTCCAGAAATTTATTCATATCACCTATGCGGTCAACTGCTTCATCCAGAGCACTGTTTGCACCTTTTTTGTAAGCGCCAATGGAGATCAGGTCTGCATTTTTCTGATAAAGACTTAACATGTTCCTGAACCTTGAAGCTGCTTTCCTGTGTTCTTCCCCGGCTATATCATTCATAAGACGTGAAATACTTGCACTGATATCAATAGCCGGAAAATGGTTTGCATTAGCCAGCTGCCTGCTTAAAACAATATGACCATCCAAAATACCTCTGACTGTATCAGCCACCGGCTCATTGGTATCGTCTCCCTCCACCAGTACCGTATAAATCCCGGTAATGGAACCTTTTGCAAAATTCCCGCTTCTTTCCAGAAGCCTTGGAAATTCTGCATAAATAGAAGGTGTATAACCTCTGGCTATAGGCGGTTCTCCAATAGCAAGACCGATCTCCCTCTGTGCCATGGCATATCTGGTAAGAGAATCCATCATCAGCAGCACATCTGCTCCCTGATCCCTGAAATATTCAGCGATCGTTGTTGCAACCAGGGGACATTTCATACGCAGCATTGCCGGCTGGTCTGATGTGGCTACAATAAGGACAGAACGTTTCATGCCCTCTTCTCCCAGATCCTTTTTAACAAATTCCAGAACCTCCCTGCCTCGCTCTCCTACCAGGGCGATCACATTGATATCTGTTTTTACATTCCGGGCGATCATTCCCATCAATGTACTTTTTCCAACACCGGAGCCTGCAAAAATCCCCATTCTCTGACCTTTTCCAATGGTATTTAAACCATCAATGGCCTTAATCCCAAATTCCAGATGTTCCCTGATAGGAGGACGGTTAAGAGGGTTGATATAGGCACTGTCTACTGTATAAAGCTTCCCTGGGGGAAACTCTCCTTTTTCGTCAATAGGATGCCCCAGCGCGTTGATGATACGGCCTTTCAGGAAGTCTCCCACCGGTATCTGCAAACGGCATCCGGTATTGCGGACAAAACTTCCCGCTGTGATCCCGCTGATATTTTCATAGGTCATCAGCTGTATTTTGCCATTTTTGAATCCTACCACTTCCGCAGGAACCTGACAGTTCTCAGCTTCATTGTAGATCATAACAATATCACCAACACCGGATCTGCCTCCGGAAGCTTCCATTGACATTCCCACTACATTTTCAATTTTTCCAATGCGGTCTGCTGTTTCTGCCTGCTGTATTAACTTCAGGAGATTTTCATACATGGTTTTCACCTCTGTGTACTTTATGTATCCATAAAATCTTTATGTATTGGCGTTGTCTACAAGTCTGTGTATATTTTCAAGCTGGGTATCTACACTCATATCTATGATCCCGTCCGGCATTTCGATGATACAGCTTCCGCATTTTCCGTCCTCCATTACTATAAATTTGACGTTGTCAGAGAGCCGTGACAGTTTCTCTGCCAGATGTCCATCTGCCTGAACCATGGTCTCATAGTCTTCTTTTTCCATATAGATCTTGACCCAGTCCATTTTCTGCAGTTTTTCTGTTTCAGCTTCTATCATCCTGCTTATAACAGAACCGCTGGATCTCAGGCTGATATGGATCACTTTTTCAGCCACTGCCACAGCAATATCTTTTAATTCTTCCAGATATTCTCTGAGGCATTTTTCTTTTTCTTTGTTGATCTCTATTAAGGCTTTTTCCAGGCTTTCTTTAAAAAACCGCTGATTTTCATGATGTTTCGCCTCATTTTCCTTTTCTGCCCTAATCAGTCCCTCTTCATAGCCTTTTTGTCTGCCTTCTTCAAATCCTTTCATCTGGGCTTCCTTAAAGATCTGTTCTGCCTTTTCGTTTGCTTCCTGTTCAATGGCTGCCGCTTCTTTCCGGGCTTCTTCTAATATTTTTTCTTTTTCCCTGAGCACCAGCTCTATTTGTTCCTGACTGCATTCCAGACCATTGTATGTATCATTGCCCGCATTTAAAGAAGCTTCCGTTTCTTTTTTATTCTGCTTTTCTGTTTCTAGTTTCTGTGCATCCGGTGCTGTAAATACCTGTAAGGGAAGCTTCCGGACTCTGGCTTTATTTTCAAAGCCTGTATCCTGATCAGACAACAATGTTATCGTCATCTCCTCCCTTATTGATTATTACTTCTCCTGCATCTTCCAGTTTACGGATCAGATTAACAATACGCTGCTGTGCCTCTTCCACTTCCTTAAGCCTTACATTGGTAGTGATCTCCAGGTCTCCCTTGACTGTTTCTGCCATACGCTTGGACATATTTGCAAAGAATACGTTCTTCATATCCTCTGATGCAGTCTTTAATGCATATACAATATCCTTGGAATCGCAATCCCTGATAAAACGCTGTACAGATCTTGGATCCATATCGATGATATTCTCGAACATGAACATCTTGTCCCTGATGCTTTTTGACAGTTCCGGATTATCTTTATCCATTTCATCAAATATCTGTTTCTCGTTTCCTCGGTCAACATGGTTCATCACATCTGCCACATAATCAATACCGCCCAGGTTCATATTATCCTCACTGGTAATGATCGTAGCGAATTTCCTCTTCATTTCCTCTTCCACAATAGCTATTGCCTCAGGAGATACACGACTCATATTTGCCATGCCTTCAAGTACCGGTATCCTTTTTTCATTTGGAAGCTGTTCCAGTATCTGTGCTGCCTGCTGAGGATCTATATACGACATGATCAAAGCGATCACCTGAGGTCGCTCATGCTGGAGCAGGGCAAGAAGGGATTTGGGATCTCCCTTTGTAAAAAAGTTAAATGGCTTGGACTGGAGAGTCTTGGATACTTTTTCCAGGAGATTTCTGGCTGTGGTTTCTCCAAATGCTTTTTCCAGTACGCTTCTGGCATAATCCAGACCTCCATCTGTCATCATCTTGTGGGTAAGGCACATTTTATAAAACTCATCTAATGCATTCTCCACCTGGGCATTATTTGTTTTTCCAAGCTTTGCTACCTCATAAGTCAGGTCTTCGATTTCCTGTTCACTGAGATATTTATAAATCTGGGAAGCGCGGTCTGCTCCCAAAGACACAACTACCACTGCTGCTTTCGCCCGCGCATCCATTTTATCCAGTTCGGATCCCCCGGTAATATCTGTTATCTTACTTTCCCCTATTTCTGCCATCGTTTCCTCCACCAGTAAGCAGCCAATTCTGGATCAGTTTTGCTGCGATCTGCGGATTTTCATCCACAAAGGAACCGATCTCCTGTTTTAATTTCAGACTGTGCTGCATTTTCAGATTTAAAATTTCTTCATTTTTCTTAAGTTCATCATCCTGTCCCTGAAGCGCCGACTGTTCCTCTTCAGTTAACAAGGATATATTCCCATCATTTTTAGTTTTATTGTCGGCGGCAATGGCATTTTGAGGATTTTCAGTAATCGCACCTCCATCCGGTATCTGTTCCAACAGTGCCTGTCTTTCTTCTTCTGACGCTTTCAAATGCTGCCTGCTGAGTATCAGCAAAGCAATCAGCAATACCAGAAGCAGCCCACCTGCCCCTATGGCGATCAAAAGAGGCAATGGAAGCTTTGCTTTCTGTGCCGGTGCTGTTGCCGGCGCTGTATCTGCGTTTTTACTGGCTGCTGAAAGGGCTCTTATAACCGTGATCTTTGAAGGAGCGTCCTCCTGGGTAATACCTGCTGAATTAGCTACAAGACTGACCAGATCTGCGTCTGCAATAGATGTATCATCTGTATCAATAGTAACGCCTACTGTTGTATTTTCCAGAACACCCGGATCGATCTGACGCTGTTCTTTTGTGGAATTATACAGCCACTCTCTTACTGCGCTGTTGTTGGAATATGTATCTGAACCTGCCTGTGCGCCTGTCTGGCCCGTATAACGGGGTGTATCTGCATTAGCATCTGCGCCTGCTGCGCCTCCATTTCCCGAAGATGTACTTCCTGTATTCTCCCCTGCTGTTTCTTCTTTTTCCAGCAGTCCTGTTTTATCATTCTGGTCAACCTTATCCGGAGTAGTATACTCGACTGTTTCCTGGATCAGCTTCTGCATATTCAGTGTGCCTTTTACAGAAACTGCAACTTTTCCCTGACCATACATTAATTCCAGGACACGGCGCACATTTCCTGCTATATTTTTTTCTACCTGACTGGTAAGCTCTGCTACATCTTTTCCTGTACCAGCAGTATTACCTGCCTCATCTTCACCGCCGACTTCCGTCATGGTAGCAGCATCAAATACAGAAACATTGGTAAAATTCATTCCCTTTACAGCTCTTGCGATCAGGTTTTTGATAGCAGCTGCCTTTGTATCTGTCAGATCCTGTCCGGGATTCATTGTCACCACAACAGAGGCTGATGCATCTGTCTGCTGTGCATCATCCAGTGCATATTTCTGGGTTCCGCCTTCTGCTATGGTCACTTTTGCATCACGTACCCCTTCAAATAATCCGATCTGGGCACCAAGACGGTCCTGAAGTTCATACAATGTATATTTTTCCTTATCCTTTTCAGTGCTCATGATTCCCGCATTATTACGGTACATATCATAAGTAAAGCCGCTTTTAGGATATCCTTTGCTTAGCAATTCAGCCCTGGTCTTATCTACTGTATCTGACGTTACCTGGACAGAGCCGTTTTTGTCATTGTATCTGTAATCAACACCTTCATCCTGAAGAAGACTTACAACTGCCTGGGCATCTTCCGAGCTCATTCCTGTAAACAAGGTACTGTATCCTTTTTTCGTGCCCATATTCAGGACCAGAAGTCCGGCTGCCGCCAGGATAATCGTCCCCGCTGCAATGACTGCGATCATTTTTTTTGTTTTCCCTGGCATCTTCTGCCATGCTTCTTTTAGATTCTGCACTGTTCCATTCATCCTTTGCATTTCCATATATAGCAAATATTAAAAATCTACTGTTCCATTCCATGGCCAGCAGTATTAAACACTCATCTTTAAAATTTCGTTATACGCTTCCATTGCTTTATTTCTAAGAGAGATCATAACTTCCAGGCTCAGTTCTGCTTTTGCCTGGGCGATTGGAAGACTGTGGGCATCTTCTAACTGCCCCGTTGCCAGAAGATACTGTTTCTGTTCTACATCTTTCTGTGTGTCGTAAACATTTTGTATTGTATCTTCAAACACTGACTGGAACACAGATTTTGTACCATTTTCTGTTCCGGTTATTTTTCCATCATTCTTTCCAACAGCATCCCACCCTTTCATGGGGGTAATAAAGCCATTCACCTGTTCAATCATTTTATATTTTCTCCTTAACCGTATAATTTGTATGATTTAAAAGTTTTTAGCTGCGCTGCGCAGACGTGAAAGGTCGCTACTTACAGAACTGATCATATACTGGTATTCATAAGCTGTTCTTGCCAATTCAACCTGTTCCTGATCCATATCCACATTATTCTCATCCAGTCTGGTTGATTCATTTAAGGTTGTATGGACAGACGGTCTCATATTTTCAATCCCTCTTGCCACATTTTTCATAGAAGTCTTCTTCACAGTAAGAGCAGACCGGATCTTCTGTGCCAGTTCATTCTCAAAGGTCATATATTGTGACTTAAAACCTGGCGTATCAACATTTGCAATGTTGTTCATAGTCAGGTTCTGTCTCATCCATAAGCTGTCCAGGGTTTTTTCTCCAAGTAATAATCCATTTCCATACAAGTCCATCATAAATGTTCATCCTCCTGTGTAGCTAATATATTAGTATATTATATTTGACTTTTCTTTAAAAAAATGCACGCCGTTAATATCCCCTGATGGAAGGGGTTATAATTTTATACTTTATATTATTATCGGCGCATCCTATATAATATAATATAATATAATATATATATTCTCTTTTTTCAAGTTCAAACTTTTTGGTA
>OIWK01003124.1_pt1 | contig 11997 bp, 10 predicted proteins | sample 1587401 | NCBI WGS metagenome assembly OIWK01 (sample SAMEA3888911, study PRJEB22519) | human gut metagenome | biome: human gut; feature: human-associated habitat; material: faeces | place: Denmark | collected 2009
CCGCATATCTCTACCGTAACCTTATACCGGCCCACATGCTCTGTATGTACGCCAAAACGCAGAGGGTACGATTCGCTGCTGATCTCTACCCCTTCCGGGCAGTCTCTGCGCGTTACCCGCTCTTCCTCCCTTCCTTTTCCTCCGGGAATCCATCCGGCTGTGCCGGTATAAAAATCTTCCCCGGCACAATCCTCCCGTTCTGGCAGGAAGCCGGCTCCGGCCTCTTGCGTATAGAGTTCTGAGGCCCAGAGCCTTTTTAATGTTCCATTTTCCGTAGCATTTTCAAAGCATTGATCTGTAAATCTGTACTCTGCCATCTCTTTTACCTGCACTTCTTTTATGATTCTATTTCTATCATGCAGCTGCCGCAGGGCTATGACACCATCATCGGCGAAGGTGGCGCAACACTTTCCGGTGGCGAGCGGCAGCGAATCTCTATCGCCCGCGCTTTGCTCAAAGATGCACCAATCGTGTTGCTGGATGAGGCCACAGCAAGCGTCGATCCCGAGAATGAAGCGGAACTGCAGCAGGCGATCAGCGCTCTCACTCGCGGAAAGACTCTTGTGGTCATTGCGCATAGACTGGCGACGATCCGTAATGCTGAACAGATCCTTGTTGTCGACGGCGGGCACATTGTGCAGCGTGGCACGCACGAGGAGCTGCTCGCAGAAGAAGGCATTTATTGTCGCTTTTGGAACGTGAGCAATCGTGCCGGCGCATGGAAGATCGCGCTATGACAGGGCGCTGGCTTGTCAGGCGATTGTTGCGGCTGGTACTGCTTCTTTTCGGTGTGAGCGTGCTTTGTTTTGCGTTGGTGGCGCTGTCTCCAACAGATCCGGCTGTCTACGTACTGCGGCGCGGCAATCTTGCAGTGACACCGGAAGCGTTGGCGGAAGTGCGCGCCGAACTGGGGCTTGATTTGCCGCTGGCGCTGCGCTATCTGCATTGGCTTGGCGGCGTGCTGACAGGCGCTCTTGGTACCTCGATCGCCAGCGGCAACGCTGTGGCAGCGGATCTTGCGGCGGCTTTTCCAACGACGCTCTCGCTGGCGGCGCTGGCATTCGTGGAAGCGATCGTGCTGACACTTTTGGCTGGGTTCGTTGCTGCGCGCTGGAAAGACGCCTGGCCAGATCGTCTGCTCCAGCTTTTTGCGCTGGTGGGACTTTGTCTGCCGGCGTTCTGGCTGGGGTTTCTGCTGCTCCTCGCTTTCGCGGTGGCGCTGCCGATCTTTTCAGTGACGCCGCAGCCGGGAATTTCCGGATTGCTCCTACCCTCGCTTGCGCTATCGCTGCCTCTGTGCGCTGGGCTCGTGCGTGTGTTTCGGGCGTCGTTGCTTGAAGAGATGAGTCGAGACTATGCGCGTTACGCTGCCGCCATGGGCATGCCGCGGGGACGGATTCTGCTGCATCTTGCTCTGCCGAATGCTCTGCCGCCGTTGGTCACGTTGTTTGCGCAGAGCGTGGGCATGTTGATCGCTTCTGGAGCGGTAGTGGAGCAGGTGTTTTCGCTGCGGGGCGTGGGCAGTTATCTGCTTGCTGCCATCACCGCTGCAGATACGAACGCTGTTAGCGCCTGTATGCTTGTGATCGCTGCGCTCTATCTCATCTGCGAGATGTTTGGAGAGCTGCTGCTGCACGCGCTCTGCCCCTGGCGTGACGAAGGAGGTGCGGATATATGATGAAAAAGATCCTGCACAATCCACAAGCGTTGATCGGTCTGGCTCTGATCGCGCTTGTGACAGCTGTGGCACTGCTGGCGCCTGTGCTTGCGCCACATGCGCCAGACGCGGTGAATCTGGCGCTCAAGTATCAGCCTGCCAGTAGCGAATTTCCCCTGGGCACGGACCAGCTCGGTCGCTGCGAACTGTCGCGGCTGCTCTATGGTGCGCGTGCTTCGTTGGGACTGGCGTTGCCGATCCTGGTGCTCCTGGGCGCAGTTGGACTGGGGCTGGGACTAGCGGCTGCGGCGGTGGGCGGTTGGCTGGAGCGAGGAATTGTCGCGCTCAGTCAGATCTTTCTCGCCTTTCCTTCACTCATTATCGCCTGTGCGATCATCGGTGTGTTGGGTGGAGGGCTTGAAAACACCGTGCTGGCTGTGGTGCTCAGTATGTGGGCGCGCTTTACCCAGCTTGTCCGCACGTACGCAAAAACAGAGCTGGCGAAAGGCTATATTTTGGCGGCGCGGGTGAGCGGCTGCAGTACCTGGCGGCTCATGACCTGGCATCTGCTGCCAAATATTCTGCCACAGTTTCTCGTCTATTTCTCAAGCGGTGTTTCGTCGGCGATCCTTATGATCTCGAGCTTTTCCTTTCTCGGACTGGGACTTTCGAGCGGCACGGCGGAGTGGGGCGCGATGCTTTCAGAAGCACAGGCAGCGCTTTATTCTCATCCGGTTTTGCTGATCTATCCGGGGCTTTGTATTTTCCTCTGCGCGGCGGGCTTCAACCTTTTTGGCGAGGCGCTGCGTGATATCTTACAAACGGAGGACGATGTGTTATGACAAATTCCTTGCTTGCGGCGGCACATTTTACGCTGACGCACCGTGAAACAGGGCGGGTGCTGCTTCATGATCTCTGTTTTTCACTGATGCCTGGAGAAAGGCTCACGGTTATCGGGCCTTCGGGCAGTGGCAAAACACTGATCTGTCGGGCGATTCTGGGGCAGCTTTCACCGCAGACTTTTGCCGCGAGCGGCGCGCTGAGTTTTGGCGGGTATGATCTGCTCGCGCTTGAGCGACACATTCGGTGCAGTCTCTATGGCAGCCGTGTCGCTTTTGTGCCGCAGAATCCGATGACAGCCTGGGCGCCGCAGCAGTGTGTGGGGGCGCAAATGGTGCGCCTGCTGCGGTTGGTGCGGTCGCAGCAGAAGGCGGAAGCCTGGGCAGGCTGCGTGAAGGCCTGCGAAGCAGCGGGGCTCACCGAAGTGAATGAGGTGCTCGTAAAGCGGCCGAACGAACTCTCCGGTGGTATGCTCCAACGCACCCTCATCGCTATGGCGCTCGCTGTGGGCGCAGAGCTTGTGATCGCTGACGAGCCGACGGCAGCCCTTGATGTACTGCATCGCCGTACAGTGGCGGACGCGTTGCGCAGCCTCTCGGCGCACGGCTGTGCGCTTTTTGTGGTGACGCACGATCTTGATCTTCTCAAAACGCTGGGCGGCACTGCGCTGGTACTGGACGGTGGGCAGATCACGTGCTGTGGCGCTGTGCAGGAGATCCTGGCTTGGACGGATGGAGGTGAGGGCGGTGCGACCAGAGGATAGCCGTTCGGGTTCAACCGGGTTGGAAGCCTACGCGCTTGTGAAACGCTACGGCGCAGTGACTGTGCTCGATCGTGTGAGTCTCACTCTGCGTGCAGGCGAGATTTTGGCTGTCGTCGGCGAGAGTGGAAGCGGCAAGAGCACGCTGGCGCGGCTTCTGCTCGCGCTCGAGACGCCGACGGCCGGCAGTGTAGAACTCGATGGCGCGCCGCTCATGCGTAAAACGCGTGCTGATCGCCGTCTGCTTGCGCGCACTTTGGGGTTCGTGCAGCAGGATGCGAAGAGTGCACTCGATCCGCATCAGAGCGTTGGGCGCGCTATTGCCGAGCCGCTCGTTCATCTGAGCTGGCCGCGGCAGAGAATTCGCCTACGCGTGCGTGAGCTGGCGCAGGAGTTAGGGCTTTCCGAAGCGTTGCTCACGCAGAAAACGCCGACCCTCTCAGGAGGACAACAGAAACGCGTGTGCATCGCACGGGCGCTTGCTCCGGCGCCGCGATTTCTCGTTTGCGATGAAGCCACCAGCGGCCTTGACGGTGAGAGTCAGATGCACCTCTTGCATTTTCTTGCCGAGCTGCGCCAGACGAAAGGGCTCGGCATCCTCTTCATCACCCATGACATCGCTGCAGCGGCAGGTCTCGCTGACCACCTTGCTGTGATGCGCGCAGGACGCATCGTGGAGCAGCATTCCTGGCGGGGAAGTGCGGCAGATTTCTGCGATCCTTACAGCCGTGCGCTTTTTTCTGCGGCGCATCTTCTTTAGATTATTCTGTTCGCAGTGGCGGACGATCATTATAAACGAAAGGACGATGATAGTATGAAACGACACAAATTTTTGGCGCTGACGCTCATCGGCGCGCTTGGGCTGGGCCTTGTCGGTTGCGGCGGTGGCGGCGAAGAGGCTGCTTCCGTCACAGCGGAGACGAGCGCCGAGCCGGTGCACATCACGACCACAGAGAGCTGGGATTTCTCCAGCGGTTTTTATCCGGCAGTGGCGCCGGGCAGTACAGGCAGTGGCTACGGCTTTGTTTACTACATCCGCAACTGCTACGACACGCTTGTCACTCGCGACGCCGAAGGCAATTATCAGCCGGCGCTGGCTGAAAGCTGGAATATCTCAGAGGACGGTCTTACCTACACCTTCCATTTGCGTGAGGGTGTGACGTTTTCTGACGGCGCTGCGCTCGATGCAGAAGCGGTGAAGACGAGCATTGAAGCTGCCTTCGCCAATATGGGCGAGGCCATCGGCAGCTTTGGCAAGATAGGTACGCTGACCGAATCCATCGAAGCTGTCGATGATCTCACCGTGGCGCTCCATCTCACGAGTCCGTATTACGGTGTGCTGAACGATCTGGCCATGGCTAATCCGATGGCGATCGTTTCGCCGAACGCAGTGGCGGAAGATCTCTCACCGGTGGAAGCCACCGCCAGTCAGACTTTTGGTAGTGGCCCGTATATGTATAAGGGTGATGGTGATGGCACGAGCTATACCTTTGTGCGCAATCCGAATTACTGGGGCGAGCCGCCGGATGTGGACAGCTTTACGGTGAACGTTATCGCCGATCCTGAGGCTGCTGTGCTGGCGCTCTCGAATGGCGAGGTGGATCTCATCGCCGGCAGTTCCCGACTTTCCTTCGCCGGATATGGAGAGCTTGTCGGCCGCGAAGGTATTGGGACGATGATCGATGAGCAGGTTTCGAACAGTCGCTTTCTCGCATTTAATCCAGAGGCTGCGCCATTTGACGATGCTGCTGTGCGTCAAGCTGCGGCGTTTGCGCTCGATCGCGATGCCATCGCTGAGACGGTGTTCGCTGGTCTGGAGAGTGCCAGCGCCCAGGTTCTTGATGAAAATCTGCCGTATTGCAATGTCCTGACCACGACTTACAGCTACGATCCTGACAAAGCGGCGGAGCTTCTGGAGAGCGCCGGCTGGACGGACAGCGATGGCGATGGTGTGCGTGAGAAGAATGGTGAGACGCTTTCTGTCACGCTCGATTACATCACCAACCAGGGCACCATGGATGACGCCGCACTCGCTGTGGCTGAGCAACTCGGCGCTGTTGGTTTTGATGTGACGCCGCGCGGCGCCGACAATATGACCTGGTTCACCACCGTTGCCGGGGACTATGATTTTACCATGCATTCCACCTATGGTGGATATTATGATCCGTTCCTCACAATGACCAACATGAATCCTGAGACGATGGGCGATCCGGTGCTTTCGAAAGTGGCACTCGCCATGGACGGCGGCACGGACCTTATCAAAGAGCTCGACAGCACTGCTTCGACAGAGCGCGTGCAGGAGATCTATGACGAGGTGCTGACTTTTGCCACAGACGAAGCCATTCTCGTGCCGTTTACCAGCGCACATCAGTACGCTGCCTGGAACAGTGAAAAGATCGGCGATTTTCACTTTGGCACAGATCCGCTCTTTATCGAGATCGCCAATGTGACGGTCGCCGCATAAGACAAACAGCATCCACCAGGTGGTGGGTGCTGTTTTTATGGATGTTCGAAAAAAGGAGCCTTTACATTTTCCAGCAGTGATGAACAATGGAGAGCGCGCTTTTGCGACGGCGGCGATGCGAGGTGTCAGAAGCCAACAATTGGGGTGGCATCTTTTGTGAGGCTGCGGTACAATATAAACAGAAACAAACACAGGAAAGGTGTGAGATTTATGGACGGTTACAAACATATTCTTGTTCCCCTCGATGGCTCGGAATGCTCGGAGCGCGCGCTGGTGGAAGCGGAGCGGCTGCAGGAGGCATTCGGCGCTCGGCTGACGCTGCTCTATGTGGTCAGCGATCCGGATTTTGACTGCACGATGGGAAGCCCGGCGGTGACCAATGCGAGTGTGCAGCGCGATTGCGCAGAAGCGGAAAAATATCTGGCGCGCCGCGTGGAATCTTATAACGGCGAGGCGGAGACGCAGGTGGTTGTTGGCTGTGTGGCCAAGAGCATTCTCGCCGCTACAGAAAAGCTGGGCTGCGATCTCATTGTCATGGGCTCGCAGGGGCTTGGCTCGGCGCTGCGTCGTTTTCTGGTCGGCAGCGTGGCGAAAAATGTGCTTTCCAATGCAACGGTGCCGGTGATGATCGTACACTAATATTTATCCAGAAAGCGGTCGCTGGCAGGCGGCGGCTTTCTGTCGTTTTTCGGCGGAAAACGCGAAAAAAAATATTCATCTATCAATGAATTTTTATGTAATAACTCTGGAAAATTTTCACAATGTGGCATACAATGAGAAGGCAAACATCATTCATCAGCTGAACTCAGTGTAGATCAGGAAGAATGGAAGGAAGAGGTGAAGTTGAATGAATATTGCATTGATTATTGTTGTTGTTTACATGTTGCTGCTTCTCTTTGTGGCCTGGGCGTCGACGACGTTCCAGCGCAACAAATCGGCGGAGGCGTTTTTGCTCGCCGAAAAGAAGCTCTCCTGGCCGCTTGTCGGTGTAATGATCGCGGGCATTGCTGTCGGTGGCTCGTCAACGGTCGGCATTGCGCAGAACGCTTACACCACCGGTATCTCCGCTGGCTGGTATGATGTCGCCTGGGCAGCCGGTGCGATCATCGTCGGCTTTGCGCTGGCCAGCCATATGCGCCAGTGCGAGTACGACACGATCAACAAGATGCTGGGCTGTGTGTTTGGCGAAGGGTTTTCGCTGGTGAGTACCTGCATCCAGGTCATCATCAACACGGTCATCATCGCGCTGCAGATCATTGCCGGCGGGACGATCCTGACGGCGCTGATGCCGGACGTCTTCAGTCTTGAGCTGGGGATCATCGTTTCGGCGGTGATGTTCGGGCTGATCAGCTTTGTCGGCGGTCTGATGGCAGCGAGCTTGTCCAATGTGGTCAACATTGCGGTCATCTACATCGGCCTGACGGTTGGTGTGATCGCGACGGTGTTCCATTTTGGCGGCTTTGAGACGATCAACATGGCTTTACCAGCAGGGATGAGTGGAGACGGTAGTCACTGGTACAGCCTTGTCAGCGGAATGGGGATGGCGGCGATCGTCGCCTGGTTTGTAACGATGATCATCGATGCCGTGCCAAACGGCGGCGTTATCCAGAACATCATCGCTGCACGTTCGCCGGAGGATGCGCGCAAAGGGACGATCTTTGCGGGGATCCTGATGATCCCTGCCGGATTTATGAGCGCGATCTTTGGGATCGTGGCGGCAGCATACTTCCCGGGTCTGGAATCTTCCGCGATGGCGCTGCCATCTGTGGTCATGCAGCTGCCAAGCTGGGTCGCCGGGATCCTGCTGGCTGGGCTCTGGGCAGCGGATGTTTCCACGGCGACAGGGCTCATGATGGGCGTCAGCACGATGGTCAGTGAGGACGTCATCTTCAAATATTTCTACAAGGGCGTCAGCCGCAAAACGCGTCTGCGCATTTCCCGCGGCGTTTGTCTGGCGGTCATCATCATCAGCTACATCGCTGCAACGCAGGTGTCGAACATCTTAAACGCGCTGATGAGCGCACTGACGCTGTTCGCGCCGTATGCGATCCTGATGACGGCGATGTTCCTCTTCCCGAAAACGGTGAAACGTTCCACTGGTTGGATCACCCTCGTTTTCGGCATGGTGACCTACATCGTCGTGCAGCTGATCGTGCCGGAATGGCGTATTCTTGGTCAGGCGATCTATACGGTGACGCTCATGAGCCTGATCGGTTTTGCGCTCTCGCAACTGGACAAGCGCCCGGCACCAACGGAGAATCTGAAGAAGAAAAAAGCAATCGATTGAAAACCTTGTAATGAGAAACAACAATGATTGAACGGATGGTGGGCCGCCTGCGTGCGGCCGCCATTCTTATTGGGAGTGTTTGTAATGAGTTTATTATTTGATGATACATCGACCATGAAGGACCACATCCAGTCCTGTCTGGCCGACGATTTTGCCCGTTCTGCCACCCGCTCTGCTCAGGGAAATTTTAATGCCCGCCGCGAAGCGCAGATGGCGACCTACGAAGGGTGGGAAACCTATCGCGAGCAGATGGCTGCCATTCGCGACGATGTGCTCAGTCATCTGGATTACTATCTCACGCAATTTATTGAAAAAACCACTGCCAACGGCAACATCGTTCATTTCGCCGATACTGCCGAAGATGCGCAGCGCATTCTGTTGGACATCTGCCATGCGAAGGGCGCCAAGAGCGTCGTCAAATCGAAAAGCATGGTGTCAGAAGAAGTGGGCTGCAACGAAACGCTGCTTGCCGATGGCATTGAGGTCAACGAGACGGACCTTGGTGAGTACATGGTGCAGCTCGACAACTGGAACCATCCGTCGCACCTGATCATGCCCGGCATGCACATGGACATCAAGGCGACCTACGATCTTTTTGTGGAGCAGGGCTACAGCGGCGCCATGGAAGCCCACGAGATGACGCTGTTTGCGCGCGAAAAGCTGCGCCAGAAATTCCTGGCCGCTGACATCGGCATCACTGGCTGCAACTTCGCCATCGCTTCTACCGGTTCTACGAGTATTCTTACCAACGAAGGCAACGGGCGCATGGTCACGAGCCTGCCGGAGACGCAGATCGTGCTCATGGGCATGGAGCGGTTGCTGCCAAATATGCAGGCCTTCGATGCGATGATGCAGATCTTCGTGCGCTGTGCCGTCGGCACCACGATCGCCGGCTATATGAGTTTCACCAACGGGCCGCGCAGCGCCCAGGCGCAGGACGGCGCCAAAGAGGTGCACATCATCCTCATCGACAACGGCCGCTCGAAGATCCTCGGCAGCAAATACAACAAAATGCTGCGTTGTGTGCGCTGCGGCACCTGTCAGAATGTCTGCCCGGTCTTCCGCCACATTACCGGCCATGGGTACGGCGCTTGCTACCAGGGGCCGATGGGCATTCTCTACACGCCGCTTCTGCAGGGATTCGATGCTTACACGAAGGATCTGCCATACGCCTGCACCCTCTGTGGCGCCTGCGCAGAATTCTGCCCGGTGAAGATTCCGCTGCATGAGCTCATTTTGGCGGAGCGTCAGGATATTGTCGAGCAGACGAACCTGCAGAGCAAGGAAGAGCATCAGATCTTCGCCGCTGCCGGTCAGGCGCTCGGTTATGCGCCAATCTATCGCGCCGGGACGCGCGTCGGAAATCCGGCGATGAAACTCTTTGCCAAAGCGACATGCGAAGGCGCGCATCTCACCGACAAAGTGAAGCTGCCAGTGCTGAAAAACTGGACGCAGAGTCGCGATCTGCCGCTGCTGCGCGCTGGTGAATTCCGCGATTGGTGGAAGAAACACGAAAAGGAGGGACGCTAAATGGAAATGGATCAGAAAACCTTTATCGGCCGCATTTCCCAGGCCCTCGGCCGCGACAGCGTGCCGGAGCAGATTGCTGACGCTTACGATTACAGCCAGGGGCTGCAGTTTTCGCGCCTGCGCGGGCTGGATGCGCAGGGTTTGCGCGATCAGCTCGCCAGCCAGCAGAAGGTGCGCGATTTTACCCTCTTTACCTGCGACAAAAAAAGCCTGGCCAAAACCCTCGCCGCCATCATTGAAAAAGAAGCGCCAAAACGCGTCGTTGTTCCGGCGGATACTTCCGCTGACGGCATCGACCTCATGGCGCTGGCGAAAAAAAGCGGCGCAGAGGTGTACGGCTACGACAAGAACAACGACGCCGCCCGGCAGCGTGCGACGATCGAGCAGGCCGACGTCAGCATCACCATCCCGTTCCGCGCCATCGCCGACACTGGCACCGTGCTGGAGCTCGCCGACGAACGCTGCGGCAAGATCGTGAGCCTTTTGCCGCCGGCGCACATCTCCGTCATTTTCCAGAGCAGACTCAAAGCGACGCTCACCGACGTCGCGCCGGAAATTGACGCCATGGGCGAAAATGCTGCGCTGCCACCGTATTTTCTTTTCATCAGCGGACCGTCCTCCACTGGGGATATTGAATCTGTCATGGTCACCGGTGTCCACGGACCAACGCGCGAATATTATATCGTCGTCGAGGATCTGTAATAAGCATAGAAAAAGCGCTGAGCGCACCGAAAATGGTGCAGGCTCAGCGCTTTTGTCATTGAGGATTATTCAGCGAGATAGGCTTTGAGATCGTCGATGCCGAGACGGGCGATGAGGCGATTGGTGCGCTCGTTGCCGTTCTTCTTTTCTTCGATGTAGGTGTAGATCTTGTCGACGACAGCGAGTGCTTCTTCGTCAGAAAGACCGCTGGCGACGGTGGTGCCGGTGGCTGGTTTGGAACCGCCATTGCCGCCGACGGCGACGGTCCAGCCTTTGGCAGATGCGTAAACAGCAACGTCGCGAACCTGGGCCATGGAGCAGCAGCGTGGGCAGGTGGCGACACCGACTTTGATCTTGCCGGCGTTGTGAGCCTGGGTGATCTTGACGATCTCGTCTGCGAGCGCGTGGCCTTCGAAGCCAGGCATTGCAAATTTGCAGCGGCCCTGGCCTGGGCAGACGATGATCTTGCCCTTTGGATTGCGCACGCGGTCGCCGAAGGTGGCGAGAATGTCATCCCAGAGTGGGTTGACGTCTGCTTCAGCGACGTTGTAGAAGCTGATCTTTTTGGCGGTGGTGCACATCATTTCGCCGACGTTGTGCTTTTTGGCGAGCTCGGCGAGCTTGATCATGTCGTCAGGGCTCATGAAGCCGTAGTCGAGATTGACACCGAGGGAATAGGTGCCGTCTTCGTGCAGGGTTACGTGGGTCTTAAATTCCATTCTCTTCCTCCTAAAATGATCCGGAATGATTTCTTTTATTCAACGCTTCCTATTATACTCCGACCGATCTGCTTTGGAAAGAGAAAAACGCCCGTCATTTTTGACGAGCGTTTGTGATTTATTGATCGAGGGTGAGGTCGCCATCTTTGACCTTGCCGAGCTTGCGCATGATCTGGTTGAAGAGCGGCGACAGGATCGCCGGCAGCACAAAGCAGATGAGTACGAGCCCGAGCCAGTCAAATCCAGTGATCGCAGCTTTCGCTCCTGCAGCGACATCCGCCACCCAGCCGGAGTAGACGCCGATCGGTCCGACCATGCCGCAGGTGCCCATGCCAGAGGATACCGGCGTACCGTTCATCTCGAGCTGGAAAAAACAGGTCGCAAGCGGTCCCGTGACAGCGCTGGCCAATGTTGGCGCCACCCAGATCCAGGGATTGCGCACAATGTTGCCCATCTGCAGCATCGAGGTGCCAAGTCCCTGGCTGACAAGTCCGCCCCAGCGATTTTCGCGGAAGCTCATCACCGCGAAGCCCACCATCTGGGCGCAGCATCCGGCCACGGCGGCGCCGCCGGCAAGACCCGTCAGTCCCAGCGCCGCGCAGATGGCGGCGGAGGAAATGGGCAGCGTCAGCGCCACGCCCACGGCGACGGATACCACAATGCCCATGAAAAAGGGCTGAAGCACCGTTGCCCACTTGATGAAGCTGCCTACGGCGCTGGCCGCCGTACCGATGGGCGCTGCTACCAGACGCGCAATGCCGATGCCAGCCAGAACCGTCACGATGGGCGTCACCAGAATGTCGATTTTGGTCTCCTTTGCCACCAGCTTGCCACATTCCGCCGCGACGATGGCGACGACGTATACCGCCAGCGGCCCGCCCGCGCCGCCCATGGCGTTGGCGGCAAAGCCCACGGGGATCAGGGAAAACAGCACCAGCGTCGGGCAGTGCAGCGCAAATCCGATGGCCACGGCAATGCCGGGGCCGACCATGGCGGAGGCAAGGCCGCCGATGGTATAGCCCACTGCGCCCTCACCCT
>OIWK01003128.1_pt1 | contig 11989 bp, 9 predicted proteins | sample 1587401 | NCBI WGS metagenome assembly OIWK01 (sample SAMEA3888911, study PRJEB22519) | human gut metagenome | biome: human gut; feature: human-associated habitat; material: faeces | place: Denmark | collected 2009
AAAGGCGCCCGCCGAAAAGGCCCGCGCCCAGTCGCAGGCCGCCGCGACGGGTGAGCGCCGCGTCACCCTCTCGACCTCGGGCGCCTGCTGGGTGCAGATCCTTCTGCCCAACGGCCGCAGCTTCTTCGCCAAGGAGATGGCCGAGGGCGGCAGCGAGACCCTGAACGTGCCCGTCGGGGCCCGAGTGACGGTCGGCAACGCCTCCGTCATGACGCTCACGGTCGACGGCAGGCCTTACGAACTCACCAAGTCCACCCGCAACGGCATCTGCCGCTTCGTGGTGAAGTAAGAAGATTCAACAGAGCAGCGGCCTTCGGGCCGCTCTTTTCACACCGGCCTCCGGCCGGTGCGTATTTCCCGGAGACTTAAGCCGTGTCGGAAAACACCCTTGAATTCCGTCGCAAGACCCACGCCGTCAAGGTCGCCTGGGGCGGCCGCGTCGTGACGATCGGCGGCATGAACCCGATCGTCGTGCAGTCGATGACGAACACCTCGACGGCCGACGTCGAGTCGAGCGTCGCCCAGGTGCTTGCGCTTGCGCGCGCGGGCAGCGAGCTCGTCCGACTCACACGCCCGACGCCGCTCGCGGCGTCGCCCGCATTCGCGAGGCGCTCGACCGCTCCGGCTGCGACGTCCCGCTCGTGGGCGACTTCCACTACAACGGCCACAAGCTGCTCGCAGATCATCCCGAATGCGCCGCCGCGCTCTCCAAGTACCGTATCAATCCCGGCAACGTCGGCAAGGGCGAGAAGGGCATGGAGAACTTCGCCTCCATGATTGAGTGCGCGAAGAAGTACGGCGCCGCCGTGCGCATCGGCGTCAACTGGGGCTCGCTTGATCAGGCGCTCCTCGCCCGCATGATGGACGAGAACAACGCGCTCTCCGATCCGCTTCCCCCCGACGCCGTCCTTCGCGCCGCTCTCGTCGAGAGCGCCGTGCAGAGCGCCGACATGGCCGTGAAGCTCGGCCTTCCCGCCGACCGCATCGTGCTGAGCGCCAAGGTCTCCGAAGTCCAGGGCCTCATTTCCGTCTACCGCATGCTCGCAAGGCGCGGCAGCTACGCGCTCCACCTCGGCCTTACCGAGGCGGGCATCGGCTCCAAGGGCATCGTCGCCTCGACGGCTGCGCTCGCCGTGCTCCTTCAGGAAGGCATCGGCGACACGATCCGCGTCTCGCTCACGCCGTCTCCCGGCGCGCCCCGCACCGAGGAGGTCGTGGTCGCCCAGGAGATCCTGCAGTGCATGGGCCTCAGGAGCTTCACCCCGATGGTGACGAGCTGCCCCGGCTGCGGTCGTACGACGTCGGACCTCTTCCAACGCCTTGCCGCGGGCACGCAGGACTACCTGCGCTCGCGCATGCCCGAGTGGCGCGTCTCGTGCCCCGGCGTCGAGAACATGACGGTGGCCGTCATGGGCTGCGTCGTCAACGGTCCCGGCGAGAGCCGTCAGGCCGACATCGGCATCAGCCTGCCGGGCTCCGGTGAGAGCCCCGTGGCTCCTGTCTACGTTCGCGGAGAGAAGGTCTGCGCCCTCAAGGGCGATGACATGCAGGCCCGCTTTCACGCTATGATTGAAGAATTCGTCCAAACGACCTACGGCGCATCGTCCCGTGGGCAATCCGATAATTGACAAGAATGAGCAAAGAAAAATTCGCCGGCGTCAAGGGCATGAACGACATGCTCCCCGCCGATGCCGCCGTCTGGCAGACCCTGCAGCAGACGGCCGTCGGCGTTCTCGAACGCTACGGCTATCAGGAAATCCGCACTCCGATCCTTGAAAACACGAAGGTGTTCACCCGCGGCGTCGGCGAAGTGACCGATATCGTGGAGAAGGAGATGTACTCCTTCACCGACAGCATGAACGGCGACCAGCTCACGCTGCGTCCCGAATGCACCTCCGCCGTCGTGCGCTCCGTCAACGAGCACAGCCTGCTCTACGGCGCCACGCAGCGCCTCTGGTACTGCGGCCCGATGTTCCGTCACGAGCGTCCGCAGCGCGGCCGCTACCGCCAGTTCCACCAGCTCGGCGCCGAGGCGCTCGGCATGGAGGGTCCGGACATTGACGCCGAGATGATCATGATGCTCGCCCGCATCTGGAAGGAACTCGGCGTGGGCGATGTCCGCCTCGAGCTCAACACGCTCGGCGCGCTGCCTGAACGCCAGGCCCACCGCGAGGCCCTGATCAAGTACTTCGAGGGCAATCAGGACGTGCTCGACGAGGACGCCCGCCGCCGTCTTTACACGAATCCGCTGCGCATTCTCGACACGAAGAACCCCGAGATGCAGGAGCTCGTCAACGCTGCTCCGCGTCTGCTCGACTTCCTCGGTGAGGAAAGCCGCGCCTTCCTCGCCCGCATGGAGCAGCTCGTCTCCGCCGCCGGCATCGAGTACGTGATCAATCCCCGCCTCGTGCGCGGCCTCGACTACTACAACCACACGGTCTTCGAGTGGATCACGGACAAGCTCGGCGCCCAGGGCACGATCTGCGGCGGCGGTCGCTACGACCCGCTCATTGAAATGCTCGGCGGTCGTCCCGCCCCCGGCGTGGGCTTCGCCATGGGCATGGAGCGCGTCATCGAACTCATGCGTGAATGCGGCCGCGTGCCGGTCCGCACCCAGACCGACGTCTACGTCATCCATTCGGGCGGCGACACGCAGGTCCAGGCGATGCTTCTCGCCGAAGCGCTTCGCGACGCGGGCGTGCGCGTGATGGTGCACCCCGGCAAGTCCGGCTTCAAGAGCCAGATGAAGAAGGCCGACGCGAGCGGCGCCCGCTTCGCGGTCTTCGCCGCCGAGGACGAGCTTGCCGCCGGCACGGTCTCCGTCAAGGCCCTTCGCGAGGGCGAGAAGTCCTACGCCGAGCAGACGGCCCTGCCGCTCGCTGGCGCCGCCGCGGCCATTGCCGCCGCGCTCGCCGCGTAATCATTCAATCGAGTTGACTTAAGGAGCGCAAGCGATGGCTTACGACTTGGAAGAACAAGAGAGCATTGACCAAATGAAGGCCTGGTGGGATCAGTGGGGCACCCCGATCACCGCCGCCGTCTGCGTCTGCTGCCTCGGCTTTGCCGGCTGGAACGGCTGGCAGTGGTACCAGCGCAATCAGGCCGCACAGGCGTCCGGCGCCTACGTGCAGCTGCAGAACGCGATCTATCAGAACGATACGAAGAACGTGAAGTCGATCGCCGACGGCCTCATCGAGGACTACGGCACGACGATCTACGCGCCCCTGGGTGCGCTCGCCTCCGCCGCGGCCGAAGTTCAGGAGGGCAATCTCGACCTCGCCCGAGACCGTCTCGTCTGGGTGATCGAGAAGTCGGGCCATCCCGAGTACGACACCATCGCGCGCGTTCGCCTCGCGGGCGTCGAGCTCTCGGCCAAGAAGCCCGAGGCCGCCCTCAAGGCGCTTGAGCCCGCCAAGCCCGTTCCCGACCAGACCGCTCTGGTCGAGGACCGCCTCGGCGACGTCTACTACGCCATGAACGACTTTGAAAAGGCCCGCGCCGCCTGGCAGAAGGCCGTTGAGGCCGCTGGCGAGCAGAGCCCGATCCGCGGCGTCCTCCACTACAAGCTCGCCTCGCTTCCGCCTGTTGCGGAATGACGGACTGCGCCGCCCGGCACGGCCGTGACCGGGCAGGAGGACCCTGCATGACGGCGGCGCAGGACGAATGAAAAATACGAGTCATTTGTCCCCGCTGCCGTTCTTTTTGCTAATACAATCATGGATTCAGCCGCGCGGTGGTTTGCCTGCGGCGAGAAGCCCAACACAACGAGATGAATACGATGTTTGCCAAGAAAGCTCTGCTCGGCGCCGCCGCAGCGTTGACGGTTCTCACCCTCGCCGGCTGCAGCACGCCCGACAGCCACGAACCTGCGGACCTGCAGGACTTCCGTGAAATGGTCAGCCCGAAGGTCTCCTGGACGGCTTCCGTCGGCGAAAGCGACGGCTATCTCACGCCTGCCGTGACGGACAATGCCGTCTACGCCGCGGGCGGCAGCAGCCTCTACCGCCTTGACCGCCATACGGGCGACAAGGTCTGGGAAGCCGAAGCCGGCTCCCGCATCGTCGCAGGCGTCGGCACGGACGGCATGCATCAGGCCGTCGTAACGGACCGCGGCGAAGTCGAGGTCTACGACGCCGAGGGCAAGTTCATCTGGCGTGCCACGCTCTCCGCCGAGACGGACGTTCCGCCGCTCGTCGGCCAGGGCCTCGTCGTGGTGAAGACCTCCGACACGCGCATCACCGCCTTCGACATCGTCACCGGCGAACGCCGCTGGCACTATCAGGGCCAGGCTCCCGCGCTCACGCTCCAGGCCTTCAACCAGATGGCCTGGTCCCCCGCGGGCATCCTCGCCGGTCAGGCCAACGGCCGTCTTCTCGCCCTCGGCCTCAACGGCAAGCCCGTCTTTGACGCCGTCATCGGTCAGGCCGCCGGCATCACCGAGGTCGAGCGCCTCATCGACGTCGTCGGTCGTCCGTGGGTCGACAACCAGCTCATGTGCGCCGCCGCCTTCCAGGGCAACCTCGTGTGCATGAGCTCGACGAACGGTCAGCTCGTCTGGAATGCGAAGGTCGACAGCGTCACCGGTCCGGTCGCCGACGCCCGCATGGTCTACGTCGTCGACGACCAGAGCTACGTCCACGCCTACAACCGCGCCAACGGCCGCGAAGCCTGGGTCAACCGCGACCTCGAGTACCGCACGGTCTCCGCTCCGATCCGCATCGGTGCCACGGTGGCCGTTGCCGACTATGAGGGCTACGTCACGATGATGAACCCCGCCAACGGCGAGGTCGTCGGCCGCACCCGCCTTGACGGCGCCGTGCGCGCGCCCGCCGCCCAGTTCGGCTACGGCGCGGTCTTCCAGACCGTCGAAGGCGAGGTCGCCTACGTGCTTCAGGAGTCGCTCGGCGAATGACGCCGCGCGCCCGCGCTCTTTAAAACGCCTTGAATCCACGCCGGTCGATGCTCCTCTGGAGCGTCGTCCGGCCTCTCTTTTTCCAGAAACATGCTTCCTGTCATTGCTCTCGTGGGCCGTCCGAACGTCGGCAAGTCCACGCTTTTCAATCGCCTCACGCGCAGCCGCGACGCCATCGTCGCCGACTTCCCCGGGCTTACCCGCGACCGTCAGTACGGTCAGGGCCGTGTCGGCCGCATGCCCTACATCGTCGTCGACACGGGCGGCTTCGAGCCCGTCAAGTCCGAAGGCATCGTCAAGGCCATGGCCAGCCAGGCCGAGCTTGCGATCGACGAGGCCGACGTCGTCATCTTCGTCTGCGACGCCCGTTCCGGCCTCACTCCGCACGACCAGCGCATCGCTGTTCGCCTGCGCCAGTCCGGCCGCAAGGTGATCCTCGTCGTCAACAAGGCCGAAGGCCTTTCCGCTGTCGCCGCCGCCGAGTTCTACGAGCTCGGCTTCGGTGAGCCGTGGCTCATCTCGGCCGCCCACGGCCAGGGCGTCAACGCCGTCATGGACCTCGCCCTCGAGGGCTTCGAGGAGGAGCCCGAGGATGAGGAGGATGACGACCCCGATGCGCCCAAACGCCTCAAGGTGACGCTCGCCGGCCGTCCGAACGCCGGCAAGTCCACGCTCATCAACGCCCTGATCGGCGAAGAGCGCCTCATCGCCTTCGACATGCCGGGCACCACCCGCGACGCCATCCGCGTCGACTTCGAATACAACGGCCGTCCCTACGAGCTCGTCGACACGGCCGGCCTTCGCAAGAAGGGCAAGGTGTTCGAGGCCATCGAGAAGTTCTCCGTCGTCAAGACCCTGCAGGCCATCGAGGACGCCAACGTCGTCATTCTCGTCGTCGACGCCAAGAACGGCATCGCCGATCATGACGCCCACATTGCGGGCTACGTACTCGACTCAGGCCGCGCCCTCGTCGTCGCCGTCAACAAGTGGGACCTCATGTCCGACTACGACCGCGAGATGTTCAACCTCGAGCTCGAGCGCAAGCTGCACTTCCTGCGCTGGGCCCGCATGATCCGCATCTCGGCCCTCAAGCGAAACGGCCTCAATCACCTCATGAAGGCAGTTGACGAGGCCCACGCCGCGGCCTACCGCAAGATTCCGACGCCCAAGCTCACGCGAGCCCTCTTCGAGGCCGTCGAGCGCCAGCAGCCCCCGCGCGCCCGCGGCGGCCGTCCGAAGCCCCGCTTCGCGCACCAGGGCGGCTCGAATCCGCCGGTCATCGTGATTCACGGCAACGCCCTCGAGGACATCGGCGAAAGCTACCGCCGCTATCTCGAAGGCTTCTTCCGCGAGAAGTTCGACCTCGCCGGCACGCCGCTTCGCATCGAGTTCCGCACGAAGGAAAACCCCTTCGTCAAGGACGACAACAAGCGCTGATCCTCTCGGGATCCGGGGGCGGCCGTCGCCCCCGCGTGCACGAAAACGCTCCCCTCGAATCTGGCGGGAGCGTTTTTTTCGCCGCCGTCTTTTCTGATGCCCGTGAAAACGCGTTTTTCGGTTTCTTTTTCTCTTTGCGGACGATATTTACAATCGTCAGGTGATAAGATAGAAGGGAGTGCCGCAGTACGTGCGGCCGTGCGCGGGCGGTTGCCGGAACCGGTTCAGATCCACCCGCATCGAATAACAACAAAGACTGATGGGCTGCCGCAAGGAACAGGCCCAGACGGTCGGAGAACAACAAAATGACTCAGAAAGGTCAGCTTCTTCAGGATCCGTTCCTGAACATCCTTCGCAAGGATCGCATCCCCGTTTCCATTTATCTCGTCAACGGCATCAAGCTTCAGGGCCAGATCGAATCCTTTGACCAGTACGTCGTGCTTCTGCGCAACACGGTCACCCAGATGGTCTACAAGCATGCGATCAGCACCGTCGTTCCGACGCGTGCCGTGAACATGCCCTCCGTGCCGGAGAACTGAGATAAGCACGTTCCAGATCGATGAGACGCGCGCGGTGAAGGCCACGCGCGCCTTTCTCGTATGCGTCGTCGTCGGCCGCGTCGTCTACCAGGACTCGGCCGAAGAGCTTGCGCTTCTCGTCAAGTCCGACGGACTCGAACCCGTCGGACTTCTTGATGCCAAGCGCGACAAGCCCGATCCCGCCTTCTTCATCGGCTCGGGCAAGGTTGACGAGCTCGGAGAGCTCGCTCATGAGCTGCATGCCGACGTCGTCGTCTTCGACGTCCCCCTCTCGGCGGCCCAGCAGCGAAACATCGAGCGCGCCATCGAGCTTCCCGTTCTTGACCGCACCCAGCTGATTCTCGACATCTTCCGCGCCCGCGCGAAGTCCCGCGAAGGCCGCCTGCAGGTCGAACTCGCCCAGCTCGAGCATCTCTCCACGCGCCTCGTGCGCGGCTGGACTCATCTGGAGCGCCAGCGCGGCGGCCTCGGCAAGACCGGCGGCCCCGGCGAAAAGCAGATCGAGCTTGACCGCCGAATGATCGGCGTGCGCATGAAGCAGCTTCGCGACCAGCTCAAGCGTCTCGCGCGTCAGCATGACACGCAGCGCCGCTCGCGCTCCCGCTCCGACACGCTCTCCGTTTCGCTCGTGGGCTACACGAACGCAGGTAAGTCGACGCTCTTCAACCGCCTCACGCGCGCCAAGAGCTACGCGGCCGACCAGCTGTTCGCAACGCTCGACACCACCGCCCGCCGCTGTTGGATCAGCGACGAGGAGACGGTCGTCGCGAGCGACACTGTGGGCTTCATCAGGGGCCTTCCGCATCAGCTCGTCGAGGCCTTCAAGTCCACCCTTGACGAAACGGTCCATGCGGATCTTCTGCTTCACGTGGTCGACGCCTCCTCGTCGGTCCGAGAGGACCAGATCAGCGAGGTTAACGCGGTGCTCGAGGAGATCAAGGCGGACGACGTCCCCGCGATCCTCGTCTACAACAAAATCGACAATACGGCTCTCGAACCCGAGATCGTGCGTCATCCCGACGGCCGGCCCAAGGCGGTCTTCGTTTCCGCCCTTACGGGTGAGGGGCTCGATCTTCTGCGTCAGGCGATCGGCGAGTTCGCGCACCAGTGGCGCGTTGACAATCCGAACGAACCGCGCGCGCCCGAACCCTGGGAGGAAGAGGTCGCACACGACCTTGTCGCCCTGGCGGACGACAACATCGAGGACTTCCTCGTTCGCAAGAAGAAGAGATAGCCGCTGACGCCCTTCTGCGCCTTCATGCAAGAAAGCCTGCATTCGCGATGAATGCAGGCTTTCTGTTCATCAGGCCTGAGAGCTGTGCCCTGACTTTCCGCCGAGCCTTTCGGAGATCGCCTCGAGCATGACGTCCGTCATTGCGTCGAGGTCGTACTCGGGTTTCCAGTCCCATTCCTCGCGCGCCGTCGTGTCGTCAAGTGCGTCAGGCCAGCTCTCGGCGATGCTCTGCTTCAATGGGTCAACGTCGTAAGTCATCTCGAACTCCGGCTTGTACTTCTTGATAGCAGCGAACACTGTCTCTGGTGCGAAGCTGAGCGAAGCGATGTTAAACGCGTTGCGGTGTACGAGACGTGCTGGGTCTGCCTCCATAATGTCTACAGCAGCCTTCAATGCGTCGGGCATGTAAATCATATCCATGAGTGTGCCCTCCTTAATCGGGCAGACGAACTTCTCGCCACGAACAGCCGAGTAGTAGATGTCTACAGCGTAGTCGGTTGTGCCGCCACCCGGAGGTGTTACGTAAGAGATAACGCCAGGGAAACGCACAGCACGAGTATCTACACCATATTTATTATGGTAGTAGTCGCTCAGCAGCTCTGTGGTGACCTTCGACACACCGTAGATTGTGCGCGGACGCTGAATAGTATCCTGCGGTGTGAGCATCTTCGGTGTGTTCAAGCCGAACGAACCGATTGAACTCGGTGTGAAAACTGCACAACCGTGCTCACGAGCCACCTCAAGGATGTTCCACAAGCCGTCGATACCTATCTTCCAAGCCAAACGTGGCTTCGACTCGGCAACGACAGAGAGCAACGCTGCGAGATTGTAGATGGTGTCGATGTTGTACTTCTTCACAACGTCAGCAATCATCTGTTGGTTTGTCACATCGCACTCTGCCATAGGACCAGCCTCAGCAAGCTCACCCGTTGGCTCTGCGCCCTTAATGTAACCAGCTACAACATTTGCGTTTCCGTAAATGCTTCTTAACTTCCTTGTTAGCTCAGAGCCAATCTGACCAGTCGAGCCAATAACCAAGATATTGTTCATCGTATATATATTTAAGCGTTTATGAGTACAAAGGAAAGAAAAATTTTTCACACGGCAATACAAAATCGTTCATTTTTTTTCATTACGCTAAAAAAACTACTATAAACATTTTCACGTATCAAAAATAATGAGTTAATTTGCACTTGTAATAACAAAAAACTTTTAAAATAACCTATCTCATGTACGGAAAAGTAAAAGAACATCTCGCTGCCGCTTTGGAGAATCTGAAGCAAGCAGGTCTCTACAAAGAGGAACGTATTATTGAAAGCCCTCAGCAGGCTGCAATCCAGGTAAATGGTAAGGAAGTGCTCAACTTCTGCGCCAACAACTATCTCGGTCTGTCTAACAACCCGCGCCTCATCGAGGGTGCAAAGAAGATGATGGATCGCCGCGGTTTCGGTATGTCGTCTGTACGCTTCATCTGCGGTACACAGGACATCCACAAGGAGCTTGAGGCTGCCATCTCTGAGTATTTCCAGACAGAAGACACCATATTATATGCTGCCTGCTTCGATGCCAACGGCGGCTTGTTCGGCTCGTTCCTCACCGACGAGGACGCAATCATATCTGACGCACTCAACCACGCTTCTATCATCGACGGCGTGCGTCTGTGCAAGGCTAAGCGCTACCGCTACGCCAACGCCAACATGGAAGAGCTGGAGAAGTGCTTGCAGGAGGCTCAGGCCCAGCGTTTCCGCATCATCTGCACCGATGGTGTGTTCTCTATGGACGGCAACGTGGCTCCGATGGACAAGATCTGCGACTTGGCAGAGAAGTACGACGCTCTCGTAATGGTTGATGAGTCGCACTCGGCTGGCGTTGTAGGCGCAACGGGTCACGGTGTGAGCGAGCTTTGCAAGACATACGGTCGTGTGGACATCTACACAGGCACATTGGGCAAGGCATTCGGCGGCGCACTTGGCGGATTTACAACTGGTCGCAAGGAGATTATCGACATGCTGCGCCAGAGCAGCCGCCCGTACCTCTTCTCTAACTCATTGGCTCCGTCTATCATCGGCGCAAGTCTTGAGGTGTTCAAGATGTTGAAGGAGGACAACTCTATCCACGATCGCCTCGTAGAGAACGTGAACTATTTCCGCGACAAGATGATGGCTGCGGGCTTCGACATCAAGCCTACACAGAGTGCCATCTGCGCCGTTATGCTCTACGATGCTCCGCTCTCTCAGCGCTACGCTAACCGCCTGCTTGAGGAAGGCATCTACGTTACGGGCTTCTACTACCCGGTTGTGCCGAAGGGCGAGGCTCGCATCCGCGTGCAGCTCTCTGCTGGTCACACACGCGAGCAACTCGACAAGGCAATCGCTGCTTTCATTAAGGTGGGCAAAGAGCTTGGTGTGCTGAAGTAAAAGTAGCATGTACGTAGTTCGCGTCGGTCGATGCAGACATCTGCGTCGGTCGATGCAGACATCCGCGTCGGTCGATGCAGACATCCGCGTCGGTCGATGCAGACATCCGCGTCGGTCGGTGCAGACATCCGCGTCGGTCGATACGAAACAAACAATAACAAAAAAGAGGTTATGACATTGAATAGTCATAACCTCTTTTTATTTAGTTGAGAATTCTCAATTACTTAATAACAACTTTCTTTCCGTCAACAATGTAAACGCCTGCAGCAGGCTTGCCGTTCACACGAACACCACTTAGTGTGTACACCTTGTGGTTCTTTGCATAGTCAGCAGAGATTGAGTTGATGCCGTCAACCACCTTCTTCTCGAACTTCACGGTGTAAACAGTCTGGCTCTTTGCATTTACAGCGTAGTCGTTGCCGTTTACGGTGATGGTCAGCACGTCGCCCTCTAAATCCGTTGTGGCAGAAGCACCCCTACCCTTCACTACATACTTAATCTTATCAGCAGCCTCGGCTACGTCGCCATCGATGGTGATAGTGTAGTCGGTCTTGTCAGCAGAGAAGCCGGCGAGCTTAACACCGTTGAATGTAAGGTTGCTAAGTGCGTGATAGTAAATGAGCTTGATGTTATCAAGGTCGAGCTGGTCGTCCTTAGATGCACCTGGCACGGGGTTGGTTGTTGCCGAAGCAAGAAGATACAGATTGTCGCTCTCGTTGCCAGTGTAGTTAAACTCGCCCGTGAACTTCGTCCAATCTGCTGTTGCCGGGATGAGCACCGCAGCCGAAGCAATCTTGTTAGCAGCCTGCTCGCTGAGCTCTGGGTCGTGATATGCCACCTCGCCATGAACGATGAGCTGAACGCGACCCTGAAGTACTGTGCCCTCATTCTTGGCTGTGCCAGGAGCAAAGCGTGCGTACACCTCAAACGCGTCGGGGGTACCAGTGAATGGCAGACTACCATTTATGTCGTTCAAGTCGGTGAAGTTGTAGTTAGAGACATCTGCAGGGTTTGTGTCACCCATATTGATACGACCGGTTGTGATGTTGCCGTTGGCATAAGCCAGACCAAGATCTTTCGACTTGATGCGGACACCATAACCCTCAAATCCATCTATCTTTTCGGGCATCGGCGAGAAAGAAGCAAACGAAGCATATTTACCGGTTGCTGATTCAAACGAGTTCCATGTCTCAGCGAGGGATGTCTCGCCCCAGTTCTCGAAGTCGGCGTTAGGTATCTGATAGAAAGCTACCTTCTCCTTACCATTAAATGTGATAGTGTAGACATTAGTCATCGACTCCTCATCTTCGACAGTGATGGTGAGTTTACCTGTAACTTTGTCGTAGCTTGTATTAACCTTAGCTGTCTCCGAAGAAGTCTTGTAAGACACCTCATCGGCGTTGTACTTACCATTAGCAGTGAAGTTCTTATCGTCCTTGCCTGCCGAGAT
>OIWK01003139.1_pt1 | contig 11947 bp, 8 predicted proteins | sample 1587401 | NCBI WGS metagenome assembly OIWK01 (sample SAMEA3888911, study PRJEB22519) | human gut metagenome | biome: human gut; feature: human-associated habitat; material: faeces | place: Denmark | collected 2009
AGAGCCGTCATGGAGATGGTGGGTTCGCCTGCGGCGGGTACAGCCTGCGGGCTGGAGGTGTTGGGCTTGGCATAGAAGCCGCTTTCAAACTTCTTGCCCAGCTCCACACGGGAGGACTGCTGGATATGAGCGTAGGTGTTCACCAGCATATCCGCACTGGCGTGACCGGTAGTCCCCTGCACCGCCTTGATGTCGCCGCCGGAGATCATCAACTGGTAGGTGGCACTGGAGTGACGCAGCCCATGAAAGACGATGCGAGGGAACTCCGGGTGTGCGTCCTGCCATTTCAGGAACTTCTTGCGGATGAGCACCGGCTCCACCGCCAGACCGTTGGGCAGCCGCAGCAGCATCCCGCTGTTGCGGTATCGCTCCGGGTCGAGGGCTTCTTCCCGCTTCAGCCGTTCCAGCCACTGCTTCAGCTCCTCACGCAGGGCGGCGGTCATGAAGATGGTGCGGCAGGAGGCTTCGGTCTTGGTGTCCTTCAGGATGAGGGAAGTCTTGCTGCCCTCCAGCTTGTCCGGGAAGATGCGGAGGATGCAGCCCTTGTCCACCTGTGCCAGCGTGTCCTTCTGTACCCGCTGCATAGAACGGTTGACGGTGAAGGTGCCCATGCCGTTGGCGGCATCAAAGTCGATGTCTTCCGGGGTCAGACCTGTCACCTCCCCTTCCCGCAACGCACCCACCAGCGTCAGGTGCACCGCCAGATGCAGGATGGGGTCCTCCATGCTGTCCAGCGCTGCCCGCATCTCCTCCACTTCCCAGATGCTACGCTCTTGGGTGGTCTTTTTGGGGGCTTCCACCGGGACGGGGCTTTTAATAAGGATGCCCCACTCCACCGCCAGCAGAAAGGAATTGTGCAGCAACTGGTGGACTTCATGGAGGGTGGTGCCGGAGAGGGTGCGCTTCTGCTGCTTGGGCGAGAGGTCTCGCCGCTTGCCGCCAACATACTGTCCGCAGGGGGTCTTGCTCAGGGTGTCGTACAGGGCTTCGATGTGGTAGGGTCGCAGCTTCTGCATCTGCATCTCCCCGATATAGGGGATGATGAGGTTCTGGATGAGCGCCAGATTAGACTGGTAGGTCTTGGGTGCCCACTTGTGCTTGCTGCACTGCTTGGGTAGCCAGTCCATCAGGAACTCTGCCACCGTCACCGTGGACGGGATCAGGAAATTGCCGGTCGCCAGCTCATGCTCGATCTGCTTCTGGCGTTTGACCGCCTCCTCTTTGGTGGGAAAGCTCTCCCATTTGTCGCAGCTCTTGCCGTGCTCGTCCTGATAGGTGTAGCGGACACTGTAAGAGCTGCCGCGTTTCGTGATATATGCCATAGATTTGCCTCCTTATCAAGCTGCCCGGTAGAGCCACGCATCGAAGCTGTCTTTCGGGATGCGGATGCTTCCGCCTGCCCGCAGGACACGGAACTCGGTGGTGCTGTTGCACAGGTTGTAGGCGGCACGCTGGCTGATGGCCAGCATCTGCGCGACCTCCTTTACCGTGTACACCAGCTTTGTGGTCTCAGGGCTGTTGGTCGGAGACTTGACGGCATTGGTTCGAGTGACCACCTCCATTGTAGCCGGATCAGAGTCTGACTGCAAGGACTTTTTCGTATAATCCAAAGATTTCACATTCTCGTACATTTTATTACACATAGGCATTGCTCCTTACTTGTCATGGCGCATCACAGGCTCCTGCGTGCGGTTTTCATAAAATCGAATGACCTCCGGCGGGATGCTGTCCAGCGTTTTCAGGGCGGCTTCATAGTCCTGCCGCAGCTTGGCATCCTCCAGACGCTTCAAGACGCTCCCTTCCTTCGCTTTGTCCAGCGAGGCAGAGAGCGTCTTGTTCTTTTCTTTCAGCTTTTCGTTTTCGGCGGCGGTCTCCGTAAAGGCGACCTGATAGCGGTTCAGTTCGGTGCGCATTTTGGACACTGCCGGGATATAGCTGTCCAGCACCTTGCTGATCTCCGCCGCACGGCTCTTGCCGTTGAAGGGGGTGATACCCACCAGCAGGGCATCCAGTTGCTCCTTCTGCTTGGTCAGTTGGGTCATCTCCTTGAAGATGCGAGGCGGGATGTGCTCTCGCCCAGTCTGGCTGGCACTTTCGCCCCGTTCCAGCTCCGGGTACTGCTTGACCATGTGCTGCCAGAACTCGTCCTGCCACTTCACAAGGTTCTTGCGGTTGCCGATGATCTCTTTCGCGCTCAGCCGTCCGTCAGCAGTCAGGGGCACAAAACAGAGGTGCAGGTGGGGCGTTTTCTCGTCCATGTGGACAACAGCCGAGATAAAAGTTTGGGTGCTCTGCTTGCTTTTCAGAAACTCCAAGGCATACTCGAAATACGCCTTGATCTCCCGGTTGGTCTTATCCTTGAAAAACTCCGGGCTGGCGGTGACAAGCGCCTCCACCACCCGCACGCTGTCCTTGCGGACACGGCAGCGGGCGGCGGCTATCATGCGGTCGGCTTCTTCCCGGTACCTGCCCTGCGGCTGCACCAGATGGAGGTTGTAGCGGCTCCGGTCCGTGTCGATATCCGGGTTGCTGGCGTACTGCTCCTTGGTGCGCTCGTTGTGGGCTTCGATGGGGCTGATGGCAGGCCCCTTGTACTTTTTGAATCTTAAAATGCCGTATTGGGCTTTCATAGATCACGCTCCTTTTTTGTGTACAAAAAATCTGTACGGACTTCAAATAACCTGTACGGTTCGTACGGTGTACGGAAACCCGAAATATAAACGATAACACGCCTTAATTTATCTCGATTTGCCGTACGGGTGCGTACAAGTACAGACCGTACAGGTTGTACGAACTTCTTCCGTAAAAAAATGCACTTTTTACGGGCAGGGGTGGACAAGCGGCTCGATGCCTACAAAACCCCGCACCCTGCGGCCACCGGGCAGGTAGATGTTGTTGGTGGCTTCAAGGTTATAGCGGCGGTCGTTCTGTCGCAGTTCCGCGCTGAAACGGATCGCCGATACGCTGTGACAAGCGTTATCTTCGCACCACTGCTTATAAATGTCGTAGAACTCCTTGGAACTGATGGAGTAAGGGATTGCGGGAAATGTTTTTCTTCATAGAGTGGCTCTCCTTTAGGAAAAGTGAAGTGGTGATTATCATAATGATAAGCACCACTTTAGGTGAATGAATCGTCAGGCGCACTTTGCCAGAGCAAGGCGGTCGGTGCGCTCCTCCAGCATCAGCAGGTACGACCCGGACAGCAGCCGTGCAGCGGCAGCGGCCTTCTGCTGGGGCGTCCCAAATGCAACGCAGTCCGTCAGGTGCTCGATGGTCTCGGTCATGTGGAGGGCTTCCACGAACCGCTCGTCCAGCGGCTCTTCCGGGCTGGCGGGCTTGTAACGCTCTCGCCAGTCGTGCAGCAGGTCAAGATAATCGGTCAGCACCCGCAGGCAGTAGGCGATGTCTGCCCACTGCTCGTCCGTCAGGCCACGCTTGGGCGGCGGCAGGGCGATGGCATTGGCGGGCGGCTTGTCCGGGTCAAGCCCGAAGTCGTGTATCAGCTTCTCGGCGGCTTGCCGGGGGTTCAAATCGAACAGCTTGGCGGTGAGGTCGATGGCATCTCCGTTGGCTCCACAGCCAAAGCAATAATAATAGGTGTCGTTCAGCTTCATGCTGGGGTCGCTGTCGGAATGGAACGGACAGCACACCATGCCATGGCGGTCTGGCTCCATGCCGTACATCTCTCCCACCTGCCGAACAGTGATGGCGGACTTGATCTTTTGATATAAACTCAAAATTTCTCCTTTGCTCAAAGGTTTTGGCACGGATCAATTTGATCCCTGCCACGTTCAAAGTCACCGGTGTTCCCAAAATGGGAACTTCGGTGAAGCCGGTCTCCCTTGCTGCCTCCCGACAGGAAATCTTTTTGGACTCTGTGTCGGCCCCATGCAGGGCGCTCGCTCCCCCGATGGGAGGTCTTGGCGGTCTGGACAGTTCGGACGGTCATTCTGTTCTCAAGGTCCTGGTATGAAAGATATTTCAGAGGGCTTTCGCGGGAAGCCCTTAATATGTTCGCTGCTGGGGAGTTATATGTTTTCTTTCTGTCTATAGGATAGCACCTCCATGGCCACTGTGCCGTATATCCATAATGTCGGAAAACAGGTGCAGAAACTGCAAAATTCCACGCTTATGGACAGGAACCGCCGGAAGTGGTATACTGTGCAAAAAAACATCGGAGGTGCGACCATGAACATCAAGCTGACACTGGGAGAACGGCTCAAAGACCTGCGTGTGGAGCGGAATCTGAAGTTAGAAACGCTGGCAGAACAGACGGGTCTGTCCAAATCGGCACTGTCGAAATACGAGAGCGACGATGTGACCGACCTCAGCATTTATGCGGTGACAACGCTGGCTGAGTTTTATGGTGTGACCACCGACTACCTGCTGGGTGTGACGGAAAACAAAAAACGCCCAGATGCAGTCCTTTCGGACTTGCATCTGAGCGATGGCGCAGTGGACGTATTAAGGAATGGAAAATTCAATCATCGGCTGCTGTGCGAACTGATCGTGCATGAGAATTTCCGGCGGTTCATGACCGATCTGGAAATCTATGTGGATGGATATGTCAGCGCAAACATTCAAAACCTCAATGCTGGTCTGGAAGCGACCCGGCAAATGCTGAAAAAGAAGTATGCAGCAGATGAAAATGATCTGTACATGAGCACCTTGAAGCTGGGGCAGATCGATGAAGATGAGTACTTTGGCCGGGTCTTGTATGACGAGTTGGTGGCTATCCTGAAGAACATCAAGACGGAACACCGCAAGGACAAGACCACTTCGGATGGTTCAATGATTGACAACCTGATGAAGGAACTGGAGGATGCACAGAAACTTGAAGGGTCTGCGGATGAAAAGAAGATTCGAACGGCATTGAAGGCAATCGGAATCAACTACGATAAGCTGACAGAGGATGAAAGAAAGCTGATAAAGAAGATTCTTTATAAAACGGCAATGCTGAAACCGGGGACACTTGCAGGCAACCGGGGAAAGCACAGACGCTGATCATTTGCCCTGCGCCTTATAGGGGAAACGCTGCTGCGGCAGGACGGAGAACGTACACCATTGGTTCCTCTGAAAGCCTGCGCTGGGTGGGCAGAAACCATTAGCTGCCATGCCTATCCGCGCATCCTTCTGCCACAGAACAGGTGCTTGCCGGAACCTCTCGCAGCCCCTTTTCCGCATCAGCCGGAACCAAGGTGTAACACACTAGACTTTGCAAGCAAAGTCGTGTGCCAACGAGCGTTCTGCCGCTCTTTGGATTCTTCCCGGCAGGGCACTGGAAAATGGGGTGCCCTGATGAAAACGGTGGATGGTACACATTCACAAACCCCGAAAGGTGTGTTATTATAGTACCATCAACAAATGGAAGGGAGGGCGGCGGATGTTCAGCATTGCAGGAATTGACCTGTTGGAGCAGGAACTTTTGGACCATGAACGCACCCTCCTTGAGATTTTGCTTCAGGACAAAACCACCAAGAAAAACATCATCTGGGCAACCGATGATTACGCCGAACTGGGCGAACCATACAGCTTCAAAAAAGAAATCCTGCCGGAACTGGTTACAGGCGAACAGGACAGTCTGATCCAGCCCAGAGTGGAAAAAGCACTGGAGCACCAGACCAACCGCACCCGTGACAAAGCAGAGGTGTTTACCCCCAGTTGGATCTGCAATGCACAGAACAATCTGGTGGATGAGCAGTGGTTTGGCAGGAAGGATGTTTTCAACATCCAGAAGGAGATGTCGTGGAAAGCAACGGCTGACAAAATCGCTTTCCCGGACGACCGTCAGCACACATGGCAGAAATATGTGGATGCACAACGGCTGGAAATCTCCTGCGGCGAGGCTCCCTATCTGGTAAGCCGCTACGACACCGTAACGGGCGAAACCATTCCCATTTCCCAGCGAATTGGCATGCTGGACCGCAAGTTGCGTGTTATCAGCGAAAACACGGACACCGAAGAAGAATGGCTCACATGGACGAAGCGGGCGTTCCAGAGTGTGTACGGCTTTGAGTATCAGGGCGACAGCCTGCTGCTGGCACGGGAAAACCTGTTTGTGACCTTCGTGGAGGTTTACCGGGAACGCTTTGGCAAACTTCCCCACCTGCGGCAGATGAAGGTGATCGCCAACATCATTGCGTGGAACCTCTGGCAGATGGACGGCACAAAGTATGTGGTTCCGGGCAGCTGTAAGGAAAACAAAATTGAAATTATCAGCTGGTTCGGCAGTGAGGAACAAATTGACCTGTGTCCCGGATGCAAAAGCGGAAATATCCGGGCACACAACGGGATTTACAGCATCATAAAGGATTGGCGTTCCAATCAGACAATGACGTTCCTTTCGATGGTGAGGGGAGGAAGTGCAAATGGCAGCGTATAAACCAACCATGTCGTATCGGTTGATTTACATCTTTACGATTCACGATGCCCAGCACGAGGGCTACTGGAAGATCGGAAAGACAAATTTTGACAGCGTGAACAGCTACAAACAGCTTCCGCCCAACTGTGCGGAGCTGAATTGTGCTGCCCGTGACCGTATCGACCAGTATACCAAGACGGCGATGGTTGAATACGACCTGCAATATACCGAGCTGGCACGCAGAACCGTCACCTTCCCGGATGGTACGACCGATACGGAATTGTTCGATGATGACGATGTCCATAATGTGCTGTACAATTCTGGCTTTTCGGCCCGGAAGTTCTCCAATTCCAATCAGGACAGCGAATGGTTTGAGGTGCCGCTGTCCGTTGCCATTCGTGCGATTCAGGCGGTAAAAGAGGGCCGCACGGCTCTGACCGCTGCCGAAAAGAGTGAGGGGCAGATCAGCTTTCTGCCGCAGACTGTCCCTGCTGCGCCCAAAAAGAGAGCCATTACCCTGCGGGATGAGCAGATGGACTGCGTCAATCAGACGCTGCGGGTGTTCCGCAAGGAAAACTCGATGCTCTGGAACTGCAAGATGCGTTTCGGCAAAACGGTCACGGCCTATGCGCTCATCAAAAAAGCAGGCTACCAGAAGGTGATTGTGGTTACCCACCGCCCGGTGGTGGAAGATGGCTGGCGCAACGATTTTGACCTGATTTTTGGCGAAGGAGACAACCGTGCTTTCCTGAAAAAAGACCGTTTCGATACGGATTCGTCCGTTTACGATGCGGCAATGGATGCACGCAACGATGCAAACCTGACAGCCTACCAGAATTCCGGCAAGGCGTTTGTTTACTTTGCCTCCATGCAGGACCTGCGCGGCTCTCAGCGGGCAGACGGCAAGTTTGACAAGAATAACGCCGTTTTCGATATGGACTGGGATCTTGTGATTTACGATGAAGCCCACGAGGGCACCCAGACCCAGCGAGGGCAGAAGGTGCAGTCTTTGCTGGAAGCGGAAAAGAACGGCAAGGCACCCAAGGTTCTGCAGCTGTCCGGCACACCGTACAACCTGATGCAGAAGTACGAGAACAACGTCTACACATGGGACTACGTCATGGAGCAAAAGCGCAAGCGGGAGTGGGACACCCTGCACCCCGGCGACCATAACCCCTATGCAGACCTGCCGGAACTTCGCATCCTGACCTTCGACCTTGGGAAAAGTCTGCCCACTTCCTACCGCTACGAGACCTTGGAGATGGCGTTCAACTTCACCGAGTTTTTCCGGGTGTGGACGGGAGACCCGGCACGGGATTTCCGTCCTCTGCCGGCTGGCGCACAGGTGGGTGATTTTGTCCACGAGGCCGACGTGCGCAGCTTTCTGGACCTGATTTCTTCGGAGAACCCGGAGAGCAACTACCCCTACTCCACGCCGGAGTATCGGGAGATGTTCCGGCATACCCTCTGGATGGTTCCGGGCGTGAAAGAAGCCAGTGCTCTGAGCAGGCTGCTGAAAGACCACCCTGTGTTTGGTGCGTATAAAGTTGCTAACGTTGCAGGCGATGGTGATGCCGAAATGCCCTACGACAACGCCCTGACGCTGGTAAAGCAGGTCATCAAGGCGAACCGCTACACCATTACCATTTCCTGCGGCAAGCTGACCACCGGCGTGACGGTGCCGGAGTGGACGGCTGTGATGATGCTGACCGGGTCGGCAAGCACGGCTGCGTCCGGCTATATGCAGACCATCTTCCGGGTGCAGTCGGCAGGGGTGCTGGACGGCAAACAGAAGGAACGCTGCTACGTCTTTGACTTTGCCCCGGACCGTGCCCTGAACGTGATTTCTGAGGTCAATCGCATCACCAAGCGGGGCCGGACCAACGAGGAGCAGAACCGGGCGGCACTGGGCGAGTTTTTGAACTTCTGCCCGGTGATTGCGGTGGACGGCACCCAGATGACTGCATACAGCGTCTCCAGAATGATGCGGCAGATCAAGCGTCTGACGGTGGATAGAGCCATCAAGAGCGGCTTTGACGATGAATCGGTCTACAAACAGGACACCGGCATCGTCATGGACGAGGACGATGTGCAGCTGTTCCATACCCTGTCGGACAAGCTCAGCGAGCAGAAAGCCTCCAAAAAGGAAACCAAAGTCCACATCAATCATCAGGGGCTGACGGGCGAGGAATACGAAAAGGCAGACAAGATTTCCAATAAGCCCAAGCGGGAGCGCACCAAAGAGGATGATGACCTGCTGAAAAAGCTGCAAGAGCAGAAGAAAGAGCGGGAAAAGGTCATCCGGCTGCTGCGGAATGTGTCCATCCGCCTGCCCCTGTTGATTTACGGTGCCAAGGTGGATCTGACCGAGAGCATCAAGATGGCAGACTTCATCACGCTGGTGGATGAGGAATCCTGGCAGGAGTTTATGCCCAAAACCGTGGACAAGCCCCTGTTCCGCAAGCTGCTGAAATACTACGACGAGGATGTGGTCAGCGGGGCGGGTCTGCGCATCCGCCGCATGGCAAAGGCTGCGGACGAGCTGCCGCCCACCGAGCGTGTGAAGCGCATTGCCGAGATCTTCAGCCACTTCCGCAACCCCGACAAGGAAACCGTTCTGACCCCGTGGCGGGTGGTGAACCTTCATCTGAGCAACATGGTGGGCGGCTACTGCTTCCTCAACAAGCAGTTCGATCCACAGGAGGTTCTGGAGGAGCCTCGTCTGGTGGATCAGGGGCAGGTCACGGAGGACATCTTCCTCAACCCGGAGGCACGGATTCTGGAAATGAACTCCAAATCCGGCCTGTATCCCCTGTATATGGCATACAGCCTGTACGCCATGAAGCTGCCCGGCCCGGAGGACAAGCTGCCGCTGGAGCAGACACAGGCTCTCTGGCAGGAAACCGTGGAGCAGCAGATCTTTGTTCTGTGCAAGACCCGGATGGCAGAAAGCATCACCCGGCGGACGCTGGTGGGCTATCAGGATTGGACGGTCGACACCACCTACATTCCGCACCTGCTGGAACGGATGGAAAACGACCCGCAGCGTCTGGCAAAGAAGCTGCAGCGAACCGATACATGGGGAAAGGAGGGACAGCCCATGAAATTTGATGCCATTGTGGGCAATCCGCCGTATCAGGAGGATACAGGCGGCGGCAGCGCAGCCAATGTTGCGGCAAAGCAGGCACGCCCGGTTTATAACCTGTTTGTGGATCAGGCAAAAACCATGCAGCCCCACTATATCTCCATGATTATGCCGGCACGCTGGTATGCTGGCGGCATCGGACTGAACGATTTCCGCAATGAGATGCTGAACGATCCGCATCTGATCAGGCTGACGGATTTTGTAAACTCCAAAGACTGCTTCAGTACCGTGGATATTGCAGGCGGCATTTGCTATTTCCTGTGGGATCGGGACAAGGAGGAGGTCTGCGAGGTTACAAACGTCAGCGGTCTGGAACGCCATACCATGCGGCGCAACCTCAATGAGTTTGGAGAAATCTTCATTCGGTCGAATGAATCGCTGTCTATCATCCATAAGGTTCTGAACCGTTCGGAACACTTCCTGACCGATCGGGTGCAGCCTATTGATGCCTTTGGCTTCCCCTCTGCGGCTCGTGGCGAAAAAGAACCCTTTGATGGTTGCATTTCCCTTATTCACAGCCAAGGCACCGGCTATATTAAGAGAAGCGATGTCAAGAAAAATGCGGAGCTGATCGACAAGTACAAGGCAACGATCTCCATTCTGGTTCCCTGCAATGGTGAGGTTGGCATTGACCCGTCCAAGGGCTATAAGGCCATCACGACACCCCGGATTGAGGTTCCGGGAGAAGTGAACACCTTCTCCTATCTGGTTCTGGGCGCATTTGATACCGAAGCAGAAATCAAAAACTACAAGCAGTATCTGATGTGTAAGTTTACGCGCTTCATGCTGCGTCTGACTTATTCTTCTATGCACATTGCAAGAGCAAACTTTGTCTTTGTGCCCGATCAGGATTTTACGGAAGAATGGACGGACGAAAAGCTGTACAAGAAGTACGAGCTGACGGAAGATGAGATTGCGTTTGTTGAGAGTACGATTAGAGTGATGGAGTAAATATAGAGGAATCTTATGCACGTTCGACCGCAGATTGTTTATAAGTATAAATCAATATCTACACAGACTGACTTTAATCGTGTGGTAGATATTATAAAAAATAATCATATTTATTTGCCAAAGCCTTCTATGCTGAATGACCCCATGGAAGCAAATGCCTTACAAGTGTATTTGGATTGTATGGGGGCTGGATATACGCTTGCTTGTGGAAAAATACATCCAATTGTGGAAGATAGGCAAAATCAGTACAGAGTTCTCTCTGTTTCTGCAATTCCAAACTCTCCTATTATGTGGGCGCATTATGCGAGTGGCTATTCTGGCTGTTGCTTGATTTATTCAACAGAAAAAACTTTTTCTGAAATAAAGCCTGTGATTTATACAGATATTACATTTGATTTGTTTGACATAGACTTTATGGATGATGAAATGTCAGAAGCGATTGAAGAATCGCTCTGCTTTAAGCATAAAGATTGGGCGTATGAAAATGAATGGCGGTTAATTCAAAATGAAGATGCCGGATTTTTGAATTATGAAGCGTCAGAATTGGTTGGAATTATTATCGGCGAGAATATGAGCTTGGATAAACGAAAGGTGCTGGTCAAGCTCTGCAAAGATAAAAACGTCCCTTGTTTTCGCACCTATACGATGAAGAGCTGGAATGAAATTGGTTTTGCCCCGTATGATTTTGTTGAATCACTGGGTGGAAAAGAGTACGAATATATTACGCCGGGAGAAATGGAACGGTATATTCAAGAAGGGCTGGAAAATGGAAGATGTTCCAATAATGAAAGAATGATTTTCAATGCGTTAAATGAAAAAGTATTACGAAGAGAGCATTATTAAATAAACTGGATTTCTGAAATGCAGGGAGAACGAAAATGAAACCTGTTGAAGCAGGGTTTGATTGGGGAATGTTTTGGCAAGCTGCAAGCGCGATTGCCACTGCTGTTGCCGCAATTATAGCACTTTGGCAAACAAGGTATCAAAATCGCAAAAAGGTTAAGATTACGTTCAACGAAAGCGTAATTTATGCGTTTGGTGGTTCTTTGGAACTTGCAGATAAATGCCAGTATGTATCGCTCGATGTTGTAAATACTGGAAACCGAAAAATCATTATCAGCAGTTATGGCATAAAACTTCCAGATGGTTATAAATGGGTTATACTCCAAGAGCCAACACCAGCAGGAATTACTAAGCTCCCGGCAGAACTAGATATAGAACAATGCGTTTCCTTCGCGTGGAAAAAAGATAAGTTTATAATGCAACTTCAAAATTTGAGTAATTATCCAAGAGATAAAAAAATTCCGTTCTTTGTTCAAGATACGGCTGGAACGTACTATATATTCAAATCACCCAAAACCATTCAGCAATATTTAGATGAAGCTGAAAAGCATAATAAAAAAGAGGGGAGGTCCCAACCATGACCGAACAAGCGCTCCGCAAAATGATTGCTGCCGGGGAAAGCACCCGGCAGGAGTTTAAGTCGTGGG
>OIWK01003143.1_pt1 | contig 11944 bp, 13 predicted proteins | sample 1587401 | NCBI WGS metagenome assembly OIWK01 (sample SAMEA3888911, study PRJEB22519) | human gut metagenome | biome: human gut; feature: human-associated habitat; material: faeces | place: Denmark | collected 2009
GAAGGCTGCAGATTAGAAGCTTATCAGGATGCTGGAGGAACATGGACTATTGGTTATGGTCACACTAACAAAGTTCAAAAGGGTGATGTGATTACTCAAGATCAGGCTAATGCTTATTTGGCTGAGGATGTAGCAGTTCATGCATCCAGAGTAGAGAAATATCAAAAAATCTATAATTTCAATGAGAATGAGTATAATGCTTTAGTATCATTTGCTTATAATGTAGGGAATATTGATTCTCTTACTCTTAATGGTACTAGAACTAAGCAACAGATTCTTCAGCATTTAGGTGATTTCTGTTATTGCAAAGGAAGAAGGATTGAAGGCCTTGCTAAGAGAAGATGTCTTGAAGCTCAATTATTTGCGAAGAAAGATGATTCAACTACTAATTCAGAGTTGAAAGAAAAACCAACTACATCCTATAAAGTTGGAAATGTTTACGAACTTCAAACTAATGTTATAGTAAGAGCCACTCCATCAGTTAAAGGAAAGAAAGTAGGATATGCTGGATTGACTGCTGATGGAAAGAAGCATGATCCTGAGAAGAATGGCTCATTGAATAAGGGAACTAAAGTAACTTGTAAGGATGTCAAAGTTGTAAATGGTAACATTTGGATTAAATGTCCTTCGGGATGGTTAGCAGCTAATTATAATGGCGAGGTATATATAAGATGAGATATTATATAGATTTAATAATTGGAATGATTGGATCTAGTGTTGCTTATTTACTTGGAGGATGGAATACTATGATTCAAACTCTTATTCTATTTATGGTACTAGATTATTTAACTGGAGTGATTGCTGCTGGGGTATTCCATAAATCTTCTAAGACTGCTTCAGGAGCTTTAAGCTCTAAAGCTGGTTTTAAAGGGTTAGCAAAGAAGATGGTTATATTAATTGTAATATGTCTTGCTTATCAAATAGATATAATGCTTAAGCTTAATAATGCCTTATATTCTACAGTAGTCATAGCTTATATAGCTAATGAAGCTATATCTATATTAGAAAATGCAATAGCTATGGGAATTCCTATACCAAAGAAATTAGAAGAAGCTATTGAAACTATGAAGGGGGATTGAAAGTTATGGAAGTTGTACTTTATACAATGAATAAAAGAAATAAATCTTCTGCAAGGCCTTCTGGAGAAGGTTTAGTTTTAAATCTACAGCTTAAAGATGAATGTAATCTGGATCATCCAGAATTTACTTTTGAATTTGAACCTACTGCTTATAACTATTGCTATATACCAAAATGGAATAGATATTACTTCAAAGGTGAGCAACAGTATTTTCATGGTAGATGGTTTGTTAAATTTAATGAGGATTATTTAGCTACATGGTTGGTAGATATTAGGAATACTAGAGCGTATGTATTATATGATGTGAATACTTATGACATCCCAGATAATAGAATTCCAGCTATAGTAACTCCTACTCAGAGCGTAAATAGAGTAGTAATGAGAAGTGATTTTAATACAATTCCATTAGCTGATGAAGGTACTTATGTGGTGACGGTTACTGGAGAAAATGGAGTTTCTTCATATGCAATTCATGGCAATCAAATGAATAGACTTCTCATTAATTTTACACAATGGTTTGATACATTATATGCTTCTTCTTCTTATGATAATTGGCACATAGGTCAATGTTTTGTTGAATTAATGAAGCAAATTTTAGGAACTGGTTCAGCAGCTCAAAATATTAAAAGCTGCATATGGCTCCCAATGTCTATTCAAACTTCAAATTTTGAAGAGATTCATTTAGGTTTATATGACACAAATTTAACTTGTGAAAAATTAGGAATTAATCCGTTGCGATATGAAAGCACTAATATTTCAATTCCTTGGCAAGTAAATGACTGGAGAAGAAATAATCCATATACTCAATTATATTTATATATTCCTCATATTGGATTAATCAATTATCCTACTTCAGATTTAATAGGAATCAGTCAATTAGAAGTTCAATCATGTGTTAATTGTGCTACTGGTGAAATGTCAGTTCTTGTAAAAGCTGGTAATGAAGTGTTAGGAACTTATGGAGCTAATATCTCAGCATCTATTACAATAGGATCAAGTGGAATAGCTCCATCTAATGTAATTACTTCTATAGTAAAAGCTGGAGCTACTATGGCTAAGGGAAGTGGATTAGGAGCTGCACTTTCTGCAGGTACTGATATACTTTCAGGATTAGAACCTATCTCATCTACTATAGGTGGAATGGGAGGAGGAACTGCTTCTAAATTTTCTATTAATTTGGAATGTATCACAATTTATCATGATACTATAGTAGATCCTTCTTCAGTAGTTGATATTATTGGATCTCCGACAATGCATGTAAAATCATTAGCTAATGCTTCAGGATTTGTTCAAACTTCAGGATTCCAGCTTGGAGGAATAGCTACTGCATCTGAGAAAGATGCAGTCAATGCTTTGATGGATTCAGGAGTATATTTAGAATAGTTTGACAATTTACACAATTCATTCTATATTAAAAGTATAAAATAGATAAGGAGGTAACCACTATGAAAGTAGCTGATAAAATCGCTTTGCTTAAGAGTGGAGTTAAGTTCTCAGAAATTGCAGAACTTGAAAAAGAAGAGCTTTTAGAAAAAGAGCAGCCTGAAAATGATGATCAGGAAGATGAAGAGAATGAGCAGACTTTAAAACATGAAGAGAATGAGGAAGCTGAAAAGCATTCTCCAGAATTAGAAGAGATTCTTAAAAAGGTGGAAGCTCTGGAAGCAGAAAATAAAGAAATGAAAGATTACATCGCTAAAGTGAATACTGGTTCAAAAGGTTCTGAAGAGGAAGAGCCTAAAATGAAAACTGGTGTTGATGTAATGAAAGAATTATTCGGAGGTGAAAAATAATGGCAGTTAATGCAATGACTTTTGATCAGTCAGCAACTATATTAAATGAGCTTAATGCTCAAATGACTGGTTCTAAACAATTAGCTATTGTTGATGAATCTCAGTTCGTCAGAGTAGCTACAACTCTTCTACAGACTGGATATGATCAGTTAGGAACTGCAATAGGTCAGGTTCTTTCCAGAAGTATTCATGGAGCTAGATTATATAATTCCCTTTGGCCTTCTCTTGTTAGAGATTCTCAGGAGTGGGGAGGAATTGTAAGAAAGACTACTAATATCGATTTGGATTATCAGGATTCTCCAGCTTATGATCCTGAAGCAATGGCTACTGGTGAATCAGTAGATCCTTTCATTATTAATAGAAGAATCACAATTCAGACTAATTTTTATGGAGGTCAGGTTGAAGAGCTTGTTGTAACCTATACAAAGGCTCAGTTGAAAACTGCTTTTTCAGGTTCAGCTGAATTTGGTACTTTTATGGCTCAGTTGGCTACTGATTTGCAGTCACAGATTAATCAGAGAATTGAATCCAGATCAAGAGAAACTCTTCTTAATCTGATTGCAGCTGATATCACTCACAATGATGATAGAGTATTCCATGTTTTGACTGAATACAAAGCTGCTACTGGTAATGATACTATTACTGATAAGAATTATTTGTCAGAAGCGGAATTTCCTTATTTTGCTAAGTGGCTCTTTGGAGCTTTGAAAACTAAGAAGAAGCTTCTTAGAAATCGTTCAGGAAAGTTCCATACTAATATTACTACTTATAATGGAAAATCAGTAACAAAGGATATCATGCGACATACTGGAGAAGAATTCTTGAATGTCTATATGCTATCAGATTTCATGGATCAGGTTGAAAGTTCAGTTCTTTCGGCTACTTTCCATAATGATTTAGTTGGAGTCGGTAACTATGAGTCAGTTGATTTCTGGCAGTCTATTGATGATCCTGATTCAATCAAGATTATTCCTAATGTTATGGCAGCTGATGGAAGTTGTGCAGCGGCTGAAAATGCAGTTGAAACTTCAGGAGTGCTTGGAATTCTCTTTGATTATGAAGCAGCTGGTGTAACAGTTATCGCTGAAGATGTTGATTCTATCTGGAATCCAAGAGGAAAGTATGAGAATGACTTCCACAATACTATTGTGCGAAGCTACAATGATCAGACTGAAAATTCTATTGTTCTGATGCTTGATTAATAGGAAGGAGGATTGTGATATGAGTTTTAATTATAATCCTCCTTTTATGTATCCAGAAGTAAATTTGATTGATTCATCATTTCAGGATATGTCAGAATATTATGATTCTGGAGTGTACTGGTTTTGGTGGAGAAATCTATACGAGATGCTACTCTCTGAGTTTGATGTTGAATGTGAAGATACTTGGAATAAGGGATTGCTAATGTATTGCATTTTAGGAAATGGTTATATAGGAGTTTTTGATACTGATGGAGCTGCTAAATCTCCTGAAGATATATATGGCATCTTGCCTCTTCCAGCTACTTTAACTGGAGTAAATATCCAGTATCTTCCATTTAAAGCTACTGCAGTAGCTCCTCATTCTTCTGGAATCGTATTAGGAATAAAGGATAAAATTATTTATAAAGATTGTGGATTGATTACTATTTCACCAAATTATAGAGGTGGAGTATTTCACATTATTGATCATTATGCTAAGAAGTTGGCTCTTCTTTCATCTTCATTAGATCAGGCTATTATTAATGCCAGAGATTTTTATGCAATGTATGCTAATAATGAGCAAGGTGCGGCTACTCTTAATTCTATGATGGAAGCTAGACTTTCAGGGAAGCCTTTTGCGGTAATTGATAGAAAAATTCTTACCAAAGAAATAAAGAAGGAAGATGTTCTTTCTGATAAGCTAGAGCCTATTTCATTTGTAGATTTTAATGTGGGAGCTAATTATATTACTGATAAGATTATTATGGATATTGCTTCTATTATAAATGACTACTGCAGAAGAGTAGGAATTGCTAATAATCCAGCTCAGGATAAGAAGGAAAGACTTATCCAAACTGAAGTTGAATCTAATTCTGCAGAAACAGTTGCTCAGTTTACTGTCTGGATGAATAATTTAACTGATTCAATTAGGAAAACAAAGGAAGTATTTCCTGATCTGAAGCTAAATATCACTAGACATATTTATGAAACTGGTAATACTGGTAGTAGAGAAGCTGGGAAGGAGGTAGAAATAGATGCTATGGAAAATGACTCTTAATGGCTTATATGACTATGGACAGTTAAGAAATGATGATTTATTTGAAGATATGATTCTTCCAGATCATTTAGATAAGGAAGTAGTATTGAATTCTATTCTCATTGAATGTGGAGAACTTCCAGTAATGTGGGCAGATTATCCCTTCCTGAAAAACCATATTAGAGTTTGGTTTAAACGGAAGAAGCCTATTTTTGATAAGATGGTTGAACTTAAAGAGTTGGAATTCAATCCGCTTTATAACTATGATAGATTTGAAGAGTATGAAGATTCAGAAACTGAAAATAATTCAGCAACTTCTTCAGGTTCTGGAGGAGCTACCAATACAAATGCCGCTACTTCTTATGAATCTGAAACTTTTAAGAATACTGATAAGCAAACTTCAGAATCTTCAAATTCTGCTAGAAGCTCTTCAGATACTACAAGAGATTTTAAACATTCAGCTCATTTATTTGGTAATATTGGAGTAACCACTTCCGTTGATATGCTGGTTCAGGCAGCTGATGAGTGGTATTCCAGAGATATACCGCAAATCATAGCTGAAGAGTTTAAATGTGATTTTTGCATTGGTTTATATTGCTAGGAGGTGATAATATGTTATTTAAATACCCTAATAATTCAACTGAGGTTAGAAACCTTGATTGGATTATTAAAAATTTTAATGAGTTTATTGAATCTATTGATTCATTAGAAAGATGGAAGGTTGAACATAAAAAAGAATATGAAAAATTAAAAAAAATTATTGATGATTTCAATGATGGTAAATTTACCGATGATTTCATTGAATCATTAAAATCATGGATTGTTAATAATGTAAATGATCTAATATCATATGCTATTAAAAATGTATGGTTTGGATTAACTGATTCAGGTTATTTTGTAGCTTATATTCCAGATAGCTGGAATGATATTATATTCAATACTATTGGATATGATATTGATGTTGAAGATTCTGCTAACTATGGAAGATTAGTTTTATCTTATTAAGGAGGTTATAAAGATGGCAGTAAGACAATATGTAGGTGCTAGATATGTACCTAAATTTTATGAATTTAATAATGGAGTATGGCAAAGTAATACTGAATATGAACCATTTATTATTGTTCAGTATAATGGAAATAGCTATACATCAAAGAAATCAGTTCCAGCAAATATCGGAAATCCTAGTGAAAATGGCGATTACTGGGTAGCTACTGGTAGTTATAATGCTCAGATTGAACATTATAGAGAAGAAGTTGTTGAATTGAATGAAAATATTAATGAAGTCAGAAATCTAATTAAAATAGAAAATAGAAAAATTCTATGTATCTCTGATAGTTATGGAATGAGCGATGGAGTTGGTGGCTGGTGTAGTAAATTAGGTGCAGCAATTTCTGAAATAAATGGTTGTTCAGTTTATTCTAAAGTGCATTCAGGATCAGGATTTGAAGCTCAGCATGATCAATTCATCACATTATTAGAACTATGGATATCTGAAAATCCATCACTTGTTAGCTCTATTACTGATGTAATTGTATGTGGTGGTTATAATGATGCTTATTATGATTTAACAGAAGCACAGGCTGATTCTAGAATTAGTGCTTTTATTCGTAAATGTAATGATACTTTTGATAATGCATTAGTTCATGTAGGATTCTTTGCATATACAACAGAAACTAATGTGTATACAAAACTCAAACCATGTTGCGAAAAATATAGAAAATATGCTACTAAGTATGGAGCTAAATTCATTGAGAATTTACAATATGTAACTAGAAATTCATTTCTTTTAGCTGATACTAGACACCCTACTACAGATGGTTATGTTTTAATTGCTGAGCATATTCTTAAATATTTAGTTAATGGTTATGCTGATTGTATTCAAAAAATTGAAAATAATAAAAGTTTTGAAGTTAGAGATAATTTTAATAGAGAATTATTTGATAAAGGTTATATCTTTCAGGAAAAAACAAACGGATTAATAACAGTAAGATTCAGACCGTTTCCAAATCCATCATTGAGTCATAATAGCTGGGGTGGTTCAAATTATTTTCAATGTCCATCTGATGGTAACCAAGTATTGACTATTGGTAAATTCAAAGGATTTACAATGGGTACTGGTGATTATTGTAATCCTATGTCTGTGCCAGTAAATCTAACATTTAATGATAATAGTATTAAAACTTGTATTCCTGCAGATATATTTATTCAAAGTGGCAATATATTGCTTAGATTGGGTAGATTTAATGCGGAATCTGGTTTACAACGATTATATGATATAAGTTTTGCTCAATGGGGATTTGAGTATAAAATTGATGATAGTATGTAATAATATTAATATTATCTTTAGAAGCTTGAAGATTTTCTTCAGGCTTCTATTTTTTATAAAAAAATTGTTGACTATATGTATATGTATATGTATAATATAATTGAATCAAAGGTAACCAAACCAATTATAGGAGGTGTTGATATGGAGTTAGTTGAAATAAGAAAAATTTCTAAAGAAGCTCATGGAGTTGATTATGTTCAAACTCTATTAGAAGAAGCTGGTGATTGTGTTACTAATCCAGAAGAGCTTGAACTGTATGATTATTTAGCCAATAAAATCATGGCTGAATATAAATATGTGTTAAATAGACTAACACATTCAGAAAGTGTAAGATTTTCACATAATAGGAGGTAAAGAAGATGAAGATTTTAGTTTTCGCAAAGAACAGAACAACAAAGGAGGGGAAACCATTTAATACTTACATTGCTAAGCTTACTAAGACTGATGGATCTGAAGTAACTGCTGCAATTAGATTTAGAGAAGAATGCGGATCTCCTAAGGCTGCAGATTGTCCTTGCTATATTGATGTAGATAAAAAGGATGCTAACTTCAATACTAAGCAAGTAGAGATTAAAGATGAAGATGGAAATGTTACTGGAGAAACTACTCAGAATACTTTGTGGATTCAGAAGTGGACTATGAATCCTGAGAAGTTTGTAGATCATTCAATGGATGATTTTGTATAAGATTTGAAGTAGTGCAGTCAATTAAAGGAAGGGTGTCTATTCATCCTTCCTTATTTAATAGGAGGAAGATAATAATGAAGAATAATAACAAGTCAGTAAGAATGAGTATTCTTATTACTGAAGAGCTGAAGAAAAAGCTGGTGGAAGTTTCTGAGAAGAAGGGAATTTCTATGAATGAGATTATTAATAAAGCCTTAGCTGCTTATTTGAAGAGGTGGTAATATGATGGACTTATGATTTCATTAGAGGAGGAATAGCTATGGCTGATATGAATAATGTGAAGATGGTTCAGAAGCAGATTAAGGCCTTCAATAAAGCGTTAAGCAGAGCTGATTCTGCTAAGGTCTTATCTATGGAATATAGTGATATAATTTCAGATCTGGTAGGAGCTGATAGACTTACTAAGGGTGGATATGCTAAGGCTGGAGTGAAATATCTACAGTCTTTATCTGATTATCAATTAGCAGCTCTTTCAGCAGATATACAACAAGCTAAGGAAACTATACAAGTTGCTAAAATATCTAATGAGCTGAATATTGAAGAATATGATATTTCTGATGTAAAAGGAGCAGTCTGGCAAATGTATAATAAGCTTATGACTACTTATGGAACTGGATTAGATTCTGAGCAAGTTAAATCATTAGAAAAATCTATTACTTCAGGAGAAACTTCTGTAGTATCTGGATTGAAAGAAATGAGAAAATTTGTTACTCAAAAGAATTATGGTAATGCTGATTTTAAAGAATATGTAGATTCATTAAGTGAACTGGAGTAGAGCTATGAGTAACCAGAGAACTAAATTAAGAAGAGATATCTTTTATACTTTTGATATAGAAACCACTACTATTATTACTGGCTTAGATGAAGATTCTAAGCCTATTAGGCATGGTATTATCTGGAGTGGGCAGTTCTATGATGGAGTAAATTATGATCAGGTTAGAAGCCTTGCTGAAGTAATTGACTATCTGAAAAGAATAGAGCTAAGAGAAGAGGATAAAATAGGAAAGATAGTTGTATTCGTTCATAATCTTTCCTATGAATTCCAATTTATTAAAGATTTCTTTGAATGGTATAATATTGTAGCTACCAGCAATAGAAAAATTATATCGGCTGAAACTGATAGATTAGTTTTTCGCTGCAGCTATTGTTTATCTAATATGAATTTGGAGCGATTTCTGGAGCAAGAAAATGTTCCAGAAGAATATCTGAAGTCTAAAATGGATTATATCAAAGTTAGATATCCATGGACTCCTATTTCTGAAGATGAATATATTTATTGCAGAAATGATGTAGTTGGATTGCATTTAGCACTCCAGAATCGTATTAATGAATGTTACAATCAGGATATTAATAATCTTCCTCTTACTTCAACTGGTTATGTTAGAAAAGATTGTAGAAAAGCTATGGCTCAGAACACTTCTAATAGATGGAGATTCAAAAATGATGCTATGGATTTGGAAACTTTCAAAATGTGTCATGAAGCCTTTAGAGGTGGAAATACTCATGCCAATAAAATGTATGCTAATAAGGTTCAGAAGAATATGAAGGGAATGGATATTGCATCCAGCTATATTTTTGATGAAATGGTTTACGGATATCCTACTAGATTTTTTGATCTAAAGTGCAGAACATGGAAAGAGTTTGATTTTCTCAGGCATAACTGGAATGATTGGGGAATGCTGATAGAGTGCTGCTTCTATAATTTGCGACTTAAAAATGAAGCTGCTACTCCAGTTCCTTATATTCCTATTAGTAAATGTAAACCTTTACACTTTGACAATGAGGATGATTCTCCTCAGGTTGATAATGGAAGATTGCTTCATACTGGAGCTAATGGCTATTGTGGGATGATTATTACAGAAATAGATTACAACATTATAGAAGCTATGTATGAATGGGATAAGGTCACTTTTGGAAGAATTAAATATAGTAAGAAGAAAATGCTTCCTAAAGAGCTTAAAAAACAAATCATGGCATATTTCTATAATAAGACTAGTAAGAAAAAAGCAGATCCTTATTTGTATGCTAAGAGTAAAGCTCTTCTCAATGCTACCTTTGGAATGTGTGTAACTTATCCATTAAAGCCACATTATGAATTTAATAATGAAAAGAAGCTGATTATTCCTCAGGAAGTAGAAGAGCAAGAGCTACTGGAAGAGTTTTATGATAGTTTTGCTAGTTTCCTTGATTACCAAATTGGAGTTTGGATTACTGCATATGCTAGAATGGAACTTCAATGGGCTATAAATCTATTAGGAAATAAACATGATCCTAATAAATCAGATTTAGTATATTGTGATACTGATTCAATTAAATATCTAAATCCTGAAGATCATGAAGAAGATATGCGAAAGCTTAATAAGAAGATAGAAGAAATTGCTAAATTCAATGGAGCTTTTTGTAATTTTGAAGGGAAAGATTATATTCTAGGAATATTTGAAGATGATGGAGAATATCCTAAATTTATCACATTTGGAGCTAAGAAATATATTTATGGAAGTGATGATGATTTTCACATTACCATATCAGGAGTTCCAAAAGTAAAAGGTCATAATGAAATATTAAAGAGCTGCATTAGAGGAAGATTAAAGAATCCACCTAAGGGTAGTCAGTTGAAAAGTCCTTTTGATATTAGGAAGGGTTATAAGTTTCCGGCTATTAAATTGACTTCTGTTTATAATGATTTGGATTCCCTCCAGAAGTATGAAGTGGATGGTCATATAATTGAATTTGGCTCAAATATAGCATTATATCCTAATTCATATAAGCTAGGATTAACTTATGCTTATGAGCAATTATTGGATGTATATAAGGATTTTATAGAATAGAGGTGATTATATGAAGAATGAAGATATTTATTTAGATATTACTAATGATAAGCTTCATCATGTAAATGTATTATTTGGCGGTCGTGGAATAGGTAAAACTTATTCCATATTAAAATATAGAGTTCTGGAAGCTCATAATGATAAATCTAATATGAGTAAGTTTATATGGTTGCGTGATTCTGATGTAGTAGTTAAAAAGATTGCAGCTGGTAATAGTTTGACTTCTCCTATTGAGAGAAATATTCCTGATTTCCCTCATGTGGAATTTAGGAAGAATGAAGGTAATATTAGTTTTGCTGAAGTTGATCATAAAGGAAATGTTATAAAAGAGCTAGGATATCTCATGAGCTTATCAACCTTCCATAATGCTAGAGGTATCAATTATGATGAAGTTAAAACCATTGTATGGGATGAATTCATCCCTGAAGATGGTACAGTTATTAAAAATGCTAATATGCAAGGAACTATATATTCTAATATGTATGAATCGGTAAACCGAAATAGAGAAATAGCTACTGAAGAACATGAAGCAGAAGCTCCAGTTACTATGATATTCTTATCAAATACTAATGATATCTTTAGTGATGTGCTGCAGAGCTTAGGCCTTGATAAGATTATAGAGCATATGCAATTCAATGAGCTGAAGCATTATGAGGATGAAGATATCTGGATTGAGTTCTTTAGTAATGAAGCCTTCTATGAAGCTAAGAAAGATACATTGCTTTATAGACTCTCTAATAACCCTAAATTCAAGAATATGGCTCTTGATAATAACTTTAATAACTCATTAGCTTTAATCAAGCCAGAAGTCGATTTTAGAAAGTCTAAAGGCTTATTAAACCTTGATAATAAATATGTACTAGTGCAGCTTAATGATGGATCGCTATATTGGAAAATTGGAAACTATAAGAAGCTCCAGAACTATGATATGAATAATGATCAAGAAGCTTTACTATTTAGATATCTATTTAGTGATAAACTTAGAATTCATTATATTGCTGGGCATATGTTCTTTG
>OIWK01003150.1_pt1 | contig 11920 bp, 11 predicted proteins | sample 1587401 | NCBI WGS metagenome assembly OIWK01 (sample SAMEA3888911, study PRJEB22519) | human gut metagenome | biome: human gut; feature: human-associated habitat; material: faeces | place: Denmark | collected 2009
GGTTTTCTCCCTTGTATCTATGTTCCGGCGATTTTACTTTCCATGCTACAATCAAACCACTGGTAAGATAAATGAAGGCACAAATGAAGAAAAGTAAGTCAATCACAACAAAAAGCAGATATTGATTGAGCGTTCCACCACCTAAAGACAGATAATATTTATTTGTTAATGCTGCAACGCTGGCTGCTGTAAAAGCATTCAATACAGAACATATCAGCAAACCAGCAATGAAACATTCTTTTTTTTTCTTTCTAATTATGCAAAATATCGACCACAGCAAAGTAAGCAGCGGAAAAAGAATATTTCCCCAAAACATAAGCTGCATCGGAAACGCAAAGCGGGTGTCATAATAAAACCAGACCTTTTGTATTCCTGTAATCAATCCCCATACGGTAAATACTTCAAAGAGGACTACTACAACAGAAATGAAGCGGCTCTTTTTTAGCTCTGGTTCGTTCTCTTTCTCTGCGGAAAGCATATCAATAATTTTTGTTTTCTGAATGGTACGGGTATTGAAAATTCCTACCACAAAAAAACTTACCACAAAAAATATCACTGTCAGCAAAACGGTGTCCGGGAACAATGTCCATGAGATTTCATAAGGCTTTCCATAAGCAGTAAGGAGCATTGCGGTAATGAATTGAGAGCAAAATACACCGCAAAAAATACCAATCAAAATGGAAAACATACCCATAATCAGTGTTTCTGCAAAGAAAATCCTGCCAATAGTTTTTTGTTCCATTCCCATAATGGACTGGACAGCAAACTCTTTTTGCTTCCGTCTTAGCATATAATGATTGACGAACCGTATCAAAAATAACAACAGCAATGTTATCATGCAGATTGCAATTTTCATTCCGTCACTTAACAGAGTAAAATCATACTCGCTGCCTATATCCGGGCTATAATAACTACTGGAAATAGACAAGAACGCATAAAACAAGGTAACACAGATTGTCATTGTGACAATGTAGACCAGATAGTCTTTTACAGACCGTTTTGCATTTCTGAAAACAAGTTTAGCATACATGGCTCTGTCCCCCTCCGATCATGGTAAGGACATTCAGAATTTTATCAAAAAAATCACTTCTGCTGTCGTTGCCCTTGCGCAGTTCCATAAAGATTTCTCCGTCTTTCAAAAAAAGAATACGGCTGGCATAGCTGGCGGTAAAAGCGTCATGGGTTACCATAAGAATTGTCGCCCTAAGCTGTTCATTGATACTTTGAATGGTAGACAGCAGCATTTGTGAGGAATGGCTGTCTAATGCTCCTGTTGGCTCATCTGCCAGTAAGAGTTTCGGATTGTTGATAATTGCTCTTGCACAGGCACAACGCTGTTTTTGACCGCCCGATACCTGATAAGGATATTTGTTTAGAATATCGCTGATATTCAGCTTTCCGGCTATATCCAAAATGCGGGGTTCTACACTCCCGGCAGGGACTTTATTGATTGCTAATGCCAGTGCAATGTTTTCTGAAATTGTCAATGTATCCAGCAAATTGAAGTCTTGAAATACAAAACCTAAATTCTCTCTGCGAAAGCGGGCAAGGGATTTTGGGTTGATTTCCGTTATATCTGTTCCCTCTAAAAAAATATGCCCTGCACTTACGGTATCAATCGTAGAAATACAGTTGAGCAGCGTTGTCTTTCCAGAACCGGACGCACCCATAATTCCGAGAAATTCTCCGGCTTCCACAGAAAAACTAATATCTTTAATGGCTTTGGTAATATTCCCCTCATTGCCATAATATTTCTGGATATGCTCCAGCTTCAAAATTGTATTCATCGGATAAACCTCCTTAACTGTTCCATACCCATATTGTAAATGGAGTATATCATTTTTTGTATCAAGTTTTCTTACACAGTTCTTACAAAAATGTAAGAAGTGCAGAACCTGTCAGCCCTGCACTCCGATAATAAAATCATTCATTTGAAAGATAAGTGAAATCGTTGTTCCTCTGTTTTCGGAATAAGCAGTAAGTCCTATTCCCAGTTGATCACATAGACGCTTGCAAAGATATAAGCCAATTCCAGTAGAATTTTTCCCGGTTCGCCCATTCTGACCTGTAAATCCTTTTTCAAAAATACGGGGTAAATCACTTTTAGGAATACCTATCCCATTATCGCTGATAGATAGCACAATCTTGTCATTCGTTTTTGTCGCCCCAAAGTGCAAAATAGGCTGCTCTGCATGGTATTTGATTGCATTACCGATAATCTGATTTAAGATGAACCGCACCCATTTTTCATCGGTGTAAACTTTTGTTTCTATATCGTCTATCTGAATTGACATATTGCTTTGACGCAAAAGATACTTATTATCTGCGATTGCACTATGCACAACATCGCATAAATTGACTTCACGGACAGAATAGTCTTTTTCAGCGTGTTCACTCCGGGCATAGTAAAGTGCCTGTTCTGTATATTGATTGATATTCTCTAACTCTGCCAATACCTCTCTGGAAAAGGGAGAACGGTTATTCTCACACAGCAGCTTCATGGCTGTAATTGGTGTTTTTACTTCGTGTATCCATTGTTCAATGTATTCTTTATATTCCCTGCGTTCCCTCTGTACTTCGCCAATCCGTTCCAACATAGATTTTTCAGCCATTTTCATAATCTGGTAAAAAACCTGTTCATCAGCCCTTTCCGGCACTTGCATGATTTCCGGCAATAAATATCGTTCTTCTAATTGCTCCGTCATATTGAGCAATTTATTCAGATATTTTTTTCGTGAGAAATAAAATGCCAGCAAAGATAAAACAAGGACAATCGACCAGACTGCAAAAATAAACAGGACTGTTTGGATAGGATTATCGCTTGCAATCAGGAACAAAGCAAGGACAAGCATACCCAGCAGATTGATTAAAATAACGGGGAGTTGATTTTTCAAATATTGTTTTCCACTCATAATGTATATCCTTGCCTGTGTTTTGTTTTAATGAAATCTACAAGTCCGATTGCTGCCAGTTTGTCGCGAATACGGGTAATATTGACACTTAGGGCGTTATCATCAACATAAAGCTGATTGTCCCAAAGAAAATCCACAATATCATTTCTGGAACAGATTTTTCCAGCGTTCTTAAAAAGGTAGTAGAGGATTTTCAATTCATTCTTTGTCAATTCTGCTTTCTGTCCTTTGTACTCTATCATGCTACTCTCCAAATGCAGGGTAGCTTCTTTCCACACATAAATTTCTGTTTGAGGGGAACGGTAGGCTTTCTTTAACAATGCAGCAATTTTAGCAAGAAGAATAGCGGGATTATAAGGCTTTGTGATAAACGCATCTCCACCCAGCATAATGCTGTTAAGTTCGTCCATATCTGTATTGCTGCTTGTTACAAATACAATCGGAATATCTGAAAAGGTGCGAATCCCCGAGCATATTTCAAAACCGTTATTCCCCGGAAGTTTTATATCCAGAATAACCAGATGTGGCGCAGCTTCTTTTAACTGCTCTATTGTTTGGGAAAAATCCGTAACTGCAAATACTTCATATCCATTCCCAGACAAAAGAGTTTTAAGCTGTGTTTGTATCGTAAAATCATCTTCAATGATTAGTATTTTTTCCTTCATAGAGATACCTCCCTGACACTTTATTATACTGTATCAGAGAGGTTTTCTCAATCCATATTGAAGAATAGTAACGGAATAATGGGCGGTTGTCTATCAAATTCTTGTGTGTTACTTTACCGCACATGAGCATTATCACTTGTGCTGATAGTATCCAGATAATTCTTTTCTTTTCCATTTGCAGTCAGATACTCAGAGAAGGAATAAGGATATATATTCATGATGACAAAACGGCCACCCAGTGTAGAAGCAATTTCGCTGCTGAGCATTTTGCTGATACATCATGTAGGATTTGCCGGTTCTTCTGATGCCGACAAAACAATAGTTTATATTTTCTTCCAGAGGATAGTGTCTAACGATTATTAGGTTGTTTAGGTAATATCCTTCGGCTGTCTTGTAAAGCATAAAATACAGACGTAGTGAAAAAATATGGTCGATTCAATACATTTTACGGTCGATTCATGACAATCCGCCCATTTGGAAAGAAATTCGTTGTACATTAGAAACAGGTAATCATGTACAACGAATTTTTTACATTAAAAGCAAAGGAGAAAAAAATGAAAAAGTTGAACAAATGGATAGCAGGATTGCTGTGTATGATGCTTGTCATAACCATGGTTGCAGGACTGGGTGTGATGGAAGTGAAGGCAGATGATGCGGTAACAACAGTAAGTTCGTGGAATGAGTTAAAAAATGCAATAAGTAATGGTGGCGACATTCAATTGACGAGTAATATTACAGCTGGAACGGGTGATTATAGTTTTAATGTAACTCGGGACGTGACCATTGATTTGAATGGATATACGATTGATCGTAACTTAAATGTACAACAAGACAATGTATTTAGTGTGATGACAGATGGAACTTTAATAATAAAAGATACGAGTGAAGGACAAAATGGAAAAATTATTGGTGGATGGGCAAATGAAGACTATGCTGGATGCATTAATGTCAGCGGAGGAACGTTAATATTAGAATCCGGCAATATTGTTGGAAATCGTAGCAATAGTACTTTTACAAAACGCGGTGGTGGAGTTGCACTTTTTTATAATGGAACTTTTATCATGAGAGGAGGTAAGATTTCAGAAAATAAGGCAGGATACGGCGCTGGAGTGGTTGTTCTTGATAATTGTAAATTTATAATGACTGGTGGAGAAATCACAGAAAATATTTGTGATTTTGGTGACTATCAAGATCAGGATGGAGCAGGTGTATTTGCATACCAGGGAGCGGATGTAACAATCGGAGGAAGTGCAAAAATTTACGGAAATAAAAACTCAAATGGAGAAAATAGTAACTTATATATTTATCGTTACAATAGTAGTGAAAAAATTAATCTGAGCACGACTGTTCCACTGACAACGGGTGCTAAAATAGGTGTAGGTTATTATCAGCCATATGGAAAAAACGAGATACCACTTGCAGATTCAGGAAAACAATTCAAAGATGCATTTTTCACTGACGATGATAAAAACTATGAAATTACAACAAAAGATGGAGTAGATGGTATTTTTTATTCTCCAAAAAATTCTTCGGGAGGCAGCTCCACACCATCCACGCCAACCTCTTACAAGCTAAGGGTAGGCGGAGTTGAAGTTACCAGTGCCAATACTTCCGGCACAGGCTGGAGTTATGATAATCAGACAAATACACTGACCTTAGATGGATTTAATTATGAAGGTGATGGAAGCGGAATCGAAATCGAAACCTTACAAGACTTGAACATAATAATTAAAAATGAAAATAGAATAAAAAATATAAGCAGTTCTTACAGCAGTAGTACAAATGGATGGAGTTGCGGAATATATGTTCATGGAAATTTAACCATAACAGGAGATGGAACACTTGATGTAACAGGTGGAACAGCAGATACCAGTCATGGTATTAGTGTACTAGGCAAACTGGAAATTGATAGTCAGGGTACAATTATTGCCAAAGCACAGGCAACAGCCGGTACAAGTGGCATATTTGCATATGATGGTATTGTTATTAAAAATGGTAATATTACAGCATATGCTGCAGAAGCAACTAACAGTAGCCGTGGTATTGAATGTAATGGCGATATAACGATTAGTGGAGGAACTGTAGCAGCTAAGGCAGAAAAAGGAGAGACTTTCAGCTACGGATTAGAAAGTGATAAAAAAATAACAATATCTCCAAATGCAGTTGTCACAGCATCTGGAGTTACCGCAGCATTAAATAAAAAACCAGAAGGATATACTGGTGAGATTGGTACAACTTTCGTAAGTAATAATACCAATCCAAATCCAACACCGACACCAGAACCAACACCGACACCAAGTGAACCGTCAACAACGCAAGGTGAATCTACAACAACATCAACACCGGCTTCGACATCAACGGTAAGCACACAGGGCAGTCAGCAGGTTATACCAACCATCATTGAAGGTGCAGGCAGTAGCTATACGCAGGGAAGTGGAAATACAATTTATTTCCGTTCCAGCGATGCATTTGCAAACTTCCAGAAAGTTATGGTAGATAACGCAGAACTCAGTGCAGACTGCTATACGGCAACAGAAGGAAGTATCATTATCACTTTGAAACCGGAGTATTTAAGCACATTGGCAGCCGGATCACACAGTATTAGTATTGTTTCTGCAAATGGAGTTGCAACAGCAAACTTTGAAGTTCAGACAGCAGATACAACAGCAGTTTCACCGAAAACCGGAGATAACGGTCAGGCAGCTTTGTGGATCACACTTCTCATTCTTTCCTGTGGAGCATTGGCCGCAGTTGGAATCAGAAAAAAAGTAAGATAAGCAAAAAATAAATATTTATAAAATCAAACATCCCCAGTATTAAGATGATTTCTATCAGACAGAGGAAGCATCCTGATATTGGGGATTATTTTATTGCAAAAAATTAAAGTGAAATGAACGACAATATGAGTTATAAGAAAAACCTATAGCAACCACAAGGAATCTTCTATAACCAGAACAATTGACAAACTATGACCACATAGTTATAATCTCAAATATAAATTAATTCCTATAAAACATATCAAATAAATAGGAAATAAAGAAGGGAGAAAATCATATGAAAACAAATACGATTGTAAAGAACAAAAAACAGATGTGTCGCTGTTGTATGTGCTGTATGGATGAATACGGTTTTATTTTCATATGATTTATGCACCTGAGTGTTTTGCAAAGAGAAGAAGCAGGCAGTTGTGATAAACATATGACAACGACCTGCTTCTTTCTTTATGTGCACACTCTTTAGAATTAACGTACGAAAGTATATGAGAGAAAGATGCCTAAAGGTAAAAATAAAAAAAGCAGGGGACAGAAAAATGGCAGAATTTGATTACGAAGTAGTAAATGGAAGAAAGATCAGAGTCCGTCCGGTAGAGACAGTTTTAGAGGTTGACGAGAACAGATATTTTCATAGACAGCCAAATCATTTTACAAAAGGATTCAGGGTGGAACAGCGACAAACATTATGCCGGACTGCTGTGTGCTGACCGCCTATGAGACACCACTTGAGAGCAAGTCAGTGACCGATTTTCAAAAAGCCTGTGAAATCTTAGGATTTTCCGGTGAACTTACAGGTACGTTCGGCGGAAGTGATAACAACAGTTTTGCAAAAAACGGAATAGAAGGGCTTGTTTTATCGAATGGAATGTATAATGCACATTCGACACGTGAATACACAACTGTCGACGATCTTTATAAAGGAGCAGAGCTGATCGGACAGCTTATTTTATTATAAAAAGAAATTTTGGTCGTATTCTGTTGAAGATTGTTGTTTTCGCATATAGCTATCTCGTGTAAGTTATGGTAAAATAGCCACAGAGAGCGTCACGGAGGACGCAATAGTGGGAGGTAGCTCTTATGGATAAGAACAGCGAAAAAAATGTCAGGTTCCGCATAAATATTACATTGTTAATTGCGGTAGTTTTACTGGTTGCAGATTTATATGCAATGATCAATATGCCTCAGAAATTTATTATTCTGGCGATCATTACAGCATTGTTTCTGGTTGCAATCTATTTTTTGGTAGATTCCATTTCGATTTATCTGATGGCAGAAAAGAATCGCAAAGAAGAACAGTATGATAGTATTTTTAAATCAGAAAAAGCGTCTTATCTTTTATTGAGGAAAACATTTGATGATCTGTATGAACTCATTGAAAAAGGAAACCAGTCCCGGAAAGCAAATGTGGAGGATATTATCCACGCACAGAAAGCAGTAGCAAAGGTTTCCATTGGAAGAAGTAAAGAGAATGCAGATGCACTGATGAATTCCAATGACCACATCATGGAAAAGATTTCGATGTTAGAGGCTGTTTTATCAGACAATGTTTCACATCCGGCACCGGAAACTAATAAAAATGACAGCGCATATGCACAGAATATTTTAGACAATCAGAATAAAATATTACAGCAGCTGGAAGTTTTGCAGAATACATTGAATACGATCGGAGCTGATGCAAAGATAGCAGCAGAGTCTGCAAAACAGAACTTTTTTACCGAGGAACGTATCTTGGCAGAAGAGAATAAAATTGAAAAAGAAGAACCACAGGTTCAGGAAGTCGCAGTTGAGGAGATCCCATCGGCTGCTGGAGAAGCAACTGTGATGGAAGAGACACCAATCGAAGAAGTTCCATCTGATATGGAGGAGACACCGATCGAAGAAGAACCGTCCATGATGGAGGAGACACCGATCGAGGAAGTTCCATCTGATATGGCGGAAACATCAATTGGTAAAGAAGAAGTTTCTTCTCCGGAGGAAGATTTATCCAAGTATGATGATATAATGGTAGATACTTTGACGGATTCGGATGATAATGTTCCGGTCGAGAAGATTCCATTGGAAGATGAAACTGTTGTAGATGATGAGCCGGCAATGCCTGATCTGTCAGATCCGAATAAGGTTATGACACCGGATGAGATCGCAGCATTGATTGCAAACTTATAATAGAAGAAAGACTTCGGTGTAAAGTAAAAAATAATATTTAAGAGAATAAAAAATCTGTCATACAAATGCAATTTTTGTATGGCAGATTTTTTTGGTAACAGGAAAAACGTTCCCGATCATTAATCGGCAGTGATTTTTACGATTTCTTTGATAACCGAAACAGCGGTATTCATACCTTCTACACTGATATGTTCAAACGGTCCGTGGAAACCATAGCCGCCGGTGCCGAGGTTCGGACAAGGAAGTCCCATAAAACTTAATCTGGCGCCGTCTGTACCACCGCGGACTGGGCGGGAGACTGGTTCCAGACCAACGTTTTTGATTGCTTTTTTTGCAATTGCAACGACATATTCATTCTTTTCAATGACTTCCAGCATATTGCTATAGGAATGCTGAATGTTCAATTTTACAGTGTCTGCGTGATATTTTTCATTCATTTTTTGCTCAATGCCACGCAGGGTATCAAGACGTTTTTCAAAAGTGGCTTTGTCATGGTCGCGCACGATATAATTCACTTTGGCGTGGGCGATGTCTCCGCAAAAATCAGTCAGATGATAAAATCCTTCTCTGCCTTCGGTGTGGGCAGGAGTCTCATTTTCAGGGAGAAGAGATGCAATCTCACAGCCGACAAGGGCAGCGTTGATCATAATATCTTTTGCCTCTCCAGGGTGGACATTGACACCATTGATCTCAAAAGAAGCACTTGCGGCATTGAAGTTTTCATAGGCAACTTCGCCCTCGTAGTCGCCGTCAACGGTGTAGGCAAATCTGGCTTTAAAATAGTCAAGGTCAAATAAATCAGCACCGCTTCCGACTTCCTCGTCCGGTGTGAAGCCAATCCAGATGTCGCCGTGAGGTATTTTTTCTGTGATGATCTGTTCCACTGCCGTCATGATCTCGGAAACCCCGGCTTTATCGTCGGCGCCGAGCAGTGTTGTTCCATCTGTAGTGATCAGTGTGCGTCCTTTTAATGTTTTAAGTGTAGGAAAATCGGATACTTTCAGATAAGCGCCGCTTCCTTTTAAAAGAACATCATTGCCGTCATAATCCGGAATGATCTGTGGTTTGACATCTTTTCCGGAAAAATCAGGAGCAGTGTCCATATGGGAAATAAAACCGACAGCAGGCTTGTCAGCATATCCTTTCGTTGCCGGCAGCAGTCCGTAAACATAGCAGTGATCGGTTAAAGTGACCTTCTCTAAACCGAGATCGCGCAATTCCTGTTCTAACACTTTTCCTAACTCAAACTGTCTTTCCGAAGATGGAATCTGTCGGCATTCCTCGTCAGAAGTTGTCCAGTAAGAGACATATTTTAATAATCGTTCTTCAACACGCATGTGAAACCTCCTTATAAAATGGTGCCGTATTTATTTTGATATAAAATCAAGCCGGGCACACATAGTTATAAAATACCATAAAATAGTGAAATGCGAAATAAATTTATAAAAAAATAGTTGCATTTCTAAAAAAAGTATTATATAATAACATTCGTCGCTGAAAGACATGCGCCACTAGCTCAGCTGGCAGAGCACCTGACTCTTAATCAGGGTGTCCAGGGTTCGAACCCCTGGTGGCGCATTACGAAGTATCGGTTTTATAGCATAGGCTATGGGGTCGGTGCTTTTTTTATGTTTGAATTCAAATTTAAAATTTTGAAGAAAATCACAAAAAGTTCACAAAAAATTAGCACTCACCTCTTGACAGTACTAACGAACAGGTGTATAACGTAGTCAGAACAAAGGAAGAGGGAACAAAAGAGAAAGAAAGATTCCCCGAGTTCCTTAATCTGTTAGTTCCAAAGAAACAAGGTTAATGAGCATACGAATATCCACAAAAAAGTGGACAGATAGAAAAGGAGAGATGACTTATGTTGATGCCTAGTATTTTTGGAGAGAGTTTATTTGATGATTTTGACAATTTAATGAATTTTTCATTCCCGGATGTTGATAAAACATTGTATGGCAAACATGCAAAGAATATGATGAAGACAGATGTTAAGGAGAAAGATAATGGCTATGAAGTAGCAATTGATCTTCCGGGATTCAAGAAAGATGAGCTTCATCTTGAGTTGAATGATGGATACCTGACTATCAGTGCCGAGAAGGGACTCGATAAGGATGAGAAGGATAAGAATGACAAATACATCAGACGTGAACGTTATGCAGGCAGCATGAGCCGAAGCTTTTATGTAGGTGAGAACATGAAAGAGGAAGATATCCATGCGAAATACGAAAATGGTATCCTGACCTTGGACGTTCCGAAAGAACAGAAGAAAGCTGTTCCGGAAAAACGTTACATTGCAATTGAAGGATAAATAGAATGCCCGGTATCAATGGCGTAAAACCATTGGTATCGGGCGTTTTTTCTATCTCGATGCGATCAGTTTGCAGATTGGATTTCCTTTGGAAGAAAATTTTTCTTCGTATTCCGTCATGACATTGCCTTCATTTAAGACGGCATCATGGTGCAGATCTCTGGTGGAAGCGTCTAATTTCCAGCCGGCTTCAGGAACTTCCTCTAATGAAAATGTGAAAAGATCCTGATTGTCAGTTTTAAATTCAAGGTGTCCATCTTTTTTCAAAATCAGGTCATAGCGCGCGAAAAACTGTCTGGAAGTGAGACGTCTCTTGGCGTGGCGGTCTTTCGGCCAGGGATCGGAGAAGTTTAAGTAAATACGGTCGACTTCGTCTTTGGCGAAAACCTCTGCAACATCGGCAGCGTCCATGCAGATAAACTTAATATTAGGAAGCGGATTCTGCTCCATTTTCTGTAAAGCACGTAAAAGTACGCTGGAGTAACGCTCGATACCGATGTAGTTAATATCTGGGTGCAGGGCAGCCATGTCCATAATAAAACGGCCTTTTCCCATCCCAATCTCGATATGAAGCGGCTGTGCTGTCTCAAAGCAATCCTGCCAGTGCCCTTTCTGCTCCTCTGGATTTTTGATGCAGTATTCACTATTTAAAATGGCATCATCCGCGCCAGGGATATTTCTTAATCTCATAAAACAACCTCTCTAATGATGTAAACTAATATTTTTTCAAAATGTATTTTCGTTTTTTGCAGCAAATATATCTATGCGCAAAGCGATCAGTTACATTCTACAATAAAGAAACCCCAACTTTCAAGCACACATTGCATAATCTGACAAATTAATAAAGTCATAAAATGATGAAAAGTGGTTGCATGTATTTTTTCCAACTATTATACTAATAATGTTGATAGAGTAACGTTGTTGTTACAGGAACGAGTTATGGGTGAACAGTAACAATCCGTAAAAATTGTGTATACATGGGACGGATTGTGCGAAATTAATAGATTTAATATAGATTTGGAGTTCATATGAAGTTTAAAAATAGATGGAAAAAGGCGGCATGCCTGATCCTTACGATTATATCTGCTGTCT
>OIWK01003161.1_pt1 | contig 11895 bp, 14 predicted proteins | sample 1587401 | NCBI WGS metagenome assembly OIWK01 (sample SAMEA3888911, study PRJEB22519) | human gut metagenome | biome: human gut; feature: human-associated habitat; material: faeces | place: Denmark | collected 2009
ACCGCTGCGTAGCCCCCTCACCCCTTCGGGGAGCTCCCCCGATGGGGAGCCAAGACATGCCACCCCTTCTCACTAAGTCGAGAAGTTGACAAATCGCTATACCAGTCACTCACGATCCCTAATCCCTAGCCACTCATCCCTGTACATCATCTCTTGCAATATTTTCTGAAATCACAGAACCGGCACGCCGTCGGAAGCTCGTTCTTTTTCATTTCACAGCGCCGCGCAAAATCACGCGCCAGGATCCGCCTTGCCGTTGCATCGAATTCTTCCATCCGTTTCTCCACGCGTTCTTTGCTCATAGGAAAAACAACGCATGGATCCTCGGCATCACTGGTGAAGTACAGGACGAGCCTTTCCACGGAGCGGCCGAGTTTCGTTTCGACGAGGTAGGCATATACCTCAAGCTGGCTCAGGTATTTCTCCATAAGGGGACTGTCCATCGGCGGTTTCTTCCCTGTCTTGAAGTCTATGACCCGCACCTGATCCCCATTTCCCGAAAGAAGATCGATGGTGCCGTTCAGAATGTAGTCATCTTTGACCAGTTCAAGAGGGCATTCGGCAGCAAGCGCATCATCCCAATTTCCTTTCCGGAAATCCACATATCCACGAATCTCTGAAAAGGCCTGCTTCAGTTTTGCCTCAGGGAGCCAGCTGTTTTCTTTATCAGACAGGGAAATGTAATTCGCCATCATCCAGCCGTAGATCACAGAGGGCGTCACGCGATCGGCCTCTCCGCGAAGGACAGCGCGGTGAATATCCTCGATCGTCTCATGGACAAGCTCGCCGTACATGGCATGGCTTCCTTGTGTGCCCGCAAAGCGGTAGACGCGATGCCAGAGATACTTCATCGGACATTCTTCGTAAAGAGCGATCTGCGACGTGAAGGCGAAACGCGGCTTGAACACATTCCGCCCCACAGGACGGCAGGTGAGGTGGTGGTAGTCTGCTTCTTTCGCATTATATGCAGGAAGAGCGGGCATGATCCATTGAAATGCTTCCGAAGTATCCCCCTTCTTTTGAGAAGATGCGAGGACGAGGAGCGTTTCCGCGCGGGAGAAGGCCGTATAGTACTTGCGCCATAAATCAAAATTTTTCATTTCCTTCGGTGGCTCAGCAGGCTTTCGTCCGCTCACCTTTTCCACCACCTGGGAAATCAGGTCACTTTCTGCATCCCAGCGCGCCCGCTCGTCGAGCGATGGCACGATGACAACGGGGTACTCGAGCCCCTTTGCCTGGTGGATATTCAGGAAGGATACGGAGCCCGAGGGCGCATAGCGCTCTTCATCTTCATACTCATTCACGCCGTTTTCAAACCACAGCCGCAGATAGCGGGAAAAGAAGAGATGCACGTCCTTCACAGTCTCCTCACCATGCCCGTGATTCTCCGGCAGGAAAAAGCCAAAACGGGCAATCAGGCGCGTGATGGCGGACAGATTTCTGGCTGCATTCGATTCACCCCGGACCGCGCTGTCCAAAATATCAGAAAATGGTGCAAAGGAGAGCATCTGGTAGACGAGGTGCAAAAAAGAGGCGGGGAGTTTCTTCTCATAGGAAATGACACTCCGCGTGCGGTCCAGCCAGTCTTTCAGCGCTCGGTGCCCGGTTTTTGCGAGCATCATCCGCGCGACGCCCATGCACTCGAAGTATGTATCGAGAATCCCCCTCGTTTCCTGCATGTCATCCCGATTTTCCATGGAATCCGAAAAACTGGGAAAGAGCAGTAGGAGCGTCCCGATCAGCCACTCGACTTCCTGTCGCTTGAAGAACCAGCCCGCCCGCGGCGCGTAGGAAGCGATCCCCTTCCGTCGAAGCTGCAGCTGCAAAGCGCGCGATGCATTGCTTTTCACGGACGAACAGAGTACCGCCACTTGGTTATAGTCCGTGATCTGCCCCCGTTCTTTCAGCCCTTCGATGAAATCAGCGATCCGCGCGTGACACTCGGAAAGATCCTTCCCCGTGATGCGAAGGACGGGCGTCCCCGTTTCCTCTGACGCGGCATGAATGTCCCCCTTCACATAGCGGAACATCCGCCCATCCGCTCCGCGCCAGCTTTTGAGTCCGCGCATCCAGTCCATGCAGAAGCGGACAATGCCCGGATGCGAACGATAATTCGTATCCAGCTTGAACGTATGGCATGTCTCATAGATCTTCGAAAATCCCAGAATATTTCCGATGGACGCCCCGCGGAAGCGATAAATGCTCTGGTCATCATCCCCCACCACGAAGATCTGCTGAGAACAGCCCCCAAGAAGACGGATGAGCTGCTCTTGGATGAAATTCGTATCCTGATACTCATCGATCATGATGTACCGGATCCGTTTCTGCAGCCGGTCAAGGATCTCCGGATAGGAAGAAAGAAGCGCATATGTCTCCTTCTGCAGGCGGGAGAAATCAATGAAGTGCCCCTCCTCTTCGAGCCGCGTGTACTTCATCATCATCCGCGCGAGCACTTCTATGCGCCCGCCCAGTAGATTCCCGCATGTCCGCCGCATCTCTTCCGGCAAGAGCAGCTCCTCGGAGAGGCCATTCACATAGCGGCAGATCGTCTGGCACTGGCGCCATGGAGAAATACCGATCAGCTTCCCCTGCTTCAGATAGGAGTCCTGTATCACACGGCGAAAATTCGGGATCGCCGCAAATTCCGAAAGATGCTCATACACCATGTACTGCTGCTCAAACTGGTCCACCGACAGATAATTCTTCGGAAGATGGGTATACTCCTGAAACTCTTTCAGGATCTGACGGCAAATGTGATGGAAGGTACCGATGTACATCTCATGTAGATTCACCTCTATGCCCGCCTTCGACAGCACATCCGTGAGACGCGTCGTCAGCTCCTTCGATGCCTTCTGTGTGTACGTGACCAGCATGATCTCTTCCGGCTTCACCCTCTTCTCACGGATGAGGTAAAGCACGCGCTGAATGATGGTATAAGTCTTCCCCGTCCCCGGCCCCGCGATCAAAAGCGTGGGACCTTCGGAGTGGATAGCAGCTTCTTGTGATTCATTCATAGAGAGGGCTCCTTTGGGAAATAGTGACTGGGAACTAGGGACAGCAGGTATAATGGGTTTTAAGGGTTCAGGGTTCAAGATTCAGGGGGTTCTAAGTGGTGGTGCGGCGCATTTCGTCATCCTGAGCGGAGAAAAACGTCGTATGTTAAGGAAACGCTGATTCAATCGCAGAATCAGATTTCATATGGATTTTTATACATAGCGTCGTCGACATTCTCCTTAAATAGCTCGCTATTCGCGCCCTCTGTCTCCTCGCTCTGTATAAAAATCCAAGAATGAAATCTGATAACGATTTAATCAGTGTTTCCTTAAAAATGGCTTATCTGAAACAGGAGAACTGAGTCGAAGGATCTAAGGAAACGCTGATTAAATCGCAGAGTCCGACTTGGCATGTATTTTCATACAATGCTTCGTCATAACCCGCCTTAAATAGCTCGCTATTCGCGGCGGCTTATTCCTCGCCTTGCATGAAAGTACAAGAGCCAAGTCAGACAACGATTTAATCAGTGTTTCCCTAAGCGCCGCGGAGATTTAAAATTAGCGGTTTTCTCGTATCGAAAACCTAATCCCTAGCCACTAATCCCTAGCTACTAATTTTTAGTCACCAGTTACTCACCCCTGATTTCTAGGGCTACCCCCCAAAAAGCATTAAACCATCATTTAACACATTTCATTATACCAAAGAGGACGAGCTATGGATGAAAAAATGAAAGAACTAGACGCGCTTTTCGATTTCTTCCGTGAGATCGACAAAGAGAAGCTGATCGAGAGGAAGACGTATGTGACCGGTGCGGTGCGCTGGGAGAACGATGCGGAGCATGCCTGGCACATGGCGCTGATGACGGTGCTTCTTTCTGAGTATAGCAATGAGCCCATCGACGTCTTGAAGACGGTGACGATGCTGCTCATTCATGACCTCGTGGAGATCGATGCGGGGGATACGTATGCGTACAGCGGCGTGCCGAAGGAAGAGCAGCACGCAAAGGAAGAGAAAGGGGCGGCGCGTATCTTTGGGATGCTGCCGAAGGAAAAGGGCAGGAAGCTCTATGATCTTTGGCAGGAGTTTGAGGCCGGTGAGACGGCAGAGGCACGCTTTGCACACGCGATGGATAATATCCAGCCGATGATGCTGAATGACTACACGGATGGAAAAGCATGGCAGCAGTTCGGTGTATCGCTTTCCAAGATCTATAAAAGAAATGAGTTGACGCCGAAGGGCTCCCGTGTGCTTTGGCGCTATACGAAGGAGAGAATCCTTGCGCCGAATGTGGCTAAGGGAAGAATCCGGGACGAATGAGAAACCGCCCGTTAGGGGGATAGACCGCGGAAGACAGCACACACTCTTGGAGGGTGTGCTATACTTATAGCTGTTTCATAGACGGGAAAGGGGCATGAAGGGTGTTGCTTCTTAGAGAGATGGCACGAGATCTTTTTCCCGCGCTGATGTGTGATGGTTGACGGGCGCTGCTTGATCGAGGGATAGGTATGGGTTGTCTTTTTAGTCTTTTCAAAGGCTTGCTTTATACAGCACTGCTTGCGCTGCTTTTGGCGGGAGGATTTGCTGGAAATATGGCGTATGAAGAGCTTTTTCATGCGCCGTGGGATCAGATCCTGGGGATCGAAAATCACCGGCGGGATCTTTCGCAGATCCATGCGATGGAGAATCGTTACGGCTGGCAGTCGGTGACGGTGCCATCAGAGGACGGTACACGGCTCAAAGGCTCGTACATCGAAAGTGGAAATCGAAACCACCGCGCCGTCATCCTGCTGCATGGTCTGTACCAGAACCGTTCCATGTGCGTGCCATATGCGGATATCTACCGTGAGATGGGCTACTCCGTCCTGATGGTCGATCTGCGCGGACATGGCGAGAGCGGAGGTGAGTACCCGGACTGGGGCGTGCATGATATCGAAGACCTGAATGCGTGGGTCGATTTTCTGAAAGCGAAAGACCCCTCGATGCAGATCGGCATCCATGGGATCTCTCTGGGTGCAGCGATGGCGCTCCTCTACAGCGGCAGCAAAGAGGGCTTGGCAATGAAATTCTATGTCGCAGACAGCTCGTACGCGAGCTTGATGGAGCTCGGCCGTGAAAAGATCATGCGCTACACAGGCGATGATCGCCTAGTGCTTGGTATGGATGTCTTGAATCCATTCTTTCAGGCGGCGCTCTTCGTGCATGACAGGAAACTTCTCCGTGACCTCGATCCTCTAGTGCAGTCTGCCAAAGCGCGTTCACCGCTTCTTATCCTTCATGGGAAATCCGACACGCTCATCCCCTACGGCGCAGCAGAAGACCTCTTCTCCGAAGCCGGCAGTCCCAGAAAGGAGCTCTATCTTTTCCAAGGCGCCGGTCACACGATGGAAATGGCAGCCAACGGCCCTGCGTATCGTGAGCATGTCCAGAAATTTGTGAAAAGTTTACAGTAGACAGACTGAGTTGTGGTAGAATAAGGGAAATGAAGTCTGAGCCATCATGGACAGCGGCGTAAGAGGTTCGTCGGGCTTTCCCGTCTTTCTGAAACGATCTATTTTCAAACGTCGGCTCTTCCGACCCTGCTGCACTGGATGGACCCTTTTTCTCGGGAGGCGATACGCATGCAGAACGCAAATACTTTGGAAGCCATGGAAGTGGCACGGCAGCTGATCTTGGTGCTGAAAGGCACTGTGGAAAGTCTGCAGATGAACCTGTCGCAGGAACGCGATGACAATGAAGGACTGAAGCTCACCATCGAGTCGTTGGAAGACGAGAATGCGCGCCTTCAGGAAGAACTCTTCAAAGTCCAGGCGGGTGCCGTCGAAGAGAAGGATACAGCAAAGGAGAACCAAGCCGAAGCCATTGAAGCCATCGGTGAGAAGCTCGCCTTCTACTACAAGGATATGAAACGGATCGATCCGAAGAAGCTCACCGCAGAAGACGGCGAGACACTGTACAACATTCTCGACTATACCTTCAAAGCATTGAAGAAGGCCGGCGTGAAAATGGAGAAATAAAGGAAAGTGATGTTGCTTGCGGGCGGCATCACTTTTTTGTGACTAAGTGGCTAGTGACTGGTGACTGGGATTCCCTGCATGGTCATCCCGAGCGTAGCCGAGGGATCTCTACGGCACTGCGATCATCAGCGCGTATGCATTGAGGGAAAACGATGGCTTGGTGCTGCTTCACATGCGACTATGAGCGTTCTGCCATAGAGATTTCTCGGCTTCGCTCGAAATGACGACGGCGTGAAGCGCTATCAAAATTCTGCGGCACTCCATTTTTTTCGCCGCACCGACCCCGTTAAACCTATAGAACCTGCTGAACCTCTTTCGCAAACAACCAAAGGGCGTCCCGCCCACGGTCTAACCCCGAACCCTGAACCCTGAACCCCGAACCTTAAAAAGCCTTGTCAAGCAAAACCCCTTGACAAGAGCATTTTCCTCCTGTATAATAACATCCGTTGTGGTGATGAACTATGTCTATTGAAAACATCGTAGAGAAGGGAGAGCTCCTTGATTGTTACGGAGAGCTCCTGACGAAGAGGCAGAAGGATTGCCTCGACTTATACTATAATGAAAATCTCACGCTCGCTGAGATTGCTGACTATTTCCATATTTCCCGTCAGGCGGTCCATGATGCGATGCGTCATGGAGAAGAGCAGCTGCTTTCCTATGAGGCAGCGCTTCACACCTGCTCCCTTCGCAAGAAGAGAGAGAAGGCTGCCTTACGGCTGCTGCATTTCATTCCCCAGGCAGAGCGGGGAGAGGCAGAGAGTCTTTTGAAAGTGATGACAGAATGAAGGTGACCGGATGCCATTTGAAAATTTAGGAGACAAGCTGCAGTCTGCGTTCAAGGATCTCCGCGGGAAGGGCAAGCTTTCTGAAAGTGACATTGATGGGGCGCTTCGTGAAGTCCGCCGCGCACTTTTGGAAGCCGATGTCAATTTCAAGGTGGCGAAAGATTTCATCGCTCACGTCCGTGAAAAGGCGATGGGGGAAGAGGTCTTCGGTAGCCTGAAGCCTGACCAGACGGTTATCAAGATCGTCAAAGACGAGCTGACAGAGCTTTTGGGCGGGACACAGAGCAAGATCACTCTGTCTTCCTCCGGCATGACGATCATCATGCTGGTCGGCCTGCAGGGCGCCGGCAAGACGACGACGGCCGGCAAGCTCGCTCTGATGTTCAAGAAAAAAGGCCACCATCCGATGATGGCAGCCTGCGACGTCTATCGTCCGGCAGCGATCAAGCAGCTCGAAGTCCTGGGCGAGCAGACTGACGTCCCGGTCTACCGCATGCCGCCGAATGTGGATCCGGTCCACATCGCGCAGTACGCGATCGATACAGCCAAGGCGTACAACCGTGATGTCGTCATCCTCGATACCGCAGGCCGACTCACGATCGATGAAAAGCTGATGGCCGAGCTTCGCAACATCAAAGCAGAGGTCCATCCGCATGAGATCCTTCTCGTCCTTGACTCCATGACCGGTCAGGACGCTGTGAATACCGCCAAAGCCTTCGATGAAAATCTGGGCATCGACGGCACCATCCTGACGAAGATGGATGGCGACGCCAGAGGCGGTGCAGCGCTCTCTATCAAGACCGTCACCGGCAAGCCGATCAAGATGATCGGTGTGTCAGAAAAACTCGACGGCGGCCTTGAGGATTTCTATCCGGACCGTATGGCCGGCCGTATTCTCGACCTGGGCGACCTCGCTACGCTGATTGAGACAGCCCAGAGAAATATGGATGAAGAATCCATGAAAGACGCAGCGGCGAAGGTGCGTAAAGGGGAATTCACCCTTGACGATTTCCTGAACCAGCTGAAACAGGTGAGAAAGCTGGGATCCTTCCAGAGCATCCTCGGGATGCTTCCTGGCATGGGCAAATTCAAAGACCAGCTGAAGGACATCGACCTTGATGGCAAAGAAGTGAAGCACATCGAAGCCATCATCCTCTCCATGACTCCGCAAGAGCGTGCGAATGTGAAGATCCTGAATGGCAGCCGCCGCAAGCGTATCGCGCAAGGCGCCGGCGTCAAGATCCAGGATGTGAACCGCATGATGAAGCAGTTCGCTGATATGCAGAAGACCATGAAGAAAATGAAGGGTATGAACCCGAAAAAGTTAAATCCATCCAAACTGGGCGGCCTTGGCGGTCTCTCAGGGATGTTCCGTAAATAATCGAGATCATTTCAAGGAGGTGAAATATCAATGTTAAAAATTCGTCTGACCCGTATGGGCGCTAAGAAGAATCCATTCTACCGCATTATCGTTATCGACTCCAAAGCAGCTAGAAACGGCGCACCGACCGATACCATCGGCTGGTACGACCCGGCTAAACTGGACGCTCCGGTAAAGATTGATGAAGAAAAGGTTCTGTCCTGGCTTGGAAAAGGCGCACAGCCGACCGACACTGTTCGTTCCATTCTGAGAAAGAACGGCATCCTCGCTAAGTTTGCAGAAGCAAAGAAATAAGGAGGACGCAAGATGAAGGAATTGGTGGAAACACTGGTTAAGGCTCTTGTCAAAAATCCTGATGCCGTCACCGTCACCATTCTTCAGAAAGGCAGCCTGGAGATCTACCAGGTCCACGTCGCTCCTGAAGACATGGGCAAAGTGATCGGTAGAAAAGGCCGGATTGCGAATGCCATCCGCACCGTAGTCAAAGCAGGGGCCCTGCGTGAAAATCGCAAGGTCGCTGTCGATATTATCTAAGGGGTGCCCTATGGATGAAATGCAGATCCTTGTCCCTGTCGCTGTGAAGTCCAAGCTGACAGAGGCACTGAAGACCACTTTGCTGAATGAAATCAATACGAACCTGTCGCGTGTCGAACATGACATGGCTCAGCTTGAATTTCAGGCAAACGGCCGCATTGCTGAACAGGCTAAAGTCAATATCCAAGCAGCTTCCCAGCTCCGTGCTTCATTTGAAGCCCAGAAGGCGCAGATGCAGCAGGTGAAGGAAAAGCTGACGAACGATAAAGAACACCTGGAAAAGCTGGCTATCGGTGCAGAACTCAACCGCGCACCGATCAACCGTCTCGTGACCATTCATATCGGTGACGATATGAACAACATCGTAGGCGGGGAAATCCTGGTTGAAGACGGTAAGATTATTGCTTTCCGTGAATGATATGAAATCCGATGTCAAGGTACTCATCGGCCGAATCGTAGCCCCGCATGGTGTGCGGGGTGATTTGCGTATGTTCCCCGATATCGATCGGCCGGAAGTGATCCGTTCGCTGGAGTATCTCTGGATCGGGGGAAAAAAATATCGGCTCATGTCCTGCCGTCCGCACAAGAATATCTATATTCTCCATGTGGAAGGCGTAGAAGACAGAAACCAGACTGAGCTCATGCGTGGCATGGAAGTCGAAGTGCCTGCCTCGGCGCTGCCAAAGCGGACAGACGGCACCTACTACTACCACGAGCTTTTAGGACTTAAGGTCGTGACGGAAGAGGGTGAGCCTGTCGGTATCCTGAAGGAGATCATCGAGACCAAGGCAAATAACGTGTACAGCGTCATTTCCGAAGAGGGAAAGGAGACCCTGATCCCTGCGATCCCGCCCTGTATCCTTCATGTAGACCCTGCAGGCGGCACCATGACAGTCAAGCTTTTGGAATGGGAGTAAGTCCATGAAAATCGATATTTTATCGCTGTTTCCGGAATTCATAGAAGCCTTCTTCCATCAGAGCATGATCAAACGTGCTCTGGAAGGCGGCCTCATGGAGATGGCAGTGACGAATCCCAGAGATTTCACCAAGAGCCGGCATGGACAAGTCGATGACACGATCTGTGGAGGTGGGGCTGGGATGCTGATGATGTGCCAGCCTCTTTTTGATGCCGCCCGTCATGTGCTGCCGGAAAAAGGGCCGCGTGACCGTGTGATCTTCCTGTCGCCGGCAGGCATGCCCTTCACGCAGGACAAAGCAAAACAGCTGTATCGCGACTATGACCATCTGGTGCTCATCTGCGGGCACTACGAAGGCGTCGATCACCGCGTCGAAGAGCATCTTGCCGATGAGCTTATCTCCATCGGCGACTATGTCCTGACGGGCGGCGAGCTCGGCGCGATGGTCATCGCAGATGCCGTGGCCCGCATGGTGCCCGGCGTCTTAGGCGATGCGGGAAGCGCACAGAGCGACTCTTTCTATGAGCCGATCCTCGAGTATCCACAGTACACCAAGCCGGCTGATTACAACGGCTGGAAAGTGCCGGATGTGCTGCTCTCCGGCCATCATGCAAACATTGCGAAATGGCGCAGGAAAGAAGCACTGCGGCGCACCTTGAAGTGCCGCCCGGATCTCTTAGAGAAGCTCACACTGACCAAGACCGATCAGAAGCTCATGCGAGAAATAGAAGAGGAGGAGAAGTAATGGCACCTGTGTATATCGGGCTCATCCACTATCCCATTTATAATAAGCACATGGAAGTCGTCACTACAGCTCTGACCAACTATGACCTCCATGACATAGCCAGAACGGCAAAAACCTATGATGTGAAGCGCTACTTCATCGTGCATCCTGTCGAAGCACAGCGTGAAATGGCGAGCCGCATCATGAACCACTGGAAAACCGGCGGCGGCGTGCATTACAATATCAACCGGAAGGAAGCCTTCGAGGAAACGGAACTGGTCCCGACCCTGGAGGATGCCATCGCCTGGATCGAAAAAGAGACAGGCAAAAAACCGGCCATCGTGACCACGGACGCCCGGGTCTATCCAAATACTGTTTCCTACACAGAAATGCGCAGGAAGATCCACGAAGAAGATACGCCGATCTTCATCCTCTTTGGTACAGGCTTTGGCATGACCAAGGAAATGATGAAACAGTTCGACTACATTGTGGAACCCATCTACGGAGCGGGTACGTACAACCATCTGTGCGTGCGCAGCGCTGTAGCCATCATCCTCGACCGCCTTCTGGGCGAACCCTGGTGGAATCAAAAGGAGGAATAACGTACTATGTCCGGACATTCTAAGTGGGAAAATATTAAGCGCAAGAAAGGCAAGACTGATGCCATTCGCGCAAGGATCACCACTAAAATCTCCAAGGAAATTACCATCGCAGCCCGCATGGGCGGCGGTGATCCCGTCGGCAACATGCGTCTGAAACTGGCCCTCACCAAGGCTAAACAGAACAATGTACCGAAGGAAAATATCCAGCGTGCCATCGCTAAAGGCGTCGGTGCTGCCAGCGGTGCAGGCTTCGATGAAGTCACCTACGAAGGCTACGGCCCGGGAGGTGCAGCTGTCATCGTCGAATGCAATACCGATAACAGAAACCGTGCAGCCGCAGATATCCGTCATGCATTCACCCATCACGGCGGCTCTGTAGGCACACCGGGATGCGTAGGCTGGATGTTCAAGAAAAAAGGCTCTATCATCGTAGCCAAAGACGCAGCTGATGAAGACACCGTCATGATGATCGCTCTCGATGCGGGCGCTGACGATGTCACTACCGGCGAAGACAGCTATGAAATCACGACCTCTCCGGAAAACTTCCTCACCGTCTCCGAAGCCCTCGAAAAAGAAGGCATCGAAGCGGAAGCTTCCGAACTGGCTATGGTTCCAGATAACTATGTCAAGCTCGAAGGCGATGCTGCTCAGACCATGCAGCACCTCACCGATGAACTGGAAGAACTCGATGATGTACAGGAAGTGTACACCAACGCAGAACTGCCGGAAGATGCGGAATAATAAAAAAGCCACCCGAGAGGGTGGTTTTTTTTGTATTTAAGGAGAATGTCGACAACGCTATGTATAAAAAGCCATATGAGATCTGATCCTGCGATCTGATCAGCGTTTCCTTAGGCGTATGCTCTCGTATAGAACCCCCCACCCGGCTTTGATCAGCCCCTGTCAAGGTAGACATGGCAAATATCTAAAAAATTATAGCCGTA
>OIWK01003163.1_pt1 | contig 11892 bp, 8 predicted proteins | sample 1587401 | NCBI WGS metagenome assembly OIWK01 (sample SAMEA3888911, study PRJEB22519) | human gut metagenome | biome: human gut; feature: human-associated habitat; material: faeces | place: Denmark | collected 2009
TGTGGTAACTTAATTGTACTAGCGGCAATAGACTATGTCTATTTTTTATGAAATTAAATTTGCGAAATATATTTTACCTTATCTTCAATCCACGCACCCGTGAAGGGTGCGACGAACTTCTGTATGCAGAATTACATCTGTTTGTATTTTCTTCAATCCACGCACCCGTGAAGGGTGCGACGTGACTAAGGGTGTTGATTTTGCAGGACTCGAAACAATTTCAATCCACGCACCCGTGAAGGGTGCGCCAGTCGGGATACCGGGAGTCAAGTCCTAATTCGATTTCAATCCACGCACCCGTGAAGGGTGCGACCTCAAATAACGGAGTTGCACCGCTATTGCATCGTATTTCAATCCACGCACCCGTGAAGGGTGCGACCCCATTACGACATAAGCAGAAAAAGGCTCAATCAATATTTCAATCCACGCACCCGTGAAGGGTGCGACGCGGCATCCGTTTCCCTTCTGCCTTCTGCAAATCACATTTCAATCCACGCACCCGTGAAGGGTGCGAATTCTCATCTATTCCGAGTTGTTCGTAGAGCGTAATTTCAATCCACGCACCCGTGAAGGGTGCGACGCCTTCAAATTGGCTCAATCACTATCTGCTCTCTCATCAATCATATTGCGAACTGATTGAATAGCAGTTCAATTTTTGAGTCAATTCTCCGGGTATTGCTTATTTTTATAGAAATCAAGCCGGGTGCGAAGCTCTGATATATTTTATGTGTGATACGGCTTCGCACCCCCTCTTTCCTACGTTTAAATCATCCGGGTACACGTAACGTGTTCCGGGATTTTGCTTTCATCTACGGTTACGTCATAGTCCGTATAGTTTCTGGGCGCGACGACGCCTTCTTTTTTCTGGACGTGAACAGTATCAAAAAGTTTATATGCTGGAGCATTTCCCAATTCACTATCGTGTTTGAATACGATGAGTTCGCGCACAGCCATATTCCCTCTGGCAGCGGAATGGTCGTATTCGAACATATTAATGATGGCTTTCCATAAATACTGTAAATCGTCTTCACTGAAACCGGTCACTTTCCGTGCCAGGTTAGCCGATACGTAGCCGTCTACGCGGTATAACGCATAGGGAATGATATATTTTCTGCCGATTTCGGTGTTCTTGTTTTCCGCATCTTTTTCCGTCGTGATGGCGACACGGGTAATGGTGACTTCCTGTGGTACGATAGGATCAATGCTGCGGGCAAAGCCTAACTGAACGGGACCGCGGACTTGGCCGCAATTGAGTGCACTCTTGACAAAGGTCGTCATGACGGCGCCAAAGGTACGGATGTCAAAGAAATTCTGGCACATAAAGTCACAGATTTTACGGTCCAGTTCCGGATCATCTTTTTTCATCTTTTTTATATCCGTCTTTTCATCAATGCCCACGTAGGTTAACGCTTCTTTGTCACTGCGCTGCAAAGGAACGCCTTCTTTGACGTAAATGCGATAGCCAGGCTGGTCTTCGCAAATCGTTTCAATGCAATTGCGTATCTTACGCTTCAAGCAGACATCGGTAACCAGGCCGTATCCGGTTTCCGGGTCTACGCGCGGCATATTGCCGGCATCGGGATCTCCATTGGGATTGCCATTTTCTACGTCAAACAGGATGGTAAATTCATAGCGATTCTTAATGGGTTCGGACATCTTATTTTTCCTCCTTTTTCATATACCGTTTCTGGGTCTGATGGTAATAGCCTAAAATAAATAAGCCTTGATCGTTCAAATTCATCCGCGCCGGAATAGGCTGGCCATTCATCTCGATTTTCCCTTCCAATTCTGTGACCATTTTTTCAAGAGTAATTTTTAAGCCCTTTCTATCATTCAATTTGCGTAAATGGTGGTTGGCCATTTTCAATAAAACAGGAAACACTACACCCGGTGTAGCAGCCGCACTATTAAAGAACCGATCCTTAATCGTGCTGTTGATATCGGGATTGGCTTCTTCCTGAATCTGTTCCAATACGGAGAACAGTCGGCCTAATACATAAGCCGTATTCGTACTTTCTTCATTCAATGCCACAGTTACTTCCTCTCCTTTCGGAAAATTCTTCAATAAACAAGCCTTGATGATGGCGGCTTTTTCGGCACTAATTTTATAGATATGCTTATCTTTATCATCCTGGTCTGCTTTGACTCTCAACATGACGCTATTGTATAAAGCCTGCGGGTAAGGCGTATCCGAGAGGATGCTGCGCATCACAGCCCCTGCCAGAAGCGGGGATGCTGCTTTATCTTTACTTTTTTTATTTACCGTTTCCCCCAACAGTCTCCATAATGGCAGGTAGGCCCGATGACGCTGAGGCATAACGATTTCCAGTCTCTCATAATGCCTGCGCACATGGTCGATAAAATGACCGAATGTGTCCTGCAAGAAAAAGCGGACCGAAAGCCTTGCCGCATTGGGAGACAGTCCCAGGATATAAAAAGGCGTATCCGGGTGGATGGGGACACCGTGAAAATCAAAGGGCATCCCGTTTTGGATATGCGAAAACAAGGCATCCAGGGTCTCATCGTCGATGGCATCGTCATCTTCAAAAACGGCGCTATGAAGCAAATCCTGATAGGCTTCTTCCCCATCGGCTGCCCAATAGACAACGGTCGTATTGCCAATGACCTTACAGTGCTTTTCATCGGCAATAAGCTGATTCAATGCCGTCGTATAGGCAAAAGCGGCATGTTCGCTGACAGGGGCATTATAGCACTGCCCCCCTGAATGACCGTATGATTCAAAAGCATCTGCGTTGAAAGATACTAAGGAAGCTCCTGAGGACTGAGCGCCGCGGACGCCTTTGATATTGGGATGGATGCGGGCAATGGGAGCTTTTTTCCCCGTGACCAAACACTGCCCTTCGACAGCATCAGCAGATGGCTGATTATAATGGGCATCCCAGGCAGCCCTGATAGTTTCATCGTCTTTAACAAAGACACCTTCGACGTCATACATTACATTGGCTGTCAACAGGTTGGTGGCCAGATAGGGTTTCAACACGGGATGATTTTCTGCTGTTTCCGGCTTCCACGTCGTAAAGAACCGCTTCAATGCCTCTGCTGACGGCGTGTGGACAGCTTCTAAGATATCCAAATGATATTTTTTCATCGCTTCAAAACAAGCCATACTCCGTTTTTTCTCTTTTTCCCATTTGGCTGCCGCATCTTCTGCCATATCCGCTGTCTTCATGTCTTTAGGCAGCCCCAGGCAATAAGCGGCATTGGCCCACAGGAACTGCGGCCGGATACCCGATGATTTTTTCACGCCTTCCGGCAGCATATGGACCGTAGGCACGGATACCGTCTTTTTCCCCCGCATCACTTCTTTTTCTAAGGATAGGATTCCGATGACTTCGCCCTGCTGATTCAGATTGACAGCATAGGAAATCTTATAGTCCCCCCACCCCGGCTTGGCAATAGCTCCCTGCCGGGCTAAGGTTTCATAATACGCTACCAACGATTGTAAAATCATGAGTGCACCTCACAATCCCGCAAATCCAGGACCCCATTATGTAAGGTCGCTTTGAAGAACATAGGCCGTATGTGCTGTAAATCGGAATAATCCATGTCATACAGCATATAGCCTAATTCCTTATCTTCCCCGGCATAGGCTGTCGGCACACTGTCAAATTCGTATTCCCGGAAATTGACAGGAAATTCCCGGCAGCCAAAATAAGGCGTATGATAACATTGTCCCCGCTTCAAGCGGCGGCGGATGATATCCTGGAACTTTCCAGCATTGTCAGAAGCATTGGCCTTATCGGTCAGTTCAAAATGCGCTTCGATGACATAATGCACCTTGCACAGTACCATAGAAGCCCGCTGCTGGATTTCTTCTTTCGCACTCAAATACAAGTCCACATTTTTCTTAGTCATCGCCTGTTTGGCCGCTCTGGCGCTGGCCTTTGCCTTGACTTCATTGCGGCGGATATTGGTGAACCGGATAGGACTGAGGACATAGATTTTATCAATAATCCATTTGAGTCCGGGATGCCAATAAATCGCCTCAATGATGCCTCGTGCCGCAGACGGCGTCATGACATCATAACTGACGCGTTCTGTTTTCATTTCCGGCCGGGAGAATAAGGCATAATCTCCCCAAACTTCTACTCGTATTGCCATATCATCATCTCCCTAATTTATAAAAAGATGCCTATTCCATCTTCCATATTGACGACGAGCCCCGTATCCGGATCATATGCCGCCGGATCCGTTAGTACGTACAATCCAAACTCCAACGCTTCCAGCTTATTCGTTTCCTCTAGTTTCCTGAACTGATTCTCATAGACGCCGACCATATATTGATTCGCCTTACGGAGTATGGACCGGTTGCAAACACCGCTTCTCAATTGTGCCAGGATTTTCTGGTTGTCCAGGTCATCATCTATGGGAATAAAAACGGTCCGGCTGTCTTCTTCTATCAGTTTGAAATCTTTTGCAATCTCTGTAAAGGCAGGTTTATTCACTTCTAATCGTTTTAACACATCTTTACTGTCCAGCTGGTCTTCGCCAAGCGTATAATGGAGCTGGTCGAAATACGCTTTAATACTCTCTGCACTGGCTATGTCGGCATGGTCCTTCGCCACCATCTGGGTTATTTCGATAGGACGCCGCACGAAAGCCGGAATCCGGTTCATAGGTTTAGGCAAATCATAAATAGATACGATGCTGTCTTCTGTCCGCTGTTTCCCCTCCCGATTGCAGCGGCCGCCGGTCTGTATGATACTATCCAGGCCCGCAATTTCACGATAAACGACAGGGAAATCGACATCGACACCAGCCTGGATCAAGCTGGTCGAAATGACCCGGCAGGGCAAGCCCTTCTGAAGGCGCTGACGGATGATGGCTAAGACACGGCGCCGATGAGCCGGATACATGAAGGTCGACAAATGGTAACAGCCGTCGCCCGTCATCAGCTGATACAAGTCCCGGGCATCCTTCTTGGAATTAGTGACGCACAGGACCTGCTCATGCTCTTTCAACTGCGCCGCCAAGGATTCCAGGGAATCTACATCCATGAATCGATAAGTGACGCGCCTGAAAAATCCATACAAGCCTTGGGTATCCGGACAGATTTCCCGCACTTTCAGGCCTTCTCCGATCCGGGAAAAATACGTTTCCAAACTCGGCTGCGTTGCCGTACACAATACTGCCGTACAACGATAATTAGCCACCAATTCGCCCATGCTGCGGATGCAAGGCCGCAAATAAGGCTCAGGGAGCATCTGTGCTTCATCAAAGATGAGGACGCTATTGGCAATATTATGTACCTTGCGGCACCGGCTGGTCTTAGCCGCAAAGAGGGATTCAAAAAACTGCACATTTGTCGTCACAATGACGGGCGCATCCCAATTTTCAGTCGCCAGCTTTTTGCGGTTCAAGCCATCATCTTCCTTTTTGTCATCGTCGTAATTTTTATCGTAATCTTTATCGTAATCGACATTCATATGGTGTTCGATGACGTTACCATCCCCTAGAATATTACGGAAAATATCGGCAGTCTGTTCAATAATCGAAGTATAGGGGATGATATAAATAATCCGCTGTTTCTTGTATTTTATAGCATGTTTCAAGGCAAAAGCCAAGGAAGACAAGGTTTTACCACCACCGGTCGGAACGGTCAGACTAAACATACCTGGCTCTTTTTCAGCCGCATCCAGACATTGCTGATAAATTTCCTGCCGTTTTTGATTGATAGGCGTAGTGGGTTTTCCAAAAGTTGCATAATACGCGAAAAATAAATCGTGAAGTTCCTCCATCGTCGCGAATCCGCCGCGCTGCACTTTGCCATCGTTTACGAATCGCTCCGTATCCAAAAAATCGGCATCGACTAAACAGGAAAAAAGCATGCGGATGAAGAAGGAATAATAGAACTGGTCTTTTCCGTATAAAAAGGCCGGCGCCTTGCGAATCGGTACGGGTTCAGGCAGTTCCTGGCGATAAGCCGAATAGTCCAGTTTGCCCTTCAATTCTTTTTTCAGCCGCCCCATCAGGGTACCGTCAGTAACGTCCGAGAATTTCGTTCCCATATTGAGGAGACCGCTGTGATGGCTGGCAATACAGAGAGCCAAAGGTACATTCTTTATTTTCTTCATCAGCAAGGCACCGGCTGTAGAATGATCGACCCGCGGCCCATCTTCCAGGATCCGTCGCTGGAAAGCCGCACTATATTTCCCGATGTCATGATATAACCCAGCCATCCTTCCCCATTCGGGCGCATCAAACACACTCGCAAATCGTTCGGCCAAAAGGCTGGTCCCTTTTAAATGGTCTATCAGCAGTTGCTGTCGTCCCTCTTCGCTAGTATGCCCAATATAGTTTCCCATCTTCATGCCCCTTTCCCTGCAATTTTGTGAATTTTACAATTCGTTTTTGATATCTTCAGTATACTCCCTTTAGCCTGGATAATCAATATTATATTTCTGTAATGTTGATTAGTAAAATATCACTTCTATTTCTTTCCCTTCTGCCGCCAATAGGCCGCTTCGACCGTGTCTTTTTCTACGCCTTCGCCTTTTTCCAGGGCATGGGCATAATTCTTCATGCCTTCCTTGTACCCGGAAGCCGCCGACCGGGCGAACCAATAGACGGCCTGGCAAAGGTCGTGGCGGACGCCGTGACCGTCGCGGTAGAGTACGCCCAGGTTATTCTGGGCCGGCCCGTCTCCGGCCATGGCAGCTTCATAGTACCAGTGGGCTGCCAGTTCCCAGTCCTGCGGGACACCGCGGCCCGTTTCGTAAAGGTATCCCAGGTTATTCTGGGCAATGGCATTGCCCTTTTTGGCCGCCTGGGCATACCAGTAGGCGGCCTTGTCATAATCCCGCGGGCCGGCATAGCCGAACTGGTACATGATGGCCGTATTGCACTGGCCGTCGGCGTCATCATGGCGGGCAGCCCGGCCGTACCAGTGCAAAGCCAGTCCATAATCCTGGGGCAGGCCGTTCCCCGTTTCGTAGAGATAGCCCAGGTTGTTTTCGGCCGTGCCATACCCCTGATTGGCCGCCCGGCGGTACCAGTACACGGCCTGTTCCATATCGGCATCCGTCCCCAGTCCGTGTTCATACTGATAGGCCAGGTTATACTGACTGGCCGCGTGTCCTTTCTGGGCAGCCCGGTGGTACCAGTACAGGGCCTTCTTATATAAAACATCTTTATATTCTATATCGGCATCGAAAGCTTCAAAGAAATAATCGTCGCCCATAGCGCATTGGGCAAAGGCGTCGCCTTCAAACGCTTTCCGTTCTTTTTCATCCATAAGTGCGTCTCCTTCCTGACAGATTAAGTGTAGCGAAAGGCCCCTTCCTTTGTCAAATATATTTTTGACTTTTCTTCTTTTGACCTATTGACTTTTTGACTTTTAACGGTATAATGATACTAGAGCTTGAGGAAAGCTCCTAAGAATGATTACTTCCACCATAAGTAAGGAGGTCTTAATTATGGGAAACGAAAAATATACGCAAAAGGTCATCGAAGCCTTCCAGTCTGCCCAGCAGATCGCCGCACTCCATTATAACCAGGAACTCTCATCGGTCCATATGCTCATGGGCTTGACGAAAGAACCGGAAGGCCTGCTCAACACGATTTTCTCGGAATGTCATACCGACGTCCCCATGCTCCAGGCCCGCTTGGAACAGTTACTGAAGAAGATTCCGTCCGTCAAGGGCTCCAGCCAGTTGTCCATGTCGACGGAAATGGTCCGTGTCATCGGCAAAGCCCAGCAGTTAGCCGACTCCATGCACGATGAATACATCAGCACGGAACACATCCTCATGGGTATCGTCAGCGAAAGCGACGACGAAGTCCAGCAGTTGTGCCGTGAATTTGGCCTGACCCAGGACAAGATCATGAGTACCATCAAGGCCAACCGCAAGGCCAACGTCAACAGCGATAACCCGGAAGAAAACTACAAGGCCCTGGAAAAATACGGCCGCGATCTGACCGCCGCTGCCCGCCAGAACAAACTGGATCCGGTCATCGGCCGTGATGATGAAATCCGCCGTACCATCGAAATCCTGTCCCGCCGTCGTAAGAACAACCCGGTCCTCATCGGTGAACCTGGCGTCGGCAAGACGGCTATCGTCGAAGGACTGGCCCGCCGTATCGTCAGCGGCGACGTTCCGGAATCGCTGAAGAACAAGACCCTCTACTCCCTCGATATGGGCTCCCTCATCGCCGGTGCCAAATACCGTGGCGAATTTGAAGAACGACTCAAATCGGTCCTCAATGAAATCGCCAAATCCGACGGCCAGATTCTCCTCTTCATCGATGAAATCCACACCGTCGTCGGCGCTGGCGCATCCGAAGGCTCCATGGATGCCGGCAACATCCTGAAACCGATGCTGGCCCGTGGTGACCTGCGCTGCATCGGCGCTACGACCCTCAATGAATACCAGAAATACATCGAAAAAGATGCCGCTTTGGAACGTCGTTTCCAGCCGGTCATGGTCGACCAGCCGTCGGTCGAAGACACGATCACCATTCTCCGTGGCCTGAAAGAACGTTACGAAGTCCATCATGGCGTCCGCATCCGTGATAAGGCCCTGGTCGCTGCCGCTGTCCTGTCGGACCGCTACATTTCCGACCGCTTCCTGCCGGATAAGGCCATCGACCTCGTCGACGAAGCCGCCGCTAAACTGCGTACGGAAATCGAATCCATGCCGACGCCGATTGACGAACTGCGCCATAAGATCATGCAGCTGGAAATCGAAGAACAGTCCTTGAACAAAGAAACGGACGACGCTTCTAAAGAACGTCTGGCTAAGATCACAGAAACGAAGAACGAACTGAAAGAAAAGGAAAGCAAGCTAAAAGCCCAGTGGGATAAAGAAAAACAGTCCATCCTGCGCACCCAGGGCTTGAAGAAAGAAATCGACGCCGTCAAGAGTGACATGGCCCAGGCCGAACGCAACTACGATCTGGCCAAAGCTTCGGAACTGAAGTACGGCAAACTGCCGGAATTGCAGAAACAGTTGAAAGAACAGGAAGCTTATCTAGCGGAACACCAGGATTCGCAGCTCCTCAAAGAAGAAGTCGGCGAAGAAGATATCGCCCAGGTCGTCAGCCGCTGGACCGGCATCCCGGTCACTAAGATGATGACCGGCGAACGGGAAAAACTCCTGCACCTCGACGAAACGCTGCATAAACGGGTCGTCGGCCAGGACGATGCCGTCCGCGTCGTCAGCGACGCCATCATCCGCGCCCGTGCCGGCATCAAGGACCCGAACCGTCCGATTGGTTCCTTCATCTTCCTCGGCCCGACCGGTGTCGGCAAGACCGAACTGGCCAAGACCCTGGCAGAAGCCCTCTTCGATGACGAACGCAACATCATCCGCATCGATATGTCGGAATACATGGAAAAGCATACCGTATCCCGTCTGATCGGGGCTCCTCCGGGATATGTCGGCTATGATGAAGGGGGCCAGCTCACGGAAGCCGTCCGCCGTCGTCCGTACAGCGTCATCCTCCTCGATGAAATCGAAAAGGCCCATCCGGATATCTTCAACGTCCTGTTGCAGATCCTCGACGATGGCCGCCTGACCGATGGCAAAGGCCGTGTGGTCAACTTCAAGAACACCATCATCATCATGACCAGTAACCTCGGCTCTCACGAAATCCTCGAATCGAAGGACTACGACGAAGCCAATGCGAAAGTCCGCGAACTGCTCAAACAGTACTTCCGTCCGGAATTTCTCAACCGTGTTGACGACATCGTCGTCTTCAAAGCGCTCCAGAAAGACCAGGTACGCAACATCGCCGCTATCCTCTTGGAACGCCTCGGCAAGCGTCTGGAAAAACAGGTCAAGATCCACCTCACCTGGACCGACGAAGCCTTACAGGAATTGGCAGACAAAGGGTTCGACCCGCAGTTCGGTGCCCGTCCGCTGCGCCGCCTGATCACGCATACCGTCGAAACGGCCCTGAGCCGCGACATCATCGCCGGTACCATCCGCGAAGGCGATACGGTCACCATCGGCTACGATGGCAACAACTTCACCTTCACGCCCATGCGTGTCCATGCCGCATGAGCTAGTGGCTCGTGGCTAGTAGCTCGTGGCTAGTGACTGGCGCACAAAGGACTCGTTCCTGATGTAAAAAAAACATCGGGAACGGGTCTTTTTTTCTGTTTACATCGGCCCGAAAACAGTATATAATAAGCTGTAACTAAGTAACGGGTGGAGATTATGAACAACACATTAGGAAAACATGTACTCATCGATTTTTATAACTGCAAAGCGACCTTTACGGAAGCCGAAGACTTGCAGCCCTTGGTAGAGCGTGCTTTCGACCTCGTCGACACGCCTGTCGAAGGGATTACATTCTTCCATATCGACGACGAACTGACATGCATTGCCGTTTCCGGCAACGCCCATATTTGTATCCACGCCTATCCGACCCTGTCCTACGTGGCAGTGGACATCTACAGTTTTAATATCGATCTCAAGACGAGCCAGATCATGAGCGCCTTGAAAGTAAACCTGCGCTCAGACCGCATCAAGGCGACGAGTATCCGCCGCGGCGATTTCGGCTCCATCCGCGACATGCGCCCGAAACGCAAGTCCAAGATCACTACAGCACGGCGCATGAAGAATACCGGCGCCCGTATCAAGAAGACGAGTGTGAAGATGTTCAACATCCTCCGTCATCCCCAGAAGGTACGCCGGTCGCATCGGACGACGAACAAGTAACACGTTTGCAGACGAAAGGGTTTGTTGGTCATGTATATGGTATCCCTGAAACAAACTGCGGGCATTGCCCGGGAAGAAATGACGTCCCTCGACGCCATTACAGCGGAATTGCTCAATTTCATACAGTTGAAGAGCCAGCGCTTGTATATGCATTCCTTACAGGTCGCCAACTATAGCGTCAGCGTCGCTGCCAAATTGACGCTGCCCAAGAGTGAAATCGAACAGGTCAAATATGCAGCCCTCCTGCATGACATCGGCCTGCTTTTCGTGTCCAATACCCTGCTGGCCAAGATGCCCTACCTCAACCGCTCGGAAAAGGCTCAGTACAAGCGCCACGCCGCAGGTGGCGGCAACATGCTGGAAAACATCCCCTGCTGCCAGGACATCGTGCCTTATATCCGCTATCACCACGAACACTGGGACGGATCGGGCTTCCCCAAACATCTGCGCGGCGCCAACATCCCCTTGGGAGCACGCATCATCGCCGTCGCCGATTACTACGACATGATCATCAATCCGTCGGCTGAATTCTGGGCCAAGACAAAAAAACAGGCCGTCCGCGAACTCTTCAGCGCGTCGGGCCTGCTCTTTGATCCGGAAGTCGTCAAGGCTTTTATCGAAACATTAGGTTAATAACATTCGTAATCAAAAAGCGCTGTCGCACGAAGACAGCGCTTTTTTATGTAGTGCCCCCAATAAGTTAGACCAAAGTGTAGTAGCGATATTGTTGCTACACTTTTATCCAGACAGTTGTCTTTTCGTAACATGCTTTGAAATATATGTTCTTTCTTCAACGTTTTTACATAGTCTTTCATTTGGTACGCCCATCCCTGAGCCGAATTAGACCACCACACCTTGTCCGGTTTCCAGGTATTGCCCTTCTTGATACACATAAACCGCACTGCGTCACCACCATACATTTTTCCGCCGGCAAACCGGACCAGCCGCTTCCCTTCATGGAAATCGACATGAGCCGATAAATCCGCTGATTTCGGAACCGTCAAAAGAGCATGTCACGGGAATCCCCTCTCTTCTTAATAACCATCCAACATGATACCATTTTAGCGCAATTCCAGCCATTCCCACAAGGCCTAAAGCGGGCGTGCCCTACAACACAATACCTCGGTCCGTAGTTCGTAGGGGCGCCACATGGTGTCAAGAATAACATCGTTTACATTTTGTGCAAGGACATCCTTTACACTTTATG
>OIWK01003165.1_pt1 | contig 11886 bp, 5 predicted proteins | sample 1587401 | NCBI WGS metagenome assembly OIWK01 (sample SAMEA3888911, study PRJEB22519) | human gut metagenome | biome: human gut; feature: human-associated habitat; material: faeces | place: Denmark | collected 2009
GGCGGCCACAGAATTGAAGGCATCGGCGATAAGCACATTCCCTGGGTCCACAATGTCAAGAACACCGATATGGCCATCGCCATCGACGACGAGGACAGCCAGCGCCTGCTGCGCCTGTTCAACACACCCGAGGGCCAGAAGTACCTCAAGGACGAGCTGGGTCTTGACGATGAGCTGATCGAGAAGCTGACGTGGCTCGGCATCTCCGGCATCGCGAACGTGCTGTGCTGCATCAAGTTTGCCAAGTACTATGAGCTGACCGAAGATGACGTCGTCGTCACCGTTCTGACCGACTCCGCTGTCATGTACAAGTCCCGTGTTGAGGAGCTCAACGAGATGTACGGTGCCTACTCCGCACAGGCTGCCGAGCTGGATCACAACCTGCACATCCTGAACCTCAAGACCGACAACATGATGGAGCTGACGTATCCGGAGCGCAAGCGCGTCCACAACCTGAAGTACTACACCTGGGTCGAGCAGCAGGGCATGACCGTCGAAGATCTGAACGCCCAGTGGTACGACACCAAGAACACCTGGGACGCCGTTCACGCCCAGGCCAAGGAGCTCGACGAGCTCATCAACGCCTTCAACGACGAAGTCGGCCTGCTCAAGGCGCTTTGATCCATATCATCCAACCAACATCTGCGGGGGTGGGGTTCGCCCCATCCCCGCATCTTTTTTGAAAATAGGAGAAAATTATGCTGAAAAACGTCAAATGTGCGCGCTGCGTGCGCTGCGGCAAGGAATATGAGGCGGTGCCGAACCTGACCAACTGCTCCTGCGGCGGTATTCTGGATATCGTTTACGATTACGACTACATCAAGGCACACCTCACCAAGGAGACGCTCAAAAACCGCGTGAACCCCACCATGTGGCGCTACCGCGAGCTGCTGCCCGTCGAGGAGACCACGCCCGACACGCCGCTGCGCGTGGGCTGGAGCCCGCTGTACGAAGAGCCGAAGCTCGCCGAGCAGCTGGGTCTCGGCCGTCTGTGGGTCAAGGACGACGGCATCAACCCCACCGCTTCCCTGAAAGACCGCGCCTCCGCCATGGCCGTCGCCAAGGCGCATGAGGCGGGCGCGAAGATCATCGCCTGCTCGTCCACGGGCAACGCCGCGTCCTCCCTGGCCGGCAACGCCGCTGCCGCGGGCTTCAAGACCTACATCTTCGTCCCCGAGCGCGCCCCGAAGGGCAAGGTCGCGCAGCTGATGATCTTCGGCGCGAACGTCATCTCTGTCAAGGGCAACTACGAAGAGACCTTCAAGATGTCTGCCGAGGCCATCGAAAAGTGGGGCTGGTATAACCGCAACGCGGCCATCAACCCGTACCTCTCCGAGGGCAAGAAGACCGTCTCGCTCGAGATCGCCGAGCAGCTGAACTGGGAAATGCCCGATTATCTGGCCATCTCCGTCGGCGACGGCTGCACGATCGCGGGCGTGTGGAAGGGCCTGAAGGACCTGTACGCCATCGGCTTCATCGACAAGCTGCCGCGGCTCATCTCCGCCCAGTCCACCGGCTGCTACCCCATCAACCGCGCCATCCAGGAGAACAAGCCCTGGAAGCCGATGGAGGAGAACACCATCGCCGACTCCATCTCCGTCGGCGTGCCGCGCAACGCCGATAAGGCCCTCATGGCCATCCGTGAGTCCAACGGCCTTGCCATCAACGTCACCGACGAAGAGATTCTGGCCGCGCAGAAGCTGCTTGGCCGCACCTGCGGCGTCTTCGGCGAGCCCGCCGGCGTCACCGGCACGGCTGCCGTCAAGAAGGCCTGCGAGCTTGGTCTCATCGAAAAAGGCGCGACGGTCGTCTCCGTCGTGACCGGCAACGGCCTGAAGGACGTGGCCAACGCCATCAAGTCCGCCGGCGAGCCCATCAACATCAAACCCGACCTCGACCTCATGGTCGAAGAATTCGCCAAGCGAGGCGTCACGGTCGAATAAGCGAAGTAAACAAAAAAGCCGTCCGGATATCCGGACGGCTTTTCTGTGTTTTGTCACGCGATATCATACTGGCTTTTATAGATCTCGTAATAGAAGCCTTTTTTCGCCAGAAGGGCGGGGTGGGTGCCTTGTTCGACGATGCGGCCGTCGCGGAGGACGAGGATGAGGTCCGCGTCCACGATCGTGGACAGGCGGTGGGCGATGATGAAGCAGGTTCGGCCGCGCATGAGGCGGTCCATCGCCTTCTGGATGAGCAGCTCCGTGCGCGTGTCGACGTTGGACGTCGCCTCGTCGAGGATCAGCAGCTCCCGCTGCGCGAGCAGCGCCCGCGCAATGGTCAGCAGCTGCTTCTGGCCGGAGGAGATGGACGAGGTATCGCTGCCGATGACGGTGTCGTAGCCCTGCGGGAGCGTGCGGATGAAATGGTCGCAGTACGCCTCGTCGCAGGCGCGGATGATCTCCTCCCGCGTCGCGTCCGGCTTGCCGAAGGCGACGTTTTCCGCGATCGTGCCGCCAAAGAGCCACGTGTCCTGCAGCACCATGCCGAAGCGGCTGCGCGTGGAGGCGCGGGAATAGTCCGCGACGTCATGGCCGCTCAGCAGGATGCTGCCGGAATCGACATCGTAGAAGCGCATGAGCAGGTTCACGATCGTGGTCTTGCCCGCGCCGGTGGGTCCGACGATGGCGACATGCTGGCCCTTTTCCACGTGCAGGTTCAGATCCCGGATAAGCTCGGTATCCGGCTCGTAGGAGAAATCCACATGTCGGAACTCCACACTGCCGTCGCCGCCGGCGGGCAGGTCCTGTTCGATCGGCGCTTCCTCCGGCAGCTCCAACAGGTCGACGACGCGCTGGGCAGCGGCCTTGGCCTGCTGCAGGGTGCTCAGGCCGTTGGAGATCTGCTCGAGCGGCTCAGAAAACTGCCGTGCGAACAGCACGAGCGTCACAATGACACCCACCGGCACGCCCTGCCGCACGATGAGCCAGCCGCCGAGCAGGTTGATGGCAATATAGGCCAGAGAATTGGACGCGGCGATGACCGGCTGGACAATGGCGGACAGATAGGTCGCCTTCGCCTCGGACACGCGGCGCGCGTCGTTGATCCTGGCATGGCGCTCAGCGCAGTGCTCTTCGAGATTATAGGCCTTTGTCGTCGCGTAGTTCGTGTAGGCCTCCTCCACGACGGAATACAGCTCGCCGGACTGCTTGAACATCTGGTGGAAATACGTTTCCGACCGGCCCGCGATCTTCGCCGACAGCCAGATGGAGACCGGCATGAACGCGATCACGGCCAGCGAAAGCTGCCAGTTCTGCAGGAACATCACGACCGCGATGGCCAGGATCTGCAAAAAGCCGCCCGTAATGGTGTCGAGCACGGTATGCAGGGAGCCGCCGATGCGGGACACGTCCTCCGTCATGCGCGAGAGAATGTCGCCGACGGGCGTGTGATCGACAAAGCTGACGGGCAGGCGCTGGATCTTGTCGGAGATCTGGATGCGCAGATTGCAGGTAAAATACCGGCTGACGGCGCGATTGAGCAGCTGCATCTTGCCGTAGCTGACGGCCGCGCGCAGGAGATACACGCCGAGCAGCGCCAGCAGTCCCGGCGCGAGCTGCGCCAGCACGGACGCGCCCGTCTCCGGCGCGTCGAAATAGTCAATTAAGATCTGCACCAGCGCGCCCATCTGCGTCGGGATGACGAGCGCGCACACGACGAGCACCAGGCTCATGAGCACGCCGAGCGCGAGCTGCCAGCGGATGGACTTCGCGCCTTTCAGCAGCTGGATGAGCGCGTCGGCGGAAACGTGGGTCTTCTGTTCCTGCTTCACTTCGCGTCACCTCCTGTCTGCGAGGCGTAGATCTCCTGATAGATCTTACAGCGGGACAAGAGCTCCGCGTGCACGCCGTCGTCGACCAGCCGCCCGCGGTCCATGACGAAGATGTGGTCCGCGTTCATGGCCGAGGTGATGCGCTGGGTGATGACGATCTGGGTCTTGCCCTGAATTTTCTCATTGAGGCTCCGGCGCAGGTTCGCTTCCGTCAGGAAGTCGAGCGCGGAGAAGCTGTCGTCAAAGACGTAGATGGGCGCGTCCTTTAAGATGGCGCGCGCGATGCACAGCCGCTGCTTCTGCCCGCCGGAGAGATTCTTGCCGGACTGCTGCAGCGGATGCTCCAGCCGCTCGGGCAGGGAACTCAGGAAGGGCGTGAGCTGCGCGATGTCGGCGGCTTCGAGGATCTCCGCCTCCGCCGCGCCGGGGCGGCCCATCTCGATGTTGTGCCGGATGGTGCCGGAATAAACGGCAGTTTTCTGCAGGACGCAGCTGATATTTTTGCGGATGACGCCGCGGTCGATCCGGGACGCCTGTACGCCGTCGAAGAGGATCTGCCCCTCGGTCGGCAGGCGGAAGGACAGCAGCAGCTGCACGAGCGTACTTTTGCCGCTGCCCGTGCCGCCGATGACGGCGATCTTCTGCCCCGGCAGGATGTGCATGCTGACGTCCTGCACGGCGGCCTCTGACGCGCCCTCATAGCGGAAGGTCACATGGTCGAAGGCGATCTCGCCGCCGAAGGTATGCTCCGCGCCCTTGGCGGTCTCCTGCATACCTGTGGCCTGGAAGATCTCGCCGATGCGGCCGGCCGCAACTCTGGCGTGCGGCAGCATGACGATGGCAAAGCCGCCCATCAGCACGCCGTTGGCCACGAGCGCGAGATACTGGATGATGGCGAAGATATCGCCGCCGGAGATGGCGTGACTGCCCGTCTCCATGCGCCAGCCGCCGAGCCACAAGATCGCCACGCCCGCAAGATTCACCAGCAGCACGGCTGCCGGGCTCAGAAGGCCCATCTGCACGTTGGCGTTGATGATGTTCTCGGCCATGACGTGGGTGGCGTCGGCGATCTTCTGCTGCAGGCTCGCTTCCTTATTGAATGCGCGGATGACGCGGATGCCGTGCAGCCGCTCGCGCATGACGTCGTTCTGAATATCGATGTACTTGTCGGAGGTCTCGTGCAGGGGCCCGATGCGCTTGCTGATGGGCCGGACGATCAGGAAGATCGCCGGGACGAACAGCAGCAGGATCAGGCTCATCGTCACATCCTTGCGCAGTGCAAGGATGACGCCGCCGAAAAACAGCACGGGGATCGTGATGAGACTGCCGGAGATCATCGACGCGACCCACGAGACCGTGCCGATGTCGTAGGTCGACCGGGACAGCAGCGCAGCCGCGCCGATGGCGTTGAACTCCTCGAACGTCATGTTGTTGACGAGGGAAAACACGTCCGTGCGCAGATCGGCGTTGAAGCCCGCGACCACGTCGCAGCTGATCTTCCGCCCCGCCAGCAGCGCGGCAAGCCCCGCCGCCGCGACGGCCAGCATCCACACGCAGCAGCGCACGATATACGCAAAGTCCGACTGCCGGACGCCGTGATTCAGAATGTCGTTCATGATCGTCGGCAGCAGCAGATCACACACGGTCGCAAAGGCGACCAGCACCATTGCCAGAGCCGTCTGCCGGCGGTACGGCCGCAGATAGGGCAGGATATATTTCATACCGGCCGCCTCCTTTCGGTTTTGGCGCGCAGCGCGCGTGAGTAATACTATATCATAGAAAACAAATGTTTGCAAGCGCAAAAGCAGCCCCATCGGCGATGGGGCTGCGGGGATGCCGGGATGCGCGCAGCCCCATCGGCGATGGGGCTGCAGGGATGCCGGGATGTGCGGCAGGTCAGTTCCCCTCCTCCGGGGTATAGGGAAGGAACCAGTCGATGTAGTGCGTAGGCTCGGTGACCGCGCCGCGGGTGGTATAGAGCGCGTAGCTCTTGAAAAGGATGGGCGTGATGTATCCGCGCTCGCACACGCGCTTGTAGAGGTTATAGGTGTTGCCGCTGTTGACCAGCGCCATGCTGCACAGGTTCATCATCGTGCTGTCGGAGAGACTGCCATAGTTGAGCGTGCCCGTGGCGCCGAAGAACGGCGAAAGGTCAAAGTTCGGCGACAGGCGGACCTCGCCGTAATACAGGTCAAAATTGCCCTGCAGCAGCGCGTTTTTGTACTCGGTGTACTCCATGGACTTGACCGTGATGTTGAAGCCGAGATCATTCAGCATCCGCGCGACCTCCGTCGCAGCCTGCACGCGGATGTAGCTCGACGAGCAGACGATCATCGTCCCCTCGACCGGCACGGAATAGCCCTTCGACGGGACGTAGAGGTCCAGAATGCCGTCGCCCGTCGCGTCCTCGACCGAGGCGCTCGCGAGCTGGTCATAATATGAGCCCGTGTCGTAGGCGAAGCTGTTGGCAAGCTTGACGTCGTAATACCGGGACTTCGGCGAGCACGGCAGCGTGGACGCCGCGGCGAAGCCGCCCAGCGTCTGCTCGACCAGCTGCTCGCGGTCGATGGCGAAGGTGATGGCGCCGCGCAGACCGTAGTTGGAGAAGACGGACGAGTTCATGTTGTAGCCGATGTACTGCATGATGGTCGTCTCTTCGTCCCAGATCTCGTAGTCGTTATGAAAGCCCGCGAAGGCCGATGAATTCGGGTCCGTCAGGACCATGTTGACCTTCTGATACTCGAAATTATCGCGCACATCCGCCGCCGTGGAGGAGATGGTCAGCGCGATCTCGTCAAAATCCACCAGAGGCTCATTGTCCTGCCACCAGTTCTGGCAGCGGACGAGCTTCGTGTCGGCGAATTCATACGGGCCGGTGCCCATGGGGCTCGCGTCGTCCTTCGTCCCGGCCTTGATGATGGGGATATCGAGCAGCAGCGGCAGGCATTCATACGCCTCGCTCGTCGTGAGCACCAGCGTCAGATCGTCCTGCGCCTGCGCCTCGATGATGAACCGCAGGCGGGAGCCGTAATACTCTGAGCCCATGGCTGAGGCGATGGAATAGGCCGCGTCGGCCGCCGTCATGGCCGAGCCGTCGTGGAAGGTGACGCCGGAGCGGAGCTTCACGGTCGTCGTCTTGCCGTCGTCGGTAACGAGATAGCTCTCAGCCAGGATCGGCTCCGCCTCATATCCGTCCGTCACGGCAAACAGCGGCTCATAGAGGAAGGAAAAGATGATGCGGTTGTTGAGGCTCTGGCAGTTATAGGGCTGCAGGCCGTAGTCCGGCTGGTAGGCGAGGCCGAAGGCATCGAGCTCCGTATAGGTCTCGGTGACGACCTGCTTGACCTCCTGCTCCGCGGTGCTGTCCTCCACCGAGCCGGTCTGCTGGGCGGCGACGGCCTCGTCGCCGACGGGGAAGAGATCCTGCATCCACTCGCTCGTCGCGATCGACGTGCAGCCGCACAGCAGCGCCAGGCACAAGACCAGCGCCGTGCAGGCCAAAAGCTTGCGTTTCATTGCGCCGCCCCTCCTTTCAGCCGGATGATGGCAGCCTGGCTGCCGCGCGCGCCGCCGGTCACGCGGTGCGACCAGAAGCGGTCCGGATGGCACATCGTGCAGTCCGGGCTGACGTCGATCCCCTGCACCCCGGCTTTTTGCAGCCAGATGCGGTTGAGCAGCTTCAGATCGACGTGGGCTTTTTCGCCCCGGGGCTCGATGGCAGCTTCGGCATCCGCGCCGAGGGCTTCCCGCATGGCGTCCGGCACCTCCGGCCCGACCTCAAAGCAGCATCGGCCGATGCACGGGCCGATGGCCGCGCGGATATCCTCCGGCGCGCAGCCGAATTCCTCCTGCATGCGCAGGACTGCCTTGTATGCGATCCCCTGCGCCGTGCCGCGCCACCCGGCATGGACGGCCGCGATGGCCTGCCGGACCGGGTCAAAGAGCAAAACCGGCGTACAGTCCGCCGCGAAGCAGACGAGCGCCACGCCCGGCTCGTCGGTGAGGATGCCGTCGCAGACAGTGGTCTGCTCCCGGTCAAGGCCGGTGCCGCAGTCGGCTCTGCCCACGCGCAGCAGAAGGTCGGTGTGCTCCTGCCGGGTGAAGACGGTCTCCTCCGGCGCAAAGCCGACGGCTTTGCCCAGAATGCGGTAGTTTTCCCGCACGTTTTCCGGCTTGTCGCCCCGGTGCGTGCCGAGGTTGAGAGAGGAAAGCTGGCCCTCGCTCACGCCGCCGAGGCGCGTGGAGAAGCAGTGGACGCTGCCCTCCAGCGCGTCGGCGGTCAGATATTCAAGCGTTCCGTGTTTGATGGTGTGAAACATAGTCAGTTCGTCTGCTGGCCGCGCTCGGCAGCCAGATCCTTATCGCGGCAGCATTTCTTGTACTTCTTTCCGCTGCCGCAGGGGCAGGGATCGTTCGGGCCGACCTTGATCTTCTTGACGACGGGCTGGCGTCTGACCGTCTTGTCGCCGCCCGCGCCCTCGCCGGTGACCTTGGCCACGCGCTGGCGCTTGATCTCCTCGTTCGTCTTGAGCCGGACGAGGAAGACGCGGCGGACGATCTCCTCCTTGATCGCGTCGTTCATGGCCTCGAACATGTCAAAGCCCTCGCGCTTGTATTCGATGACGGGGTCGGTCTGCGCGTAGGCGCGCAGGCGGATGCCCTGCCGCAGATCGTCCATGGCGTCGATGTGGTCCATCCAGAACTCGTCGACCACCCGCAGCGTCACGACCCGCTCGACCTCGCGCATGACGGGGGAGGTGAACTGCTCCTCCTTCTTCGCGTACGCGCGCTGCATGAGCGAGAGGATCTTCTCCTCCGCGTCCTCACGCGTGAGCGTCTGCAGCTCCGCGTCCGAGATGAGCCAGGTGCCGGTGGGGAAGAAGATGGGCTCGAAATGCGTCATCATTTCGAAGAAATGCTGCTTGTCGGCCAGCTTCGGCTGCTCGCCGAAGGCGCTGGCGACATAGGTGTCCACATAGAACTTCATCATGGACCGGATGTTCTTCTGCAGATCCTCGCCGTCGAGCACCTGCCGGCGCTGCTCGTAGATGATCTTGCGCTGCACGTTCATGACATCGTCGTACTCGAGCACGTTCTTACGGGCCTGGAAGTTGCGGCTCTCGACCGTGCGCTGGGCCTGCTCGATGGCGTTGGAGAGCATCTTGTGGTCGAGCGGCGTGTCCTCGTCGACGCGCAGCGTCTCCATCATGCTCTGCATGCGCTCGGAGCCGAACAGACGCATGACATCGTCCGTGAGCGCAATGTAAAAGCGGCTCTCGCCGGGGTCGCCCTGACGGCCGGAACGGCCGCGCAGCTGGTTGTCGATGCGGCGGGACTCGTGCCGCTCGGTGCCAATGATATACAGGCCGCCGGCCGCGCGCACGCGGTCCGCTTCGGCATCAATGCTCTTTTTATGCTCGGCCATGCGCTCGGCAAACAGAGTGCGGGCCTTGAGGATCTCTTCATCCTCGGTCTCGGCATAGCCGGTGGCCTCGGCGATGACCTCCTCCGTGAAGCCGGCCTTGCGCAGGTCGGCCTTGGCCAGATACTCCGCGTTGCCGCCGAGCATGATGTCCGTGCCGCGGCCGGCCATGTTCGTTGCAATCGTAACAGCGCCGAACTTACCGGCCTGCGCGACGATCTCGGCCTCCTTCTCGTGGTGCTTGGCGTTGAGGACGTTGTGCGGGATGCCCGCCTTGCGCAGGAGCTTGGACAGCTGCTCGCTCTTTTCGATCGACACCGTGCCGACCAGCACCGGCTGGCCCTTGGCGTGGCAGACGCGGATCTGCTCGATGATGGCGCGCAGCTTGCCGGCCTCGTTTTTATACACGACGTCGGGGTTATCGATGCGGATGACGGGCTTGTTCGTCGGGATCTCGATGATGTCGAGGTTATAGATGGCCGCAAACTCCTCTTCCTCGGTCATGGCCGTGCCGGTCATGCCGGAGAGCTTGCCGTAGAGGCGGAAGTAGTTCTGGAACGTGATGGTCGCGAGGGTCTTGTTCTCGCTCTGTACACGCACGTGCTCCTTGGCCTCGATGGCCTGGTGCAGACCGTCGCTGTAGCGGCGGCCGAGCATGAGACGGCCGGTGAACTCATCGACGATGATGACCTCGCCGTCCTTGACGACGTAGTCAATGTCGCGCTTCATGATGCCGTGGGCGCGGATGGCCTGATCGATGTGGTGCACGAGCGTGGCGTTTTCGATATCCGCGAGGTTTTCGAGGCCGAAGGCCGTCTCGGCCTTGGCGATGCCGCGGGCGGTGAGCGTCGCGGTACGGGCCTTTTCGTCGACAACGTAGTCGGCGTCGAGGTCCTCGTCCTCCTCTTCCTTATCGTCGATGGAGGCGTAGGACTTGCACGTCAGGCGGGCGGCAAAATTCTCCGCCTGACGGTAGAGGTCGGTGCTCTCATCGCCCTGGCCGGAGATGATGAGCGGGGTGCGCGCCTCATCGATGAGGATGGAGTCCACCTCGTCGACGATGGCGAAGGCGTGGCCGCGCTGCACCATCTGGGATTTATAGATGGCCATGTTGTCACGCAGGTAGTCAAAGCCCATCTCGTTGTTCGTGCCGTAGGTGATGTCGGCCGCGTAGGCCTGCTGGCGCTCGGCGCTCGACATGTCGTGCACGATCAGGCCGACGCTCAGGCCGAGGAAGCGGTAGACCTTGCCCATCCACTCACTGTCGCGGCGGGCGAGGTAATCGTTGACGGTGACGATGTGCACGCCCTCGCCGGTGAGCGCGTTGAGGTACGCCGGCAGGACGGCGACGAGGGTCTTGCCTTCGCCGGTCTTCATCTCGGCGATGCGGCCCTGATGCAGCACGATGCCGCCGATGAGCTGCACGCGGAACGGCTTCATGCCCAGCACGCGCCACGCGGCCTCGCGCGCCGTGGCGAACGCCTCCGGCAGCAGGTCGTCGAGTGACTCGCCGTTGGCGTAGCGCTGCTTGAACTCGTCAGTCTTGGCGCGCAGCTGCTCGTCCGTGAGCGCGGCATATTCGTCCGACATGGCTTCGATTTTATCAGCGATCGGATAGAGCCGCTTGAGCTCATGGTCGCTGTGAGAACCAAATATTTTTTTGAGAAAACCCATTTGTTGACACTCCTTGTCCAGTGTAATTTAGGATTATACCATACATTTATGAATAAAAAAAGAGCGAATCGGCCCCGCAATAAATTTTTACCGGATTGGGCATTTTCCCATTGCCGGAACGGATCGAATGCTGTAAAATATGTGTTTGTTTGATAGCTTGAAACAGAGGAGAGAAAAATCTATGCAGGCGATCGGCTTTGACAACGACAAATACCTCCGGATGCAGTCGGAAAAGATCCGCGAGCGCATCAGTCAGTTCGGCGGCAAGCTGTATCTGGAGTTCGGCGGCAAACTCTTTGACGACTACCACGCGTCGCGCGTGCTGCCGGGCTTTGCCCCCGACAGCAAGGTGCGCATGCTCATGGAGATGAAGGACGACGCGGAGATCATCATCGCCATCTCGGCCGACGATATCGAGCGCAACAAGCGCCGCGGCGATCTCGGCATCACCTATGACGACGACACCCTGCGCCTGATCGACGCGTTTCAGGGCTGCGGGCTGTATGTCGGCAGCGTCGTCATCACGCACCACCGCGGCCAGCCCGCGGCCGAAAAGTTCCAGCGCCGGCTCGAGGCGCTTGGCATCCGCGTGTACCGGCACTACATCATCCCGGACTATCCGTCCGACATCGCGCGCATCGTCAGTGACGACGGCTTCGGCCGCAACGACTACATTGAGACGACGCGCAGCCTCATCGTCGTGACCGCACCCGGCCCCGGCAGCGGCAAGATGGCCACCTGCCTGAGCCAGCTCTACCACGAGCACAAGCGCGGCGTGTGCGCGGGCTACGCCAAGTTCGAGACGTTCCCGATCTGGAATCTGCCGCTGCGCCACCCCGTGAACCTCGCCTACGAGGCTGCGACCGTCGATCTCGACGACGTGAATATGATCGACCCCTTCCACCTCGAGGCCTACGGCGTGACGACCGTCAACTATAACCGCGACGTGGAGATCTTCCCCGTGCTCAACGCCATGTTCCAGCGCATCTACGGCAGCTCGCCGTACAAAAGCCCCACG
>OIWK01003169.1_pt1 | contig 11863 bp, 10 predicted proteins | sample 1587401 | NCBI WGS metagenome assembly OIWK01 (sample SAMEA3888911, study PRJEB22519) | human gut metagenome | biome: human gut; feature: human-associated habitat; material: faeces | place: Denmark | collected 2009
GTGAAGCGATCCAGGCTTTCGTAGAATCCACACAGAAATATGTAACCGGTGAAGTAAAATTCAAACTATACAAAGGCAACATCATCAAAGCCGGTACAACTTCTCCATATAGCCTGTACAACGAGTCTCTGGCATCCTTCACAACCGGTGATATGTATGATCACCACGATGCTGACGGATTCATCACTCTGTTCGGACTTCCACTGAAGGTTCGTGCACTGATGATGCAGGAAGTAAAAAACAATAATAAATAATGCAAAACAGTTATCCCCGACAGAAATCATTCTGCCGGGGATTTTTTATATCTTTGTCTGTGGTTTTCAGGATTTTCTCGTTACCACGCTTATTTCTATTTTTACTCGTTCTCTTCCACATACTTCTGAATATTCGAAGCATTTACATATTTCTTTGTCTCGTCTCCTTCGATGACTACCAGTGTCGGTGCCTGCATGATGCCGTATCTTGATACCAGTTCCGGGTTTTTCTCGGCATCGATCAGCTGATACTCTTCTTCCGCTTCTGCAAGCATCTGTTTCGCAATCTTACAGTTCGGACAGGTACTTGTGGTGAACAGATATTTCACACTGTCCGGATGCTGGATCTTCACATCGTCTTTTGTCATAGTTACCATCGTTCTGGTAGGATGTTTTCCGCCCATCACCGGCCGCTCCTCTTTCACTGCTTCCACCGGTTTTTCTGCCGGTGCACCGGAGTGAAGGATATCATACACGGTTCTGTTCTTGTATTCCTGCGCTTTTCCATCATTCCAGTTCTGTACCGGACGGTAATATCCTGTAATTCGACTGTAGACCTCTGCCTTCTTGCCACAGGTCGGACAAGTGAAATGTTCTCCCGCAATATAACCATGTTCTTTACATACCGAATAAGTCGGTGACAGGGTATAATAAGGCAGACGATAATTTTCTGCAATCTTTCTTACCAGTGTGGCTGCCGCCTTCCAGTCCGGAAGTTTTTCTCCCAGAAACGCATGAAAGACCGTACCGGACGTATACAGGGTCTGCAGTTCATCCTGCACATCCAATGCATCAAAGATATCAGAAGTATAGTCTACCGGCAGGTGAGAGCTGTTGGTATAGTACGGGGTATCTCCTTCATGACCTGCAGTAATAATATCCGGATAATGTTTCTTATCATGTTTTGCCAGACGATATGCGGTGGATTCTGCCGGTGTTGCTTCCAGGTTATACAGTTCTCCGTATTCTTCCTGATAATCGGACAACCGTTCTCTCATATGATTCAGAACATCTTTTGTAAACTTCTGTGTCTTCTCATCAGCCATGTCTGCACGAAGCCATCTTGCATTCAGTCCTGCTTCATTCATGCCAACCAGACCGATGGTGGAAAAATGATTGTCAAAGCTTCCCAGATAGCGCTTGGTATACGGATACAGCCCCTCATCCAGCAGTTTTCCGATCACTTCTCTCTTGATATGCAGGGAACGTGCGGAAATATCCATCAGGCGGTCCAGACGCTGATAAAATTCATCCTCATCCTGAGACAGATAAGCGATCCGTGGCATATTGATGGTTACCACGCCCACAGAACCGGTGCTTTCGCCGGAACCGAAGTATCCTCCGGTCTTTTTACGCAGTTCTCGCAGATCCAGACGCAGACGACAGCACATACTTCTTACATCGCTTGGCTGCATATCGCTGTTAATATAGTTGGAAAAATACGGAGTTCCGTATTTGGATGTCATCTCAAAGAGCAGACGGTTGTTTTCTGTATCGGACCAGTCAAATTCTTTTGTGATGGAGTAAGTCGGAATCGGATACTGGAAACCTCTGCCATTGGCATCTCCTTCGATCATGGTCTCGATAAACGCCTTGTTGACCATATCCATCTCCTGTTTACAGTCTTTATACTTAAAGTCCATCTCTTTTCCGCCAACGATTGCCGGAAGTTCTGCCAGATCATCCGGTACAGTCCAGTCCAGTGTGATATTGGAAAATGGAGCCTGTGTTCCCCAGCGACTTGGTGTGTTCACACCATAGATAAAGGCTTCGATACATTTTTTCACTTCCGGATAAGTCAGATGGTCTGTCTTTACGAAAGGTGCCAGATAAGTATCAAAAGAAGAAAATGCCTGTGCACCTGCCCATTCATTCTGCATGATGCCAAGGAAATTGACCATCTGGTTACACAGAACACTCAGGTGTTTCGCCGGAGCAGAAGTAATCTTGCCTTCTATTCCTCCTAATCCTTCTTTAATCAACTGTTTTAATGACCAGCCGGCACAATATCCGGTCAGCATGGAAAGATCGTGAATATGGATATCTGCGTTTCGGTGCGCATCTGCAATCTCTTTGTCATAGATTTCAGACAACCAGTAATTTGCCGTTACTGCTCCGGAATTGCTTAAGATCAGTCCGCCTACGGAATAGGTAACCGTAGAATTTTCTTTTACACGCCAGTCTTCTACTTTCACATAACTGTTTACGATTTCTTTATAATCCAGGATCGTGGACTTCATATTTCTTACTTTTTCTCTCTGCTTGCGATACAGGATATAAGCTTTCGCCACCTCAGAATATCCGCACTGGATCAGCACATTTTCCACGCTGTCCTGAATATCCTCCACAGATACCTGATCTTTTTTTATCTTTTTCTGGAAATCTGCGGTTACCCGTAGTCCCAGCATCTCCATCATATCCGGTGTATACTGTTTTTCCTGTGCCTGGAAAGCTTTCTCGATCGCCTGGGTAATCTTACTCAGCTGAAATGCTGCAACTTCTCCATCACGTTTTATCACATTAAACATTATTCCATCCTCTTTTCCTGTTGCTTTTACAGGCTGTATTTTATACGTTCACCTGCTTTTTGACCCTCTCGCAATTATTCCTTTACGGATGTGTCGATTACTATAGTAGCAAACCAATTATCCTCTGTCAATACAAAAAACTACCATATATTGTGTCTCAATTTCTACTTGCACAATATATGGTGTGAATCTTATGTAACCTTATAAAGAGGGAAAAGCACCTTACTATAAGGGTTTGCCCTCTTTTTTCTTCTTTTCTCAGATCTGACTGTAAACCTCCATCGGCACATAAGCCTTCACAGAAATTCCTTCTGCCAGAAATTCTTCCTGCACCACCTGTCCATATTTTCGGATCCTGGCAATACTTCCTGCCTGATCATACGGAACCAGACGTTCAATATAAATCTGTCCTTCCCGCAAAACATCCGCAAGAAGTTCTTTCAGTTCCTCAAGTCCCTGTCCATTCTTTGCCGAAATCTGAAGTACATGATCTGCCTGAAAATCTCTCAGCTGTTCTTTATCCGTACACAGGTCCTGTTTGTTAAACAGAGTAATCACTTTCTTATCCGACACCCCCAGCTGGCGCAATGTATCATAAACTACCTGCATATGTTCATCCATCTGGGGATTGGAAGCGTCTACCACATGGAGGATCATATCTGCATATTTGGCTTCCTCCAATGTACTTTTAAAGGCCTCAATCAGATGATGCGGCAGTTTTCGAATAAATCCTACCGTATCTGTCAGAAGAATCTGCTGTCTGCCCGGAAGATCCAGCGCCCTTGTCGTTGGATCCAGCGTGGCAAATAACTGGTCTTCCTCAAGAACCCCTGCCTGTGTCATTGTATTGAGCAGTGTGGATTTTCCTGCGTTAGTATATCCCACGATTGCCGCCACCTTCACCTGACTCTTATCCCGCTGGCTGCGGATCAGTTCCCTGTGCTTCTGCACCTGCTCCAGCTGTTCTTTCAGCTGACCGATCCGGCTGTGGATCAGTCGACGGTCCATCTCCAGCTTTTTCTCACCCGGGCCACGGGTACCAATGCCACCTCCGAGACGAGACAGCGAAGCACGCATACCGACCAGTCTTGCCGCCCGGTACTTTAATTGTGCAAGTTCTACCTGGATCTTTCCTTCGCTGGTCTTTGCACGCTGCGCAAAAATGTCCAGAATCACCATGGTTCTGTCCATCACCTTACATTCCAATTCCTGCTCCAGATTATTTAGCTGTGCCGGTGAGAGTTCATCATCACAGATCACACCAGTGGCATCCAAATCATACAACAACCCTTTCAATTCTTCCAGCTTTCCTTTTCCCAGATAGGTTGCCGGATGAATGGTCTCTCTGCTTTGCATGATCGTCCCAACAGTTACGGCCCCGGCTGTCTCAGCCAGTTCTCTCAGTTCATATAAAGATTGTACGGTATCATCAGACTCATATGTCTGTACGCCTGCCAGAATCACCCGTTCCAGCTGTTCCCCCATCTCATACATGCTTTTTCCTCCTATCTTGTAGAAAGAAACTCGTTCTCCCGAAGAGCCGCCTCATCTTCCGGATACTGTTCCAGATATATCTTCATCTTTTCTTTTGCTGTAGCAAAATCCCGTTTATATTCATAGGCCACAATTTCATTATAAAGCAGACCCTGTTCGTCCTCTTTGGAATTTTCCTTCAGACCCTGTGCGATATTCTCCAGTGCGCTATCATATGCACCATCATAAATATCACACATTGCCAGTCCGTTATAGGCCTTGGCACCCTGCTCACTCTTTTGCAGATATTCCTGATACATCGATCTGGCACTTGCCGGATCTTCCATCTCCAGATATACCCGGCCCAAAAGCAGCATGGCATCCTCATATCCCTGTTCCATCTCTGTTTTCAGTTCATCTCTGGCTGCCTCATAATTTTTTTCATATTCGTAGATTCTTCCTCTGTGATAGCAATCTTCTCCGTCCTGAGGTTCTAACTCCAGAGCCATCTTCAGATAGGCATCACCATCTACTGCCTTGTTGTGATCCACATAAATCTGATAAATATTGATATACAGATTATAATCTTCACAGCCTTCCAGTGCTCTCTGAAAATCTTTTTCGGCATTTTTATAATCTTCCATGGAAATATATGCCTTTCCTCTCAGAAAGAATGCCTGTTCGTCTTCCCCTGCCTTCAGTATCTCACTGTACACTTCAATCGCTTTATCTACCTCGCCATAATCCATGCGTGCCTGGGCAAGATAAAACTGTACATCTTTTTTAAATTCCTTATCCGGATCATCCATATTGTTCAGACTTCTCGAAAAAGCAGCAATCGCCTCCGGATAGGCCTTTTCTGAATAATAGGCAATTCCTTCTGCCCGGTAACTTTCTGCCAGTCTGCTGTTTTGATCGATCACCTGCTGAAATTCGTTTACTGCAGTAGTGTAATCTTTTTTTTCCATAGCCGCCCAGCCACTTTCATAATGTTGTGCCGCATTATTTTTCCCACAGCCGCAGAACACCATCAGCGCACATCCAACCGCCAGTACCTCTTTTCTCATGACAAAATCAGTCCCTCTTTGTCCATCACTTCAATCACGCGCTGTACCATTTCACGACAGATCGCATCTTTTTTCGCTTCTACCATAACACGAATGACCGGTTCAGTGCCACTCTCCCGCACAAGAATTCTTCCGTCTTCTCCTAATTCTTTCTCCACCGAGGCAACTGCCTTCTTTACTTCTTCGTTGTTTCTTGCAGCTGTTTTATTGGCAACACGAACATTTTCCAGAAGCTGAGGATAAATGGAAACTTCTGATGCAAGAGTATTTAATAACTGTTTTTTTTCAATAATAACTTCCATCAGCATCAAAGATGTCAGGATACCATCTCCGGTAGTAGCATGTTTGCTGAAAATAATATGTCCGGACTGTTCACCGCCGAGACTGTGTCCGTTTGCCATCATGTTTTCACAGACATATTTATCTCCTACTGCTGTTTTTTCGTACCGGATACCTTCCCTGTCACAGGCTTTATAAAGACCAAGGTTAGACATAATCGTAGTGACGATCGTATTATTTTCCAGTTTTCCGGTCTCTTTCATATATTTTCCACAGATATACAGGATCAGATCTCCATCGACTACATTTCCCAGATGATCCACAGCGATACACCGATCCGCATCTCCGTCATATGCAAATCCTACATCCAGATGTTTTTCTTTGACAAATTGCTGCAGCACTTCGATATGTGTTGATCCGCAGTTCGTATTGATGTTCGTTCCATCCGGCTCATTATTGATGACATAGGTTTTTGCTCCCAGTGCATCAAACACACTCTTGGCTACAGAGGAAGCGCTTCCATTAGAACAGTCCAGTCCTACTCTGTAGTTTTTGAACGAACGGGTAGGAATGGAAATCAGATAACCGATGTACCGGTTTCGTCCGGCCGCAAAATCCACCGTCCGACCAATCTTTTCTTTTGTTGCAAACGGAATCTTCGGAACATCATCATCAATATATCCTTCAATCATAGCTTCCACTTCCGCATCCATCTTTTGCCCGTTTCCGCCAATGATCTTGATGCCGTTATCATAAAATGGATTGTGACTGGCAGAAATCATAATTCCACAGTCAAAATTTTCCGTCCGCACTACATAGGAAACGCTTGGTGTGGTGGTTACATGAAGCAGATACGCATCCGCACCGGAAGCAGTCAGTCCTGCAACCAGAGAATACTCAAACATGTAGCTGCTTCTTCTTGTATCTTTTCCGATCACAATCTGTGCTTTGTGTTCTCTTCCGTAATACCATCCAAGGAATCTTCCTACTTTATAAGCATGTTCCACAGTCAGATCCACATTCGCTTCTCCACGAAAACCATCGGTACCAAAATATTTTCCCATGATGTTTCCTCCGATCCTTTTATTTACATATTTTGTTTATTGGTTCATTTTTGCCAGCTTGGCTGTCTGGTCTGCTGCGATCAGGCTGTCAATGATCTCATCAAGATCACCATTTAAGATTGTATCCAGACGATGCAGGGTCAGTTTGATTCTGTGATCTGTCACACGGCCCTGCGGAAAGTTATAGGTACGGATCTTCTCGGAACGGTCTCCCGTACCTACCTGGCTTCTTCTTGCTTCCGCTTCTTCGTCATGACGTTTCTGCAACTCCATATCATACAGACGTGAGCGCAGAACACGCAGTGCCTTATCTCTGTTTTTAAGCTGTGATTTTTCATCCTGGCAGGAAATTACAATACCGGTCGGGATATGAGTCAGACGTACCGCGGAGTCTGTGGTGTTGACACACTGTCCACCGTTACCGGATGCACGCATAACGTCGATACGGATATCTTTGTCCTCGATCTTGATATCAATATCCTCATCTACCTCCGGCATCACTGCCACACTGATCGTTGATGTGTGGATACGTCCACCGGACTCTGTCTCCGGTACACGCTGTACACGGTGCACACCACTTTCGTACTTCAGACGGGAATATGCTCCTGCACCATTGATCATAAAAGTAACTTCCTTGAAACCGCCGATCCCGTTTTCATTCAGAGACATCAGCTCGGTTTTCCATCTGCGGGACTCTGCATATTTTACATACATACGATAGATTTCAGCGGCAAATAAAGCAGCCTCGTCACCACCGGCGCCGGCGCGTATCTCAACGATAACATTTTTACTGTCATTCGGATCTTTAGGCAGCAACAGGATCTTCAGTTCTGTCTCCAGTTCTTCAATTCTGCTTTTTGCATCTGCCAGCTCTTCTTTCAGCATCTCACGCATCTCTTCGTCAGATTCTTCATCCAGCATCATCAGACTCTCTTCCACCGTCTGCTGACACGCTTTATATTCTTTGTATGCATCCACAATTGGCTGCAGTTCGCTCTGTTCCTTCATCAGCTTCTGAAAACGTGCAGGATCATTTGCAACTCCCGGCTCGTTTAATTCACTTAAAATTTCTTCCAGACGAACCAGCAGATCTTCTAATTTATCAAACATTTCTCTTCCTCCTGGTATATTTCGTAACTGTTCAGTACCTTCACAGTTACGATTCAAAATGCATTCCAATTATTATTTTTCTGTCCAATGGCTACCCGGTCAAGTCCTGCCAGATCTTTGATGATCTTTACCTGTCCATAGCCGGCTTCTGTCATCATCTCTTTCAGTGCCTCTCCCTGATCATATCCGATCTCAAAGCAGAGCCATCCTCCCTGTTCCAGATATTCACCTGCCTGCGCCACAATCTTCCGGTAAAAATATAACCCGTCTTCCATTCCGTCAAGTGCCAGTATCGGCTCATGCTCCCGTACCTCCGGCATCAGTCCCTCCAGTTCTTTCGTGGCAATATACGGTGGATTTGACACGATCACATCATAAACTCCCTCAACATCCGAAAACAGATCACTCTCTCTGAAATCCGCTGTGAGTCCCATCCTGTTTCTGTTTGCAATTGCAACCTGCAGTGCATCTTTGGAAATATCTACACCTGTTGCCGCGCTGATCCTGCCCTTACATTCTTCCAGCAAGCTCAGCAAAATACAGCCGCTTCCGGTACATACATCTAATAACCGACATCCCGGCATAATATGTTTTATTGTCTCCTCCACCAGAACTTCCGTATCAAATCGTGGAATCAACACACTGGAATTAACCAGAAATTCATACCCCATAAACCAGGCTTTTCCGGTCAGATATTGTACCGGAATCCGTTTTGCCCGGTCCCGGATCATCTCTTCATATCTTTTTTGTACATCCGGATCTATTTTATCAGTTCCGTGAAGAAAATAATAGCTTTTTTCTATTCCGAAGACTTCTTCCATCAACATCCATGCATCCTGTCCGCTGTCCGGTACTTCGGCTTTCTCCAGTGTTTCGCTTCCCCATGAAAGCAATTGTCTCAATGTACTCATGACTTTTCTCCGTATTGTTCCGGAAAGTTCTCTTTCAGATAACTTCTCCAGTCAAATACCGCTTCTACCGCTGCGATAGCAACCTCTGCCATCTCCGGTTCCGGCTCTCTCGTTGTCAGATGCTGTAACATCAGCCCCGGTTTACTCAACAATGCTACAATTTTGTTATCACTTTTTCCTGCCAGCCGGATGATCTCATAAGATACTCCGGCGATAACCGGCATCAGAAGCAGACGGATCACTACCCGCAGTACCGGTGAAGACACCCGGATAAACAAAAAGAAAATAATGCTGACGATCATGACAAACAGCAAAAAGCTGGTTCCGCAGCGTTTGTGTTCTCTGGAACTTTTCATTACATTTTCCACATTCAGTTCCAGTCCGTGTTCCACACAGTTAATACACTTATGTTCCGCTCCGTGATACATAAATACTCTCTGAATATCTTTCATTCTGGAAATCAGCACCAGATAACCGAGAAACAGAATCATGCGTACACATGCTTCTGCAACAGCGATCACGCCTTCCGACGTCGTCACATTCCGAAGAAAACCTGCCAGGAAATACGGCAGCATGATAAACAGGGCTATGGAAAATATCACAGAAAATGTCATTGTCCCATACATCAGCCATTTTTCTTCTTTTTCTTTCTGTTCTTCTGTCTTTTCTTTCCCTGGTTTCTTCGCATCCTCTTCTTCGTCCTCAATAAAACTTGCCGAATACATCAGACACCGGATCCCCACAACCAAAGATTCAAAAAAAGAAGCCACACCCCGGAAAACAGGCAGTTTCCAAATGCTACTGTCTTTTGCCCAGCTCCTGTATGGCTCCACCTTCACCTCGATCTCACCGTCCGGTTTTCTGACACCAATGGAATACTGATCTCCACTGCGCATCATGATACCTTCCATGACAGCCTGACCACCTATATTTGAAGATTTCATCGTTTCTCCCTTACATTCCTATAGAGAAAAACAGGTTGAGATTTGTAAAAACCTCAACCCGCTTGTCTTTTCTTATTGTCTTATGCGTTAATGCCGTATTTTTTGTTGAACTTATCAATACGTCCACGAGCTGCAGCAGCTTTCTGCTGACCTGTGTAGAATGGATGACATTTGGAGCAGATTTCTACGTGGATATCTTTCTTTGTAGAACCTGTTACGAATGTGTTACCACAGTTGCAGGTTACTGTTGCCTGATAATAATCTGGATGGATTCCTTCTCTCATTTCTTTCACCTCTTCCAATTTTCTTATATATATTTTACTATTTTCTCAAATTTAAACAGCTTGTAAAGTATAACATATGCTCTATAAAAAAGCAAGTGCTTTTAGATAAATTTCTGATTCTTTACCTGATTTACCAGTTCCTGATTGTTTCTGGTTTTTGTAAACATGTTCAGTATGTTCTCCACCGCCTCATCTGCTTTCATACCATTCAACGCTTTTCGCATGATATAGACAGCTTCCTGTTCATCCTGACTCAGTAAAAGATCCTCTCTTCTTGTTCCGGATTTTGCAATATCAATGGCCGGGAACACTCTCTTTTCCTGCAGTTTCCGATCCAGTACCAGCTCCATATTGCCAGTGCCCTTAAATTCTTCATATACCACATCATCCATCTTACTTCCGGTATCCACAAGTGCTGTGGCAAGGATAGTAAGGCTTCCGCCCTCTCTCATATTTCTTGCCGCACCGAAGAATCGTTTCGGCATATGCAGAGCTGCCGGATCAAGACCACCGGAAAGTGTTCTTCCGCTTGGTGGAACAGTCAGATTGTATGCCCTTGCCAGTCGTGTGATACTATCAATAAAGATTGTAACGTCTTTTTTATGTTCTACCAGACGTTTTGCCCGTTCAATAGTCATCTCAGACACCCGTTTGTGATGTTCCGGCTGCTCATCAAACGTAGAATAGATGACTTCCACGTTATCCCCGCGAATCGCTTCCCTGATATCCGTTACTTCCTCCGGGCGTTCATCAATTAGAAGAATGATCAGATGCATATCCGGGCTGTTTCGAAGGATGGACTGTGCAGCCTCTTTCAACAGGGTCGTTTTACCTGCCTTCGGCGGAGATACGATCATACCTCTCTGACCTTTTCCGATCGGACTGATCAGATCTACGATCCGCATCGCCATACTTCCGCCAGGGCGTTCCAGGCGAAGACGGGAATCCGGAAAGATCGGGGTCATATCTTCAAAGCTATATCGTTTCGTATTTTCATTCGGTGACATGCCGTTGATAGAAGTCACATACAGCAGTGCTCCAAACTTTTCATTTTCTTTTCTTACTCTTGTACTTCCCCGTACAATATCTCCCGTTTTCAGATTAAAGCGGCGGATCTGTGAAGGGGATACATACACATCATTCTCACCCGGCATATAATTATCACTGCGGATGAATCCATAACCGTCAGCAAGCACTTCCAGAATACCGTTTGCCTCGATTCCACTGTCCAGCTGTCCAAATTCTGCTTTTTTATCCTCGATCTGTTTTTCCTGCTCTTTCGCATCCTCCTCCAGCATCCGCTGTACCAGTTCATCTTTTCTCAGAGCAGAGATTCCTTTCAGTCCTCTTGCTTTGGCTACTTCCCGAAGCTCTCCTGCTGATAATGATTCGTATTTTTCTCTCATCGCATGATTCCTTTCTATATGTCTGATCTGACACCTGAGATGGTTCTAGCCTACCATCGTGTCTGTGGTTTGTCAACTTATGCCTCTGCTTTACCTAGGAAAATTTCCCGGAAATAATGCAGGCGGATATTCTTCCCCTTCTCTGATCGTTTTTGTCTGAAAATCACTACACGGACACATCTCGATTCCCATGTCCTGGTGTGCTGCCGGATATACTGCTGCACCCCCTGCAAGATCCACCAGCCATTTTCTTTCTTTTATCATACAATGGCCTCCTTTTTCATTTTTCTATCATGTTTTATTATCCGGGAAATCAATGAGAATCTAAGATATGAACATCAGCAATTTCTATAAAATGCGGTTAGTGGGACTCGAACCCACACGGTTGCCCACTGGCACCTAAAACCAGCGCGTCTGCCAATTCCGCCATAACCGCCTGTGTATGTGTTCTGCACAGAAAACGAAAAAAGGACAAGCACTAGGCTTGTCCGATGAGACATCGGGGATTCGAACCCCGGACAACTTGATTAAAAGTCAAGTGCT
>OIWK01003171.1_pt1 | contig 11859 bp, 10 predicted proteins | sample 1587401 | NCBI WGS metagenome assembly OIWK01 (sample SAMEA3888911, study PRJEB22519) | human gut metagenome | biome: human gut; feature: human-associated habitat; material: faeces | place: Denmark | collected 2009
CCATCCCGGAATAATACATATTCCCGAACATTCCAGAAATCAAGCTGTTCTCCGTGCTGGTATTCAGCGCCTTCGATCTCCGGGTTTTTGATCTTCTGGATGTCAAAACTGGCGGTCTCAACTATGATCTTTGTCATCGGAAGGATCTTCGTGATGTTTTCCACGACTGTGACATGTGTCTCGATCTTTTGTCTGATACTTGGCGCGAGCCATCCGTCAGGTTTCTTCCGGTTATCAAACCGAGGCTTTCTATACCTGGTCTTTCGGCTTCTGCGACTGCGTCTTAAGGCTCGTCTTCCGGAAAGCAGCTCCACGATGTCATTTCTTAGAACAACCTCAGCCTCGTATAATACTTTTGAGTCAGTCGTTGCAGAAATACCAATTGTTTTACTTCCTGCATCAATACCTAAATTTATTTTCTGTGTATGAGTCGTGCTTTCATACAGTAGTTGTATGGTAAACGGACATCTTTGTACTACTTTTGCTTTACCTTGCTTTAGGAAAACACGCACTTTAGCATGGTTTTCCGTAGGCATTAAAGGCTGTCCGTTCTGACTTAATACATAAACCATTACGTATTTCTCCCTTCTTAAAACCTTAAAAGTTTTAGTTACTCACTCCGAAGAGTGGTTTGTGTACCATCGCCAATGTTAATGAGAGGTTTTTACATGGAGCACTGTTCCTATACCACAGAACTGTTTAACCACATGCCTTAGAGCTGCAGACTTGGTACTACATCCACAGGTAACTATGCAAATATTCTCTCTTAACGTAGTTCAACTTATAATAAGTTTCACTCAAGCTACTCATCAATGGTTACAATATTATTATTGCAACCCACGGGCTTGCCCGTTGGTATTAGTGAGTTGTATGATTGGTTGCCAGAACTATGGCAAAAGATGTGAAAGAGTATCAATGATGATACCTGAAATTGTGTTGCCGAAATCTTGGTTCCAATACTTGTCTATATGTATTTCACATCCACGATAAGGCTCACTTTTTGGAAATCTCGTCAGGGAATTAACAAATAATACAAAAAAATAGAGCCAGTTTGTGGCTGACTCTATTTTGTTTTTAATCCGCAGGTTTCATGTCAATGACCTGCATCTGTACGGTAACCTGATCTTTGAATTCGTGATAGCTCATCGTTACAAGCATATCTACCATCTTTGGAGATCCAAGGTCTTCGTAAGCTTTTCGTCCGTCGAACCACAAGATGTCGGCGTCCTTTGTCTGGAACTTGACATGTTGCGAATCACCGCCCATATATCCAGGTTCGCAAAGTTCGACGCCGTTGATCCGGTAAACAGGCTGTGGATTCCCAGCGCCATATGGTTCAAATTGTTCCTGTTCTGCAAGTTTTGTCGCCGCTTCAGTGTAAGTACATTCGAGGTCGTACATAATGGCGTCACTTGTATCGAGAACAGGTGTAATTGCGTTGACTGCGTCTCCAAAAACATCCAGATTATTGATCAAAAGACTTGCCCCACATGCCATTGGATGTCCACCGTATGTCGTCAGATATTGCTGAACCTGATCTAAAAGACCTTTGATTCCAATACCTTCTACCGAACGTCCTGATCCTTTGATAACGCCGTCGTCTTTTCCAGATGGTGCAAACACCAGGGCTGGTCTGTGATATCGATTTACGAGCTCTGAAGCTACAAGCCCAACGATTCCGGAAACCGTGTATTCATCATAGCAGACGATAAACGGATCGTTTCCGCCGTTTGCTTCGTAATTCTCAACAACGCGTTCAACAGACTCCTTTGTCATCGCTTTCCGTTTCTTGTTGACTTCAATTGCCCGGTCAACTTCAGCATACAGAGCTTTTTTTGCATTCTCATCGTTCGCGTCTGTACAGAGCAGTGCTGCAATACGGTTTGCTCCAGTATCTTCGAGTCGTCCACTGGCGTTAATGATCGGACTGATCAGGAAGCCAATATCCATACTCGATACGTTGTTCAGATACAGCTTGTACATAAGCTGTCTGATTCCGGAAGTTCCCATGCCTTTGTTGAGGTTTGTGAGACCCTGTTTAACGATTCTCCTGTTGTCGTCTTTTAGGTCAACGACATCGCCGACAGTACCAAACGTAGCTCCGATGTAAGCAATCTGGTCGAGATACCATTTCTGTTTATCACTCATCCAGTCACACATACTCCGGACTTCATGGGTGAAATACCATGTGATTCCAGCACCGCAAAGATCCCTGAATTCACCAATCTGATTTCCAGCCCCGTCCATGATATATCCACCGGTAAGATGTGGGTCGACTATCACATTCGCATTCGGCATGACAACCTGTCCTTCAATTACTCTTGGATCATGATGATCGAGGATGATGACATCCATTCCCATTTCACGAGCAAGGTCAACAGCTTCGATTGCTGCGATCCCGTTATCACAGAGCACTAAAAGATCAGTACCTGCAAACTGTTCCACGATAGATGGCTTGATTCCATATCCGTCACTGTAGCGTCCCGGACAAAGGATTTCAATATTGCGGATCTTCATTGGACGCGCAAGGGTATAGCTCATGATGAATTTGCAGTCAACTCCATCTGTGTCATAGTCACACCATACCAGAATCTTTGATCCGTGTTTGATGTGGTCCATGAATAATTCTGCTGCCTCTTTGATTCCTGGGTAATGATATCTACGTGCATCATACGCAAGGTCATTTGCACTCATACCGGTATTCGCCTGTACAAGTTCTTTTACGGTGTTATAAGCACCTTTTCGTAACCATTTCATTTTGTGTCCTCCTTTTCTGATTTTCTTTGTTTGAACTAAATATGTTCCGAGTCTTAGCCAGACAAATACGTTTTTGGTTTTCTACGTTTTCTGAACCTAACAAGGCTCAGTTTTCGAAAATCTCGTCAGACAAATTGAAATAATGCGGATTTTGTTAACACCGTACCGAAATCCAGAATGCAAATCTTGGTATATAAAAACTAGAATACAAAGATTAGAATACAAAGATTGGAATACAAAGATTGGAATACAAAACTTAGAATACAAAACTAGTATACAAAACTAGTATACAAAGATTAGTATACAAAGATTAGTATACAAAGATTAGTATACAAAGATTAGTATACAAATCTCGTATACAAAGTTTAGTATACAAAGACTTAGTATTATATATTATATCTCTGTGTAAAGGATTTAGATAACTTATATATTTAACCATAACTGTAATCTTTATATTTATTTCTTTTTTGTGATAGTAGTATTCTAATACCAGTAATTGTATACCAGTAATGAAGACAAAATAGAATCCGAAATAAAATAGAATCCGATAAAAAACGGAATCTAATTAATCGAATTCTAATGTTTAGAATACTAAATATATATAATATAATATATATATAATACTAAATATTTAGTATACAAAATATTAGTATACTAAATACTTTGTATCCGGAATATTTAGAATACAAAAAATAATCGTATACTAACAACTGAGTTCTAATATTACGGGATGACTGAAGTTCTAAAAGACAAACACAACCTGGTATATACGAACGACTGTGTATTCGAAAATAACCGGATACAATTGCAGTCTTGTATACTTGAATGTTGGCGCATCTTTGTTAACCAATATTCGTTTAACCCATATTTATTTTTGATATGACATAAATGGAGATGTATAAACGACATATCGTAAACGGACTCGCAACCGGATATGATATGCTGCCAGCAGCTCCGTAATACTTTAAACCAGATCTTTCACGAAGAAAACTCGAGTGACCTGTATCCGCAATTTTGTGGCACTACAGGATTATACTTCGTGCTTGGTCTGGTTATTTTTGTGCCCAGAATACAGGATACGAATATTGGTTTTCCCTTGTTTTTTAGGCAAGCATATTTAGAAACGGACAGAGGAATGCGGATTATGATGTGTGAAAAAGATGGAAAGAAATTATCGCATTCCTGACGAGGTTTCCAAAAAGTGAGCCTTATGATGATCAGAAAACGAAAACGGAGGAAAGAAAAATGAGAGTTAGTGATATGTATAATTCCATTAAAGACCTGCTTGAGGTCAATGTTATATCTGAAAAATACAATAGAGATTTATTAGAGAACACAAAACATAGGGTTCTTGGAGATATTGCAATTGTGTATGTCTTAAACGCAGCTAATAGGGATTTTGATGAAATTATGAATGCCGTTTCAGTATCAGTCTTAAATACTGTAAGCATAAAGCAGATCGAAAATGATGCTCTTATGAATTCCATGACAAGAAACCCAGCTGTTATCAAGTCTATGGACTCCGAAATTGAGTCAATTATTGGAACTCAGATTCCGAAAGATGAAGCAACAAGTGAGATGTATATAGCTTCAGTTCCAAGTAAAAAGTTTGGCGCATGTGTACTCGCATATCCAGGATTCTTTGAACAGGCTGCAGCAACTGTTGGTGGTAGTTATTACGTAATCCCGTCATCCGTCCACGAATTAATCCTTGTTAAAGATTCTGGTGATCTTTGCGATGACGGTATCAACGAATTAAAAAACGAAATCGAACTGATAAACAGAACTGTTCACGCTCGTGAAGATATCTTATCAGACAATCTGTATCATTATGACGCCGAATCTCAAAAGTTCGAAGTCGTCGAAGATTACATTCGTCGGACTCGCGAATAGGTCAAAATTCAGATTTCGTGTCCTGATAGTGTGAACGCATGATTGTTTGCATTATTTGGATACGGGATATTCGTTCACAAAAATGGAGGACACAAAACATGAGTTTAAAATATGATTTGATTAAAGATAAGATTACAATCAGGATGGTTCCGCGTGATAAAGGAGAAGCTCTTTGTTGTGCTTTCCCGGACCTGCATATTTACGACGCCATTCATATCCCGATTGGTGGAATGTGTGCTGTATTCTGTCTTGGAACGAAAAACAATTCCATCATTACAGATCAGACGCTAGATGCACTGAATATCACAGAGTATGAATTCAAATCAGACGTGTTCGAAAATGCAGCTAAAAACAATCCGGCAGTTATGAAAAGCCTGGTTGAAATCCAGGGTAGTGAAACAGAATTTGATGCCTGGATCAATATTACGCCTATTAATGTTTTCGAGATTGGTGACAAAAAGAAAGACAAGTCCATTTATGTCGTCTCAAATGCCAGAAAACAATTTGGAGCTTCTGTTTTGGTATATCCAGGCTTTTTGAAACAGGCAGCAAAGACAATCGGTGGTAGTTTTTTCGTCTTACCATTTTCCGTACACGAGATTATTTTAGTAGACGATAAAGTTGCAGTAAGCGCCGATTATTTGAGTGATAAACTTCAGGACATGCTTTTGGGCGACGAAGCATTAAATCATGATGATTATCTGACGAACGTCTTGTATCATTATGATGCAAAAGCAAACAGACTTGAAACATCTTGGGAATATGTACGTAGAGTCGCTAAAGAGAAATCGAAAACGTCTCAATGGTAGTAATTGTGTGGTGGCGGAATATGTAGACGCGCAGGGAGGGACTCCGTAGTAGTGGCACGCATCTTCGTAAATGTATGTCGCGTCTGGTATAGGAAAGTAAGTAGTGTGAGCGGAGTCATACAGGGTGAAAATCCCTGTCCACACAATTTAAGGATAAGGATGAGGGGAGTTTGTCAGGTTAATGATTAAATTCGTGTCCGAAATCCGAAAAACAGAAAGAGGGAAATATATGAATTGTTATTATATTGGTATGGACGATGTTATTGCAAACGCATTTATCGAATCCATGAAACAGAATGGAAACAGATTTCTAACATACGAACAGATTTATGACTATGGTGACAAAGCTGTAGGTTTGATCCGCAAAGATGCTGAGGTCCTTTTTGACAAATCGAATACAGACTCTGTGTTGACTGATTATGCTGATTTCTTTAGTGAGCAGACAATAGATGGGACTCTCGGTATTGAATTAAAACAAGAAAAGTCCAGATCAGATTTGATCAACCAGTTCCGAGGATATCTGCCACTCGATGTATTGCGCGCGTTCGTGTCTGTTTCTATCTGTGCTGACTGACGAGCGACGATTAGTAAATAGTTCTGCATTGTGTATCCCATATTTAGGATAACAAAAAGTATACGCATACAAGGAGGACAAATGCATGAAACCAGAAGTCAAAATGAATTGTGTTACCGAAAATGAATTGAGTCTTGTGAGTCTTGTCAAAATGAATTGTGTTATCGAAAATGAATCGAGTCTTGTGAGTCTTGTTGTGCTTCCAAAAAGCAAGGTTCCTGATATCGAAGAAATTGTTCATGATGAACTGGAAGATCTTGCAGTCATCTATTGTTTCATGAGTACGGAAACAGAGGGACAGAAACATCATATCATTATGATTCCAAATGATACTTTAGATGCGATTTGGTACACAGAAGATCAGATTAAGAAACAGGCAGTCGCAAATACAATCAATAAACAGCCAATGCATGTATCTTCTATTGGTTCTTTTATTGCCAGTATGTATAAATTAGATCCACAAGGATTGGACCAAATTCCGATGTATGTCGCGACCGTATCTGATTACCAGTTTGGAGCAAAAGTGCTTATGTATCCGGAGTTCTTTGAATACGCCGCGGCAGTTGTTGGCGGTAGCTACTATATTCTTCCGTCATCTATCCATGAGCTTATTCTTCTCGCTGATGACGGCACATCGACCGTAGAAGATCTGCAAAACACAGTGAGAGAGATTAATCAGACTGAAGTGTCGGAATCTGATTTTCTTTCAGATGAAGTTTACCATTATGACGTTAACACAAAGAAGTTCGAAAATGCTTCTGCGTACTATAATCGGGTAAACAGATTGAGTTAACGGTAGTTTTGTAAACAAAAAGAAAAAGACCTTGATCTGCGAAATCAAAGGTCTTTTTTTTTGTCTTCGTTTGTTTGTTTTCTTACAGCTCGCAATCTGTAAGAATTATCTCTTGGAATACTATTCTTTGAGATTTCATGATCAGGCTTCCCTTTTTTCATGCCCATTTGTACCACCTGTGAAATGGGACACTATCTTTGCGGCTTTTTCATTTGGCTGATCCGCTGCCGTATATGGGATCTTATTCGTCCCTATTTCTGTTGCCAGCATTTGTACCAATATCGTATTCGCATACCACATATTGGTATCTCCACTTAGGATATAACAAGGATTCTCATTTTTGTCAACACTTATTTGCAAAATATTTCAAAAATATGCATTATGTTGACGGATTTTTGTAATCGCTTTTGGTTTTCTGGAGATCGTGCTTTTTTATCGTTTTCGGAGCTCTGTAAATTCAATCGTCTTATCTGCCTTGATACTTCTGCGTTGAATGAAAAATATAGACAAGTAGTTTCTGTATTCGCAATTGCGTTTGCGCAGAGACTGAAAGATGGATACAGACAACTCGGAAAAGAAATCAATATCTTTGTGAATTCTGACATTCGTATCCTGAGTAAACAGATGCCATTTCTTATGGATCGATTACTGAAAATAGAAGAGAGTGCGAAATAACCGTGTCAGTATCAGAATCGTTTTGTGATATTAGGTTCAAAAATCATGGGCATCAAAAATCTACGGATACAAACGATGATCCGGTTCCGACTTTTGCAATCGGAGAACTATTATTCGAATTGAAAGAAGCTGCACTGAGTATACAAATGTATGCTCGATACTAGAGTCTGCAAAATAGCAGGCTCTTTTCTTATACACAAAAGTGTTTGTAAACAACGAACAAACTACTAGTAGTTAAACTACTAGTGAATAAACCACTAGTAAAACATTTACTACGTAATAATGTACTATAGTAGTTTATAATTATGGCGTGCTAGAGGTAATCCAGAGGATCGTATTCGGGCTTAGAATCCGGCTGATTGAGGCTTTGCTTGGAACTGAAAATACGAGATTCGAAACAACGAATACAAACTACTATTACAATGACAGCTATGAAAACAAAACATATAGTAAGTAATGTTGTAAACATCAGTGACCCAGACATAGGTTTCCTATGTCGTGCTGCTCCTCTCCGTGGTCTTTGTTTTTGTTCTCTTCTTTTCATCTCCATCGTTTTTGACCACTGCTGTTTTTGCAGCGGTTCGTTTTTGAAACCTGTTTGTTTTAGTCACCTTATTTGCAACCACAGTATCTTTCTTCTCTTCTTATCTGTTTCCTCGTTTATTAGCCTTCTATTTCTTTCGCATACCAATAACCCGATACATCCTTGTCATCTACCATCATTTCGTGTCCGCCGTTTTGTATCCGCTTATCATCCTCTCAATCGCATACCAGCTTTGTGATACGCTTATCAGGACACAGATCCTATCGTTATATCATCTTGCTGGTACGCTGATATTCTGGAAATAATATATTAGGTATCGGCTTGCTGGTATTCCGTTTTCGGATTCGGTGTTTCGTACCCACATATTTCATATCATCTAGTTGGTACTTCTTCTGGGTACTGGACTTGGAATCCGTATCATTCTGTATATCATCTAGCCGATATTTCGGATCAGCACTCAGATACCGCCCATATATCATCTAGCTGATACCAGTTTGTTTTCGTGTCCGTTTGTATCGATATCATCTAGCTGGTAACTAAATAATCCGAACTCTATATACCGCATACCAATAACCTGATACCAGAATGATCGATATCTGAAACAACCGGACACACATTCATATCATCTAACTGATATCTGACACCTATTCTATGTATGCTGTTTTATATATCACAGTCTGATTCTATATATCTGCATACTAATATACGGTGCCAAAACATTCCGGATCCGCATAATACCATCTAGTTAGTATCTCATTTCTGGATCCGATGTTCCAGTTACCAAACTTAGTATTCAAATATATCCGTATATCATCTAACTGATAACCAACAACCTCGTGCACATTTGATGTTACTTCAGACGCTCCGCATCCATTGTTCTTGATACCTCTATTCTGTATGCACATATTCTGCATCTGTCAGTCTGTTCCTTGATCATCTGCATACTGTTGCCGGTATCGAAACAAACGGATGCCACTGTGAACCCGTATACGCCACGTATAGCCATTTTAACCAGATTACAGGAGAATCTGTAACTGGAATGTTTTGTGTCCGAATATGCGCCTTCTAACACCTGCAAACGACAAGAACGGACACGAAATAACAGGTTACCAAAAGAATGCCTTTGTGAGCTCGTATACGCCCCGTAGAGCCCATTTAACTAGCAGCCAGACAATTGGGTAACAAATGCCTTTAGATCCCAGATAAGCCGTATACAGAACATGTGAGACATATAAGGAGCGGATCCGGAATAAGGGCTGCAGGATCATGGGGCTCAAAAATACCGGCACATAATTGATATACCACCTAGATGATATAGCATGTATTCGGCTCCTAAATATCGTATCCAGAAGAATAAGGAACCAATCAGGATTATATAGCGGATACAAAAGACCGGAGCCAAAAACGATGTGTGATCGTACGTGCGGAAACAGATGTTGGCATACGAAAAGTGTGTGTGCTCATGATCGGGATCAGAATACGTTGGATGCGGATGAGCGGAACCGGATGAGTAGTTTTCGTTATATCTGATATCAAGAATTAAAGATCACAAGTGCATACCACCTAGATGATATTGATGTGACAGAAAACGAGATGACTGGTTCCGAAAGGAAGTCAGCACCCGACATATCGTCTCATTGATTTATGTATCCAATGCAGCATACCAGCTAGATGATATCACAGAAAAATGAGGATATAAAAAAGAACGGAGACTAAACACAGGGTGCGGAAAAGCGTCCGCATACCATTGACCGGATCCGAAAGAGAGTTGTTTGCTAAGCAGATAGAAAGCAGATAAAGATGAGGATCTAAAGGACGGTATGCAAAACGAAGCGCAACTAAGATGAGAGGGTGTACGAAAATGGAGGGTGAGAGGTGGATCGCAAAAACGAGAAACAAACACCGGTTGCAAAAGAAAGGAACAAAAGCAAAAGCACATAAACAGATAGGAAATAAAAGCAGATTGAAAACAAAGACCAGAAAGCAGCAGTAAGTTTCCGTAATAACAGTGTGTTATTACTGGGTTCCTGATGTTTTCAACATTACTTACTATATGTTTTAGTGATGTAGTAGTCATTGTACTACTAGTTGTTCTGTTACTTTGTACCCATGCCGCACATATTTAGTAGCAGATGGAGATGGGTTTGATTTTGGTGCCGAAGTAGTTAACCCCATCACTCGCAATCCATCAGTCTGGCACCGGAAAAGAGGAAACAAATATGAATGCAACAGGAAGCGGATTTTCATATATCCATGTCGAACCAATGACATCCAAAAATATTGTAACCGGACTGACGAAACACTACACCAGGAATTTTAAAGGCGGGTTTGCTTTTTTGGATCCGAAAACAAATGAGCCCGTAGATGTGGAAGTCAAAGCAACAATGGCAATGGATAAGGGTCCGAAACATATTGATTACACAAGAAGTAAAGATAACGAGATCTTAGTCGGACACGAAGGAATGGACGTCATGAAAACAGCTATGGAAAAAGTAACTGGAGAACAGATCAGTGACGCCGAGTGGAGCCGTGTCCGGAAATATGACCGAAAGAAAGAAAGCGACAGTTACGAGACAACAACAAAACAGGATTTTGATTTTCGTTATGGAGACGGAGAGCGTGTGCGGAAGAATGCCGTCAACATTGTGGATATGTGTATGACATACCCAGGAGCCGTCAAAATGTATCACACGGACAAAGACGGAAATCGGATTGAGCATCCGGAAGTTAATTATAAGTATTTCCGGGAACATTGTGATCAGATCGGAATGGATCAGTATCGTGACCCGAATACAAATGAGATCGTCTCATTATACGGACTGCCAGCTGATCAGGAAGAATTTGAAAAATGGAAAACGAGAACACTTGAGTGGGTAAACGAACGAATGGGTTCCGATAATGTATTGCTCGCAACTTTACATATGGATGAATCAATGCCGCACATCCATGTACAGTGTACACCGATCGTGAAAGACGAAAGAGGAATCAAACGATTTTCGTATTTAGATTACTTTGCTTTCCAGGACTTTGCAAAATTGCAGTCAGACTTCGCTTCATCGTTTGCGGATATGGGCTACAAAAGAGGCACTTCCGGATCGATTGCAAAACATTTATCACCAAAGGAAGCCCAACAGATCGTAGCCAATGAGCGCAAACCACTTCCAGAAGACCAGGATGAACTCCGGATCTATACAAAGCAACTGCAGGAACAGATTGGCAGACAGAAAGTAGAGCTTATTGAAAAACGAAGGGCATCCGAAGAAATTGAGCACATGCAGGAACGAATTAACAAAATGCATACAAAAGGTGCCGAATGGGAACGAGAAAAGAAACGTATGCAGGATGAGATGAAAAAGATGATTGATGATCAAAAAAGATCTGTCATTTACAGCCAGCTGATGCAGACAATCCAGTTTGGAACACAGAAACTTGAGAAAACGGACAAAGACCTTGCAGATGCGTACGTCCGTCTTGTAAACAATGTCGTTGACATGGGTGACGAAGAAGTAAGAAGACTTGGACTTCAGTTCGCGGAATTAGAGAAAGCAAGAGTACAGGGACGAGTTACTGGCGAACGAATCTTTGGATATAACGGATTCATGATGGATCTTGATTTTGACGGACATGATGACCGTATTGAGGATGACGACCCGTTAACCATTGAAGACGAATCAAAACAGAGAAACGAGTAAAACGTTAACAAGCTCCGGGACCCAAAACGTTCCGGAGTGTATAGAAAGGGATTATGGTCAACTACCAATCACTAAAGTGACGGGCTTGTAAAAAGTCCTGGTTGACTAGCCTCAGTTCTTAC
>OIWK01003172.1_pt1 | contig 11859 bp, 5 predicted proteins | sample 1587401 | NCBI WGS metagenome assembly OIWK01 (sample SAMEA3888911, study PRJEB22519) | human gut metagenome | biome: human gut; feature: human-associated habitat; material: faeces | place: Denmark | collected 2009
GGAAGGTTTGCGGGAACAGGTCAACCGGCGTGATCTTGACGGGGGAGAAGGTGCCCTCCTCGACAAAGCGCTTGAGGTCGCGGGCCAGAGTCGCCGGGTCGCAGCTCACGTAGGCGACATCGCGAGCGCTCGTGCTAGCGATGAGGTCGATTGCCTCGGGGGCGAGGCCTGCGCGCGGCGGGTCGACCACCAAGATGTCGGCGTCCTGATCGGGGAACTCGCGCACCGCGTCGCCGCCGATAACGTCGACGTTGTCGAGCTTGTTGATCTCGAGGTTACGACGCAGGTCGCGCACGGCCGGACCGTAAGCCTCGACGGCGGCGACAAAATCGCAGCGGCGGGCGAGCGGCAGGGTAAAGGTGCCGGCACCGCAGTACAGGTCCACGGCCAGCTCGTCTTCCTGCGGGTCGAGGGCGTCCATAACGAGCTCAATCAAAATCTCGGCGCCCTTGGTATTGACCTGGAAAAACGACGGGGCAGATAAGCGCATCTGGCCTTCGGCGATATTCTCGGTCCACGAGCCCTCGCCGGCGAGCATCTCGACTTTGGAGACACGGCGGGCTTTCTTTTCGCCCTTGCTCATCACACGCACCACGCTCGTGGGATGAGCGGCGTCCGCCAGCACGCGGGAGACCTGCGAGCGCGGGAAGGAACCCGTGGGCGTCCAGAGTGCGACCTCGAGCGCCTTGGTGCGACGCGAGGCACGAATGCCCACGCGCTCAAGGCCCAGATCGTGGCTGCCGCTCAGATAGTTGAGCGCGCCGACGACCGATTTGAGTGCCTTAGGGAAGCGTTTGTCGAACAACGGACACGAATCGACGGTCACGATTTTGCTGGGATCGACGCCGTGCATGCCAAGGCGTACGCGACCGTTGACGACGGTCGGTTCGAGCTCGATTTTATTGCGGTAGCCCCAGTCGTCCTTGGTATGGCGGATGGGCTGCACCAGCTCATCGACCTGCTCAGGAGCGAACTTGCCGATGCGCTCGAGCGTGGAACGCAGGTTTTGCTCCTTGGCGGCGAGCTGTGTCGTGCGTGAGAGATTGCCCCACGAGCAGCCGCCGCAGATGCCCACGAAGGGGCAGGGAGACTGAATGCGATCGGGGCTTGGCTCCAGAATCTCGGTGGTGCGGGCGCGCATGAACGACTTGCCGTCCTGTACGACCTCGGCCTCGACGGTGTCGCCTGCCACGGCGCCCTGCACAAAGACGGCCTTGCCGTTGTCGGCGTGCGCCAGTCCATCGGCGCCGTAGGTCATCGATTCTATAGTGAGCTTCATATCCCTGCCTGTCATTCGCGTTGTTGTCCGCACCATGGTAGCAGGGAAAAGCGCCCCGCATCCGAGGCTTTCCTCAAATGCGGGGCGCTTCTACAAACGTCTATTTCGTCTTGCCGGTAATGAGCGTCTTAAGGCCTAGGCCGATCAGGCCCAGTCCCATGCGCACGCGACCGGGGCGATGGCGCTCGATGGCCTTGGTCTTGTCGGCGGGCTTATCGCGACGGGCGCTCGTCTCGGGTGCGGGCTTGGTGACCTGCGGCTCGGGCTGAGGCGCAGGTGCAGGCTCGGGCTCAATGACGGTTGCCTGGACCTTCTGAACCTCGGGCGCTTTCTCCACGGCGGGCTCTGCGGCAGCCACGGGTTCATTCACTGAGGGAGCGGCAACTGCTTCCGGCTCGACAGTGGGCTCGACAACTGCCTCGCGCTCAACCTCGGCCTGAATAGCCTCTTCGGCCACACGTTCCTTCTCACGCGCGCGCTGCTGCGCGGCGGCCTCGGCGTTGCGATAGGCACGCTCCAGCAGGGCTTCCTGCGAGTTGAAGGGTTTCTCACCCTCTGCACGCTCCACGGGGACCCAGGTACCGTCGCTCGTGAGGCTGCGGGCCTTCACATTGTCGCGCAGCTGCATGCTCATGTACTTATGGACCAGGGAACGGCAGGTGGGGTCGAGCACGGGGAAGGCGATCTCCACGCGGTGCTCGGTGTTGCGCGTCATCATGTCGGCCGAGCTCAGATAGATCATGTCCGAGTCCACGCCAAAGGCGTAAACGCGCGCATGCTCCAAAAAGCGTCCGACGATAGAACGGACATGCACATTCTCGGTCTTGCCCGGAACGCCCGGCTTGAGGCACGAGATGCCGCGGATGATCATGTCCACGCGAACTCCTGCGCACGATGCCTCAGCGATCTTGTCGATGACCTCGCGGTCGGTGAGCGAGTTGAGCTTAAAGAACACACGGGCGGGCTCGCCAACGAGGGCGCGCTGGATCTCGCGATCCAGGCCGCGCATGATGAGCGGCTTGAGGCCGACCGGCGCCACGCCCAGGAAGCGGTAGTCGCCGCGCAGGTTGCCCAGCGACAGGTTGCGGAAGAACAGGTTGGCGTCCTCGCCGATGCCGGGATGGGCGGTCATGAGCATAAAGTCGCTGTAGAGCTTGGCCGTCTTCTCGTTAAAGTTGCCGGTGCCCAACAGTGTCAGGCGTGTAAGCGCCATGCCCTCGCGATAGGTGAGCTGGCAGATCTTGGAGTGGCACTTAAAGCCCTCGGAGCCGTAGATAACGGTGCAGCCGGCCTCTTCCAGACGCTCGGCCCACTCGATGTTGTTCTGCTCGTCAAAGCGTGCGCGGAGCTCCATGAGCACCGTGACCTCTTTGCCGTTTTCGGCGGCATCGATCAGCGACTCGCACAGGCGGCTCTGCTTGGCCACGCGGTAGAGCGTGATTCGCAGCGAGATGCACTCGGGGTCGTAGGCGGCCTCGTGCACCAGATCCAGGAAGGGGTTCATGGCCTCATAGGGATAAAAGAGCAGCTTGTCGTGCTGAAGTACCTGCTCTCGGATGGAGCGGGTCATATCGATGGTGGGGTTGGGCTGCGGCTTAAACGGCGTAAAGAGCAGCTCGTTGCGTAGATGCTCGGGAATCTTGCCCTCAATGCCGAAGACATAGCCCAGGTTGAGCGGGATATCGCAGGTAAAGACCGAGCGACGCGAGAGCTCGAGCGCCTTGCGGATAGTCTTGAGCGTTGGCTTTTCGAGCGAGCCCGATACGGCGAGCACCACCGGCTGCAGGCGCAAGCGTTTCTTGAGGATGCGCTTCATGTGCTGGCGGTAATCCTCTTCTTCCTCGACGCCCTCGCCGTCCGGGTCGATATCGGCATTGCGGGTGACGCGGATCAGCGCGCGATCCAGCGGCTTATAGGAGCCAAAGCAGCTGTCCAGGCAGGCGAGGATGACGTCCTCGAGCAGAATGTAGGAGTAGGTGCCGGTGGGCGAGGGGATCTCGACCACGCGGTTCATCGAGGCGGGAATCTCGATCAGGCCCAGCAGGCTCTCCTCGTCGGTGACGCCGTCCAGGCCGCACGCCAGGTAGAGCGCGCCGTTGCGCAGGTTGGGGAAGGGGTGGCGCGGGTCGATGACCAACGGCGAGATGACCGGCGACACGTAGGCTTGGAAGTAGCGGGTTACGAAGGTGCGCTCCTCGGGCGTAAGCGAATCGATGCGGGCGCGGTGAACGCCCAAGGTATCGAGCTTGCCCTCGATGTTCTTAAAGATGGACTCCCAACGGGTAAGGAGCCCGGGCAGCTCTGCCATGACAGCATCGACCTGTTCGGAGGCGGTCATATTGCTCTTGTTGTCGACAGGTTGCTTTTTGAGCTCGGCCAAGTCGGACAGGCCACCCACGCGCACCATGAGGAACTCATCGAGGTTGGACTCGAAGATCGAGACGAACTTAAGGCGCTCGAACAGCGGCACGGACTCATCAAAAGCCTCGTCGAGCACGCGGTTGTCAAAGCGTAGCCAGCTGAGCTCTCGGTTCTGCGTGTACGAGAAGTCGCGCGGCGGTTTGCGCAGCTTTGCGGCGGCTTGCTTTTTTTCGATTTTGCTCGGCATATGCATCTGTCCGTTCAGTCCCCGCAGGGGACGGTAGCCTAACCCTATTCACTATTGTCTCAATTTAGTCGACTTGTGGCACGGACGTATTGTGCGAACGGTATCTTAACCTACTTCTTACGCCGTCAAGGCATGCAACTAACTGCCCGACTCGTTTTGAAAACAATCTATATCCATACTCAATTGGTGAGGATGTATGAATAAGAATGATTGCGAGCTGAATATAATCGAATTCAAATTGAATCATGGACAGACGATATATATATGCAGAAAACCGTTTTAGCTATGCAATTCCTAAACATGAAATTATTTGTGCAATCTTGCTCAATTCCTTAGAAAAAAGAACGATTACCTTTGAAAACCTGCTTTAGAGAACTGAAGTGCATCATGGGGGAATCGTATGCGATATACCGTTCATCGCACTTTGCTGACCGTTCGGGGGCGAGGTGGAATTGCGGGTGGTTTTTGGATATAACTAGAGCTGTCAGCAAGCAGCGTCCCATACGGAGGGGCGCTGATACATTCGGCCAGTAAGGCCCGAAAGAAAGGTAGGAGGCCATGACGAAAGGTCTGCACGTGCCTTCCGAGATCGGCAAGCTCAGGAAGGTCTGCCTGCACCGTCCCGGCGACGAGCTCCTCAACCTGCCGCCCGACGAGCTCGAGCGACTCCTGTTCGACGACGTCCCGTTCCTGGAGGTCGCACAGCAGGAGCACGACACCTTCGCCCAGATCCTGAGGGACCAGGGCGTGGAGGTCCTCTACCTCGAGAACCTCGTCGCCGAGGTGTTCGACCAGGTCCCCGGCGCCCGCGCCGAGTTCACCGACCAGTACATCGCCGAGGCCGGCATCCGCGGCCAGCACATGCCGCAGATCGTCCGCGAGAAGCTGGACTCCATCGAGGACAACCTCGAGTTCGTCAAGAAGACCATGGCCGGCATGACCAAGGCCGAGATCGACATGCCCCTCACGGCGTCCACGACCCTCGACTCCCTGGTCAACTCCGAGTCCGAGTCCGACCTGATCATCGACCCGATGCCCAACCTCTACTTCACCCGCGACCCGTTCGCGGTCGTCGGCGAGGGCGTCAACCTCAACCGCATGTACTCGGTCACCCGCAACCGCGAGACCCTGTACGGCAAGTACGTCTTCAAGTACCACCCCGACTACAAGGACGTCTCCCTGTACTTCCGCCGCGACTGCCAGTTCCACACCGAGGGCGGCGACGTGCTGAACATCAACGAGAAGACCCTCGCCGTCGGCATCTCCCAGCGCACCCAGGCCGCCGCTATCGACGTCATGGCCCAGAACATCTTCTGGAACTCCGACTCCAAGGTCGAGCGCATCCTGGCCTTCGACATCCCGGTCTCGCGCGCCTTCATGCACCTCGACACGGTCTTCACCCAGATCGACGTCGATAAGTTCACGATCCACCCCGCCATCATGGGCACCCTGCGCGTCTACGAGCTGACCGCCGGCAAGAACCCGGGCGACGTGAACATCCGCCTGATCGAGGACACCCTCGAGCACGTCCTGGAGGACGCCACCGGCGTCGACCAGGTCAAGCTGATCCCCTGCGGCGGCGGCGACCCGATCGCGGCCTCCCGCGAGCAGTGGAACGACGGCTCCAACACCCTGTGCGTCGAGCCCGGCAAGATCTGCGTCTACGCCCGCAACACCGTCACCAACGACGTGCTGTACAAGGAGGGCCTGGACCTTCTCGTCGTGCCCTCCGCCGAGCTCTCCCGCGGCCGTGGCGGCCCGCGCTGCATGAGCATGCCCTTCTGGCGCGAGGACCTCTAAGGTTTTCAAAGATCCGTACGGGTCTTAATACAAACATCTAGCTGCCATTAGATGTCTCCAAATGGGGCGGTGCGGGTTTTCGCACCGCCCCATTCTTGTCTAATAAGCTAAATTAGCATCAGATAAGGTGTCCATTATGTCTAGAGGCGGTCACGTTGATACCCCAACGGTGTCGGCTTCTTTGCCTTTTGGGCATCATCTCGATTCCCATGACCTTTGTCGGCATCATCCCCGTGTTCTAGCGATTGGAGCTTAGTCATGGATATCAAGACAATTGGCGTTGAGGAATGGCTTAACGTTTGGGAGAAGAGCGCTACGTGGGACATTGCCCAGTCGACGATCTCATCGCTGACTATGGGCGAGCTTCGCGCGCTCGACGAGCAGGACGGCGCTACGTTCTACGAGCGTCTGGATCGCGAGAAGATGAACTACGGCTGGATCGAGGGTTCGCCGGAGTTTAAGGCCGAGGTCGCCAAGCTGTATCGTCGCGAGGTCAATCCCGATCACATTCTGCAGACCAATGGCTGCACGGGCGCCAACCTCAACGCCATCATGGCCGTTGTCGGGCCCGGCGACCACGTTATCGCCGAGTGGCCTACCTATGCGCCGCTCTATGAGATTCCGCGTACGCTTGGCGCCGAGGTCGAGTATTGGGAGCTTCGCGAGGAGCTCGGGTGGAAACTCGATATCGAACAGCTCAAGCGCTCGGTGCGCCCCAACACGAAGCTCATCTGCATCAACAACGCATCGAACCCCATCGGTACGGTGCTTGATGCCGATACGCTCGGCCAGATTGCCGAGATCGCCCGCTCGGTTGGCGCCTATGTGCTGTGCGACGAGGTGTATCTGCCGCTTGAGAACACTGAGGACTTTTTGTCGATGGCCGATGTGTACGAGAAGGCCATCGTCACCAACTCGGTGTCCAAGACCTATTCGACGCCTGCGGCCCGCGTGGGCTGGGTTGTGGCAGACGAAGAGGTATCTAACCGCATTCGCACGTACCGCGACTACACCATGATTTGCGGCGGCGTGTTCAACGACGCCCTGGCGACCTATGTGCTCAAGCACAAGGACAAGATCCTCGAGCGCAACCGCAAGATCGTGTTTGGAAACCGCGATATCGCGCAGGCTTGGATTGATACGCAGCATCGCGTTTCCTGGACGGCCCCGCAGGGCGTGTCTACCTCGTTTATCAAGCTTGATATTCCCGAGGACGACGAGGAGTTCTGCAAGCGCCTGCTGGCCGAGAGGGGAGTGCTGTTGGTTCCCGGTAGCCGCTTTGAGCTTCCCTGCGGCGCACGCCTGGGCTACTGCGCGAGCGAGGACGTTCTGCGCGAGGGTCTGAGGCTTTTGGACGAGGCACTGGCGGAGTTCGATTGCTAGGATTCCGACGGCTCTCAAAGCCGCTCAAATCTGTCTACGATTATCGATAACTGACCCGTTTCCCAAGAGGGGAGCGGGTCTGTTTTTCTATACCGAGAAGTCAAGTTGTTACAAATGAGGCCGTAAGGCGAGCCGGTATCCGATGGGCCTTATACTGAGCTTCCGGTGAACGGTATCAAGCGTCTGGTAAACGGTAATTTGTTACCAGAAATGAATAGGACAAACTTTTTTCTGAATAAAAATGAAAATGGTTGAGACGCGGTATGAATCGCTAATTCTATTCATAGCTTTATTGGAAATATGCAATTTGAGGGTGGTTTAATAAAGTTTAGTTCCATTTGCTATCTGGATTGAAAACGCGTTTAAGCACGTAAATAAACTTTATTAAATCAAAGTGTGCCATGCGTGAAGTATATGTGTATGCCGTTCACCCCTCATATAAAACCGTTCGGGGGCGAGGTGGAAGTATGGACTGATTTTGGATATAAATATGTCGTCAGCAATAACGCCTCACACGGAGGGGCGCTAACGAATCGGCCCTGACAAGGGCCCGAAAGAAAGGTAGGAGGCCATGACGAAAGGTCTGCACGTGCCTTCCGAGATCGGCAAGCTCAGGAAGGTCTGCCTGCACCGTCCCGGCGACGAGCTCCTCAACCTGCCGCCCGACGAGCTCGAGCGACTCCTGTTCGACGACGTCCCGTTCCTGGAGGTCGCACAGCAGGAGCACGACACCTTCGCCCAGATCCTGAGGGACCAGGGCGTGGAGGTCCTCTACCTCGAGAACCTCGTCGCCGAGGTGTTCGACCAGGTCCCCGGCGCCCGCGCCGAGTTCACCGACCAGTACATCGCCGAGGCCGGCATCCGCGGCCAGCACATGCCGCAGATCGTCCGCGAGAAGCTGGACTCCATCGAGGACAACCTCGAGTTCGTCAAGAAGACCATGGCCGGCATGACCAAGGCCGAGATCGACATGCCCCTCACGGCGTCCACGACCCTCGACTCCCTGGTCAACTCCGAGTCCGAGTCCGACCTGATCATCGACCCGATGCCCAACCTCTACTTCACCCGCGACCCGTTCGCGGTCGTCGGCGAGGGCGTCAACCTCAACCGCATGTACTCGGTCACCCGCAACCGCGAGACCCTGTACGGCAAGTACGTCTTCAAGTACCACCCCGACTACAAGGACGTCTCCCTGTACTTCCGCCGCGACTGCCAGTTCCACACCGAGGGCGGCGACGTGCTGAACATCAACGAGAAGACCCTCGCCGTCGGCATCTCCCAGCGCACCCAGGCCGCCGCTATCGACGTCATGGCCCAGAACATCTTCTGGAACTCCGACTCCAAGGTCGAGCGCATCCTGGCCTTCGACATCCCGGTCTCGCGCGCCTTCATGCACCTCGACACGGTCTTCACCCAGATCGACGTCGATAAGTTCACGATCCACCCCGCCATCATGGGCACCCTGCGCGTCTACGAGCTGACCGCCGGCAAGAACCCGGGCGACGTGAACATCCGCCTGATCGAGGACACCCTCGAGCACGTCCTGGAGGACGCCACCGGCGTCGACCAGGTCAAGCTGATCCCCTGCGGCGGCGGCGACCCGATCGCGGCCTCCCGCGAGCAGTGGAACGACGGCTCCAACACCCTGTGCGTCGAGCCCGGCAAGATCTGCGTCTACGCCCGCAACACCGTCACCAACGACGTGCTGTACAAGGAGGGCCTGGACCTTCTCGTCGTGCCCTCCGCCGAGCTCTCCCGCGGCCGCGGCGGCCCGCGCTGCATGAGCATGCCCTTCTGGCGCGAGGACCTCTAAGTCTTTCCGTTTCCGGTGCGGTCCCCCTACAACCGCACCGGTTTCGCCCGTCAAACGGGCAACACTAATACTTACGTAATTCATTTTTTCGAAAGGATACGAACCATGGGTGTTAACCTCTCCGGCCGTAGCTTCCTCAAGCTCCTCGACCTCACCACCGAGGAGATCGAGTACCTGCTCAAGCTCTCCAAGAACTTCAAGGACATGAAGCGCGCTGGCGTTCCGCACCGCTATCTCGAGGGCAAGAACATCGTTCTGCTTTTCCAGAAGACCTCCACTCGTACCCGCTGCGCCTTCGAGGTCGGCGGCATGGATCTGGGCATGGGCGTCACCTACCTCGATCCGGGTTCGTCGCAGATGGGCAAGAAGGAGTCCATCGAGGACACCGCCCGCGTTCTCGGTCGCATGTATGACGGCATCGAGTTCCGCGGCTTTGCCCAGGACGACGTCGAGGAGCTCGCTGCTAAGTCCGGCGTGCCCGTGTGGAACGGCCTGACCACTGAGTGGCATCCCACCCAGATGCTCGCCGACATCCTGACCGTCCAGGAGAACTTCAACTACGACATCAAGGGCAAGACCCTCGTCTTCATGGGCGACTGCAAGAACAACGTTGCTCGCTCCCTCATGGTTGTCTGCTCCAAGCTCGGCATGAACTTCGTGGCCTGCGGCCCCGAGGAGTGCATGCCCGCCGACGACGTCATCGAGGCCTGCAAGCCCATCGCCGAGGCCAACGGCTGCACCATCAAGCTGACCACCGATGTCAAGGACGGCGTCACCGGTGCCGACGTTATCTACACCGACGTGTGGGTCTCCATGGGCGAGCCTGACGAGGTCTGGGCCGAGCGCATCGCTCAGCTCACCCCGTATCGTGTCACCTCCGAGGTCATGGCTATGGCCAACCCGGGTGCCATCTTCCTGCACTGCCTGCCCAGCTTCCACGACACCAACACCACCATTGGCGCCGAGAAGTGCGAGCAGTTCGGCATCACCGAGCAGGAGGTCACCGACGAGGTCTTCGAGAGCCCCGCTTCCAAGGTCTTCGACGAGGCCGAGAACCGCATGCACACCATCAAGGCCGTCATGTACGCCACGCTCAAGTAAGTGCATCTAGCATCTCGCTCGGGGTGTATTGTTGAACACCCCGAGCGGCTTTATCTGGTAAAAATCTCGCATCGCGCGGCAGGCACGGCACGGAAGAGCCGCTTCGGGCGAGATCAGTAAATGATTTATGAAGGGGGGATGAGAACTATGACTGAGACCGCTAAGAAAAAGCGCGGTATGCCTTCATCGTTCACCATTCTTCTTGCTCTGCTGGCAATTGTTGCAGTAGTTACCGTTATCGTCTCCGGCACGTCCGGCGGCGCGGTTACTGCCGCCCGTCTGAGCGATTTCTGCACCGCCCCGATTAAGGGCTTCGCTGACGCTCTGCCCGTCTGCCTCTTCGTTATGATCCTGGGCGGCTTCCTCGGCATGATGACCGAGACCGGCGCCCTGGACAACGGCATTGCCGTTCTGGTGCAGAAGCTTAAGGGCAACGAGATCATGCTCATTCCCGTGCTGATGCTCATCTTCTCCCTCGGTGGTACCACCTATGGTATGTGCGAGGAGACCGTTCCCTTCTATGCCCTGCTTGCCGCTACCATGATGGCCGCTGGCTTCGACCCGATGGTCGGTGCCGCCACCGTCCTGCTCGGCGCTGGCTGCGGCTGCCTGGGCTCCACGGTTAACCCGTTCGCCGTCGGCGCTGCCGTCGACGCTCTGACCGGCGTTGGCATTGAGGTCAACCAGTCCATCATCATCGGCCTCGGTGCCGTCCTGTGGATTGTTACCACTGCCATGTCCATCTTCTTCGTCATGAGCTATGCCAAGAAGGTCAAGGCTGACAAGGGTTCCACCATCCTGTCGATGCAGGAGCTCAAGGACGCCGAAGAGGCTCACGGCAAGGCTGCTTCCGAGGTTCACAATGAGGTCAAGCTCACCGGTCGTCAGAAGGGTGTTCTGATCGCCTTTGCCTTCACCTTCGTCGTCATGATCGTCGGCTTCATTCCGCTGGCCGACCTCAACGAGGGCGTCGCCAACTTCTTCGACGCTGGCGCTGTCTACGACGCCGACGGTAACGCCGTCGTCCAGGGCTGGTCTGCCCTGATCACCGGCCTGCCCATTGGCCAGTGGTACTTCGACGAGGCTTCCACCTGGTTCTTCCTCATGGCCGTCCTGATCGGTATCATCGGTGGTCTGTCCGAGAAGCAGATCGTTAACACCTTCATCACCGGCGCTGCCGACATGATGTCCGTTGTTCTCGTCATCGCCCTCGCCCGTGGTATCTCCGTCCTCATGGCTAACACCGGCCTCGACGTCTACGTCCTCGACGCTGCCGCCAATGCTCTGGCTGGCCTGTCCGGCGTGATCTTCGCTCCCATGAGCTTCCTGGTCTACTTCGGCCTGTCCTTCCTGATCCCCTCGACCTCTGGTATGGCTACCGTTTCCATGCCCATCATGGGACCGCTGGCTGTTAAGCTCGGCTTCTCGCCCGAGGTCATGGTCATGATCTTCTCCTCTGCCATCGGCGTTGTGAACCTGTTCACCCCGACCTCCGGCGCCATCATGGGTGGTCTCGCCCTGGCCAAGATCGAGTGGACGACCTGGCTCAAGTTTGCCCTTAAGCTCATCGTCGCTCTCTCCGTCGTCTGCGCCATCATCCTGACCGTCGCTTGCGTGATGCTCTAAGTACCCAACGGGTACCCCACGGAAACCTTGACGATCCTGTAAAGGATCACCTGGTCATCGTCTGTCCGGTGGGGTCAACCCACCGGTAGACTCCTACCTTTAGCCCCCTCCCGTTCCGTGCGCGGGAGGGGGCGCTCTCATGTTGCGCGGTTCTACGAACCGCGCAACCAGTCGACGCTGCGCGCCGCCCAGGACGACAATTTGTCATTCAAAAGGCAAGGCATGACCAGAAGGTCTATGCCTTGCCTT
>OIWK01003194.1_pt1 | contig 11766 bp, 9 predicted proteins | sample 1587401 | NCBI WGS metagenome assembly OIWK01 (sample SAMEA3888911, study PRJEB22519) | human gut metagenome | biome: human gut; feature: human-associated habitat; material: faeces | place: Denmark | collected 2009
GCGGTGCCCAGGTCCTGGCTGTGGTCCTGGAGGGCAACCGCCAGATCTTTGCCGAGGCTGACGATGTGATCTTCGTGCCTCGGACCAAGGAAATCTTCAATACCCTGCCGGAGATCGTGCCCTTACAGCTGTTTGCTTACTATGTGGCAAAGGCCAATGGGTGCGCCATCGACAAGCCGAAGAACCTGGCCAAATCTGTCACAGTAGAGTGAGTTGTGGCAGTGGAGTAATAAGGAGAGGAAATACGTACATGAGAAACTATGCGGAAGAGACCAAAAAGCGGGTCCAGTTTATCAAGGACGCTGTCGCTGCTGCCCATGTAGATGGCATCATTTTTGGCAACAGCGGCGGAAAAGACTCTGCCCTGGTGGGCATCCTGTGCAAGATGGCCTGCGAGAACACCGAGGGCATCATCATGCCTTGCAGCTCTAAGCGGAACTTTACCATCGACAAAGATGACGGCATGGAGGTTGCGGACCAGTTTGGCATCAAGACCCGCGTAATCGACCTGACCGCCCAGAAGGAGCTGGCTATGGAGAATCTCTCCGCCATCACCACCCTGAACGACAGCGCCATCAGCAACATTGCCCCCCGCCTGCGCATGATCACCCTGTATGCCGTTGCTGCCAGCGAGAACCGCCTGGTGGCGGGCACCGGCAACGCCAGCGAGTATTACATGGGTTACTTTACCAAGTGGGGCGACGGGGCCTTTGACCTGAACCCCATCGCAGACCTGACCGCCACGGAGATCTTCGAGTTCCTGCGGTATCTGAATGCCCCTCAGTCCATCATCACCAAGGCTCCTTCGGCTGGCCTCTTCGAGGGCCAGACCGACGAGCAGGACATGGGCGTGACCTATGCTGCCATCGACAAGTACATCACCACCGGCGAGGCCGACGAGGCTGACAAGACCATCATCGACCGTTACCACGCCCGCAGCGAACACAAGCGCCGCGAGGCTCTGCGCTATCGGGGCTGATCTTGGCGTAGAACCCCCTACAAAAAACAGACGGAGCGGAATCCACCACAATGGCAGGGTTCCGCTCCGTTTTTGTCTGGAAAAACGATCAGATCATACGTGTTGTGACAGGGTTTCCAGCCAGGTCTGGGCACAGGCTGTATAGAGCCAGGTACCGATAGGCAGAGCAGCCTCATCCAGATCAAAACTGTTGTGATGAATGGGGAAGTGCGTCTCTGGCTTGTTCGGGTGGGAACAGCCCAGATAGGCATAAACACCGGGTACTTGCAGCAGATATTCCGAGAAGTTGTCACCGCTCAAGGTCAGAGGCCGGTGGTCATCCACAAGAAGCTCCGGCTGCTGGCTGTGGATCATGTTTGCGACTTCGGCAGCTGCTCCGGGGTCGTTCACCAGTGCCGAGCAAATATCATCCCAAATGACCTCTGCCGTGCCGCCATACAGCGCGGCGATCTGCTGCGCAGTCTCTTCTACTTGTCTCCGGGTCCGCTGTCTGGCTTCGGGAGAAATGGTGCGGGTCGTTCCCTCCAATACAGCGCGTTCGGCCAGCGCATTGTAGGTCGTGCCGCTCTGGAATTTTCCAATGCCCAGGATGACTGGTTCCATGGGGGAGGTCCGTCTGGCGACCTGGGCCTGTAACGCTACGACGATATGGCTGGCGATATACAGTGCGTCTACCCCTAGCTGTGGGGTAGAGACATGAGCCGACTTCCCATGTATGATGATGTGAAATCCATCAACAGCGGCTTTGTTCAGACCTGGTGTCACGCCGATGGTCCCCACCGTTAGCTCTGGGGCCACGTGAAGTCCAAAGACCCGGCTGACCCCATGCAGGCATCCGGCGGCCAGGAAATCCTCCGCCCCTTTTCCGGTCTCTTCTCCAGGTTGGAAGCAGAAGCGGATCTCTCCCCGAAGAGCATCCCGCCGAGCGGCCAGCGTCTGCGCGGCACCGATCAGCATGGCGGTGTGGGCGTCGTGGCCGCAGGCGTGCATTTTTCCGTCTATCTGGCTGCAATAGTCCGTCTCATGCCGCTCCTGCATGGGCAGTGCGTCGATGTCCGCACGGAGAGCGACGATAGGTCCCGGCCCCTTTCCTCCGGTCAGCGTGGCCAGAACACCGGTGGCTCCAATGCGCCGATGGGGGACACCAGCTTTGTCCAGCTCCCGCTCGATGACTTGGGCAGTGTGATGCTCTTCCAATGCCAGCTCCGGGTAACGATGCAGCTCCCGCCGCAGGGCGGAGAGGGTGGCTTGCGTAACTTCCATGGGACAAGACCTCCTGCGGAATGATGTAGTAGCCCCATTATACGGAAGGGAAAAACAAAAGTCAATGTAAATCCTACTGATTTTGTCGGTAAAATCCTTGAAAATCCAGATGTCTTGTTGACAGGGAAAGATGCGGATGCTATGATACCAGACGTTGAAACCAACCAGTTTAGGGGGAAACATCCCGAAAAAGGGGGAGAGAAAACGATGATCTACCTGGACTGCGCTGCGAACCACCCTGTGGACCCGGCGGTTTTATCCCGCTTTTGTGCCGTAGAAATGGACTATCCCGGCAACCCAAACAGCAGCCATCTTGCTGGACAAGCTGCACGGGAGTTGTTGGCTGAGACGACGGAGCACATTGCATCTCTGCTGGGAGCCAAGCCCACGGAAGTGTTGTATACCTCTGGCGCGACAGAGGCTAACAATTTGGCCCTAAAGGGCATCGCCAGGGCTAACCGCCACCTGGGCAAACACATTCTCTCCACCCAATTGGAGCACGCCTCCGTCGGCGGCAGTTTGACGGCTCTCCAGCAACAGGGCTACGAGATCGACCTTTTGGACATCCGGCGGGATGGGAGCATTGATACCGACCAGCTTCGGGAGCTTCTACGGCCGGATACCATCCTCTTAGTTGTGACCGCGGTGGACAGTGAGCTAGGGACGATCCAGCCCTTGGAGGAGATCAGAGAGATCTTGAAGGGCTATCCCAATTGCCGCCTGCATGTAGATGCGACGCAAGCTGTGGGCCGTATCCCGATCACGTTCCAGGGCTTTGATACGATGAGCCTGGCTTTCCACAAGATCGGCGGCCTGAATGGCAGTGGCCTGCTGCTAAAACGTCAGCAACTCGTGATAGAACCCTTGTTCCATGGTGGGTCAAGCGATTCGATCTACCGCAGCGGGACGCCGACCCTGGCTCTAGCTGCCGCAGCTGACACTGCTTTGACGCTGGCAATCGAATACCGGGATGAGCGCACGGCGGTCGTTCGAGACATGCGCACGCAGCTGGAAACGGCCCTGTCTGCCTTCCCCAAGGTCCGTATCAACAGTCCTGTTGGCGGAGTTCCTCATATCCTGAACCTAAGCGTCCAGGGTGTGAAGGGGACCCAGTTCCAAAAAGCGTTGTCCGAGCGGGGCGTATGTGTCTCTGTGAAATCCGCTTGTTCCTCTGACGGCTTGCCTTCCAAGGCAGTCTTTGCTGTGAGCCGGGAGCGGAAAAATGCCCTGTCTTCTTGGCGCATCAGCCTGAGCTGGCGCACCACCCAGGAGGATATTGCTGGATTTTTACAGGCCTTTGACGCCTGTTACCAAGAACTTGCCTGAGAAAGGAGCCACGTCCACCATGAGTCGAGAGCTGACCCCATGTCAATGGATCGAGCGCAGTATCCATAAAAAATACCGAAAACAACTCTGGCGTCCCTTCACCTATGCCATCAAGCATTACGAACTCATCCAGCCGGGGGATAAGATCGCCGTCTGCATCTCTGGCGGTAAAGATTCTATGCTCTTGGCCAAGCTCATGCAGCTGCTCCAGCGGCACAGCGACTTTCCTTTTGAGTTGGTCTATCTGGTCATGGACCCTGGGTACAATCCCATCAACCGCCAGAAGATCGAGAGCAATGCGGCCTTGTTGGAAATTCCCATCACCATCTTTGAAACAAATATTTTCCAGGTTGCCAACAACAGCGATACCTCGCCCTGCTACCTCTGCGCTCGGATGCGTCGGGGGCATCTTTACAGCAAGGCAAAAGAGTTGGGCTGCAATAAGATCGCTCTGGGCCATCACTTCAGTGATGTCATCGAGACAACGGTTATGGGTATGTTCTTCGGCTCCCAACTTCAAGCCATGCTCCCCAAGCTTCACAGCACCAACTTCGAGGGTATGGAGCTGATTCGTCCTCTCTACTGCGTCCATGAGGATGATATTTTAGCTTGGCGGCGGTATAATGACCTGGAATTTATCCAATGCGCCTGCCGCTTTACAGAAAACTGCTCCATCTGTGACAATGGAGGCGGCGGGTCCAAGCGCCAGGAGGTCAAGGTCCTCATTCGCCGCTTGAAACGAGACAACCCCAACATTGAGAAAAGTATCTTCAACAGCATCCACGCCGTCAGCTTGGACACCATGGTAGGCTATAAGACCCACGGTGTCCGCCACTCCTTCTTGGAGCATTATGACGATGTATCCGTGGACGATCCAGAAGACTAACGCAGAAAGGAAGCGGCGGCTATGCTGAATCAATATTCCCGCACCAGACTCCTCCTTGGCGCAGAGGGCATGGAACGCCTGGCCAAGGCCCGTGTCGCCATCTTTGGCATCGGCGGGGTAGGGGGCTTTACCATGGAAGCGCTGGCCCGCAGCGGGGTAGGAGCTTTGGATCTCATCGACGATGATAAAGTTTGTCTGACCAATCTCAACCGCCAGATCATTGCCACGCGCAGTACCGTTGGCCAGTATAAGGTCGATGCGGCCAAGGCCCGGATCGCCGACATCGACCCGCGCATCCAAGTTACCACCCACAAGTGTTTCTATACGCCTGCCACAGCGGATCAGTTCGACTTTACCCAATACGACTATATCGTAGACGCTATCGACACCGTTTCCGGTAAACTAGAACTCGTCCAGCAGGCCGATGCTGCGGGGACACCCATCATCAGCTCTATGGGTGCAGGTAATAAACTGGACCCCACGGCGTTTCAGGTCGCGGATATTTATCAAACCAGTGTTTGCCCCTTGGCCCGTGTCATGCGGAAAGAGTTAAAAAAACGTGGGATCCGTCACCTGAAAGTCGTCTATTCGCAGGAACCCCCCATGACCCCCTTAGATGATCTCTCCAGCAGCTGCCGTAGCAATTGCATCTGTCCCCCCGATGCCGCCCGCACCTGCGTCCAGCGCCGCCAGATCCCTGGCAGTACCGCCTTTGTTCCCTCTGTTGTAGGCCTCATCATTGCCGGGGAAGTCATCAAAGACCTTGTTGACAAGAAAGACGGAATTGGGTAAAATAAGCTTGCAAGCAAGCTGGACAGCCGCGGGGGCAGGCCGAAAGGCCGTCCGTGAGGAAAGTCCGGGCTCCACAGGGCAAGGATAACGGGTAACGCCCGCCGAAGGCGACTTCAGGACAAGTGCAACAGAGAGATACCGCCCGGCTTCGACCGGGTAAGGGTGGAAAGGTGAGGTAAGAGCTCACCCGCCGGCGTGGAAGCGTCCGGTGCTGTAAACTCTATTCGGAGCAACACCGTGGAGGGGAATATGACCGGCCCGGTCTCCCCAGGGAGGTGGCTGGAGCGTGCTGGCAACGGTACGCCTAGATAGATGGCTGTCGAAACAGAACCCGGCTTATAGGTTTACTTGCACAAATATGACCATTCAAAAGGCCCACGCGGCTCCCGCTTTCTGGGGGCCTGGTGGGCCTTTTGAAGCAATGACCCAAAGGAGGAGCGCCATGAGCATACCAGTGATCACGATTTCTAGAGAATATGGCTCCGGCGGCCGCGCCATCGGTGAGCGGTTGGCCAAGGAGCTTGGTATTCCCTTCTACGATAAGGAACTGATCTTCATGGCCGCGAAAGAAAGCGGCCTTTCCGAGGAGTACATCAAAAAGACCGAGCAGATGAAGTCCACCAGCTTCCTGTATGGTCTGTATATGGGCGCACAGCAGTTACCTATGAACGACCAGATCTTCCTGGTCCAGAGCAAGATCATTCGCCAAGTAGCCAGTGAAGGTCCCTGCGTGATCGTGGGCCGCTGTGCCGATTATGTTCTGCGGGAACGCAAAGACCTGCTGAATGTCTTCATTCATGCTCCGCTGTCTTTCCGCGCCGAGCGGGCCCAACAGGTCTATGAGAAGCAGGCCAACAATATGGAAGAGTTCGTCCGCAAAAAGGATAAGAAGCGTGCATCCTTCTACAATTACTTCTCTCAGAACAAATGGGGAGACGCCCGCCATTATCACCTGGCCATCAGCAGTGTATATGGCGTGGACTTTGCAGTAGAAGTGCTGAAGCATGCGGCCCTGTCTTTCCCGGAAGGGGTGGGAGAATGAGTCAACGGCCTCAACCGGCCCAGGAAAATAAAATGGGCACCATGCCCATCCCAAAGCTGCTTCTGACCATGTCCGGCCCCATGATGATCTCGATGTTCATCCAGGCCCTCTATAATGTGGTAGACAGCATGTTTGTTTCTTACATCAGCGAGGCGGCCTTAACGGCCGTCTCACTGGCGTATCCCATGCAGAACTTAATGATCGCGGTCGCTACTGGTACTGGTGTGGGCGTCAATGCCCTGCTGTCCCGAAATTTAGGGGAGAAAAACTATTCCATGGCGAACCGGGTTGCTGGCAATGCCATTTTTTTAGGCTTAATCAGCTATGTGGTTTTTGCGTTGCTGGGACTGTTGGGTTCCCGCTTCTATTTTTCGGTACAGGTAGAGGACCCGAACATTATTGCACTTGGGCATGATTATCTGTCGATCGTGACGGTCCTCTCCATCGGTTGCTTTGGACAAGTCCTATTGTCTCGCTTACTCCAATCCACGGGCAAGACGTTCTACAGCATGGTGATCCAAATGGTGGGCGCTGGATTGAATCTTGTGCTGGACCCCATTATGATCTTCGGCCTGTTGGGTTTCCCGAAAATGGGGGTTGCCGGAGCTGCCCTGGCAACGGTTATCAGCCAGTTGGCTGGCACAGCGCTGGGCATTTATTACAATCTGCGGAAAAACCCGGAGATCCAGTTTAGTTTATCAACGCTCCGCCCCAGCAAGCCAGTCATCAGCCGAATTTACGGAGTAGGTATTCCGTCGATCCTGCTGCAGACAGTGTCTTCCGTCCTGATTTTTGGCCTAAACCAGATTTTAGTGGCCTTTTCGGAAACGGCTACGGCTGTCTATGGCGTTTTCTTCAAGCTCCAGGGCTTTGCCTTCCTGCCGATCATCGGCATGAACAACGGTATGGTGCCGATCATTGCCTATAACTATGGCGCCAAAAAGCCTCACCGGATCACAGCAACGATTCGTTTGGCGGTGATTTCTGCCCTGTGCATTATGGTCGTTGCCATTGCCATCTTTCAGATCTTTCCTGCGCAGCTGCTTGGCATCTTCCAAGCGTCGCCAGATATGCTGGCCATTGGTGTGCCCGCTCTGCGCATCTTGAGCACCAGCTTTTTTATCGGCGGCTTTACCATTGTGGCCTCTTCTGTGTTCCAGGCGTTGGGCAGGGGACTGCTGAGCATGACCATTGCTATCTTCCGCCAATTGGTTCTCGTGCTGCCGCTGGCCTATCTGTTTTCCCGGTCCGGAAAGCTGGACCTGGTGTGGTGTGCCTTCCCGGTGGCAGAGGTTTTAGCCGGGGCTTTGGCGGGATATTTCTTGTGGAGAGCTTACCGGAAGGTCATCCTTCCGTTGGAGGAAGAGGGCTATCAGTTCTAATAAAAGAGACAAAATTTGGGTGTACTAGGGAAAAGTAGTACAGAAATTTATAATTTAGTTAATTAGGCCGATTTCTTTTGTTGAAATAAGGCAGTATCATTAAGTACGAAGTGAGATTCTTGTTCAAAGGGACGGCAATGTATCATCTATTTTTTCAGATGAGATCGTCTCAAACAAGCGTTTCACGGTGATTTTTTGAGAACAATTGCCCGGCTCCGTCTCTTCGGGAAAGGCAATGTTTTAGCTTGTTCTGCAAAGAACGGGCGATTATCAGTGTAATCTGAATTTATTATGGAGGTAGATTAACATGCGGTTACTGACTGAAGAACAGAAGCATTGGGTAGAAGTCATTGGCGAGTTCGCCAAGAAGGAGATCGAGCCCATCATGCTGGATTGGGACAAGGTTGTCGATCCTTCCAAGGCTATCCCCTTCGAGGCTTATGACAAGGCATTCAAGCTGGGCCTGAACACCTTCGAGATCCCCAAGGAGTTCGGCGGCAACAAGGTTCCTCTGGACGTTGCTGAGGTCATGTACGAGGAGATGGGCTACTATGACGGCAACTTCGCCTCCGTCATGCAGACCACCAACCTGGCTCTGAAGCCCATCCTGATCGGTGGTACCCCCGAGCAGGTTCAGTACTTCGCTAAGCACATCATCGAGGGCAAGGGCTACGCTGCTTTCGCTCTGACCGAGCCCCAGTCCGGTTCCGACGCTTCCAACGTCAAGACCACTGCTGTCAAGGACGGCGACGAGTGGGTCATCAACGGTGAGAAGTGCTTCATCACCAACGGCGGCGAGGCTGACATCGTCTGCGTCTTCGCTATGACCGATCCTTCCAAGGGCACCAAGGGCATCTCCGCTTTCATGGTTCCCACCAGCACCCCCGGCTTCTCCGTCACCAAGTATGAGGACAAGTGCGGCTTCCGTACCATCTCCACCTGCTCCCTGAAGTTCGAGAACGTCCGTGTTCCCGCTTTCAACCTGGTTGGTGGTGAGGCTGGCCTGGGCAAGGGCTTCGGCTTCGCTATGAAGACCCTGGACAAGTCCCGTGCTTGCGTCGGCGCTCTGGCTGTCGGTATCGCTCGTCGTGCTCTGGACGAGGCTATTGCCTTCGTGAAGGAGAGAGTCACCTTCGGTGCTCCCGTTTCCAAGCGTCAGGGCATTCAGTGGATGATCGCTGACATGGCCACCAAGATCGAGGCTTCCCGTCAGCTGGTTACCCACGCTAACGACCTGCAGGCTAAGGGTCTGCCCTTCTCCAAGGAAGCTGCTATGGCTAAGATGTTCGCCACCAACGCTGCTATGGAAGTCTGCACCGACGCTGTTCAGCTGATGGGCGGCAAGGGCTACATGAAGGAAGACTGCGTTGAGAAGATGTTCCGCGACATCAAGGCATACTGCATCTTCGAGGGCACCAACCAGGTCCAGAAGATCGTTATCTCTGGCGCTGTTCTGTCCGGCAAGGGCCACTAATCTACTTAGTGCTTCTCGTTCTGCACGAGAAAATGTGTCTACAAAAGCCCCAGGCGATTTCGCCTGGGGCTTTTCCCTGCCTAAAAATCAAAGAGAAACGAAAAAGAAAACCCTGGACCTTCCATCAAAGCGAATGGTCCAGGGTTTTCTCAAATCGTTAAAATTATGCTTGGGGTGTCAGCTGTTGGATACCGGATTCCAGACGGCGAAGTGTTTCTTCTTTGCCTAGAATTTGGCACAGTTCCACAGCACCACCGGGCGTGGTGGGCTTACCGGAGACGGCGACACGCACGGGCCACATGATCCGTCCGTTTTTCAGGCCGTTTTCCTCAGCCAAATGGATGAGTGCATCGTGGATGCTGTCATAAGTCCAAGCGTCCATGCCTTGGAAGACCGGCAGGACCAGTTGTAAAGCTTCCAGAGAATTCTCTGGGTTGGTCTTCATCTTTTTGTGGGTATACAGGTCGTTAGAATAGGTGGGCAGTGTATCGAAGAAGTCCACCATAGGGGGGATCTCCGTCAGGGTGTCCAGACGGGTCTGCACCAGGGGAGCCACCAGAGATAGATCAATGGCAGGATTCTTGATCCCTTCCTGGAGATAGGGGGTAGCCGCTGCCAGGAAATTTTCTGCGGAGAGGTCCTTGATGTAAGCACTGTTGAAATAGTTCAGCTTTTCCAGGTCAAAGATAGCAGGGGACTTGGAAATACCGGTGATGTCAAAGGCATCCACCAGCTGCGCTAAGCTGAAGAATTCCTGCTCTGCCAGCTCACCGCGGGGGGACCAGCCCAGCAGGGCCACATAGTTCAGAATGGCGTCCGTCAGATAACCCTGGGCACGCAGATCCTCATAGGAGGGGTCACCATGCCGCTTGGACATCTTGTGCTGCGCGTCCCGCATGACGGGGGAGCAGTGGACATAGACTGGGATCTCCCAGCCAAAAGCCTCGTACAGCAAATTGTACTTCGGGGAGGAAGAGAGATACTCGCTGCCACGCACCACATGGGTGATCCCCATGAGATGGTCGTCCACTACGTTGGCAAAGTTATAGGTCGGTAGGCCGTCCCGTTTGATCAGGACCTGGTCGTCCAGCGTGTTGTTCTCTACGGTGATGTCACCAAAGATAGCATCGGAGAAGGTCGTGTTGCCTTCGTGGGGGATCTTCTGGCGGATGACATAGGGGGCGCCTGCAGCAATTTTGGCAGCGGCCTCTTCAGAAGATAGGTTGCGGCAGGGATCTTCCGCCCGGTCAAACTCGCCGCTGTCCTCCTCAGACTCGGCCTTTTCGCAGAAGCAATAGTAGGCATGGCCCTTCTCGACGAGCAGCTGGGCATACTTGCCATACAGTCCGCGGCGCTGGGTCTGAATATAAGGACCGACGGGACCGCCCACATCGGGGCCTTCATCATGGGTCAGACCACACTCGTTCATGGTGCGGTAGATCAGTTCGGTTGCGCCCTCAACTTGCCGAGTCTGATCCGTGTCTTCCAGACGGAAGATAAAGGTTCCGTGGGCTTTGCGGGCGATCAGCCAAGTGTATAAGGCGGTGCGAAGATTGCCCACATGCATGTAGCCAGTGGGCGACGGTGCGAACCGGGTGCGAACGCTCCCTTTCGGGATGCGGGCCTCCAGCTCGTCATACCAGGTCATATCCATAGGAAGAGCCTCCTGAATTTCAAATTAATATAGTATGTGTTCATATTCTAAAATTCAGCAGGAGAATTGTCAAGGGATTTATTTATACATGGATTCTTGCATGCAGTGGGTTGTTGTGGTAAGATAAGACAGTATAAATATCAAGTCTTCCTGACTTTTGTAGGACAAGATTGGGCTCTTCCGCCCAAGGAGGTATTATGGAACACGAAAAGAAAACTATTTTCAGCGCCACGCAGCCCAGCGGACGGATCACCCTGGGCAACTATCTGGGTGCTCTGCGCAACTGGGTGGCACTGCAGGACGATTATAATGCCATCTACTGCGTCGCCGACGAGCACGCCATCACCGTTCGCCAGGACCCGGCTGCCCTGCGCCGCCAGTCCCTGGAACTGTATGCCCAGTTCATCGCCTGCGGCCTAGACCCGGAGAAGAGCATCATCTTCATCCAGTCTCATGTGCCCCAGCATGCAGAGCTGGCTTGGGTGCTGAACTGCTACACCATGTTCGGCGAGCTGAGCCGTATGACCCAGTTTAAGGATAAGTCTGCGTCCCACGCAGATAATGTGAATGCTGGTCTGTTTACTTACCCTAGCCTCATGGCGGCGGATATTCTGCTCTACCAGGCCGATCTGGTGCCTGTAGGAGAGGATCAGCGCCAGCACGTGGAGATCACCCGGAACATCGCCCAGCGCTTCAATGGCATCTATGGTGATGTGTTCACCATGCCGGAAGCTTATATCCCCAAGGTGGCAGCCCGCGTGATGTCCCTGTCTGAGCCGGAAAAGAAGATGAGCAAGTCCAGCCCCAACGAAAATTCTTTCGTTTTGGTCATGGATAAGCCTGAAGCGATCATGCGCAAGTTCAAGCGGGCCATCACCGACAGCGAGGGCGGTATCTATCGTTCCCCCGAAAAGCCCGGCGTGACGAACCTCATTGAGATCTATTCTGCCGTAACGGGTATGACGCCT
>OIWK01003198.1_pt1 | contig 11754 bp, 9 predicted proteins | sample 1587401 | NCBI WGS metagenome assembly OIWK01 (sample SAMEA3888911, study PRJEB22519) | human gut metagenome | biome: human gut; feature: human-associated habitat; material: faeces | place: Denmark | collected 2009
TAACCCGGTCAAAAGAAATGCTTGCTCGTTTAATAATATCAAGATGACCATAAGTTGCCGGGTCAAAACTTCCTGGGTATACGGCTGTTATCATATGTCTGTCTCGCTTTCATTTTTTTAGGAAAACATGCTTGTTGGTTTTATATTCCTTGGAACGTACCAGATGATATCCAAGGTCCTCTACATAAGAAAAATCCGTATGTAGATCTTCCTCCACAACGATCAGCGTGTTTTCATCTGCAAGAGTGCTGTCAGCCAGATACTCAAGGACTGGTTGTTCCAGATGCTGTTCGTATGGTGCATCCATAAAAATACAGTCAAATGGTTCTCCGCCTTCCAGTGAACGCAGTGCCTGAAGCACATCCATGTTCAGCAGTTTACCACCATCCGTGAGTTTTGTAAATGAAAGATTTTCGCGGATGCAAGTACATGCTTTGGGATTTTTTTCCACAAACACGGCATACTCGGCTCCACGGCTCAGAGCTTCAATACCGATCGCTCCGCTTCCGGAAAACAGATCCAGAAACCGACAACCCGGTATTTCAGGCTGGAGAATGTTAAAAAGAGTTTCCTTAATACGGTCTGTTGTTGGTCGTGTCTCATTTCCGGGAATGGTTTTTAAGTTTAATCTACGTGCTTTTCCTGCTATGACTCTCATTTCAGATTTAATCTCCAATCCAGATCACCGCGGGCCAGTCCAAGGATCAGAAGTTCCGCAGTGGCAATATTTGTAGCAACCGGAATGTTGTACTGGTCGCAGCGTTTAACAATGCTCATGATATCCGGCTCTACCGGGTCCATCATGACAGGGTTATAAAACAGGATCACCATATCCAGATCCTGACGCTCTACCATCTCCATAAACTGCTTGTCTCCGCCTATACTTCCGGCAAGAAACTTGTGAACGTGAAGACTGGTTGCTTCCTCAATTCTTCTTCCTGTTGTTCCGGTTGCATATACTTCATGTTTGGCAAGGATATTCTTGTATGCAATACAGAAGTCTTCAATCAGAACTTTCTTACTGTTATGCGCAATAATTCCTAAATTCATAATTCACCTCTCCATTCTGCCCTTGGGTTACATCCCTTTTTCCCCTTTATATAGGTAAAATCATATAACTCTGTAACTGATTCTAGCATAACGCCCAAAAAAGTGCAATTTAATTCATGTAAATTCATGAAAAATTAATATTTTCCCCGGCGTTACTCCATATACTCTATTCTTCCCAGCTGTTTCCTGTAGTATAATCAATTTCAATTCCCGGCTGTATGTTATAAACAAAAACATGGAAAGATATCTTCTGGTCTTTAACGGATTCGGCTTCCATTTCCACACCCCGGGCTACCAGTTCATCTCCCTTAAAAAACGGAGTTACACGATACATGCAGGGATTTCCTGTACTGTGCACGTAATCTGCAACCTCATTTTCAAAAGGAAGCATTCCCGTCACATTGAGATATCTGGTTCCTGTGATAAGGTTTTTCTTGTTTGCATTCTCTCCAGTCAGCTGATACCCGATAAGATGGCAGCGATTATACAGATACCTGCCATCTACATTTTCATATTTTACAGTATGCCATCCTGTAGGCTTCACCATTCCGATCGCTCCTCGCTCTTCGGCAGGCATCAGCTCCGGTGTGACCTTGGATTCTGCATAACCGCAGCGCCCTAGGGAATCCAGTTCACTATAAAATTCGTATGCAGGTCCTGCGCTTTTTTTATCAGAAAAAGAGGGTACATTTCTATTGATCTCCACATATGGACTGCCACTGTATTCTGGAATCTGATCCAGAGAAACAGATTCTGTCTGCCCTCCTGTCTTCGTCTGGGATTGTTTCAGCAATCCTGCCACTGCATCGGAAGCGGATTCCGAAACATCTTCCCAGAGGATCTGCGCATTTTCTTCTATATATGTAAGAAATACCTGTCCGAAGATCCGGCTTTGATCTTTTACCTCTTTCAGGCTCCGCGGCGGCATCCAGCCATTACATACTGCAAGGATGACACACAGGATAATGGCTGTGAGTATTTTTCGCCTGGGCTGTTTTTTTCGTTTATATTTTCGCTTGTATGTAGGATAACGCTTCTTTTTCACGGGACCCCCTTACTTTTTTTGTCTGACAGATATTATATGTGATGCAGAGATTATTATAACCGCAATTCCAGTCAAAAAGCAACCATACATTCGGTTTTTACTGCGGTATAATTTATGAACAGAAATATTTTTATATGTTAAATTTCCTTTAACTGCCAGTGTATTATTTTATGGTTTTCACATACTAGCAATGTAACATCAAACCAAATAACAACCAAGGAGGAAATGAATTATGCCAAGTAACACTTCTTCTAACAAAGCAGTTGTACCGGAAGCAAAGGGCGCACTTGACCGTTTCAAATATGAGGTAGCAAACGAGCTGGGTGTTCCGCTTACAGACGGATACAACGGAAACCTGACTTCCAAACAGAACGGATCCGTAGGCGGATATATGGTCAAAAAGATGATCGAGGCGCAGGAGCGTCAGATGTCCGGCAGTTCCCAGGGCGGCCAGCAGTACTAAATCTGTACGCGCAGGTAGTTTCATTGCTATGCTGAGTTGATCTAAGCTCATGCAAAAAAAGATGCTGTCTGACAGAACTGAAAACCTGCCAGGCAACATCTTTTTATTTTATATAAGATCCAAAAGTCTTAAAATCCTATATTCATTTACAGCAATTCCTGTACTTTTCGATATACAACCTCTGCAAATTTCTTATGTCCTGCTGCATTCAGATGTTCCTGATCTGCGTCACAGCAATGTACATAGGATGCTGCCGGAAGGAAACTGATATGACGTTCAGCTGCGATTTTTTCATAAACAGGCTGCAGATTTCTGGAAACGATCACAGACTCTCTGGAAAACTCCTGGTCATATCCTTCCTGCCATACTTTTTCTCCCAGATAGATGGGAGACATGAGAAGGACTTTCGCTCTTGGTGCGTATTCCTGGATCTGATCCAGCAGTCTTGTGATTCCCTTTCCGATTACATCTGCGGATGCTCCAAAAACAGTTTTGCAGTCATTGGTTCCCAGCATTAGAGTGATCACATCCGCCTGGGCATGTGTTTCCAGAAGTGTGGGAAGAAGTGCAGTTCCTTTTCTTCCGTCGCGGAGCGGATCTTCGAAAACCGTTGTTCTTCCGCACAGTCCTTCCTCGATCACGCGATATTCTTCTTTATTCAGTTTTTCCTGGAGAAGGCTTGTCCAGCGTACTCCCCACGGTAGTCTCTCTCTGCTCTCTCCGTCATATCCCCATGTATTGGAATCTCCAAAGCATAATATCTGTTTCATTTTACCATATCCCTATCTATTTAGTATGTTATTACTTGAATGAATAATAACATGCTATTTGGAATTGGTCAAATATGCAAAAGAAATAGCCTGCTATAGGCATTCTCTATAACAGGCCAATATATATATTTTAAAATACTGTTCGATGAAGATTTTGTTTACAGTCCGATAAATCCTGTAACATCTCCGTTGATCACATAATGTGCACCATTATCTTCGGGTTTAATGTAGATTTTGAGATCTTTCAGTTCAGAAGCTTTTTTGCCCATATCCTCTGTCCAGATCTTTTTGATCCTGTCAGCAACCTCTGAAGTATGTATCTCTTTGCCCCAGTACTGAACATATACTTCTGTCACTGGCTCAGCTTTCTTGGCTGCTGTCTTTCTTGTTGTTTTAGTTGCTGTTGTCTTAGCAGCCGCCTTGGTTGTTGTTTTCTTAGCAGCAGTTGTTTTTCGTGTTGTTGTCTTCTTGGCGGCTGTTTTCTTAGCCGGCTCTTCTAATTTTACAGCTGTTGTTTTCTCTTCATCAGATTTTACTTCTGCTGCTTTTACTTCTACTGGTTTCGCAGCAGCAGGTTTTACCTCTGCTGTCTTCTCAGCTGCTTTTGTCTCTACAGAAACTTTTGCATCGTCTGTCTTTGGTGTCTCAGCCTTAACAGCTTTCTCTTCGGATGCGGTTACTACAGATTTTGCAGGAGTCTCGCTTACTGAAGCCGTTTTTACAGTTGTCTTGGTTGCAGCTTTCTTTGTTCTAGCCATGTTTATAGCCTCCTTACAAGGGATTTGTTAATCTTTTCTCATGCAATACAATACTACGATTTGAAAGTTTTGTAAAGAAAAGTTTCAAAAGTCTATTAGTTAAGGCTGTAATTTACAGCATGTACACGATAAGTTACACTGCTTTTACTATATGTCCAGTTATGACGCAGCAGACAATTATGATGACGTCCGTCCCCATCCAGATTACACTCTATCACTTTAAATGAATCACTGTAAACTTCTGTAACGATAGCCGAATGTCCATTATTATTGATGCGCACATAGTCTCCTACCTGAACATTATTATCATATATTCTCTGAAGGCCTGATACTCTCTGCCCTTCCCAGATATCATAAAATACTTTTCTTGCAAACCCATCACACTGGATAGCCCCGTCAAACTTATTGCAATCATACTCGCCATTACCTGGTATCGGATCAATTCCGCTCTGAGTTCCGTGATGTTTGCATGGAACATCACTGATCGTATCCTGAAATCTTTCAGGAGCTCCGCTGCTGTCTAGATTATCTGTCAGATCTGAATAACTGTTTACAACATGGTTCCAAAATTTCCCATCAGGAAATTTGATTTTTTCATCTTCAATTCTCTGCTGCAGATTTTTCTTTTTAATAACAGTAAGATTAACAATTACCGGCTTCGCTGCATTATAAAACGTTGTACTTTTTGTAGTAACTGTGATCTGCACTTCTCTCTGAATATCGTTTTCTTGCCATTCCTTCAAAGTAACCGTTCCATCAGAAGCTACCGATGCAATAGCACTGTTGCTGCTGGAATAAACCAATGTCGCATTCTGATCTGCTTTTGCCCCGAGATTGAATGCTCCATCATAGATCTTACGTTCCTGCTGCTGTACACAGCTGACAGATGGAGTTCCTTTTACCGTAGTGATCGTCAGTTTCCTGGTTGCCGGAGCATAGGAAGAAGATTTCGCTGCAGTGATCTGGATTGTAACTTTTCCAAGCTTCTTTGCCTTTTTAAAGTTCAAATTACCTTTGGAATCCACAGAAACAATACTGGTATCTAAGGACTTATAAGTAAGTTTCCCACCTTCTGAAGGAACTTTGGCACCAAGAGATTTCATTGTAGTGGAATACGCTATTTTTGCCCCATTCTTTACAGCTGTGGTAATATTCTGTCTTTTCAGCACATTAATCTTAATTGCAATATTCTGTGCCTGATAATGTTTGGTCGCCGCAACTTTTACAGTAACTGTTGCCACTCCCTCTCCATTAAGCATAATCTTGCTATTTTTTACAGATGCAATTTTTGCATTAGTGGTTGAATATGTCACTTTTGCAAATTCTTTTTTTCCTGAAACACTGATTTTGTAGGATTTGCCTTTGTCTGTATAAAGTTTTGTAATACTTCCTGGTGTAACTTTTACCGGCTGTTTTGCTTTGCTGATCTTATAAGCTATTTTTTTTGTACCTGTAAAATTGCCCTTTCCTGTGATTTGTAAGGTTGCTGTTCCAGGTTCTTTATTATTAAGATATTTATATGTATAATCTTTTTCATTCTGTAATGAGATCATTCCGGCCGCATTGGCTTTCGGCATATAAATAGAAAATGCGGGAGTTTTTGCCTGTCCATCCCAGGTGTAAATCGTTGTCTTCAAATTAACTTGAACTTTACCGTCAAGACTGCATGCTTTGATGGTAAAATATTTAGAAACAGAATCTTTGTAACTTCCCTTTCCTGTGATTTTTGCAACAGCTTTTGTTCCCGTTTTTGTATTATTAGAATAAGTTACTGTATAATCTGTGCCGCTTTTTAATGTTGTATTTCCAAGTTTAACAGTTACACCTGGCTTCTGCGGACTTCCATTGTAAGTTGCAGTTTTTACAGTTACCTTTGCCGTTTTGATGCTCTTTCTAACTACTGGTTTTGAAGCAACTACCTTTAAAGTGATACATTTACTGTTCGTTGGCATGGTCGTATATTTTTTGCCTGAGCTGTCTGACATGGTAAATGGAAGTTCTATAGAGCACTTCAGGTTCGGGATTGTTTTCAGTGTTTTAAGATTATCCATATAGTACAGCATATATCTTGCATCATTGACGCTAGATGTATTAAACTTACTGAGGTTTAGAGATTCCAGGCTGCTACAGGAGTTAAACATATATCCCATCTTTACCACTTCAGAAGTATTGAAATGGCTCACGTCCACAGCTTTTAACGCATAGCAGCGTGAAAACATTCCTTCCATAGATTTTACTTTTGATGTGTTAAATTCAGAAACATCCAGAGAAGTCATTTTTTTAAGCTCGCCAAACATAGAATTCATATCTACTACCTTGGATGTATCAAAATTCTTAATATTGAGGCTTGTTAAAGACTCATTTCCATAAAACATGAAATACATATTCTGTACATTAGAAGTATTAAAACTGTTCAGATCCAGAGACTTGAGCTTGCTCATAGTACAGAACATTTTGCCCATATCTTCTACATTTGATGTATTAAAGTTTCGTACATTTAACTGTGTAAGACTTTCGCACCGTTCGAACATACCGTTCATATATACAACATTTGCTGTATTGAAATTACTGACATTCAACTGTGTAAGGCTTTCACAGCAATAAAACATCTCCTCCATAGTCGTAACATTCGCTGTATTAAATCTACTGACGTCCAACTGTTTAAGATTCCGACATTCACGGAACATTCCGCTCATCCTTGTCACTCTGGAAGTATTAAAATTCCGGACATTCAGCTGTGTAAGGCTTTCACAGCCTAAAAACATGCTATTCATATCATTAACTTTTGAAGTATCAAATTTACTGACATCCAGAGTTTTTAATTTACTGCAATTTCGGAACATTCCCTGCATATGAGATACATTTCCGGTTTTCAATGAACCAGTATCCAGCTGTGTAAGGCTTTCACAATCTGAGAACATAAAGGCCATATCTGTCACCTTACTGAAATCACAGTTTTTAAAAGTGATCCTGGTAAGATTCCTGCATCCCTTAAACATAGCTCTTGTCTTTGTGATTCCGGAAATTTCAACTATGGCTGTTTTAATATCATCCTGCCATTTACTCCAGCCCCTTTCTGCATCCCAATAATAATCTGAGGTATCATAGTCACCGTTTCCTTTTAATGTAAGACATCCGGATGTATCAATTGACCAGGCAATATCTCCGGTGATTCCTCCATCCATCATGCTTGCGGAAGCACTTACAGCATCTTCTTCTCCATCAGAAAAGTCATCACTTTCTGCCATTTCTTCTGTTTCCGGTTCTTCCGAAAGATTTTCAGTGTCCTCCGACATTTCTATATTATCCGCTTCTTCCGGCTCTTCTTCTAATTCCTGTTCTGTGCTATCAGGTAATTCTGCTGCTTCATCGTCTGCTGAGATTCCATCTTCAAAAATATCTTCCTCAGAAAAACTTTCCTCTGGACTGTCAGTCTCCTCATTTACATTTTCCTGGACTGTTTCCGGTTCTGTCTCTGAAGCCATGGTTATCCCTGCATTGCCAAAGATCATAGACCCTGATAAAACGACACACAGAAGTTTTTTGATCATTTTTCTCCTCATCCTGTTTTCTCCCTTTTTCTTTTTATACTAAAACGAAGTTCTGATTCTTCGCTTTGCTCCATCCAATTAGATCCCCAGATTTTCCAGTTCTTCACTCATATACCCCTTGAGATGCTCCTTTAAAGCCTTATGCTGAGGCAGGATAAGATCAAAATCCAGTGCCAGGATCTCACCAGCTGCTTCACTTGCATTTTTCAGGATTCCCGCATCATTGTAGATATCACCGATCTTAAATTCCATCAGTCCGCTCTGGCGGATACCGAAAAGATCTCCTGGGCCCCGAAGCTTCAGATCTTCTCCGGCTATATAAAATCCATCATTGGATTCATTGAGGATCTTCAGACGTTTAGAAGTATTTTCTTCATTATTTCCCTGGATAAAAATGCAGTAAGACTGATGCTCTCCACGCCCTACACGGCCCCGAAGCTGATGAAGCTGGGCAAGCCCGAAACGTTCTGCATTTTCTACCATCATGACGGTAGCATTTGGCACATTCACTCCAACCTCCACAACTGTGGTAGATACCAGTACCTGGATCTCGCCGGAAGCAAACGCCTCCATGATCCTGTTTTTCTCTTTTGGCTTCATCTTTCCGTGAAGGATTTCTACTTTGATCTCCCCCGGAAGGATCTCCTGAAGCCTTCTGGCATAATCTGTAACATTCTCTGCCTCCAGGCCTTCGCTCTCTTCCACCATAGGACAGATCACATAAGCCTGCCTTCCCATCTGCACCTGCTTTTCAATAAAAGAATACGCCTTGGGACGGTAGGAAGTTCCTACTACGCAATTCTTGATCGGAAGTCTTTTTGCAGGAAGCTCGTCAATGATCGAAATATCCAGATCTCCGTATAAAATGATCGCCAGTGTCCGGGGAATGGGGGTTGCGCTCATAACAAGTACATGAGGCGGATTTCCTCTGGTCGTCAGCGCTTCCCTCTGGCGAACGCCGAATCTGTGCTGCTCATCTGTGATCACAAGCCCCAGATTCTTATATTCCACCTTTTCCTGGATCAGGGCATGAGTTCCGATGATCACATTCACTTCACCGTCTGCAATCTTCTGATAGATCTCACGCTTCTGTCTGGCTGTGGTAGATCCTGTCAGAAGCACCGGATGGCAGGAAGCGATATTCTGTTCTTCCATCAGCCTCAGAAAGCCTTCGTAATGCTGATTTGCCAGAACCTCTGTCGGTACCATCAATGCACTCTGAAATCCATTCTCTGCTGAAAGTACCATAGCTAAAAATGCGATCACGGTCTTGCCGCTACCAACATCCCCCTGTACAAGCCTGGACATCAGCTTATGACCGCTCAGATCCCGTTCGATCTCATGCCAGACATTCTTCTGGGCTCCGGTCAGGTCATAGGGAAGCCCTTCTATGATCTCCTCGGTTGTCCATACTGGTTTCATTGGAAAAGTGTTTGGAGCCTCTTCTGTTTTCTCCTTCAAGAGCTGTATTGCCAGCACAAAAAGCAGAAATTCATCGAATACCAGACGTTTCCTGGCTGTGAGAAGCTCCTGCATATTTTTCGGAAAATGAACAGTCCGGATCGCATAATTAGCATCTGCGAGCTGATAGCGTTCCCGTATCTCCTCCGGCAGATATTCCCCATGGAGAGGCCTTGTATCCAAAATCTGATGGACCAACTTCGTGATCATCTTGTTGGAAAGTCCTTTCGTCAGACCATATACAGGCTGCATACTGTGAATGATCTCCTCATAAGCTGCCGGGGTAAAAATCTCCGGATGTTCCATCTGCGGACGGCCTTTTTTTCTGATGATCTTTCCTCTGAGGATAAACACACTGCCCTTTTTGAGTGTTCCCCTCAAATAAGGCGCATTGAACCAGGCAACCGGCAATCGGCCGCTTGCATCTGCCACAGTTGTTGTCAGAACCTGGAGATTGCGTATCTGGTTAATATAAATACCTGTTGCTATAGTGGCACGGATAGAGACTGTTTTGTCCTCCTCTGCTGATGCAATCTCCACAGGCTCCTCATATATATCGTAAGTCCGCGGATAATAACGGAGAAGCTCTTCCGCAGTCGTGATCCCGATCTTCTGGAAAAGCTTCTCTGTTTTCTCACCCACGCCTTTTAATTCACGTAAAGGTGTCTTATCATTCATTTTTTGTGCTCTTTATTCTACAGAAATCAGATAGTAGTAAATTGGCTGTCCACCCTGGTTCAGCTCAACCTCGCACTCCGGATATTTCTCGGTAAGAGAATCAGAAAGTGCCTCTGCATCTTCCTCAGATACATCTTCTTTCAGTGCATCGGTTACATCAGCATCGATACGCATGAATTTGTAATTCTGGTTGCGCTGCTCTAACTGAGTGATGAAAGAAGTATCAATGTTGTGATCAAGGATGACTGCGTTCATATCGGATTCCTTGAACATACGAATGTACTGTCCCTGCTGATTCTTATCTGTTACATAGTAGATTGTCTCGCGGGTATCTTTATCTGGATCAGCGTTATCAGCTTTATTCTCAGCATTTTCATCTTTAGCTTCTGCCTCTTTTTCCTCTTTCTCTTTTAAGAGCTCCGGAAGCGTCATGTATTTGTCATTGATATCTTTGAAGAGGATGTAATCGTTCATACGGTCACAGAATTTCTCATCTTTTAAGCAGCCGAATTTGATGAACGGGCTGATGTCATCCCAGTATTTCTCATAGCTTTCTTTATCTGTCTTGCACATACCTGTGAGCTTGTCAGCCACTTTCTTGGTGATGTACTCGGAGATTTTCTTTACAAAGCCGTCGTTCTGAAGTGCACTTCTGGATACGTTCAGCGGCAGATCCGGGCAGTCGATAACACCTTTTAAGAGCATCAGGAATTCCGGAATGACCTCCTTGATGTTGTCGGCGACGAACACCTGGCCGGAATACAGCTTGATCTGGCCTTCGATGCCGCCGAACTGCTCCTTGATCTTCGGGAAATACAGAATACCCTTGAGCTTGAACGGATAATCCACGTTCAGGTGAATCCAGAACAGCGGATCTTCGTACTCGTGGAACACCTTGCGATAGAACTGCTTATAATCCTCGTCCGTGCAATCCTGCGGCACGCGGGCGTAGAGCGGCTGGGTGTCGTTGATGGGCTTCGGCGCTTCCTTTTCGGCCTCGGGCTTTTCCTCGGCGCCCTCGCCCGTCACCTTGGCCTCTTCCTCCTTGATTTCGTCAAGGTAGATCGGCACGGACATGAACGAGCAATAGCGGTCGAGCACTTCGCGCACGCGCCAGACTTCGAGGAATTCGCTCTCCGCCTCGCTGACGTGCAGGGTGATGGTCGTGCCGCGCGCGGTGCGCGTGCCCTCGGTCATGGTGAAGGCCATACCGTCCTCGCTCTCCCAGCGAACCGGGGTCGCGCCCTCGCGGAAGGAGAGGGTGTCGATGGTCACCTTATCGGCGATCATAAACACGGAATAGAAGCCCAGACCGAAGTGGCCGATGATGCCGGAATTTTCCTTGTCCTCGTTCTTGGCGTATTCCTCCATGAAGGATTTCGCGCCGGAGAACGCGACCTGATTGATGTTGGTCTTGACCTCGTCCTCGGTCATGCCCACGCCGTCGTCGATGAAGCGGAGCTCACGCGCGGCCTTGTCCACCTCCACGTGGATGGAGCAGCCCTGCGCGGCGGCGCTGTCCACCATGCGCAGCTTGGTGATCGCGTCGCAGCCGTTGGAAACGACCTCGCGGATGAAGATGTCTTTATCGGAATACAGCCATTTCTTGATGATCGGCATGATATTTTGAGCGTCGATGGATACGTTGCCCTGAATCGGTTCCATAATGAAAAACCTCCTTATACAAACGGGGTAAATCGCCTTATCCCGTTGCTGATTCGTTATGCAAGCGTATTGTATCGCGGTTTCAGGGTGATGTCAAGAGAAAATTAGCACTCAATCAAAAAGAGTGCTAACAATTTTCGGGGCGGTCAGTGCGTAAACGAAAACGGAAAAATGTTATCCGTTATATCCTTGACTTGCGCGATGCGCGGGCGTATGCTTTACAAAAGAACAGTAAATGAGCAAATCCGAAATTTTGCGCAAATTCCGATAACGGGCGCGCAATGCGCGCCCCTACAACGCTGCGAGAAAAAGC
>OIWK01003202.1_pt1 | contig 11739 bp, 10 predicted proteins | sample 1587401 | NCBI WGS metagenome assembly OIWK01 (sample SAMEA3888911, study PRJEB22519) | human gut metagenome | biome: human gut; feature: human-associated habitat; material: faeces | place: Denmark | collected 2009
GCCCGAAGGGACTCGAACCCCCGGCCCACTGCTTAGAAGGCAGTTGCTCTATCCACCTGAGCTACGGGCGCACGTTGTTATCCCAATGGGTTCCATTATGGCGGCAGCGCTGTGTCGGCACAGGCTGCGAGAGAAATAATACCATACCCATCGCATTCTGTCAAGGAAAATCTGAAAAAAGTTTCAACTTTTTTGCGCTGCGGGCAAAAATGGCCGTTCCAGCGTGTAGGAACGGCCTTACAGCAGCCACATTCCGGCGGCGCCCAGCGCAAAGCCCAGTGCAAAGCCGCACACCACGTCCCGCACATGATGCACCCCCGTGAGCACCCGCAGACAGCAGATGAGCAGGGCAACGCCCACCATCACGCAGCCCGCAGCGGGGTAGAAATACAGCCACACCGCCGCCAGCACGGCGGCGCTCAGCGCGTGGCGGGAGGGCATGGAGTGTCCACGGCTCTCCTTTGCCACCAGCGGGGTAAAGCCGGGCTGCTCGTAGGGGCGGGGGAAGTGCAGCCGACTGCGCAGCAGCGTGCCGCCCCAGAACACCAGCCCCGGCACAAAGACGGAGCGGGCGATGAGCACCATAAAGTCCAGCGCGGCCTGCTTCTGGGTGAGGAACAGCCGCGAGAGCCGGACGTTCAGCAGGCACAGCAGCACCGGGTAGCACACAAAGGGCACCAGCGGCAGCCACCGGTCCAGAAAAACGACCAGCCGCTTTACGGCCGGATGGGCGCTGAACCAGTGATAGATGGGCTTATACTGTTCTGCGGTCAAAGCAGCTCTCCTCCTGTCGGGGCGGACATCAGAAACAGGTGTCCAGATAGTTTTCCACATCAAAGGGTTCCGGGGTGGAATCCTTGCGCAGATACAGCGGGTGGTGCGGGTGTCCCTTTTTGCTGCGCTTGCCAAAGGTGACCCACGGAATCTCCCGCTCCCGCGTCAGGGCCACCATCTCCCGCATCAGACCGGGCAGGTAGTCCCGCTTTTCGATCAGGGTGCCCCATGCCGCCCACATGGTAGGCTCGGTCTGGGCCAGAACGGCCTGCAGCCAGCGCAGGTTTTCATCGCACAGGGCGCGGTCGGGTACTTTGTCCATATCGTTGGGGTCGGTGGCGCGCTGGGGGTAGACGTTGAACATGATCCAGCTGTCAAAGCCGTTGGCGGCGGCCAGCCGCTCCACACTTTTTAAGGTGGGGTCCAGTGCACCGGGCTGGGCGGTACTGGGATTGATGCCGATGCACACCAGCGGGTGCTTGCCCACCCGCCCCAGAACGTAACGGTAGCTTTGGTAGGTGTGGGGCTCGTAATACCAGATGCCGCCGGCGTATTCGCCCGCCTCGAGCACGGGCAGAGAAATGGTCTGCATGATCGTAAACTCCTGTCGGTTTTGAATATCATTCTTATCGTACCTGAAACCACCGGGAAAATCAACCGTTTTAGCCCCAAAATACTGCCTTATTTCTGTTTTTGTGGTATACTGGGGGTGTTCCGGTGCGGCAGGGGGACTGCGGCACCGCGCTTCGCTTACAGAAAAAAGGAGTTCTTATGCTGGAAGATTATAAAAGTGCACTGCGCGCAGGGCAGCGCGCCTATCGTGCCCGCATAGCCCGCGGCCAGTCGCCCTATCTGGCTGTTCTGGACGATGTGCTCAAGGGCGTGGATATCGTGGCGCAGGAGCCGCTGGGGCTGGTGGAGATCCCGTCGGACAGTCTTGTGGGCACCAAGACCAGCGGACGGCACACTGCCTTTTCGTATGACTTTATGCCCTTGCTGGAGCCGGATACCGAGTTTGCTGCCAAGTGGTCGAACCTGTGTGACGCGCACTTGGAAGAGGGCATCCATACTCCCATCATCGCCTTTGAGTACATGAACCGGTTCTATGTGCAGGAGGGCAACAAGCGGGTCTCGGTGCTCAAGTATTACGGCGCCGTCAAGATCCCGGGCACGGTCACCCGGCTCATCCCCGCCCGCACCGAGGATCTGGAAAATAAGATCTACTACGAGTTCCTGGATTTCTATAAGCTGTCCAAGGTGAACTATGTGCATTTCTCCAAGCTGGGCGGCTACAGCAAGCTGCAGACGCTGGTGTGCAAGGCCAGCGGCGAGGTATGGTCGGAGGATGACCGGCTGAACTTTGCCGCCTTCTACACCATGTTCCACCAGCAGTTCGAAGCCTTGGGCGGCAGATCCCTGGGGCTGACCACCGGTGATGCGCTGCTGGTGTACCTGTCGGTGTACCGCTACTCCGACACCTACGACGCCACTCCGGCGCAGGTGCGGCAGAACCTGGAAAAGCTGTGGAACGAGGTGAAGGTGCTCACCGAGCCCCACGGCGTGGAGCTTTCGCTGGAACCGCCCAAGAGCCCCGCAGAGCCGCTGCTGTCCAAGCTGAATATCTTCAGCCCCAGCAAGCAGCCCAGTGAGCTGCGGGTGGTGTTCCTCCACGAGTACAACGCCAAGATCAGCGCATGGGTGCGTGCGCATGACGAGGGGCGCGATGCGCTGGCCAAGGTCTTTCCGGACAAGGTGTATATCAGCTGCTACGAGGATGTGAACCCGGAGGTGGACGCGGAGCAGATATTGGAGGAGGTAGCCCACAACAATGCGGACGTGGTGTTCGCCACCAGCGTGCGGATGTACAACGCCTGCCTGAAGGTGGCGGCGCAGCACCCCAAGACCCGCATCCTGAACTGCTCGCTGAACGCGCCGCACCCGCTGGTGCGCACCTACTACCCCCGCACCTATGAGGTGACCTATCTGCTGGGCATGCTGGCCGGTATCATGACCAAGACCGGGCACATCGGCTATGTGGCGGCAAACCCCGTGTACGGCGTGCCCGCTGCAATCAACGCCTTTGCGCAGGGGCTGAAGAGCGTGCGCCCGGCGGGACGCATCTGGCTGCGCTGGGCCTGCCAGCCCGATGCCGCCCATCCGCTGGATTTTACCGACTGCCCGGAGATCGACATGGTCTACGCCCGGGACAGCCGGGAGCCTGCCGACACCAACCGGGACTACGGCCTGTGCCGCAAACTGCCGGACGGCAGCTTACAGCCGCTGGGTCTGCCGATCTGGCGGTGGGATACCTTTTATGTGCAGATCGTGCGCTCCATTTTTGACGGCAGCTGGGACAATGCAGCCACCACCCGCGCAGTGAACTACTGGTGGGGTCTGCGCAGCGGCGCAGAGGATCTGGAGTATCAGGAAGCGCTGCCCAGCGGTACGCGGCAGCTGCTGGATCTGCTGGAAACGCTGCAGGGCTCGGATAATGTGCACATCTTCCCGGAAAAGCTGTATGATAACGAGGACAACCTGCACTCCCCGGAGAATAGAGTTTACAGCCCCAAAGAGCTGATGGAGATGGATTGGCTGGATGCCTGTGTACACGGCAAGCTGCCCCATTACGATGAATTGGACGTCAAGACTCGTACCGTGCTGGCGATCAACGGACTGGACAACGTAAAGGGTCTGGAGAAATGAGCCGGCCTGACCGGAAACAGAATGGAGCATACGAACGTGAAGATTCTTGCCATTTCAGATGTCCCGTCCAAGGCGCTGTGGGACTATGACACCCGCGCCCGGCTGGAAGGCATCGACCTGATCCTCTCCTGCGGGGATCTGCCCAAAAAGTATCTGGAATATCTCACAAACTTTACCGCTGCGCCCATCCTGTATGTGCACGGCAACCACGACGGCAGCTACCAGACTCAGGGTGAACCCGGCGGCTGCATCTGCGTGGACGATCAGGTGTACACATGGAAGGGGCTGCGCATCATGGGGCTGGGGGGCTGTCAGCGCTATAATAAAGAGGATACCTACCAGTACACCGAGAAGGCCATGCGCCGCCGTGTGCACAAGCTGGAGCATCAGGCACACAAAAGGGGCGGCATCGACCTGCTGCTGACCCACGCCCCGGCCAAGGGACTGAACGACGGGGACGACTGTGCCCACAGGGGCTTTGAGTGCTTCAACGAGATTTTGGACGAGTACCAGCCTAAATGGTTCATCCACGGGCACGTACACCTGAATTACGATGCAAAGCTGCCCCGGGTATGCACCCGCGGCAACACCACCGTTATTAACGCCACCGAGCGCTATGTGTTCGAGATCCCGGACCCGACACCGACCGAGGAGCGTAAGACCCTTTGGCGGATGCTGGGGTTCTGAGTGATTGCTGCCGATACAAAAAAAGACACCGCACAGCTGTGCGGTGTCTTTTTTTGTTGATGGAGCCTTATTGTGGGAATAGCGGGCGCGGCAACAGTGCGGTGCTGCCTGTGACCCTGTAAAAGTTACAGTTCCAGCTTGCCGGAGAACTTATTGATGACGTAGTAGGCTGCGCCTTCCTCGGGCTTGACGTATACCTTGCAGGACTGTACGCCGACCTTGTGGGTGGTGCGGTAGTCTGCCTTGGCACGGTCAATGATGTCGGTGATGTTGTACTGCTCACCGCCCATCTCTACATACAGCTCGGGGGCCAGCGGCGGGCGGCCGCGGCGGGCGGGAGCCTTGGTGGATTTGCGGGTCTTGCCCTCGGCAGCCGGAGCATCGGCTGCGGGAGTAGAAACTTTCTTTTCAGGCATGATGCATAACCTTCCTTCTGTATTTGATCTGGTGCAGCGGGGCTGCACCGGCGGGCTCCAATGATCTATCGTAAGGCAGAAGCAGTGCAAAAAGCACAGACCCGGCTGCCCCATACGAACCGGTACGAAACTATTTGCGTAAAGAAGTTGAACCTATAACTATATAATATGTTTTTGAAATTCATTTGTAAAGCCTTTTTTGCAAAAAACATTGTAAAATCGGTAAGAAACGGCGGAATAAATGGACGAAGCAGTCTTCCGGTGCTTTTTCCCGGGCAGAGTACGACTTTTCGGCAAAACAAACGGTCATTCTCGGGAAAGCCGGGCCACAAATGCGACGGGCAAAAACGACCTTCTGCGGGGGCAGAATAAGGCGGAACGGAACTGTCGGCACACGCAGGGGGCACAGCAGATAAAATGCAGAAGCTGCCGCACCGTATTTTTGTGCGGCAGCTTCTGCTTTTCGGTTTTGATATGTACCCCCAATACTGGGTGTCCAGTATTGGGGGTACATATCATTTTTGCTTATTTCTCAGTCTGTACTCAGAACAGCATTTCCGGTGCTTTCAATTTGTTTAGCAATCATGCTTTCCAGTTCCTGCGTGATCGTTGCACAGTTTGCAACACGGTAATTCCAGAAATAAGAAACACCTTCGCACTCTTCCACGGACAAATCGCTGTTGACCAAAAGCAAGCTTTCTGGTGTCACATTCAGCTTTTCGCACAGAGAAGCATATTTTCCATAATCAATGCTTCGGCTGGAGGATTTGGCTTCTACCCAGAAAAATTTTCCATTGATGGAGAACACGACATCCAGCTCATGCGTGCTCCCTACGGATGCCGTTTCTGAAAGGACCACATTGGAGCAAACCGAAACTTCTGCGCCCTGCTCCTCCTGATAGCGGTTCAGAATCTGCTGAACCTGATGCTCTACAAAAAGCTCCAGCCACTTTCCGCTCAAAAAATGCCGGACGGTTTCATTTTGCGCAAGTTCATAGACGATATTCTGCGGATAAATCACAATGGCCGCAAAAAGTCCCATTTTGTCCCACGTCTGAGCGATCTCTGAAAGTGTGGCAAACGATTTTTTGGACGCACCCTTTGGGATACGGAATGAAAAAGAGCCGTCGCTCTGCATATGTGTTCGGATAAACTGCAAGAAATCCACCACCACCGGGTCGCAAAGAGCCTCGCCTGTTTTCCATGCCATCCGCTGAACAGCAATCGGTGGGAGTTTCTCCGGCACGACCTGCTGAACGATTTTATACCCACAGCGTTCCAGATGCTCCAATGCGGTCAAAGGCTTCTGGATTTTTGCTTTGACTTCGGGCTTTTCTGCTCCGGGTGTATTCTCGGCCAGATAGTTGAACTTCCATCCGTATTCCCAAGCAGGCGAACGGGTCAGTACTCCGACCGCATGAAATCCGCTGTCATGCTCCTCCATCGGAAATGTGAACTTGTTCTTATGAACATTGATTTGGAGCGTTTTGTTTTTTAGTGCTTTCTGATAAGCGGTAAGAAAAAATTCCTTTCCCTTATACGCCAGCTCACTGGAATTATTTGCAGAAAGACCGGCATTTTTTGCCAAAGAGAGGAGCAGACAGGTCGCTTTGGGCAGCTCAAGGATCTGTTCCATCTGCGCAGCGTCCGGAATATTTGCATTATCGGACTGCGACGATTCGTCTGCCGGAGTCTCCTTTGCTGGAGCAGAAACCTCGGGTGTCTTTTTTGAAGCAGTCTCAGATTTTCCAGACTTGGGCAAGGGCTTTGGCTCCGTGTAAACTTCCGCAATGAATGATTCATAGAAATCGATGCACGGAAGTTTTCCTGCCGCTGCAAGTCCTACATAGATTGCAGCCGCCCGCGAGGAATCGCCATAATACTTTTTAGAATCCGCTGCGGCAGCAATATCAGAAAAGGCATTATATCTGCTCAGCTGCGCAGCCTTTTCCGGGAACTGCTTCAACGCACGGCAGTAGAGCCACTCAAAAAATGAATCCGGATGCGGCTCTATCGGATACTCACTTCCTTCCAGAGAGTAGCGGAGCAACTTTCCATTGGTTCGCAGCCGAGTGTCCTTATGGACTTTGGATGGCGCACAGGTCAGAAGGTCAGCGAATGGACCACCATGTTCAAATACCTTGGCGGCTTCAAAAACCGTACTGATGGGCACATCCTGCGCAACAGAATCCAGACGCAGCAGAAGCCGCAGAGAAGAAACAGCCTCACCCTCCGGCTGAACGGATGCAGAGCTGACTTCCAGAATTGAAACACCCGGGTCTGTTGTATGGACGGCATCATGGACGGCACGGATATTCTGCCGCTTGCTACCTTTTATCCACGTGAATGTCACCGGCTGTTCTTTGCAATAGGGGTAGCCGGATATGGGAAAACAAATGGTTCGTGTAGCCATGAACACCTCCAACTTTTTAGGGCAAACAGGTTTATGTAAATCAAGTATAGCACAATCCCGGATGTGCTGCATAGCACTATTTTCTGCTTCCGGGAATCTATCTGTGCAAAAAGTGCCGATACCACAGGCATCGGCACTCAGATCAAAAAAGCATTTTGCAAAAATGCGCAGCCTGCATCCACCGGATGCAGAACACAAGGGGTTTGGGCACAGCCCAACAAGCGTTTTGAATTTGGATTTTGAAAAATCCGATTCAAAAATCGCAAGTTGGTACCAAGTTGCACTGCTTGCGACGTAGATGTTTCCATCAACTGCTGCGTAAGAAATTTTAAATCACTTCAACTTTGCGAGGATATCGTCTGCACTCACGCCGCTTGCCAGCAGTTTTTTCAGCACGTCCTCGGCTTCAGCTTTCTTTGCAGATTCCGCTGCTTTAGTTTCAGCTTTGACCTTTTTAGCTTCGATTCTGGCGATTTCCTTGTCGATAGATTTTACCTCTGCCTTCTTGGTTTTCAGGTCAGCTTTCAGCGCATCGATGTTCGCAGTGATGGATGCGATTTCAGCGGCAGCGGCTTCCTTTGCGGACTGCTTTTCAGCAATCTGTGCAGCAAAGTCAACGGTTGCTTTTACGGTCTTGGTCTTGTTCTTGCTTCCTTTGGGACGGGGCATAGGGGACACCTCCAATGTTTTTTGATGGTTTCAGTATAACACGCGTTTTTTGTGTTCGCAAGAGGTGCATTTTGTAGAAATAAAAATATATCTATGAGTGAAGTAATAAATCGATTTTGGAATATGCACCGGCGTGGGTTGCCAACTTGTTGGAGAATATCCCCCGCTGGTCGCAGAGCGGTTCAAAGCGTTTGGCAACGGCATCGTTTACAGTCATGGATAAAGTTCACCTCACTATGATGTTACAGAAATCCGTGCAGCTATGCATACGCATCTGCGTATGATGCAAAAGTATTTTATGATACAGAGAATGTGCAGCCGCGTAATGGCAAAGAATATATTTAATAAAAAAAGTATCCTCCATAGTGATAATGGAGGATACCAATCTTTCGACATCGTTGTTTGAATTCTTCTCTTATTTTATCATGGTTATATCTGGGAATCAATAGAAACCCTTACAAATGCATCCCACCTGACCTTAGAAAAAACCTCGCAGAAGCTAAAAGTTTTTTGCACATTGCCCAGTTCTGCATGAAAAATCCAGCAAAAAACGAAGGTGGACAGAATAAGTGGTCAGAAGGGTGTCCAAGACGCAGGAGGAAACAGAAATGGCACGACGGGGAGAAAACATTCATAAACGCAAAGATGGCCGGTGGGAAGGCCGCTACATCAAAGCGCGTACACCGGAGGGGAAAATCCAGTGGGGCTACGTCTATGGCACAGTCTACGCAGAGGTCAAACGTGTGCTGATTCAAAAGAAAGCAGAGGCAGGCTTCTACAATCTAAAGAGAACCGACCTGACCTTTGAAGCACTGGCTGAGGTATGGCTGCACTCCCAGCGGAATGCAGTAAAAGAATCCACCTATGCGCATTACTCGTACACGCTGCACAAATATCTTCTTCCGATTTTGAGTAAAGTGCCAGTTGCATCTCTTGAGGAAAGTTTTCTGGAACAGGCTATGCAGCAGATCATTGCGCCGATAGATGCCGCACACAAGCCGCTAGGGAACTCCTCTGCCCGGGAATGCCTCTCGATGCTGCGGCGTATCTGCAAATATGCCGCGCACTTGCGCCTGATCCGCCCGATGGAACTGGAAGTAGCGCTGCCAAAAGCCATCGACAAAATTTCTGTACCCCTCTCCCCGGCGGAGCAGCAGCGGCTTTATCAGTATGTACAGGAGAACCCAACGCCCCGCAAAATTGGCTTATTATTAGGGGTGGAATTGGGGCTGCGTATTGGCGAGATTTGCGGCTTACAGTGGGGCGATTTCGACCTGAAACTCGGAACGCTGAAAATCAACCGGACGGTCTGCCGAATTTCCTGTGAAAATGGGCATACAAAGGTGGTCATCCAAACGCCTAAGACCCGCACCTCCCGCCGGGAAATTCCAATCCCAAAGCAGCTGCTTATTATGCTGAAAAAGCTGCGCGGATGTGTCAGCAATGCTGCATGGTTTCTGTCCGGCAACGAGTCCAAGCCCACCGAACCCCGCTGCTACCGAAAAAGCATCAAATCATATCTGAAACAGGCAACTGTCCGGCAGGTACGTCCGCACGCGCTGCGCCATACCTTTGCAACGACCTGTCTGCAGGCGGGGTGCGATGTAAAGACGCTCAGCGAATTGTTAGGACACGCTAACGCCAACATCACCTTGCAGCGCTATGTGCACTCTGACCTGACCCGAAAGCGCCGGGAGCTGAACCGAATTTTCTCCCATCAGGTGTCCATGAGGGGCGGGGATGTGCTAAATATAACGTAATGGCGCACGATTTCCACGTCGTTCCTCCATTATCACTGTGGAGGATACCCCTTTATGCGGGAAGGGGTGAACAAGGTGGCATTATGTCTGTTTGAGCACAATGAAAAAGCATATCATGCGGCAGTCCGGATGATGGAGCAGTACGGCAAAGCCGCCATTGTTCATCCCACCGGCACTGGAAAGAGCTATATTGCGTTCAAGCTGATCGAGGACAACCCAGAGAAGGTCGTAATCTGGCTTTCTCCCAGTGAATATATCTTTAAGACCCAGCTGGAGAGCCTGAAAAGGAACGACCCGGATTTTCCGTTGGCAAACGTTCACTTTTATACCTATGCCAAACTGATGTGCTGCACGCAGGCACAGCTGGACGAAATAGCAGCGCAGAAGCCTGCCTATATTATACTCGATGAATTCCACCGTGCCGGTGCGGAATGTTGGGGCGAAAGCACAGTGGCTTTATTAAAGTTGTGCCCGGATGCAAAGCTTCTGGGGCTGACGGCAACAAACATCCGCTATCTGGATAATAACCGCGATATGGCCGAAGAACTTTTCGATAGCCGTGTTGCGAGCAACATGACCCTTGGTGAAGCAGTCGTCAGGGGCATTTTGCCTACCCCGAAATATGTGACCACGGTCTACCAATACCAGAAAACACTTGCAAAGTATCAGGCACGGGTGGACAACCTGCGGGCACCGGGCATTCAGGATGTGAATCAGAAATATCTGGACGCTCTGCGCCGCGCACTGGAGCAGGCAGACGGTCTGGATAGAGTCTTTGCACATCATATCACGAATAAGGCTGGCAAGTACATCGTGTTCTGCGCCAACAAGGAGCACATGGACGAGATGGTGTCCCACGTGCCGGAGTGGTTCGCCGGGGTCAACCCGGACGTGGTGGTATACGAGGCTTACTCGGATGACCCGAATACCGACAAGGCCTTTGCGGACTTCAAGACGGATATGACCAACCGGCTGAAGCTGCTGTTCTGCATCGATATGCTCAACGAGGGCGTCCATGTGGAGGGTATTTCCGGCGTGATCCTGTTCCGACCAACGATTTCGCCCATCATCTACAAGCAGCAGATCGGACGTGCCCTGACCGCCGGGGATACCGCAGCCCCGTTGATTCTCGATGTGGTCAACAACTTTGAGGGCTTGACCAGCATTTCCGGTCTGCAAAGCGAGATGCAGGAGGCTGTTCACCGCCTGTATGCCAACGGCGAGGGCGACAAGATCGTGACCGAGCGGTTTGAGGTTATCGAACAGGTGCACGACTGCCGGGTGCTGTTCGAGCAGCTGCAGGCAAGCCTTTCTTCCGGTTGGGAGCATTACTTCTCTGAGGCGAGTATCTACTATGCGGAACACGGCAACCTGAACGTCCCGAAACTGTATACGACGCCCGGTGGTCTGAGCCTTGGTGTGTGGCTGGTGACCCAGCGCCGTGTGCGCGAGGGACAGATCCAAGGCAATCTGACCGAGCAGCAGATCGCGCGGCTGGACAGCATTGGGATGGTCTGGGGCAACCGGAAGGAAATCGCGTGGCAGCACGGTTTTGAGGTCGCAAAGAAATACCATGACACCTACGGAAATCTGATGGTGCCCGGAAAATATGTAGACCCAGACGGCTACCCACTGGGACAGTGGATCATCAAGACCCGGCAGCAAAAGCTAAACGGTCGCTTGAAAGAAGAGCGCATCGCACAGCTGGATGAGATCGGTATGGTGTGGAACATTTTCGATGCCAAGTGGGAAAAGGCTTATGCACTGGCTGCAGCCTACTATGAGGAAAACGGCAACCTGAATATCCCACGTTCCTATGTGACAGCGGCTGGTGAACGGCTGGGACAGTGGGTCGCAAGTCAGCAATGGGCGTACCCGAAAGGAAAGCTGACGGACGAACAGGTCGAACGGCTCAACCGTATCGGGATGTACTGGGGTAACCGCAATGACCGCCAGTGGAACGAAGGGTATCAGGAAGCGAAGCGCTATTTTGATGCCCACGGCAACCTGAACGTCCCGGCAGAATATGTGTCGCCGGGCGGTTACAACCTCGGGAATTGGGTCAAGCGGCAGCGGTATACCCGCCATAATCCTGAAAAAAGCTGCGCTGTTCTGACAGAGGAGCGGATTGCAAAGCTGGATGAGATCGGGATGCGGTGGGAGAAAGCGGATTCGAGACCGCGCCGGTTGGAGTTGGCACAAGGACCTCATAGGGAAAGCGAAAAACTGAATGTTTCAGCTAACCACAAAACGGGGGAAGATATCGGTTTGTGTAGTTGATAGCGCGATCCAAAGCACTTGCTGCAATTTGGGTCGG
>OIWK01003212.1_pt1 | contig 11702 bp, 14 predicted proteins | sample 1587401 | NCBI WGS metagenome assembly OIWK01 (sample SAMEA3888911, study PRJEB22519) | human gut metagenome | biome: human gut; feature: human-associated habitat; material: faeces | place: Denmark | collected 2009
TAAAGAAAGATTTAATTGTGAAATACATACAAAAGTGCTATAATTAGTGTAAACAATAAAGTGATATTTTAATACAACAAGAAAGAGTGAAAGAAAGCAAGGTGCATTGAATGGGTCTATTTGACAGATTAAGAAGAAAAGAAGTGACAAAAGGCAAAATTATCACAGACATTGCACCCTTCACAGCTTGGAACGGGAATGCATACACCAATGCATTATATAGACAAGGCATTGACGCAATTGCAAGGAATGCTGGAAAGCTGAAAGGAATGCATGTTGTGAAGTCAAACGGAAACACAAAGGACTTCACGGACAGCCGATTGAATAGAATGTTGCAAGTGCAACCGAATCCATACATGACCGCATACAACTTTTTGTATAAGTTGGTCACACATTATTACATTCACAACAATTCATTTGCATACATAGAACGTGACCGAAGCGGGAACATAATTGCTTTATATCCAATCACAGCAACGCAAGCGAATTTCCTTGCTGATGAACAGGGAAATTTGTTTGTTGAATTCCGTTTCCGTAATGGAAAAACATTTGTGTTTGCATATCGTGATTTGATACACATTTCAAGATTTTTCAATAGTGATGAATTATTGGGTGACAGCAATGACGCTGTTGCACCAGCATTGACACTTGCACAAACAATGGACGAAGGCATTGTGAACGGAATCAAAAGCAATGCAAACATTCGTGGAATCTTAAAATACACACAAATCATGAATGAAGACAAATTGAAAGAGTCTTCAAAAAAGTTTGTGGAAGAATATTTGGACATTTCAAACAACGGTGGTGTTGTGGCAACTGATAGCAAAATGGAATATGTACCAATTGAAGCAAAACCACAAACAATTGACGCTGAACAGCTGAAAACGGTGCAAGGCAAGATTTATTCATATCTTGGAATCACAGAAAAAATTGTGACAAGTAGCTACACCGAAGACGAATGGTCAAGTTTTTACGAGTCAGTCATCGAACCGCTGGCATTGCAACTTTCTTTAGAGTTCAGTAGAAAAATCTTCAATGAGCGTGAAAGGGCATTTGGAAATTCAATTGTGTTTGATAGTGGGCGTTTGGTTTATTCCAGCAACGCAACAAAATTGAACATAATCAAGGAACTTGCACCAATGGGATTGTTGACACTCAATCAATGCATGGAAATATTAAACCTTCCACCCGTTGAAGACGGTGACAAACGCATTGTGTCATTGAATTACATTGACAAAGCTATTGCGAACGCATACCAGCTTGCAAACGCTGGTGCAACAGATACAGGAAATACAAATGAAGGACAAACGGCATAAGTATTTTTATACATGTCCATTGTGCGGGTGCAACCTTGACCCAGGTGAAAAGTGTGATTGCACCGAAAAAAGACACAATGAAGAAAACCAGCAAGAAAGGCGGTCACAGTATGAAAGAAATAAGGTCAAGCAATGTGCAAGCTGAATCAAATGAAACAGCTTTACACATAAAGGGAACGCCAATTGTTTTTGATGTTCCAACAACGATACATGACCCAAACGGGGAATATATCGAAATTATCAAAAAAGGTGCATTGGAAGGTGCGGACATGTCGGACAGTCGTTTGTTATACGACCATTCAACAAATCGTGTTCCACTTGCAAAAGTACCGAAAACAATGCAATTCACGGTCACAGACAAGGCATTGGAAATGACAGCGGAATTGCCAAACACCGAAGACGGGAAAAGCGTATATGAAGCAATCAAACGTGGCGATTTGACGGGCATGTCATTCGCATTCACTATTCCCGAAGGTGGGGACAGTTATGACGCAAAGACCAACACAAGAACAATCACAAAAATTGCAAAGGTCTATGAAGTGTCAATTGTTCCGTTTCCAGCGTATGAAAGCACAAGTGTTTCGGTAGAATCACGAAATGCAATTGAAGCTGAAAAAAAGAGATACAAAGCAAAACAGAATCTAAAAATCATGTGCAACAAAATTTTAATGAAAGAAGGTAAATGAAAATGACAAAATTCGCAAGCGTACAAGACGCATTTAATTTTTACAGAACAAAGAGCATTGCGGAAATGGAAAAGCGTGCAACAGAAATGAAAGCAATTATTGAAACAGACCCCGACATTGACATCAAAGCAATGAACATTGAATTGACAGGATTAAACGAAGCAAAAGCAAACGCAACTGAAAATGCAACAGGTGAAGCGGGTGAAGCAAGAAGCATGAATCCAATCACAGGTCTAAACATGGCAAATGATAGCGTTGAAGCTGTCAAGGGTGATGTGTATGCGTCAAAAGAATATAGAAGTGCATTTTTCAAGTCTTTACTTGGTAGAGAATTAAACGGTGCGGAAACACGTGCAATGAACCGTGCAATGGAAATTGAAAAGCGTGCGGACAATTACACAACCAGCGGAAACACAGCTGTTGTGCTTCCAACATCAACATTGAATGAAGTTATTGCAAAGGCAAGAAAAGAAGGTGGATTGCTTGCACGTTGTAGAGCATTCGCAATGCCTTCCAATATTTCAATTCCCGTTGGTACACCTTCCAGCAAGGCAATTTGGAACACTGAAGGAAAAGACGCAACAGCGGACGCACCACAGATTGTTGAAGTTGCATTCAATGGGTATGAAATTATCAAGCTATTTTCAATTAGTGCAAAGGTCAAGACAATGTCAATTGACGCATTTGAAGCATATCTTGTTGACGAATTAAACAATTGTGTTCTTGAATGCCTTGCGGACGGTATCGTAAATGGTACGGGAACAAATCAAGGTGCTGGACTTGAAACAATTACTTGGACAGCTGGAACAAACCTTGTTGAAACAAATGCACTTGCATATGCTAATTTCCCAAGTGCAATGGCAATGCTTAAACGTGGATACCACAAGAAAGCAGTTTGGGCAATGAATAGTGCAACATTATACAACGGTGCATATAACATTGTTGATACAAACAAGCGTCCAATTTTCCTTGCTGATGTACAGAAAGAAAGCATTGGAAGCATTCTTGGACATGAAGTTGTTATTGATGACAACATTGCTGACGGTGTTATTTATTACGGCAATTTTGATTATATGGGATACAATCTTCCAGCTGGAATTGCTGTTGAATCTTCAACACAATCTTCATTCCGTAGTGGCAAGGTTGATTATAGAGGACTAGCAATTGCGGATTGCAAACCAATCGTGTCCGAAGCATTCGTGAAAATTGCGGTTAAAGCTGGATAATGTTGACGCTTGAAACCGCAAGGGAATGGCTAAGATTAGACAACACCGACAATGACACAATCATTGAAGGCTTAATAGAGAGTGCGGAAGAGTACATTACTCTAACAACAGGAATGAGCACGGACGCACAGGAAAACAGTCCCTTGTGTGAAACAGCACAAAAATTTCTGTTGTCTTTATGGTATGACCCAACGCAAGTGGACACGGAAAGAATACAAAGAAGCGTTGACAGCTTATTGAAGACAATATCAATTAAAAAAATTTGAATGAAAAGGGGAAGTGGTGCACAGTGGCAAAAGAATACGCTAAACGTTTCTATGCGTCAAAGGCGTGGCGAGACACACAACGGGCATACATGATTAGTAAAAATTACGTGTGCGAGAGGTGCGGAGCACCAGCAGTTATTGTGCACCACAAAACCTACATTACACCGACAAATATCGACAACCCGAATATCACCTTATCATGGCAAAATTTAGAAGCATTGTGTGCAACGTGTCACCAGCACGAACACATGGAAAAACCTGTAACAGAAGCGGGGCTGATATTTGACGAACAAGGCAACTTAATAAAACTATAGCAAGTAATTGCTATAGCCGTGCATCATAGGTGCTTGCGGAAGTGCTATGCAAACCAAACTTTATAAGATTGCGTATAGCAGGGTGCGTAGTCTTGCGGTTTTTACGTTTCACCGTTCAATGGGTTCATAGGCAAGCATATACAAGCCAACGAGTACAAAGTACAAGTATTAAAAGGCAACCTGTACAGGGCACGGACGCTATAAAGTAAAGCCAGATATTATCTGTCCCCTAAAACCGGTAAACTGACGGAACTTAAGCATTTATGATGTACAGCTATGGCAATTACAACCGCCCCAAGTCACAAAGGCAAGCGGTCAAGAAGTAATCACATAGCCCACATTAGAAAAACCCCGTGAAGGTTTTTACATGAACGGTGGGTATACTTGTGTACATGTTTACGATAAATATTGAAAGATTGAAAGGTGATAGCATGACAATTGACAAAGATAAAATTGCAAAATCAGAAAAAAGAAAATTGAATCAAATTGTGAAGCTGGTATCCGACAACAAAAAGGCAATAGCTTCAAACATAGCTGATGAACTTGCATTCATGACAGCAACCCTTGCTGAACTGAAAGAAAATGTGAAAGAAAACGGAACAATTGAACACTTCCAGCAAGGCAAGCAAGATTTTTTCCGTGAATCACCAGCATTGAAAAGCTACAACACAACAATCAAACAGTATTCCGCATTATACAAACAGTTATGCGATTTACTACCAAAGGACACGCAACCAATTGAAAATGACCCGTTAATGGACTTCATAAACGACAATATGTAGCAATGAATTATGTTATTGAATATCAAAAGAAAATTGAAGCGGGTGAAATTGTAACAAGCACACGTGTCCGAAAGATTTATAAAAAATTAGTGCATGACATTGAACACCCGAATCAATATGTGTTTGATGAAAAGAAGGGAACAAAACCGATTGAATTCATTGAAAGGTTTTGCAAGCATAGCAAAGGAAGATGGGCGGGAAAACCCGTGAAGCTGGAATTGTTTCAAAAAGCATACATTCAAGCATTATTTGGTTTTGTAGATAAAGAAACAGGCTTGCGAAAATACAATGAATCATTCTTTGAAGTTGCAAGAAAAAATGGAAAAAGTACAATGCTTGCTGGTATAGCGTTATACATGCTAATTGCTGACAATGAAGCTGGTGCGGAAGTATACAGTGCAAGCACCAAACTTGCACAAAGCAAGATAATTTTCAATGAATGCTTGAACATGGTGAAACAATCACCCGACTTGCGGAAGCATTTGAAGAAACGCAAAACGGATTTATATTTCGAAGCTACCATGTCAAAGTTTGAACCATTAGGGGCAAAATATAACACAATGGACGGTTTGAACGGTCATTGTATTGTCATTGATGAATTACACGAATGTGACCGTGGCTTGTATGAAGTACTAAAGCAATCACAAAGTGCAAGGCAACAGCCGTTGTTGCTGATGATTAGCACAGCTGGAACTAAAAGGGAATCGATTTTTGATGACTTATACAAATACGCATGTGACATTGTTGACGGAATCATACATGATGAACGCTTTTTGCCAATAATATACGAACTTGACAGCAAAGAAGAATGGAAGAATCCGAACGCATGGACAAAAGCCAATCCAGCGCTTGGAACAATCAAAAAATTGTCTGACATTCGTGAAAAGGTAGAAAGAGCAAAACAGAATCCAAAGGACTTGAACGGAATATTGTGCAAAGATTTTGACATACGGTCAACAACGTCAAGTGCGTGGCTAACATTCGACACGCTGAACAATGAAGATACATTTGACTTAGAACAATTCCGCGGACAATGGTGCATTGGAGGTGCTGACCTATCCCGCACAACTGATTTGACTTGTGCAACATTGCTGATGATTGACAAAAACACAATGCAAAGGCATGTGACGCAAATGTATTGGCTTCCAGCTGACCGATTTGAAGAACGTGTGAAGGAAGAGAAAATCCCATATGACAAATGGCTTGAACGTGGTTTGTTGCGTTTGTGTGAAGGCAATACAATCAATTATAGTGATGTCACAGCATGGTTTGTCGAAATGGTCAAGGTGCATGGGCTACAAATTGCATGGATAGGTTTTGACAGCTGGTCTTCAACGTATTGGCGTGAAGAAATGGAAGGCAACGGCTTCAACATGGTGCGTGTCATTCAAGGTGCAAAGACATTGTCATTGCCAATGCAACATTTGGGTGCTGATTTGGAAGCTAAAAAAATAAACTATAACAACAACCCGATTTTGAAATGGTGCATGACAAATGTGAAATGTGTTGAAGACCGCAACGGCAATATTGTCCCAACAAAGGCAAACGGGGCAAAACAACGCATTGACGGTTTTGCGTCATTGCTGTGCGCATATGTTGTTTTACACGAAAGATACAATGAATACATAAATGCATTATAGGAAGGTGGAATTTTTACATGGCAACAAAATTGAAAGATAAAAAAATTGTTATATGCAAGAAAGTCACATACAAAGACGAAGACGGTTTCCAAACAACTGGATACATGCCAATACACCCAACACCGACAGTTTGGGCATATTTCAAACAGCTGTCCGCAAGTTTGCTTTATACAAACAATTCAACCTTTGCTGATGAAACATGCTTCTTTCGTGTGAATTGGCTTGATTATTTAAGAACGGCATACACAAAAGAAATTTGCGTGTATTATCGTGGAATAGTATATCAAGCAACCCGCATTGACCCGTTTGAAGATTACACAAGAGATTTGGCAATCTATTGCAAGCAAACAACAGACAGACAACAAAATTTGCTGGAATATGACCCGAAAAAGCTATAAAACAGCATTGAAGGAAGCATGAAAAACATGCATGCCCGTATCACGCATTTAAAGGGCATTTTTAGACGTTTTAACGCTTCAATGAATAAAATATCAAGGAACACCCGAAAAGTGCCGTAAAACGCATTTATGAAGGGTGTTTTTTTATTGTGTTTAATTTATTAGCGTAAACAAGTAGACAAAAAAGAAAAAAAGTGATATTTTCAAAAACCTATTGCAATTTATTTTGCTATTGTCTATAATATGGACATGTAAGAACATACAAGAAAACATGAAATGAAAAAATAAAAAAAGAAAGGTGGAATATTTACATGAAAGCAATCAAAGGTGCAAAAACTATTGAGTAATACTATCACAAAAAGATTGAAGCATGGATTGAAGAAAACTTCATGCCCGATAACAACATTGTGATTGTGCAAGATAGTCCAGCACACCCGAATGAATTCACGCTGGAAGACGAAACAGGCAAATTGTTCTTGAAGGTATGCAAGGACGGACACATTGAAGAAAGGAAATAAAAAAATATAAGTTGTGTCCTATGAGGACAATACAAATTTTTCACGTGAAAAATTTGTGACAAGAAAGGAAAAAAACGAACATGACAAAAATTATTGCAATAGTGAATCAAAAAGGCGGTGTTGGAAAAACCACAAGCACAATCAACATTGGTGTTGGACTAGCACGAAACAGGAAGCGTGTTTTGTTGGTTGATTTTGACCCGCAAGGAAGTATGACCATTTCACTTGGAATTGACGCAAAATCATTGAAATACACAATGTTTGATGTAATGACGGGTGAATGTGAAGCAAAAGAAGCAATCAACAAACTTTCAAATTGTGATTTGATAGCAACAGACCAAAGATTGACAATTGCGGAAAAGAATATAAGTGACCAAACGGGGCGTGAATATGTTTTGAAAGAAGCATTGCAACCAATCATGAATGAATATGATTATATTTTGATAGACAATACACCGTCACTTGGATTGCTGACAATCAACGCATTGACCGCATGCAACGAAGTTTATATCCCAACACAAGCGGAATACCTTGCAATGTCGGGAATTGTAGAACTGAAAAAGACAATTGAAACGATAAAGAAATACACAAACAAAACAATTGCCGTTACAGGCGTTATTGTAACCATGTATGACAACCGCAAAAATTTACACAAAGACATTGTTGCAAAGCTGGAAGAAGCATTCCCGCAAAAAGTATTCAATACAAAGATACGAAACAATGTTGCTATTGCGGAAGCACCAATCAACGGTGTTGACATATTTGAATATGACCCAAAAAGCAACGGTGCAATTGATTACAACGGCATTGTGTCTGAAATTTTAGGAAGGGAGACAAAATAAAATGGCAAATAAAAAATACAACATGAATGGAAACAACGTTGCGGATTCTTTAATTTCCAGCAATGAAACACAAGAAAACGAAACAAAGAAGCGTGGACGCAAGAAAACGGAAAAAGGAACAACAGCTGTTGTGTCATTCCGCATTAATAAAGAAATTGTTGAACAATTAAAGGGTTATGCATTCTATGAAGACATGACCTTGAAAGAAGCACTTGAAATGATTTTGACCGACTTTTTGAAAGACAAGGACATTGCGAAAAGAAAGGAAGATTGAACATGATTGAACTTGATAATGTGAAGATTTATGACATTGAAGAAGTTGCCAACATGTTCAAATGCTCAACAAAGACCGTGAAAAGGCGTGTTGATGATGGGTCATTGAAAGGAAACCGCATTGGATATGTTTGGTATTTCACAGAAAAGCAAATTGAAGAATACTTGGAAGGAAAGGGACAGAAATGTACGGTGACGAAATATTGAAATACATAGCAAGCAAAACCGCAAACTTTGAAGACCCAAACGAAAAAAGAAAAATTCTAATTGAAACCATAGCAACCGCAATTGATAAAGGATACATTGACATTCCAAATGATGAAGGATGTTTTTATGCGTCCGATATGACCGCAAGAAATGACGATAGCATACAACAGAAACTTGACGAAATATTGCAAAGCAATGCAACGTTTCAAGAAATCAATAAACCAAAACAAATTGCAACAAATCGTGGAAAATACGGAACATTGATGGTGCCGTATGACAATGCAAACAAAACGGTGTTCAATAAAGATTTACCATTTGACAAATGGCTTCCAGCATTAACAAGTGGCAAAGAATTCAACACGGACAAAAAAGCACGTGCCGTGAATATAATCAAAAGACAGATACAGGAAACAGCACAAAAAGAAAATATTCAATTGAATGGGTATGATTTTACCGTACTAATGGGAATAGGGAATGCGTTGCGAATGGGTCGAAAAGAATTGACACCAGTGCAATTGTATAGAATCATCATGCAAGACCCGAACGTAAAACCAACGGAAGAACAATTGAAAGCACAAGACGAAAGCATACGAAAAATGGCAAAAGTCTTCATTGAACTTGATGTGAAAGAAGTTTTGCACATGTATCCCGAACTTGGAAAAATACAGACAAAAGGAAGTCTTGTTGATGTTGCGGGCTGGTATGGACGCAATGCCAATGGAACATTTTCTGACTATTATGAATTTAGGGGAACGCCAATATTATTGAATTATGCATTTACTATTGGACAGATTGCAACCATTGACGATGAAAAGCAAAATTTCTTGCTTGGACCAATGCGGGACACGGTGGAAAATAGAAAAATCAAGGTGTATTTGTTCAATAGAATCAGAGCATTGAAGGGCAAAAAAGTTTATACAAATAGAATCAATCACATTTCATTTGATAAATTGCTGGAATATGCGGACATTGTACCCGCAAATTATGAAAGAAAACAAAGCTATGCAAAAAAGAAATCACGCACATTGAAAAGCGTGCAAAAACAATTGGTGTATCTCATGGAAAATGACATGATTGAATCGTTTGAATGGAAACCCGAAGGCACGGACGGTTTTGACATTTTTGTGAAAAGAGATGAAAAGAAAGAATGAAGAAATACAAAGACATTCCACAGGAATTGAAAGACCTTGCACAATGGGTTGTTTGGGGCAAGGTTGCAAAGAAAGCACCGAAGAAACAACCATACAATGCAAAAACAGACATGCCCGCAAAGGTAGACGCTTCCAGCACATGGGCAACATTTGAAGATTGCATGCAAGCAATAAAAAAATACAAATACATTGGTGCTGGTTTTGTCTTCAATCATGGTTATATTGCAATCGACCTTGACAATGTAATTGACAGCAAAGGCAATGTGTTGACCGAAGCAAAAGAAATTATTGAAATGCTGGACAGTTACACCGAATACAGCCAAAGCAAAAAAGGATTCCATATCATTGTAAAAGGGGACATGTTATTGAATAAAAACCGCAATGCATTTGATTTGGACGTTGCAAGGCTTCACAGATACACACGAAATGTTGACGGAAAAAAGAAAGAACCCGAAATTGAAATGTATACGTGTGGAAGATATTTTGCAATCACGGGAAATGTGTATCAAGACCGCAAAGAAATCAAACCGCACGTGTATCAAGTGCGAAAAGTTTATGAACGATACATTGAAAAGCTGGAACAAAAGACACAAGCATTGTTTGTTGATACAAAGAGCATTGAACCAATGACCACAAAACAGCAAACATTGCTGGAAATTATGCTGAAAGGTGAAAACGGTGGCAAAATCAAAGCATTGTGGGAAGGAAATACAAGCAATTACACATCACAAAGCGAAGCGGACATTGCATTGTGCAATTATCTTGCATTTTACACCGATAATGACCCGCAAATGATTTTTGAAATGATAAAGCATTCCGCATTGTTCCGTGACAAATGGTTGCGTGAAGATTATGCAAGCATGACCATTGGAAAAGCTGTTGCATTGTATTCCGACATTCCAACATTATCAAAATACATTCAAATGAATACATAGAAAGAAGGTAAATAAAATGAGTAAAAAAACAAATTCAAACAATCTAGACATTTATTCTTATGTTATCGTTGACGAATCAAATAACACGGTTAACAAGGTGGAAGTGAAAAAAGTATTTAAAGATTTTAGCAGTTGGGAAGAAATCGAAGACTTTTATAAGCATTTTGAAGACAAAAAAGACGATACATATTTAATTATGAAGCATGATGAAGATGGAAAAATAATTGATGTTGATGGTGTTTTATTCAGTTTTGAAAATGGGGACTTCTTTGTTGATGGGGCTGAGCATGACTTTCGTGTGATTGCTTCTGTAGCATTTGGAAAAGAGTTTAATATTTAGAAACAATATAATATACCATGAAGAATGAAGAACGTCTGAAACGGGCTAAAAAGTGGCTTGAATGACGTTTTTTTTATGCCTTCAATTCTGCACAGTCGAACTTTATTCATAGAATGCCCGTATAGCCCTCTAGAATGCCCATATAACGCATTTATTGCATTCAATGATGATTTATACCACCAAACAACAAAACACGCTAAAAACGGCTAAAAATGCCCAATATGGCAATGCTGTTTTTTCTACCTTCAAAAGTCTGTATTTGGAAACCATTCCAAAGTGAGTATAAAACCGTGTCAAAGTGATGAATAACCATGTAAAAGTGATGAATGGAAAAGTGCAAGAAACCCGCATAAACACTGAACGAAATGCAATTTTTGACTAGTCTACAGGTATTTACAGTTTTATAAAAATTAGAAAAAGTATGCTCACAGCATACAAAGTGAGTACCACCAAAAAGCCGAAACCATGTAAAAGTGGGTATGAAACCATGTAAAAGTGGGTATGAAACCATGTAAAAGTGGGTATGATTTTTTCGTTTCAAAGTGCTGAAAACCCCGATAAATACTGATTTTTTTGCACTTTTTATTTTTCCCGTATATTTATATATATTTTATATTCTTTATATCCACAGGAAGGGAATACATATATACACAAGATAGAGAATAACAACAGGAAGAAAAAAAACGAATGCAATTGAATGTTATGAAATAAGTCTGAAATGCTATTTTTGTATTATTGTAAACATTAAAGTGATAAAGAAAGATTTAATTGTGAAATACATACAAAAGTGCTATAATTAGTGTAAACA
>OIWK01003222.1_pt1 | contig 11674 bp, 8 predicted proteins | sample 1587401 | NCBI WGS metagenome assembly OIWK01 (sample SAMEA3888911, study PRJEB22519) | human gut metagenome | biome: human gut; feature: human-associated habitat; material: faeces | place: Denmark | collected 2009
ACCTATGATTTTATCATCAATCTGAGAGGTTTACACAGAATAATTTACACTACCCATACAACAAATGATCCCGACTTCACATAATCACATGAAGTTGGGATCATTTTTCTCATATCAGATTTCTTTTTCTGCTATAACTTTTAAAAAATTTTGGTGTAAATTTGGTGTAAATCTGTGTTTTTACATTCCACAAATCCAGTAAAATCAATACTTTGCAGGAATTCCTTCGCTTACATTTTTGTAAGTTATCCGGTTTCATTTTGCCTCTTCAACTGAGATTACTTCTCCCTCAAATGGATCCACCTCAGAAATTGTTCCTGTATACTTTATAGTCACAGTATCTCCATTGCTGACATTCTCCAGGCCTTCCGGCTTTTCTTCAAAAGTAAAACTGTATGGAGTGTCATTCTCATCGGTAACAACAAACATAAAGTCTTTTATCTCATCAATCGTTCCTGTCAATTCTTTTGCGTTTGCTGTTCCTTCCTGTTTTCCTGCTTCGCTGTTACTACTTGTTGCAACATTACCCTGTTGCTTCTCTGTCTGTCCACAACCTCCAAATAATCCAATACAAAACACCAACGCAATTACAATCGGGATCATTTTCTTCATCATCATCCATATACCTCTTTCTTAAATTATCAGTACTTTCTATTATTCGTACCCTTGGAATACTTTTTTAAAGATTACCTTACGATTCATTTTGTGTAAATAGTATCGTTCCAAAATTAAAGAAATATTTATTTTTATTAGATGATATTCATTACTTCTTTGAAATTGTAGTACAGAACAGATTATAACTCAGATTCTGTATGTTCTTACAATGCATTCTTTGCTTCTTTCCATTTACCGTCTCTGAGCAGCGCATTGATTCGTACTTCCCGCTCAACCCGAATACGCTCTGCCTCAAAGATATCACTTTCGAAATATTTTTTATAAATACTCTTGCGATAAGCTCTGCCGCTCTGTTCACGGACTGTGCCATTCTCAAGCAGTAAAATACGGTCTGCACAGTTTGCAACGGTATAAAAATCATGTGTCACCATGAGCACCGTTCCCTTATACTCTTTGATTGCTTTTTCAAGGGCAATCTGTGCATAGGTATCTAAGTGACTGGATGGCTCATCTAAAAACAGGATTTCTGCATCAGACTCGCACAATGCTCGAAGCTGCTTGATATTTCGCTCACCACCGGAAAGCTGCTCCGGATCATCATCAAAAATCTGTGTGTAATATCCGATGCGGTCAGTATTTGATTGCATGCTTTCATAGATATCTTTTAACATGCTGGATTTTCCGGTTCCATTGGCACCAACAATGGCAACTTTCTCACCCGCTTTGATATCAAAAGAAACATCCTTCAGTAATTCACGATCAAAAGAAAGTGCATAATCTTTTACAGAAATTACAACCGGTGCATGATCCGGATCATAATCCTCCGGCTGTTCCACTTCCGGGAAGGTAAAGTCATATCCATGATTTTCAATAAACGGATTCTTACACTGTCTCGCCTGCAGTCTCTCCAGATAGGACACACGGGCTTTCAGCTGTCTTCCTTTTGCCGGATTATCAATATACGTTGCCTCATATCGGATAATTCTCCATCAAATTTGTCACTGCCGCATTTTTTTCGGACCAGACAGCCACAACCTCAATGCCTCGTTCTCCCGGAAGTGAAATACATCTCAATCCCTTACTTCCATGAATGATATTTTCAGACAGAAAACAATACCCTCGTCCAAGTTTTACATAACTGATCTGCGTGCCGATATTTTCTACCACTTCAATGGTTCCCTCATCCAGACGAATCAATTCCATGGTATCTAAGGTATGCTGAAACATGCCCGGGTTCTGACTTTTTTTCACCAGAACACAAGTCTCATCTTTAAAATCTTCCCAAGTTGGATTTTCTTTCTTCCCCACCTGCAATTTTTCCGAATAAATCAGGGCACCTTTTCTCCACGCAATTTTCTTTTTTAAGAATCCCGGTCTGTCCTGCCAGGATGGTGCCAAAGTCAGCCACAGATCAATTTTCCCTTTTTCGAGATACTCATGCCCTTCCAGAAAATTGCATTTATGGATCACAAGTTTCTGTCCGGAAGCAGCTTCTTTCAGATAATCGTAGACAGACGGAAGGAAATCATCCGCATACGAACCGTCAAAACAACCGATATTCAACAATGGTTTCTGTGCCCGGCCTGCAAGTACCGCATTTTTCTTTGCATGTTCCAGTTCTTTTAAAATGTTCTGCAGATCCTTCTGAAACTGTACACCCGCCTGGGTCAGCACCACGCCTCTCGCCTGACGTTCAAACAATGGCAGACCAACTTCCTGCTCCAGGAGTGTAATCTGTTTACTCAGGGCAGGCTGTGAGATATAAAGTGATTTTGCGGCTGCAGTAATATTTCCATGTTCTGCCACACTCAAAAAATATGTAATTTGTTCCAATCTCATTGCTACTTCCTCCCCGAAAAACTGTCTTCTTCTATACTGGCCTTATAAAACAGACATTTACAATCCGCTTTTGCTACTTACTCCCCTCTGCTGCAGTAAATTCCTGTTTCCTCTATTGTGCTGCTACGCATTATGGTACTACAAGTTTACACTGTTTTTTCTTCAGACGCAACAATCCCGGGGAAATTAAATCCCCGGGATCGTGTGTCTATCCTAAGATACGCTAACGTTCTCTGTATTCGATTAGTCTGCTGTTTTATATGTTCTGTATGAGAACAGTGCATCCGGACTTCCCATGTTCATCTGATTTCTTACTGGTGTCAGCTCGAAGGAGATTGTAGCAGTTGTCGGATTGTAATCTGTAAATACTGGACGGCTTCCCTGTTTCAGAGCGATTTCAGGATAATTGCCATCATGAATTGTCAATTTCTCAGCTGGAACTACACCAGGAATGTTATCAATGACACCGTGAAGTCCCCAACCGATTGTTACGGATGTAGCACTGTCGTACTGTACGCTTCCGCAATGACTGGCAATATGATATTTACCATTTTTATCTGTCAGATCGCTACCTTTGATTACATTAGAAATTGTTGCAGTTCCTTTTGTCTCATCAATTGTAGCTTCAAAAGTACGTGTCTTCGTTGTCGGTGCACCTGGGAATGTCGGAGATGTAAGGAACGGTCCGATACCTGTCTGATTATCAAATACGCTGATCTCTGCATTTCCTGTAATCATACCGTTTGCATCTTTGTTTGTGTAACGCGCAAAGTGCTGTCCATAAGTGAGTGCTTTAAACGGAACTTTATTATCATCCGTGCGGGTTGATGTATACTCATCATATCCTGTCAGAGTTGATGCTTTACCACCAAGGATCCAGTCGATATCGCCATTGTCAAAGTCAAACTGGTAAACTGCACTCTGATCACGCATGGAAACCAAAATCTTATCGGTATTTCCTTTTGCATCTAATGTGTAATCCACACTGTTTACATGAACGTAATCCTTTACACCAGCTGCAAAGTTCTTCTGAACTGTCTGCTGTCCGATGGAAGTTGGAGCGCCGTCCAGTGTACTTTCGCTGTAATTGATAGACTCTACTGCGGAATCATATAATAATGGATAATCACCTGTGTTGATCTCTTTGATGACTTTTCCATCTTTTACTTCCTGGATGATGCCTACCCATACATACGCAGTGTTTCCACCGTCCAGACCTTTTACTGTCTCCGGAAGGTTGTCTGCCAGTACCGGTGTGTAGCTGAGGTTGATGTAATGATTTTTGCCAAGTACAACAAACTCATGCTGATCCAGATAACCCTGGCCATGGTAATGTTTCTCATCATCATTTGCTGCTAAAGTAGCTTCATCGATATCTGTATAGTTTTCATCCATTACAAGATAATATCCGCTGGAAAATCCGCCCATAGCGTTTCTGTATGTCGGCTCAAGCTCAATGAATGCTGTATAGTAACGACTTCCGTCAATGGCATCCTGAGCGGCAAAATTCTCTGCCATGTTTTCTGCTTTTACACCAAGTTCATCACGGTCATCTACTTTTACTTCATACTGCGGAATGTAACGGTAGTATACTAACTCACCCTCTGTATTTACACGAAGGAAGAAATGATCCAGTGCAAATGTATAGACACCTGCGTCAGATGCTTTTACACCATTATTTGTGATATCCATGCCCGGAAGCAGTTCATTGACGGTATGTACACGGTACTCTGTGCCGTCTGTCATAGTAACAGTGATCACTTCATCGCTTGGATCATCTGCATTGATGGCTGCCGGTGTGAATGAGACATTTCCGTCTGTTACTTTAATATCACTGTCTGCATTAGAACTTACTGCGGTTGCAACTTTGTTGTCACCGGTTGCATTCAGATTGATCTTGTGTCCTGCTACCAGAGCATTCAGACAGTAATCACCCTGAGATTTTCTGGATGCGGTCAGTACAACACCGGAAGCACCATTCGCATCTTCTGCTGCGATGTCAATCTTTGCAGCTTCCGGATTTACCGGATATGCTTTCATCTGCTCTGCAATTTTCTCAGAATAGTCAAAATACTGAGCCGTGTTCTGCTTTGCATTAAGGTAATCAATATCTGCTACCAGCCCGTTATTCACTTTGCTGTTCTCCACTACATGGCCTTTGCCCTCTGCGTCCATGTAAGCGCCTGTGTAATTGAATGTTACGGCACCGTTCTCGATCATCCACTCACCGTTCTGGTTGCTTGCCAGACCGTTGTAGCTGAAGTCTACTTTACCGTCTTTTAAGTAGAACCATCCATACTCATTGCTCTCGACGCTGTTGCAGCCAAAGTCTACCGCACCGTTTACGATTCTCCACCAGCCATACGGGTTCTGAGCAATTCCTGTATAATCGAAATCTACTTTACCGTTTGCGATCTTCCACCAGCCGTACTCGCTGTTTTCGACGCTGTTGCAGCCAAAGTCGACCATACCATTTACGATTCCCCACCAGCCGTATTCATTCTGGGCAAGTCCGGTATAGGAAAAATCAATTTTTCCGTTTCTCACATACCACCAACCATACTCGTTCTGGGCAAGTCCGGTATAAGAAAAATCAATCTGACCGTTTTTCACATACCACCAGCCATATTCATTCTGTACCAGATTTGTACCGCTTGTCACTTTCTGTCCGTTGTTGTAATAATACCAGTTTCCGTTTGCCTCCTGCGCAAGTCCGGTATAACCGGCTGCCAGAGCAGTTGCGGATGGTGCAACTACACTTGTAAAAGAGAGACAAGCTGCTGCTGCGATCATTGCAGCACGTACTTTTTTGCTTCTCATAAAACCTTCTCCTCCTTTTTCCTTCGAACCCTATGTCCGTTGCTTATTATTATAAGTTGTTCACAGATTCTTCACAAATACAGAAAAGCTATCCATCCATAACCGCAAGTTATGGATGGATAGCTTTTCTCAGTCTCTAACATCAATCGTATCTTTGTAAAATCCAACCGTTACGACCGTTCCTTCCCCTATTTCCGACTGTATCCGAATCGTATGCCCCAGTTTCTGTAATGCATCCCGGCACAGATACAGACCGATTCCTGTGGAACGTTTATCCTCATGTCCGTTAAACCCGGTGTATCCTTTTTCAAACACCCTTGGGATATCTTCACTGCGAATGCCAATGCCGGTATCCCGGATTTTCAACCAGATCTGTTGTGGTTCTTCCTGCACCTCAATCGTAAGCTCACCTCCCGGGGTATATTTGACCGCATTTGAAAGTAACTGTTCCAGCACAAAGGCAAGCCACTTTTCATCGGAGATAACGCTCACATTCGTTTTTTCATAATGTAACCGTATTTTCCGGCGGATCATAATCCTGGCATATTTGTGGATTACTTCACGAATCACGGTATCAAGCGATATCTGTTTCAAAATGTAATCATTTGAATTACTGTTAAGGCGTTGATACTGTAACGCCATTCCCACGTATTCTTCAATCCGAAACAGTTCCTCTTCCATATCTGTCAGATTTTGAAGCTGCTTTATATGATATTCTTCTGTCATCCTTTCACCGGACTCTGCGTTTTCCTGTTCGCCACGTTCCATCTGGAGTAAAAGCTGCAGTCCCGCAATCGGTGTCTTGATCTGATGCACCCACTTCGCATAATAATCTTTCATCTCCGACTGCTGTCTGGCCGCGGCACTGACCGCCAGCTGCCGCTCGATATTTGCATTTTCCGCAAGCTGTCCCAGCAGTTCCTCTGTCAAATCCTCCGTCTCCGGCAGCTTCAATTCCCCGGAAAACGGCTGTTGCAGTATACCTTTCAGATACCGCACTTTTCGGTAATAGCGGATATATGCCATGCATACGGCAGCCGCAATGATACACAGATCCAGTATTCCCGCATAGATCAGATCATCCCCTGTTCGGCCGATCAGGAACAGATATAATACATGCAGAAAAAACAACACTGCTGACAGAATCATCCACTCTATATTTCGTTTGACAAAACTTTTCCATGTTTTCATCCGATCCGGTACCCGATTCCTTTCTTCGTCAGAATAAATCCATCCAGTCCGACAGCTGACAGTTTTTTTCTCAGCCGGTTCACATTCACGGACAACGTATTCTCATCCACATAGGCATCGCTCTCCCATAGTTTCTCCATCAGTTCCTCCCTGCTGACAATTTTTTCCTTATGTTCCAGCAACGCATGCAGGATTTTCAATTCATTCTTGGTCAATTCCAGCTGCTGTCCCGCCCAGGTCAAAGTGGCATCCATGAGATTCAGTACTGCGCCTTTGTGCTCCATAATACTGCTGTTTCCCGCAAAATCATAACTTCTTCGCAGCAATGCCTGGATTTTCGCCGTCAATACTTCCAGATCAAAAGGCTTCGGTATAAAATCATCTCCGCCCATGTTCATTGCCATAACGATATTCATATTGTCTGCCACTGAGGACAGAAAAATCACCGGCACATTTGACACTTTGCGTATCTCAGTACACCAGTAATATCCGTTATAAAAAGGAAGCCGGATATCCATCAGCACCAGCTGCGGGTCAAAAGCAGCAAACTCCGTCATAACCTGACTGAGATTTTTTGCCACATGCACGTCATACTCCCATTTTTCCAGATGCCGCTTTATCATTTTTCCGATGGTTTCATCATCTTCCACACAAAAAATCCGATACATAACTGTTTCCTTTCCTTTTTTTCCTATTGTAGCAGATTTTTACTTGCCGTGTAAAAAAAATATGGTATCATAATCTATACTATACCGCTCGTACAGACGTACACGGTACGAAGGAACATTTTTGTACCCGGATGCAGACAGGAGGCGTGCAACATGAGAAAAACAGAACATCATACAATAGAAGGTAACCGTAAGACAAAAAACAGTATCAAACGACTTTTCTTCTGTCTGTTGGCAATTTTTCTTCAGATTGCTTTTTTTCTTTCTATTATGAATCATCTGAATACACAGATGCCCTGGATCAATGCACTGACCAAAATTCTTGTTTTAATTCTTGTTTTATACATTTACAGCAAAAATAAAACATCATCCCTGAAAATGCCCTGGATCATACTGATTCTTGTCATGCCGGTGCTCGGTGTTTGTCTGTATCTGATGTTTCAGACAAACAAAGGAACCCGCAATATGCGCAAGCGTTATCAGGAAATAGATGCCATTTTGCTGCCATGCCTGCCGCCCAATCATGAGATTTCCCAGCAGTTAAAAAAGCACTGTGCACCTGCCGGAAGCATTTCCGCTTATCTGTACCGCAACGCAGCCTACCCCGTTTATCAGAATACGGATGTCACTTATTATCCGGAAGCAGTACAGGGGCTGGAAGCACAGCTTGCCGATCTGGCGAAAGCAGAAAAATTTATTTTTATGGAATATCATGCTATTGAAAATGCTGACGCATGGCAGAAGATTCAGACTGTACTGGCAGAACGTGTACAGGCAGGTGTCGAAGTCCGCGTTTTTTATGATGACATGGGCTCCATCAGTTTTCTCAATCATGATTTTGCAAAACAACTGGAAGCTCTTGGCATTGCCTGCCGGGTATTTAATCCCTTTGTTCCGGGTGTTAATTTATTTCTGAATAACCGTGATCATCGTAAGATTACTGTTATTGATGGAAAAATAGGATTTACCGGCGGCTATAATCTGGCAAATGAATACTTTGGTTTTTCTCATCCCTATGGAGAATGGAAAGATACCGGCATCCGCCTGGAAGGAGATGCGGTCAGATCTCTCACCATCACATTTCTTGAAATGTGGAATGCAATCAAAAAAAATCTGCCAAGTGACCGTTCCTTTGAACCGTATCTGCCGGATGAACCGTATAAGGCAGTACAACACGGTTACGTCCAGCCTTATGCTGACAGTCCGCTGGATGATGAACAGGTGGGGGAAGAAGTCTATATCAGCATGGCAAATAAAGCAGAACATTACTGCTGGTTTATTACCCCCTATCTGATCATTACAGATGAACTGTCACACGCTTTATCTCTGGCTGCCAAACGTGGTGTGGATGTCCGTATCATCACACCTGGAATTCCTGACAAAAAAATGGTATACAGTGTTACCCGCTCTTTTTATCATCAGCTGGTTTCTAGCGGTGTGCACATTTTTGAATGGGCTCCCGGATTCTGCCATGCAAAAATGAGCATTGCCGATGATCGTATGGCTACCTGCGGTACCATCAATCTGGATTACCGCAGTCTGTATCATCACTTTGAAAATGGTTGTTTTATAGTGGATTGCCCGGCTGTCATGGATATAAAGCATGATTTCAGACATACATTTTCACAATGTCGGGACGTGACAGAAAAGTACAAAACCGGACTCGGTGCACATCTGCGCCTTGGACAGTTAATCTTGCGGCTATTTGCACAACTGATGTGACACGATCAGAAAAAACACACCGCATAAATGGATTACAGATATCCGCTTGACGAATGTGCTCATAATACGAAAGTCCATTTATATTTTAGCAATTTTACAAAATACACAGATAGGATAAAAGAGGTTTTAATATGCATGTAGGAAAGAAAACACTGAAAAGAGAAAAATCTGCAATGAGCCTGTCACTGTATGGCAGCCTGGTCTTTGCCATCGTAGAAATCGGGATGGCTGTTTTTTCCGGTTCTCAGGCAGTTCTTCTGGATGCAGTTTACGACAGCGTCGAATTTTTTATGATGCTTCCATCCATTTTTCTGATTCCGCTGCTCTACCGTCCTTCCAGCGAACAGCATCCCTTTGGATATACCCAGATAGAGACCGGGTTTGTAGTAGTGAAAGGTGCTATTATGGCAGCGGTTACCTTTGGATTGATTTTTAACAATATTCATCTATTACTGCACGGCGGACATAAAGTATCCTTTCACACGATTTCCGCCTTTGAGCTTTTTGCCTGTCTCCTGAGTCTGACCGTGGCTATCTGCCTTTATTTCAAAAACAAACATATGAGTTCACCACTGGTGAATATTGAATTGCAGACCTGGAAAATTGACTGCGTGGTATCCCTGGGAATGGCGGTGGCCTTTCTGCTCCCGATCATCGTCCCCTTTGCATGGTTTCAGCGTCTGACACCGTACCTGGATCAGATCATCACCATCATATTGTCAGCCTTTATGCTGCCGACACCGATCAAAACAGTCATCACCGGCCTCCGTGATCTGATGCTGTGGCCACCGGAAGCAGAGACCGTTGATGATATCAAAGCCACTGTGGAACCAATCATTGGCGGCTATGGGCATAAAAACCTGTATTACGACATTGTCCGTACCGGTCGAAGACTCTGGATCAGTGTATACATCACCTTTGATAAAGACATTATCTCACTGTCAAAATTCCAAATCCTGCAAACAAAATGCATTGCTGCCCTAGCAGAAAAATATCAGGACTTTTATTTTGAATTGCTTCCTGACATTCAGCTGGACAGCATGGATGAAGAGAAAATCAAAGCGCAAACTGAGGAAAATACCTGATTTATGATTTTACATCTTCATACTGATTGGACTGCAAAATGATTTTTATCGTATGATATACACAGCGTTTCAGTTCCCGGATATCCAGCGTTCCATCCTTCAATGCCTGACGGATACTCGCATGATCCCGCATATCTCCCGGCATTACCATATCGTTTCCGGCTTTCATACAGCCTGCTGCCGTACACTCACCGGCGGTGGAATCTGTCGTTGTCGTCCAGTCTGTCATGATCGCACCTGCAAATCCCCATTCATCGCGTGCCGCTTTCGTACAGATATCGTAATTGTTTGCCGCATGCACACCGTTAATCAGATTATAGGACGTCATCATCGCCATCGGCTGGGCACTGCGGATCGCTGTTTCAAATCCTTTCAGATAGATTTCGCGCAATGTCCGCTCAGATAAGATCGAATCGGAACCCATACGGTTATCTTCCTGATTATTGCATGCAAAATGCTTAATGGTCGTACCACACCCAGGTATTGACTGTACGCCCTGTGTCATAGCTGCTGCCATACTTCCTGCCAGCAGCGGGTCTTCTGAATAATATTCAAAATTTCTGCCACACAGTGGATTTCTGTGTATATTCATGCCTGGTGCCAGCCAAAGTGTCACTTCAAATTCATTCATTTCTCCGGCAATCATCCTGCCAAGTGTATGCATCAGTTCCAGATTCCAGCTCTGCGCCAGCAGTGTTCCCACCGGAATTGCAGTGCAATACTGATGATATACGATTCCCTTCGATTCCTTCGGCTCCGCAAAATATCCGTTTTCAAATCCATCCAGGAAATCTCCGCCATCGATACTGCCGTCTTCTCTGACCTGATACTCACTGCGCAGACGCAATCCCGCCGGGCCGTCTTCCAGCACGATGCTCGCCACATAATACGGAGCTTTTTCAGCCACAGTGACTGTCTCTGCCGCTGCCCCCGGAACCGTCTGTCCCGCAGAGCCGAGTGCACTCGCTCCCTGATCTTTCGCCGGATCTCCGGTTGCTAATGCAATCAATTCTTCTGTGGAAAGCTGATCCACGATTTCACCTGCTCTGCCCGGATACTGATCCTGTAATTTTTCATAAACTACCGTCTCTGTCGGCAACTCTTTCGCAGAAATCTGTACTTTCGGCAGTTTCCGTTCTTCTGCCTTCCGCAGCCATGCTGTCTGTTTTTCTTCCAGCTTTGCTTTATCCGGCTGAAGTTCTTCCAATGATTCTTTTAATGGACAGATATGTTCACACTGCACGAGTACTTTTGTCTCATCCAGCACAAAGGTGCCACAAAGGGCCGCGGTAGATAACGCATTTCCCACCCAGATACCGTAAGTACCTGTCTCCAGCAGCCATGCCGCCTGTTCCTCGGAATAGGAGGCCAACTGGTACAGATCCATGCTCAGTGTAAGTGACTGCGTCTCCCCCGGTGCCAGAAGTTTTGTTTTTCCAAAAGCTGCCAGACGACGGAATTCTTTTGGCAGTTTTCCCTGTGGGCAGGATACATACACCTGAACCACTTCTTTTCCGGAATACGCTGCACCAGTATTTATCACATCCACAGAGACTGACAGTGTTGGTTTTCCCTGTGCGGATATCTGCTTGGAAATACCGGTTACTTTTAGGTCAAATTCTGTATAAGACAAACCATATCCAAAACTGTAACGCACCGGAACGTCAAACGTATCAAAATACCGGTAGCCTACATAGATGCCTTCCCGGTATTCTTCCCGGTAAACATCTCCAC
>OIWK01003233.1_pt1 | contig 11629 bp, 8 predicted proteins | sample 1587401 | NCBI WGS metagenome assembly OIWK01 (sample SAMEA3888911, study PRJEB22519) | human gut metagenome | biome: human gut; feature: human-associated habitat; material: faeces | place: Denmark | collected 2009
CGATGTATGGGCGCGTATATGCGCCGCGGAATGAGATGTAGTTGGGCTTGATGGGTGGGTCGGCAGCGGGATTGCGGTTGGTATTGCTATTGACGTTGCCGTTTCCGTTGGCGTTGGCGTGATGCGTGTTGTCGGGACTGCCGGTTGCACAGATCGCGTTGATGATGCGCACCATTCCCGATTCATCGTTGCTGTATCCGTGGAATCCAAGGAACAGCAGGTCATTGGATGATGCCGCACTCCCATCGGCATCAAAGCTTCCCGTCATTTCCAACCGCATGTGTTCTCCTTATGCTGTCTGAAAATCTTGTCGAAACTGGCGTTGTTGCAAGCCTTATTCAAATTCTGGTTCAAAACCGTCGTTGACGGAATGGTAATGCTCGCCGAATACGTCTATGTCGGTCAATTGTGTTCCGTCGCCATTGTGTAGGCGGTCCATGGCTTCTTGGTATAGTGCGAAATCCTCTTCCGCTTGAGTGAGGCGCCAATAGTCATCGGGGGTAATGATAACCGCGCTGGGCCGATTGCCGTCGAGCACGATGACTGGGTGGTTGTTACCGACTCGGCTTAGTGTTTTGCTTGCGCCACCGCGGTTGAGATCGGTGACGGAAATCATATTGTCGAGAATCGATGTAACCGACATGTTTCACCTTATAGTTTGCTTGAAGTATACGAGTAAGTATACAAGTCCGTTGCGGCGGAATAACTATATTTTTGTTCCCGCATGTAGCGGGTTCACGCTGCCTGATGGCACTGTGTCAATGAGTGTTTTCTGATGTTCGGACCGATACAATCGCTGTAAATGGGAGGAAGCTGGTCATTATGGCAGAAGGTAAGCAGATCAGGTTATTTCTGATTGATGGAACTTTTAGTGGTTTAGTTACAGCAGAAATCATGAACTGGACTGGCCATGTGTTTAAAGGCAGCCGCAGTGAACTTGGTCGAATCTATCAACGCGAAGAAGCTCAGCGTACAGGCGTTTATATCCTGCTTGGTGACAAAAGTGATGGAAGTCCATTGGCTTATATTGGTGAAAGCGACAATATTGCAAGTCGCTTAAAACAGCATGCGGCCAAGAAATCATTCTGGTCTGAAGTAGTGTTTGTCACTTCAAAAGATGGCAACCTGACTAGTGCACATGCTCGCTACATTGAGGCTCAGCTTATCCAGAGAGCTAAGGAGATTGGACGTATTCCTTTGGAAAACGGCAATGAGCCTACAGGGGGTGCGGATTTGCCGGAAGCAGATGCTTCGGATATGAATCATTTCATTAAGGAATTTCTGACGATTCTGCCGGTACTTGGGGTAGAAGTGTTTCGCGGTCGTTCATCAAAATGGGATGATGCATTGAAGGCAGGGGAAGAATTGCAATATGATTCTCCGATATTCCAAGTATCGGTAAAGAAACATGGAGGTACTGCTTATGGGCAAATTATTGATGGTGAATTTACTGTGCTTAAAGGGTCTGCGATTGCTGCAGAAGTAACGCGTAAGGACAATGTTGTCGAAAGTACTCGCAGGCAGTTTGAATTACGGAAACAGCTTCATGAACGATTAAACAATGAGGGAGCAATCGTTATCGATGATAAGGGGATTGCGACTTTGACAAGAGATGTGCCTTTCTCTTCGCCTTCTGCCGCTGCTGCTTTTGTACAAGGACGTGCGACTGCTAATGGACGTCGTGAGTGGAGGACCAAAGATAATGATACATATGCAGATTGGGAGGGGCGGAAGTGATTTGTTTCAAGTTGTTTGTACCGACGCCGGTGTGCAAAGTGGCAGTAGAACCCCCTTGGTAGCGTACAATCGGTTTGGATGGTTTTCCGGATATCGGTGAATGAGAGTAGATATGGCAAAGAAGCGCATGATGGACAGTTCGTTAGTTGAATCTGTTCTTGGCAAGAATCACTCCATGATTATCGATGAAGACTGGTATGAGCATACGATCATTGACCATCTTGTGGATTCAATGGGATATGAGCATTTGTTCGGTCCGGATGTTCGTCGTTCTTCTGAGAATTATCAAGATGTTTTTATTCCTGATGTTCTCCCGGAAGCATTGTCTAATGTCAATCAAGGGTTGCCTGCGAAGGCAATTGATGAGGCAATTCTCAAAATTAAGAATATTGAGGGTGGAAGTCTTGAGCAGCGGAATGAAATTTTTAATGACTATCTTCAGTCTGGTGTGGAAGTCCGTTATTTTGATGGTAAAGAAGAACGGAATGAAATCGTTCGCCTTCTAGATTTCAACCATCCTGAAAACAATGTGTTCCAAGTTGTCAATCAATGGACTTTTGTCGAATATTCAGAGAAGCGCCCTGATATAATTATCTTCATCAATGGCATGCCATTGGTCATTTTCGAACTTAAGTCGCCGTCACGTGTGGAAACTGATGCGTCTGACGCTTATTTGCAGCTTCGTCAGTACATGAAGCAGATTCCGAGCTTGTTTGTGCCGAATGTGTTCTGCGTAATGAGCGATATGACTGAAACTAGAGTTGGTACCATTACCGCGGACGAGGATCGTTACGTGGCATGGAAGTCTGTCGATGGGGACTATTCCGAAACGAAGAACGCTTCGTGGAAGACCATGCTTGATGGAATGCTGCCAAAAGCAAGGTTGTTGGATATTATTCAGAATTTCGTGTGCTTTAACGATACTTCTGAAAAAATAGTCAAAATTCTTGGTGCATATCACCAGTATTTTGCCGTGAAAAAAGCTGTTGTCCGCGCTCAGGATGCGGTTGCTGGAGATGGCAAAATTGGCGTGTTCTGGCATACCCAGGGGAGCGGCAAATCTCTGTCGATGGTGTTCTTCGCACATTTGATTCAAAAATATTTGGAGAGCCCAACGATTGTGGTCATTACTGATCGCAATGATTTGGATGACCAGTTGTTCGGTCAGTTCACCAGATGTGCGAAGTTCCTGCGCCAGCAGGCGGTGCAGGCTGAAAGTCGGCAGAATTTGAAGGAATTGCTGGAAGGGCGGGAAGCAAACGGCATTATTTTCACCACCATGCAGAAATTCTCTGATGGAGATGAACCGCTATGCGACCGGAACAACGTTATTGTCATGGTGGATGAGGCCCACCGAGGCCAATACGGACTCACAGAAACCATCGATGAGAATGGCAAGGTGAGTATTGGCGCGGCTCGTATGGTTCGCAGGGCTTTGCCGAATGCTTCCTATATCGGTTTTACGGGTACCCCCATATCGACGGATGACCGTAATACTCGTGAGATTTTTGGTGACTACATCGATGTGTACGACATGACTCAATCAGTTGAAGATGAGTCAACTAAACCGGTTTATTATGAGAGTCGAGTTGTCGCACTGCATCTGGATGAGGGAGCCCTTGGGCGAATTGACGCCGCTTATAGGGAATTTGCTGATCAAGCAGATGAAGCAAGTATTGAGAAATCCAAGCATGACCTTGGCGGGCTTGATGCGATTTTTGATACTCCGGAAACCATCGATGCGCTCTGCCGTGACATTGTTGACCATTACGAGAACAACCGTGCTGATGTGCTTGCCGGCAAGGCTCTTATTGTTGCGTATAGTCGCCCGATTGCGATGAAAATCTACTACAAGATTTTGGAATTACGCCCTGAATGGAAAGAAAAAATCGGTGTGGTGATGACCATGTCGAATCAGGATCCCGAGGAATGGTTCGACGTGTGCGGAGGTAGCACGCATAAGAAGGAGATGGAGCGGAAGTTCAAAGATGATGACGATCCATTGAAGATTGCCATTGTCGTTGATATGTGGCTTACGGGCTTTGACGTACCAAGTCTGTCGACTATGTACGTTTTCAAACCGATGAAGGGTCATAACCTCATGCAGGCCATTGCCCGAGTGAATCGTGTTTGCAAAGGCAAGGAAGGCGGTCTGGTAGTCGACTATATAGGCATCGCCGGAGCTCTTAAGCAAGCAATGAAGGACTATACGAATCGAGATCAGCATAATTACAGCAATATGGATATTGCTGCGACGGCTTACCCGAAATTTGTTGAAAAACTTGATGTATGCCGCGACCTTATGTATGGCTTCGACTACAGGAAATTGATTTTTACGAATAGTCGAGAGGCTTTGGCAGATGCCATTGCCGAAGGAACCGATTGGCTGCTTGAGCCGAAGCGTCATGAAGATACCGAAAACTTCCTCAAGCAATGCCAACTGATGAACCAGGCATTGAGCCTATGCAAGAGCCTGGTTTCTGAAGAGGACCAGCACGAAGCAGCTTATTTGTCGGTTTTGCGTGTTCAGGTACTTCGCCTTACCGGGCGTAAAGGTAACGGTGGTGGAGGCATGACCTACGCCGAATTCAACAAGCGTGTAAGCGACATCCTTGAGCAAACCGTTCACGCTGATGGCGTGATCAACCTTTTCGACAAGAACAGTGTTGAGATTTCCTTGTTCGATGAAGCGTTTCTTCAGGAAATCGCTGGCATGAAGGAAAAGAACATCGCCGTCGAGAGTCTGAAACGACTCATCAAGGAGAAAGTTCGTGCCTATCAGCGGACCAGCGTGGTCAAAGCACAGAAATTCAGCGAGATGCTGCAAAACACATTGAACTCCTATCTCAATGGCATGCTGACCAATGCGCAGGTCATTGAAGAGCTTCTTCAAATGGCTCGTGACATTATGAAAGACCGTGATGATGCCCAGAAGCTTGGACTGAATGATGAGGAAATGGCATTCTATGATGCCATTACCAAACCTCAAGCGGTCAAGGATTTCTATAACAACGACCAGTTGGTTGCTATAGCGCGTGAGTTGACTGAAACCATGCAAAGAAGTGCCACGATTGACTGGCAGAAGAAGGAAAGTGCCCGTGCTGGAATGCGGCGTGCGATCAAACGTTTGCTGCGAAAATACAAGTATCCGCCTGAAGGCGTCGATGATGCCATGGATACTGTGATGAAGCAGTGCGAGCTTTGGGCTGATACCAAGATTGAAGAGTAGGAACAGGAAATGGCGAAGAAGAAAAACGATAATACGGCGGAAATCGGCTTTGAAGAGCAGATTTGGAAAGCCGCGGACAAGCTACGGGGCAACATTGATGCTTCGGAATACAAGAATGTGGTTCTCGGCCTGATCTTCCTGAAGTACATCTCCGACAAGTTCGATCAGAAGCATCAGGAGCTTGTGGATGAAGGCGAAGGCTTTGAAGAGGATCGCGACGAGTACATGGCAGAGAATATTTTCTTTGTGCCTGAAAATGCACGTTGGAATGTGATTGCCGCCGCTGCGCACACTCCAGAGGTTGGCAAGGTAATCGATGAGGCTATGCGTTCGATTGAATCGGAGAACGATAAGCTGAAGAATATTCTCCCCAAGAACTTTGCCCGTCAGGAGCTCGACAAGCGCCGCTTGGGCGAGGTTGTGGATCTGTTCACCAACGTAAAGATGGCGGATAAAGGTGACAGCAGAGATATTCTTGGACGCACCTATGAATACTGCTTGGCCAAGTTCGCGGAAGCTGAAGGCAAGAATGCTGGAGAGTTCTATACGCCGGCCTGCATTGTGAAAACCTTGGTTGAGATTATTGAGCCTTACCATGGGCGGGTCTATGATCCTTGCTGCGGGTCTGGCGGCATGTTCGTGCAGTCGGCCAAGTTTGTTGAACGGCATCAAGGCAAGATTTCTGATCTGTCCGTATACGGGCAGGAAAGCAACCCGACTACATGGAAAATGGCGACGATGAATCTTGCCATCCGTGGTATTGACGCCGATCTTGGCGATCATAATGCGGATACGTTCTTTAATGATCTGCATAAGAACGAGAGATTCGATTTCATTCTTGCCAATCCGCCATTCAATCTGAAAGATTGGGGAGGGGATAAGCTCAAAGAAGACCCGAGATGGGATTACGGCACTCCGCCAGAAGGCAACGCCAACTTTGCATGGATGCAACATATGATTCATCATCTGCAGCCGGCTGGAGGGCGTATTGGTCTAGTGCTTGCCAATGGCGCTTTATCAAGTCAAACGAGCGGTGAAGGCGATATTCGAGCCAACATTGTCGCAAAAGATTTGGTCGAAGGCATCATTGCCATGCCCGATAAGCTTTTCTATAGCACGGGTATTCCTGTGAGTCTGTGGATAATCACAAACAAGAAGGCCCAGCCGGGCAAGACCTTGTTTATTGATGCGAGGGACATGGGAACCATGGTTTCTCGTAAACTGCGTGAGTTCACCGATGAAGACATCGCCAAGGTATCGGGAGCGTTCGACGCATTCCGTGCTGGAACACTGGAAGAGGAGAAGGGCTTTTCTGCCATCGCCACAACTGAGGACATTGCCAAGCAAGACTACATTCTCACGCCAGGCCGCTATGTAGGCATTGCCGAACCGGAAGATGACGGTGAACCATTCGAAGAGAAAATGAAGCGGCTAACTGGTGAGATTTCCAAGTGCTTTGAGGAATCCAGCCGCTTGCAAGAGCAAATCAAGAAGAATCTGGAGGCAATTGGGTATGGGATGTAAAGTCGTACTTGGCGATATTTGCAGCTTTAGTCGTGGAGCGAGCATTCCCCGTGCCCGTATGCACGACACCGGAGATTACCTCTATATCCATTATGGTGACCTTTATAAAGGGTTTGACCTGCGCATTGATGTTGAAAGTCCATCAAAACCTATTCCGTTTATTCTCCGCGGTGAAAAGGTTAAAGAAAGTCAGTGCCTTAAAGATCAGGACATCGTGTATGTGCTTACTTCGGAAACTGTTGATGATTTGGGACATGCTTATCTTTTCAACAATCCACAAAATAAGCTTGCTGTTTCGGGTACTGAGACGACTATTGTCCGTGTTAAACGCAGAGATCTTGTTATACCTGCCTATCTCAACTACCTTATGAGTTCTCCTTGTTTTATCGGTGAGCTTCGTCGGTATGTAAGAGGTATGAAAGTATTTCGTGTCCATCCTGCTGATGTGTCTCGAATTGAAATTGAACTTCCTCACATCGAGACACAGCGAAAAGTGGTTTCAATACTTGATTCGATTTATACGAAGCAAAGAATCAATACTCAGCTAAATGGCTATTTAGCTGCATGAGATCAATCTTTGATACGTCAATTTCTCCTGACATGAGCTTGGGAAGTAACCTGTCACGAATTTCTTCCAATCGTTTATTTTCCCTCTGATTCGCAACAATGAGTTCAACCATAGGGACGGCAATCTTGTTGAATCTATTTAATGTTTTATCATCCGGGAGCACAAGTCTCATTGTCTTAACGTAATCACGAGGTAGCTCCGTCTGACCCGTGCTGCCCGTATGCAAAGATTCAATGTGTTTTTCGTGCTTGAAAGCCCAAAAACCTAAATATAGCGCATACCGGGGGTCGGCAGTGCGGACAATTGTTATATGTGAATCAGCCACTAGTTTTTTAGGTTCAAACCATACTTGTGCGGTTCTGCCGAGTGAGCCAACACCAGTTGAGTTAATAAGCAAATCATATTTTTTCAGCCATTTCTCTGTTTTCTTACGGGGAGCGTGCGTTCTGCCATTCTCTACAAGAATAAGATTGCTTCGAACACAGGTCTGTCCAAGAACAACTTCATCGGAGACATCGCTATATTTGGGCGCAATTCCACGGCAAACCATGCCAGCAATCTCAGCAATCTCCGCCCAACGCCAGTTTCGAGGCAAAATTGCATTTTTGTCATTTTCGTACTCGCAATAAAGGGTTTTGGCATAAGTCTTCAAGTATTCGAGTAAATAGCCATTTAGCTTAATGTTTAAGTTTATTTTTGATTGGATAAGGCTAATGAGTGCTGCAATATGGTTCTGAATATCTATGGAGGGTAGATTAATATCTAATCCTTCAAGCATCCTTTTAGTTAAAGCATTTCGTGTAGCCCCTGAAGAGGCAAGCTTGAGGAGAAGGTCTTTATTAGTTTGCAGCCAAGCAAGGATGAAAGTCGCATTTGCCTTTTCTTTGGGGCGAAGAATCGCAACATGTTGATTTACTCTTGCAGGTATAACGTCACTTGGCACAATACAGGCACGGGCGACTGAATCACCAGTGATATTGAGAAGAATGTCACCTTGATGCACTTCAACATTCGAAAGTGTCCTTGCCTGCTCGTCGTTAAGGTAAGCAAGTCCATTGGAGCTAAAAGACCAATCAAGAACGTTTTGACTTCGAATGATGGGAATGCCGGATGCCGAGTAAGCTTCTTTCCCTCCGCGAGGTGTCGCGCCACTACCGATTTTGCTGCAGATATCCCCGAGTCTCATTCCAAATACTTCCTATGCGAAGCTTTCACGTTGTTTTGGTTAACCATCGCGTAGTGCATGGTCGTGTCTATTTTGGCATGGCCCAGCAACTTTTGCACCTGTTCTATGGGCATTCCCTTATCGATGGCATGGGTTGCCAACGTGCGGCGGAACTTATGCGGATGGACGTGACACACACCGGCAGATTTGCCAAGTTTGCGTAACCGTTGCTCAAGATTGCCGATGGTCACACGGCGTGCGCTTGAGTCAAGGGCGACGAACAACGCCGGGGCATGATCTGCTCTTGCGTGCAGATACTCCTCTAGATGCAGCTTCGTTCTCGCATCAAAGTAAACGGGTCGCTGCTTGTTGCCCTTGCCCATAACCAGGCACTCACGTTCAGCAAGGTTCACATCCTCTATGTTGAGTTTGACGAGTTCACCAATACGCATGCCCGTTGAAACCAGCAGGTCGATCACTGCAAGGTCCCGCTTCGTGCCACAGACATTTCGCAGGGTCTCAAGATCCTCATCGGTCAGAACCTCTTTGGCGACCTGCACGGTCTTGACACGATGAATGCGGCGAACCGGGCTTTTTACTATGTAGTCTTCATCTTCGAGCCATGAGAAGAAGCTCGACATGATGCGGCGGATGTTGTCTATGGTAACTTTGCTGCTACCGCGGGATGCCTCGTAATCGTTGAGATACTTGCGCAAGTCGTCGCTTTCGATCTGCGTGTACGGTTTGGCGAGGGTTTCGGTCATAAGGCTGAGCGTGCTTCTGTAATATTCAATGGTTTTGGACGAACATCCTTCAACCTCTTTCGCGGTGAGAAAAAGCGGCAACAATTCCGAATCGTCTTTGATTGTTTTGCCGCCGGGCAATATCTCTGTAAGAACGGTTTTCAGGCGTTTCAGCTGAGGCGAGTTCAGGACTGACTGCATTTGGGCAAGAATGAGTTGGATAGCATTCTCCATAACTGTTCCCTTCAAGGTTGATAACGGAAACAGTTTGCCTAAAACGGTGGAATACTCGGCTAAATGGCTATTTAGCTGAGCGACATCAATCTTGGAAACATCAATCTCTCCTGACATGAGCTTGGGAAGAAGGGCATCGCGGAGAGAAACAAGCCCACGATTTTCTTCGCAATTACATCGATAAGCTGCAAAAATGTCTTGAAGATATTCAAGGGACTTAGCATCAGGCATTTCTAACTTGAGCTTATTTAGGTTGCGCTGACTAATCTTCCTTTGAACTGCACCAGTAACAATATGACTGATTGGCGTGCGTTGCAATGCTATGTAAATAGCTTCAAGCGAATAGTCGCTCGCTGCTGCAAGGATATGCGCATGATTATTTACCCAGTATTTTCCCCAGACATATTGAAGAATGGGCCTTCCACTTTCATCGATAACTGATCCATCTTCGCCTAGGAGTACTCGAATGCCATCAAATAGATAATCATCAACATAATCCATAATCGAGGTCGCACCATAGTAAGGATAAGGTCCTTTTCGTGCATCTCGATCTCGACTATTTAGTGGAACTCGTTTTGAATCTTCCAATTTGACTATATCTCCAAGTCTAACGACTCGGTTGCTTTTGAATAAAGCTTGCTCAAAGCGAGTAGTCGCAAGTTCTAATAAATAGCCATTTAGAGAAACGTAAAGCTGCAGCCTCGGTCCTTTCACTTATTTTCCCAATAGCCTTGCCGGGGTTGTGGTCTCCTATGCAATAAGTGCACGCCGTTATTTGTATTTGCCTTCGGCACTTAGCTACATTAATCACGATACATGTAATTAATGGAAAATTAAGTAATACTTATTTGAGAAGGTTGGCTCCAAGAAAAACTGTTTGCAATAGCTCTGACCCTGAAAGCATCACGCAGAAACTCTAAGTGCTCAACATCACCGATAGGAAAATCCGCAAACAACATGTGAAACAGCTTCAAGCGGCATATCGATAAACGTGTGGCATTGGAATAAGCAGAATTCGTGGCAACATTTCCCTGCGTATGTGGGGATAGTTCTTGCGATAACACAGGGAGCTCGAAGTCGTCATGGTGTTCCCCTCGTGCGCGGAAATGATCCATCGGAGGGGCAAATGTGCATAGACTAAGAAACATGGCGTGCGTACGTGGAATCGGGCCATATCAGCTTGGTCTCCGCCGCGACCGTGGCGTCCGTCTTGTTGCGCCAACGGCGCAGCGTCTCCGGCGCGACCCCCAGATCCTTGGCGACCTGTTCGATCGCCTTGGTCTCCGACGAATACGAGCCGCGCGATTCGGTCAACAGCCTGACGGCCTTCGCCTCGAACTCCGGCGTGTATCTCGTTCCTTTTGCCATGGTTCCATCATCTCCCATCGAGTTAGGGGAAATGCGGAACAAAAATCAGTTCATATCACCACACATCCCATCGCAGGAGAGATTATTCTTGAGGGATATCTCCTGCGAGTCCGAGGTTGGGGGGAGAAAAGCTGCACGTCAGTATGCCTGCGTGGTTGGAGGGCATCATGGCACCCCGCCAGACAAAAGCAAAATTGACGAAGAGAAAAACAGGAAAACCAATGTTGGATTGGATTCTGAAGCATGGATAAGTGTTCAGGATAAGCTAATAGATTTTGTTGCAGATATGTCATGAAAACGCAGACGTTCGCGTGTTCCCCGCACATGCGGGGATGATCCCCAACGGTACGAAACGCATATCCGCGAGCTATGGGTGCTCTACATATCGGGACTGCATCAGATCCAACTGAAATAGAAAACCCGAAGATAACCCCCCGACTGATGTTCCAGTCTTGAAAGCTGGTCGCGTGGGATCTTCGAGCAATCCAATTCTACCACCACGGCACCGTGTTCCCCGCACATGCGGAGATGATCCCCACGACATGCAGGACTACCAGCCACTCGGCAGGTGTCCCTCGCGCATGCGGGGATGATCCCGCGCTCGAAAACAAGCTGCGCCAGCGTTTCAAGTGTTCCCCGCACATGCGGGGATGATTGTATTTGTCAATCTATCAGTCGCATCGCATGTACGTTAGCTACACTTATCCGCATAAGTGTAGCTAACGTTAAAATAAGCTACATTTATCTCGATAGGTGTTGCTTACGAGAGTTTTTGCGATGGATAATAATTTCAGCCATTTCGATATACATGAATCCGTAGGGGCCACAACGACTTGTGTTTCCGATTTACAAGCGTGGCTTTGCTTAAGAACGTGATTTTGTCCGGGGAACGATGCGTTTGACACATACTGGCACTACCAACGGAGGAGCACCATGAAATACGAGATTGCGATTTGCAAAAGTATGAAACGTAAGAAAGGACGCAGTCGCGCTTCGATATGTTTTTGATTGCGTAACGGCGCGACGGCATCGCTTTTGCGCATGTCGGGCGCTTCGTTGCC
>OIWK01003248.1_pt1 | contig 11578 bp, 5 predicted proteins | sample 1587401 | NCBI WGS metagenome assembly OIWK01 (sample SAMEA3888911, study PRJEB22519) | human gut metagenome | biome: human gut; feature: human-associated habitat; material: faeces | place: Denmark | collected 2009
AGAAAGACTGGAAAAAGAAAAACTGATATACACCTCAAATACGGATGAGCTTACCAGATGTTTAAACAGGCACGCATATGAAAATGATATGAAAAAGCTTAATCTTAGTGAGGAATGGGTATACATTTCTGTAGATCTGAACGGATTAAAACGGGCAAATGATTCTTATGGCCATATGGCAGGAGACGAACTTATATGCGCAGCGGCAGATTGCATGAGAGACAGCTTTCATGAGTATGGAAAGGTATACAGAATTGGTGGGGATGAATTTGCTGTTATCATTACAGAGAATACAAGCCAGGTGGAAGAACTGATACATGGCTTCGACTCCAATGTGGCAAACTGGCATGGAAAGTTTGTTGATTCAATGACTGTTTCGTACGGATGGGTTTTCAGCACAGAGAGAAACTGGGGTAGTGCATATGAAATCTCAAAAGCTGCAGATGCAAGAATGTATCAGAGTAAGGAACGCTACTATAAGGAAAGCGGTGCAGACAGAAGATAGGCAGGTTACAAAAAAGCCACAGACTGGTTCATCCAGCCTGTGGCTTTTTTCAGGGATCGTCAGGGGTATTACCATATTACTTTTATGGTAAAGATACATCGTCAGCAGATATGTCAGGCGATAAATTTTTCACATTTTCTGACATCTCTTTCATTGAAGTTGTCTGGGATTTATGATAATCTTGTACTTATAGCAAACCTCTGAAGCAATGTACGCTAAGAGAAAACGAAAGTGTTTTTTTCTGTGGGAAAAGGAAAAGTTGAATTATAAGATAACATCATAATTATACATCAAGGAGAATAACATACATGATGAAGATCAGGCATAAAAAAATAGTGGCATCAGGTACAGCAGTTGCCCTGGCAGGCATCCTTGGGGTTGGAGCTCTGCTTCAGTCCAGCATCTCCGTACAGGCATCTCCGGCTATGATGCCCGGTATTGAGCAGATTGTAAATGATACAACTGCTGAGAAGCCTTTTAAAATATTAGAAATCGTTGATAATACAAGTGAAGCGGAGATCGGCTATTACGTATCCGGGCAGGAGCCGTATGTGAAGCTTTACTCCTATACTTACAATTATAAAGAAAATAACGAAGAAAAAGAAAAAACAATAAAATTCAAGACTCTTGAAGAAGGCTTAAAGAAACTGCCGACTGAGGAACTGCGTAAAGAATTTGCAACAAACATGAATACAGGAATAAAGAATATTCAGAGCAGCAGTTATCAGGCGGGAAGTACTACAGATTCTGAAGAAAACTATCCTCTTTCCTACAGTAAATATAGGGAGAAATATTTTCTGAGTGACAGTGATGATCCAGAAAAATGGCAGAAAATAAATTTTCAGAAGATAGACGACAGCGGAAACAGCAGGACAGATACTGTTGAAATAAAGGGAAACTATCGGGAAAACACTGCCGGAACCGGCGACTATACCAAACAGGAACAGCAATATTATCCGATACGTCGGGATGATAATGACGATAACGAAAAATCAGAAAAATACCGCGAGAATATCCAGAATTTCTATTATGCGGACAATAATACGGCAGATGCACCATATTTTCTGGAATTTCAGGAAGTGGATAATAATATTGTGAATCAGGCTTTTGATACAAACCACAATAAAATAAATAATAATTCAATCCTGAATGAGTATGATTACAGCAATGGCAATTACGGTTATTATGAAAATGTATACAGTGACCTGACAGCGGAAATCGTCCAGAATATCCAAGATGGTAACTATACATTTCCGGGAGAAAATCCAACCCTGTCTTCTGAAGATAAAGGACTGGCAGTTAAAATTCCCGATAACACAAATACCAGAGCTGTAAATGCAAAATCATTTTCTGATGGCAATGATGAGTTCTCCAGTATCAATGAGGCAGACGCAGATAATACAGTAGATGCAAACACTCAGGCAGATACACAGTCGGATGTTTCTTCTGATGGAAGTCAGGCTTCACAGCCTGCGGATTCTTCTTCTGCGGACGCCTTTTCCACAGGGAATTTTTCAGACGGAATATCAGATAGTGCGGATGGCAATATTGAAAACAGCGACATTTCTCAGGCACAGGCAGCAGATACTGCTTCTGCGGATACAGATTTCAATTCTGCTACAGATACAGGAACAGATTTCAGTGCAGATGCAAATACCGCAGCCCAGGCTGATGCTGATCCTGCGCAGAATACCGCATCAGTAGAAAACGATAAGATAACACCGATTATCAATTATAGTCAGACCACAAAGAAAGGTGCAAACGGAAATAAAGCAACGAAAGAAGATGCTTTGATTGGCACATCTGCAAATCCCAAAGTATACTACGGTGTGACTATCGATCAATACCCTTATTATAAGTATACCTTGATCGGTGACATGAAAAAAATTGTTGCCTGCGCAAATACTAATGCAGGCGCTGTAAAAGATGGAACTTTTACCCCGGTTTGTGCAACCACATCTGAGGAAAGGGAAAAAAATATCACTTTTCAGGATAACCAGTACTGGTACTGGACTGTAGATGAAAACGGAAATACTGTCAAAAATCCGATTTCCATAGTCACTCAGCGTCAGCCTGTTTCCTACGAAGATATACGTGAAATTCCAACGACACTGGGATATAATTATTATTATAAGGTGAGTCAGGCTTATTTCTGCTGTAAAAAATCTGCCAGTTCAGAGGACAGCAGTACAGGCGCAGGTGAACAGCTTCCATACCGGTATTTTGGATGGTATGTTCCGTCTTATCCACAGAATCAGGATGTCTATATACCAGTCGTTGAAAATGATGGAAAAACAGCAACACATTATATTTCCGATGCAGAGTATAAATTAACTCCGGGTACGGGAAATTACGACTTCGTACCTGATGATACTGCCACAGAACAGACTGTGGAAGTAGATCATATGTATTATCAGGGGGGATATACAAACCATGACTGGTTTAAGCGGTATGTGTTCCATCTGGATCCGGGCGAAGAGGGAAGTGATGAGAGGAAACAGTTTGATGGTTTTAAAATAGAAGTAGAGACTATGACTCTGCAGGAGTTTAACAGCATGTACGGAAGTTCAGGAAAAACGACATCTGAAACACAGTCAGATGATACTTCTGGCGTTCCGGCTGCCGAAACTACTCAGGATATCAACGCAGCTCAGTCTGAAGAACAGTCTGAAAATCAGACGAAAGATCAAACAGCAGAGCAGGCTGAAGCTCAGACTGTATCCCGGAACGAAGGAGATACTTCGGAAGTAGATCAGATGGTCAGTGAAGCGGGTGTTGAACTGGTATCTATCGAGAAAGAACTTGCAGAAACCACAGATGAATTTCAGGATGGAACCTCAGTCGATTCTCAGGCTACAGAGGATTCTGCGCAGACAACAAATAATATATCTGATACATCTTCACAGACAACAGACAGTGTGTCTGATGCGCCCTCACAGATATCTGATGAAACGGATACGGACGCACAGTTTACAGATAATTCTGCAGATGCCATAGATGATGACGGTGTATTTTCAGCAGGTGATACTGCTACGTCAAATACATCCGGTAAGCTGGCGGAATATGGATTGATCTATGTTAATAGTTCCGGCATCAATCAGGCAGCAGCAGAGGAAATGAGCAATATTCCTACAATTATTAATGCTACAAAACTAACAAATAATTCAACGACGGCTCAATCTTTCACAGCGTATATAAAAGGAACAGACCAGGATGCGGATGGACATTATGTGAATACTCTGGTATATGTTTTTAAAAATACTTTTGCAAAAACAAATGAGCCAACACATCAGTCCGATCTGATAAACGTTAATTTTCATACGAATTTTAATCAGGATGATGTAGCTGATGATTCTGGTTCAACAGCTTCGAATGCGGCGATACAAGGATTTGAGGAAATACTGGAATATATTGAAAGCGAGAATAAATATCGCAAGCTGGGACAGACAACGGATTCCTCTGGGATTTCAGACGATTCCGATGAAGTTTCAGACGGGGAGACAGTAACACCAACACCTGCAAATGCAAAGATTCCATTACTAAAAAAAGATATAAGCCAGGCAAGAGCAATAGAGTATATTATTAATTATAATTTAAAACGAGCTTTTAATACCAAAAAGAGTATCAGAGTTCTGGAAATTGAACCAGCAAAAATATCTGATGATAATAAGAACAGATTGACATCAGATAAAGTCTCTGAATGGCTTGGAATATCTGTGCCTGAAATAGAGTCAAGTGAGGTGTGTTGTGAAGGACCGAACAAAAATTCTGAGCGAAAAGAGAATATGTTTGATGGAAATGATAACAATAATATATGGCATAGTTCCTATAGAGCACATGATAAAAACGTTAATAATGGACACCATTATATAAAGCTGACTCTTGAAAATCCTGCATCATTAAGCGGATTTAACTATAAACCCCGTACGGGTGGAAGAAATGGAAAGATAGTAACTTTTCAGGTTGTTTTGACATTCGAAAATAAGGAAACACATATAGAAACACGTGAATTCAAATACAATAATATTGATACTGACACTACATTGAAGGAATTCAGATTTGCTAATGATATGGTATATCAAAATGTAAAAGAAATACAGATTAATATTCTTACGGCAGGCAATTACGAAGGTAATAAGGAAAATAATGCTAAGTTTGCCTCTTGTTCAGAGTTATCATTGGTTTCAGGAACAGAAGTGACGGTTGATACCATGACAGCAGCAGAGTTTGTTGGACATACTGATGATATTGGTTCAAAATATGACATGATCTATATCGGTGATCAGAAAAATAATGATGATGACACAGATTTGCTGACTGGTTCAGGCAAAATGTGTTATGCGCATGTGGGAGCAACACGAAATACAGGATTAGGATCTGTAAATACAAATCTGCTTAAATTGATTGGACAGTTAGATAAGGATTATCAAAATGATGATCCGAATGCAAAATTCTTTGCTGCTATAGATACTTATAGTGAAAGCGGTGCCGGGTATTTTCGCGGTTCAGGTAATGATATAACTCCTCAGATATGCAGTGAATTAAAAGAATTCGTACAAAGTGGATATCCTGTAGTTTTTGCATCTGGTCTTATGAAACAAAGTCAGGATAATAAATCCAGAGTGATAGATAATGAGAAAGTAGATGCGTCCTCATATTACTATGAATTTATGAATTATGCACTTAAGTATGATAATGTGTTTGTTTCTTCAGAACTGAACGACAGGACTGACAAACTGATTTTCTTTTCCAATCTGGCCAAACCTGTGATTAAGTTTACAAGTAAGCCCCCGGAACCGCCGAGAGCTAATGACTCATCAAACGTTTCCAATCGTGCACTGATACAAGACGGACAGCTAAAATACGTGTTTTCAATTGAAAATGATTCAGATGCAGCTCCGGCAGTGACTACATATGATTGTAACCTTTATCTGGATCTGAATTTTGATGGAAATTTATCTGAGAAGGAGGATCAGTCTGCCTATATTCAGATTGCTGATTCATCTGGACAGGTATTATCCAGGATACAGGACAGTGATGGCAAGAACCATTATCATCTTCGTGCAGGTCAGAAATATACATTGACCAGAAAACTTCCGGAATCTTACTATAAGATTATTACATGGAAGCTGGAGATTTCAAGTAACCGCAATTCTTATATCCATACCTCAGAGAACGGTTATGCTAAACAGGGTAGAAAAGAGGGAGCAGAACCTCAAACTATTAAAGTACTTCAATTATTACCTGAAAATGGCGGTGGTAATTGGGATTTAAGTTTAGAGTCAGGATTATTTCAGACAAAATTAAAACAATTGAAAAAAGATAAGAAAATTAATTTTGATTTTGATATTAAGGTAACTACTACCACAGTTAATGCAATTAATGCGTATACGAATCAACATGAATTTCGTGATGTTTTAAATGGAAGTGGTATAGGCAATGGGTATGACATATTGATTATTGGTTTCGCTGATGTGTATAGCAACATTAATAATAACTATAATCAGGTAGATGACATTCTGGATTTCATAAAATCTGGAAAAAGTGTTATATTTTCTCACGATACTACTTCGTTTATTAATTATAATGAAACTGTGAAGGATCTTAAGGTGTATGTTAAATCAGATCATTCAGGTTATGGTCAATTTTATTCTGCAATTGATAGAAAAAACAATTGGGGATTATATTTGAATAAATTGCTTCGTTCAGTTGTTGGAATGGACAGATATGGGATAACTTTGAATGAAGATATACCTGGTACCAAGCAGAAGGCATCGGATTTACTGAGAAAGGGCAATGAATTGAAAGACGGAGAGTCTGTTAGTTTTAAATCTTTAATGGAACTTGCAGGAGATGTTGCCTATAAAAACGGAACTCGTTCACAGAGTTATGCCCAGACTCAGGGATATTCTAATAGGTATATGAGCAATAATTTTTATATAGAAACCACAAGTGCTGATAAAGTAAATGATGGAGCAATTACTCAGTATCCGTATGTGATAGGTGATAAAATTCGGATTGGAACCACACATTCTCAGTATTATCAGTTAGGACTGGAGCAGGATCGTGATATAAACGGAAATGCAGATGGCAAGAGTGATGTGGTGGTATGGTATACTCTGGCGGGAGGAAAATATGATAACTCTCCAAGAGATGCACGTAACCAATATTATTTCTACAGCAAAGGTAATGTTATTTATACCGGAGCCGGACATAAGAAGGTAGGCGATTGCGAAGAGGAAGTCAATCTGTTTATAAATGCCATCACAGCAGCAGCCAATGTAACAGCAGTAGAACCGAAAGCAAGTTTTGTTAAGGGTATGAATCCGAATGCAGGTGTTGAAACTACTAAATATTATATGACTGATCAGACAACATGGAATGAGGAACAGAATGTTGTAAATAATGATATTGATTTATATCTCAATATAAAAGAATATAATATGGTAAGTGCTGATCTGAGTCAGTCTGATCTGGACAAACAGGAGATGACAATCAAATTTTATATTGAAAATGAGAATGGCACTGAGCAGACGGATGGACCAGAGGGCGTAAAATTAAAGGATATTACGGATAAAATTAATACAATCTGGGAATATGGCGGCAGCAAAGATGGAATAAAAGTTTCAAATGATCAAATGTTCCATACGAAAAACAGTTCTGTGTATTCATTAAAATTGAGCGGTGTTGAGGCTTACCTGAAAAAAACAGAAGAAAACGGTACAAAGACTTATAAAAATAACTGCAAAGTTTATGCAAAGGTATCCAGTACAGTATATCTTTATGGAAAAGCAAATACACGAACTGTCTGGACTTCCATCAATTTGAAACAGCGTCAGCTCTTTGATCTGGACTGAGGAAGCAGATTTACTAAATTATCTTTCAGTAGGACGAAAGGAAGGGATAAGGATGAAAAAGAAGAAACAGGATAACAAAGGATTTACATTGATTGAGCTTGTGATAGTAGTTGCTATTCTGGCTATTCTGATCGGTATACTTGCTCCTCAGTATACCAAGTATGTAGAGAAAGCCAGAAAAGCAGCAGATGCAAGCAATATGGATGATATGGTAAATGCAATTAAGTTGTATGCAGTGGACGGTGCTCATCATTTGCAGGCAACAGAATATGAACTTATTATTGGATTTGCTACTGGTGGTACAACAGAGGGAACTGCACTTAATGAACTATCAATGCGCCTTGGAGAAAATGATGCAGGATTAAGAACAGAACTGCAGAAAGAATTTCCAAACTGGGAGAATGAATTAAAAACAAAATCCAAAAAATGGGGAGAAAATGGAAGTCCTGCAGCTATAAAAGCTATTATAAAAGTAAATCCAGATGGGGGAATTTCTGTTTCTTATGAGCCGGTAAAATTTGCAAAATATATGAGCAATAGCGAAGGCTGAAAATTTTGGGATTATAATTGGGAAATGATAGGATAATAACTGAGAAGGACTATTTGAATGAACAAAAAGAGATTTTCCGTATTGCGTCTGTTTCGAGTGGTGATTGTGGTGGTGCTTCTTGCCGTTGCGGGTATGATGGCCGGGAAGGTCCTCCGGGAGCCTTCTGAGGTGAGGACTCTTAAGAAGCAGGAAGTAGCGCAGACGGATGAAGGACATCAGGAGTATTATTTCGGCCTTCTTAATGAGAATGAACAGAGAGGCTACCGCGAGATCCTGGAAGGAATCAGAAGCTTTGAGGATAAATTTTATCTGTCTCTCTCAGGAGATAATGAGATAGACAGAGTGTATCATGCAGTGCTGAAGGATCATCCGGAGCTGTTCTGGGTACATAACCGGGAGAAAGTTTATAAGACGACTTATTCGGGCAGAGATTACTGTCAGTTTTCTCCGGGATATACTTATACAGAGGAGCAGAGACAGGAGATCACGCAGGCTATGGAGAATGCGTATCAGGAGGTGTTATCGCAGATTCCGGATGGTGCTGATGATTACACGAAGGTAATGACTGTTTATACTTATGTCATAGACAATACAGAATATGTGATCTCTGATGATGACCAGAGTATAGCAGGAGCTTTCTGGAAGAAACAGGCGGTATGTGCGGGCTATGCGGGAGCAGTGCAGTATCTGCTGGAGCGTCTGGATATCCCCTGTATTTATGTGGAGGGTGATGCTGCAAACAGTACCCAGGGACATGCCTGGAATATTGTAGAGCTGAACGGACAGTATTATTATGTGGATGCCACCAATGGGGACCAGCCGGACTTTCTGGAGGGTGATGCTACGCTGCTGGCAGAGCATAAGACAACGATCTATGATTATCTGTGTCCGTTCCCACAGGAGTACGAGGAGAATTATACGGCCTCTGATGAGTTTCCTGTTCCTGCGTGTACAGCGACTGACATGAATTTCTATGTGAGAAACGGCGCCTGTTTTGATACCTATGACTGGAGCAGTGTATATGACCTGTGCAGACTGCGCATTGACAGTGATGCTGCGGTGGTACGCTTTAAGTTTGGCAGCCAGGGGGCTTATGATGAGGCATATATGGATCTGATCGACAGTAATCATATCCAGGATATCGCAAAATATTATATGGAAGTCCATGGGCTGTCACAGATTTCCTATCATTACGGCGTGATCGACAATATGAAGACCTTATACTTCATGTTCTGACAGGTTTAGCTCAGATGTGTCAGTTGATGATAAGGAACGCTATAAATATATAACTAAAAGGAGTGACTGAAAATTATGGTTAATATGACAGATATATTTGGAAATGCGCTGAGTATTGCCGGAAGTTTTATGGATTCAGATCTGGTGAATCGTTTTATGATGGTAATATTTGCAGTGATCCTTGTGTTTGGAGTGCTGAACTGTATTCTGGGATACAGGCTTCTGCGTTTCTGGATGATGCTGGGAGGTTTTCTGGTAGGCGGCGGCCTTGCGCTGGTGGTTGTACATACAATGGGAATACAGGAGAAATCAACAATGCTGATCGCAGCACTGGCGGCAGGAGTTGTGTTCGCAGTGATTGCATTTCTGATCTATAAGGCAGGTGTGTTTATCCTGGCAGCAGGTATCGGCTGGGCGGCCAGTATTTATTTCCTGCATCCTACCAGCTCCGCAGTATTTTTTGCATGTATTCTGATCGGCGTAGCTCTTGGTTCCATGGCGGTGAAATACTGCAGGGAAGTGCTGATCGTGGCTACAAGTCTGATCGGTGGTATTATGGCAGGAGTTTCCCTTGCACAGCTTGGAAATCTGGCAGATATTCCCTATGGACTGGGAATGAGTGTGGGATTTGCAGTTCTTGGTATGCTGATTCAGTTTGCTATCAACAAACCGGTTTCTGATGAAGAGGATGAAGAAACGGTTGATGAAGAAAGCACTGAGCAGATTTACAGGCGAAATCAGGAACTGAGACAAGACCAGAGTTTTGAGCAGTCTCAGGACAGAGACGTGGAGGAATCAATATATGCCAGAGGACAGAAAGGACAGGCGAGAAAAAATGGCAAAAGAAGCTAAGACAAATGCAATGAGAATGCTGGACAGACAGAAGGTTAAATATGAGGCGTTCTCCTATGAATGTGATGAATTTATTGACGGGATCCACAGTGCGGATAAGATCGGTGCTCCCTATGACCAGTCTTTTAAGACTCTGGTAATGGAAGGAAAGAGCGGCGGTTATTTCGTTTTTGTAGTTCCGATTGAAAAGGAAGTTGACCGTAAAGCGGCTGCAAAGGCTGTCGGTGAGAAGACGGTGGACATGATCCATGTGAAGGATATCACAAAGATTACCGGATATGTGAGAGGCGGCTGCAGTCCGCTGGGAATGAAGAAACCTTATCCTGTTGTGTTTGATGCATCTGCAGGAGAATTTGAAGAGATTTATGTGAGCGGCGGCCGTATCGGACTGACGCTGAAGGTTCCCCTTGCTGATCTGCTTAAGGTGACAGGCGGAAAGCTGGCGGATATTATCATGAAGACAGAATAAAATAACAGGGTACGGTTAAGCCGTACCCTGTATTTTATTCTTTAGTTATCGGAAGCGTCCTCTTCGTTGATCTCGAATACGTGACGTTTCTTAGCCATCTCATCACTTGCCAGATATTCATCGTAAGTAGTGATCTTGTCGATCATGGTTCCGTTTGGAAGGATTTCCATGATACGGTTGGCTGTTGTCTGTACGAACTGATGGTCATGTGAGGTGAAAAGGATAACACCCGGGAATTTGATCAGACCGTTGTTCAGTGCTGTGATGCTCTCCATGTCGAGGTGGTTGGTTGGCTCATCAAGAATGAGAATGTTTGCACCGGAGATCATCATCTTGGAAAGAAGACAGCGGACTTTCTCACCACCGGAAAGAACGCGTACACGTTTGATGCCGTCTTCACCGGGGAAGAGCATACGTCCGAGGAATCCACGAACATAAGTAGCATCCTTGATCTCGGAATACTGTGTCAGCCAGTCTGTAATAGTAAGGTCATTATCGAACTCTGCAGTGTTGTCCTTAGGGAAATATGCCTGGGAAGTGGTAACACCCCATTTATAATTTCCTTCATCCGGTTCCATTTCACCGACCAGGATCTTGAACAGAGTAGTGATTGCCTGTTCGTTAGCACCGACGAAAGCTACTTTGTCATCATGACCGAGTGTGAAAGAAATGTTATCCAGAACTTTTACACCGTCGATGGTCTTGGAAAGGTTCTCTACCATAAGGACCTCATTACCGATCTCGCGGTTTGGACGGAAGTCGATGTATGGGTATTTACGGCTGGACGGACGCATATCGTCAAGCTGGATCTTTTCCAGGGCACGTTTACGGGAAGTCGCCTGTTTGGACTTGGAAGCGTTGGCACTGAATCGGGAAATAAATTCCTGAAGTTCTTTGATCTTCTCTTCTTTTTTCTTGTTGGCTTCCTTCATCTGTTTGATGAGGAGCTGGCTGGACTCAAACCAGAAGTCGTAGTTTCCGGCATAGAGCTGAATCTTGCCGTAGTCGATGTCTGCTGTATGAGTACATACTTTATTTAAGAAGTAACGGTCATGGGATACAACGATGACAGTGTTGTCAAAGTTGATCAGGAATTCTTCGAGCCATTC
>OIWK01003261.1_pt1 | contig 11532 bp, 6 predicted proteins | sample 1587401 | NCBI WGS metagenome assembly OIWK01 (sample SAMEA3888911, study PRJEB22519) | human gut metagenome | biome: human gut; feature: human-associated habitat; material: faeces | place: Denmark | collected 2009
TAAAACAACTGGAATATCAAAAGCAAACGGATGAAAAATTGGATCAGATATTTGATGCTTTTAGCCTAATTGTTAGCCTGATTCAAAAAGCGGAAAAGGAAATCGTTTTAATTGATGGCTATGTGGATATAGGAACGCTGAATCTTCTCACAAAAAAGAATGAAAATGTGACTGTTGTGATGTATACATTGAAAAGAACCAAGTTATCTCAAGAAGATGTTAATAATTTCAACAGCCAGTATCCTTTACTGGAAGTGCGGTACACGAAAGTATATCATGATCGCTTTTTAATCTTGGATAAGAAAAATGTTTATCATATAGGAGCCTCCTTAAAAGATGCAGGAAAAAAGTGTTTTGGAATTTCTCTGATTGAGGATGCTGGTATTGTGAGAGACATTCTTCAGAGATTGGAGATTGAAACAGAGGAGTAAAAACGCACCATATTTGGAATTCAATCATCAGGCGATAGTTGCTGACTTTGGCTGTGATCAAGAAGGAGCCTCGACCAGAGGCTCCTTTTTGATTAGGCTTATGATGCTAGTCAGATCACTTTCGCTGCCAGCGCCCGGAAGCGCCGCAGGGCAGTACCAGACCGCTCTCGGTGACGGGGAGGCCGATCTCTTCGGCTTCCACATGACCGCCGAACTTTTTCGTCAGGGTGGAATTCATCATATAGGACAGCACGGCGGGTTGCAATCCTGTAGTGTACGAATTGATCAGGAAGAACAGCGCATCATCGGATAAAAGCTGTGCGGTCAGTCCTACGAAATCCCAGATATTATCTTCTATTTTCCAGATCTCGCCCTTGGGTCCTCTGCCGTAGGAAGGAGGATCCATGATGATGCCGTCGTATTTGTTGCCCCGGCGGATCTCACGCTCTACGAACTTCATACAGTCGTCCACCAGCCAGCGGATAGGAGCATCGGCAAGCCCGCTGGCAGCAGCATTCTCCTTTGCCCAGCCGACCATACCCTTGGACGCATCCACATGGGTCACAGCAGCTCCCGCAGCTGCGGCGGATACAGTGGCACCGCCGGTGTAAGCGAAGAGGTTCAGCACCTTCACGGGGCGGCCTGCCTCATGGATCAGACCGGAGAACCAGTCCCAGTTCACCGCCTGCTCCGGGAACAGACCGGTATGCTTGAAGCTGAAGGGCTTCAGATGGAAGGTCAGAGGATCAGCCTTACCGGAGGCTTCCTTCTGAAAAGGCAGGGTGTAATGGATCGCCCATTCATCCGGCAGATGGAAGAACTCCCATTCTCCGCCGCCCTTGGCACTTCTGTGGTAATGACCGTTCTTCTGCTTCCAGCCCTTATGATCGTGGGGCGTCTTCCAGATGACCTGGGGATCCGGACGCACCAGAATATAATCTCCCCAACGCTCTAACTTTTCTCCGCTGGAAGTATCCAGCACTTCATAATCTTTCCAATGATCTGCAATCCACATATAGAAACCTTTCTGTGTGTATATTTTGTAACTGATTTTTACAGGACATAATAATAGAATATAATACCAGAAAGACTTTTTCAAGGAATACTTGCTATTGAACCGCATTGAGCCATTTAAAGTCCTCTTCGGTCGGTTCATGACATATTTGGGTCGATTCATGCAGCCCCTGGTTCCGCTGAGAGAAAGTGTGGTACGTTATCTTTAAGATAATGGGTATCACTATGCCCAGCGGAAAGAGGTAAAACGCTATGAAAAAACGAGTATTGAGCATGTTACTGGCATTTATTCTCTGCTTCTCAACACTGCCCATGACAGCATTCGCACAGGAGGCTGATGCGGTGACAGAGCAGGAGGAACAGCAGGAAGCAGCCCCTGCGGCAGAGCCGGAAGAACAGCAGGAAGCAGACTCTGCGGAAGAGCAGAAGCAGTGGCGGCACCGGGGGAAGAGACTTCGTCCGATAAGAGCACCACTGCGGCAACTCCCGATACGGAAGATTCCACTGCGGGCGAAGCCCCCGATACTGTGAAATCCACTGGTGAAAGCATTAGCGATAATAATGCCGGCACGCAGGATACCGCGGCAGACGATGAGAAGAAGGCAGCAGTGCAGAAGGTACAGGCACTTATCGACGCTCTGCCGGAGACAGTGACGATGGAAAATGCAGAAAGTGTCAGTGCGCAGCTGGAAGCCATTGACGAGGCTATGGAGTCACTGACCGAGGAACAGATCGCAGAACTGGATATGACACGACTTCATGCCGTTTCTGAGGCGATGAATGCACCGATGACGGTGGCGGCAGGTGAGCATACACACTTTCTCTGTGGTAAGGATACCTGTAATAGGGTAGGCGGACATACGGAGACTACCAAAGTCACCTTTCAAGCATGGAATGGGACATCTGAGTTGCCCGAGGTGGTAGGTAACTACTATCTGATGAACAATGTTACATTGAGCGAGGCTTGGACACCTGTCGACGGTGTAGTACTTTGTTTAAATGGGTATAATATCACCTTGGCATATAGTAATGATTGCATTATACCAAAAACTGGGAGTACATTCACCCTTTGTGACTGCCAAAACGGAGGAAAGATCACTCACAGCAATGGGTATAGAGGTTCTGGTGCGTTTGTGGCGGGTGGAAGTACTTTCAACATGTACGGTGGTAGCATTACTGGAAATACAGCACGTACGGGTGCAGGTGTAAGGATGTATAACAACGGTACCTTTAATATGTATGGTGGCAATATTACCGGGAACGAAGCCAAAAACTTTACTTCAAATAGTGAAAATGTAGGTATAGGCGGCGGTGTGTGCATGGAGAAAAACAGCACTTTCAATATGTACGCTGGAACAATAAGTAATAACACAGGTGAATATGGCGGTGGAGTGTATAGCTATGATGGGAGCGTTTTCAATATGAGCGGTGGCACTATTGAAAATAACCAAGCTACTGGCAAGAATACGGCTTTTGGCGGTGGCGGCGGAGTGAACATTGTTGGCAACACTTTCAATATGAGTGGTGGTACAATTAGGGACAATAATACGAACGCATATGGTGGTGGTGTGTATGTGGGTTCGAATTTTAATATGACCGGTGGCGAGATTACCGGTAATGAAGCTAATAAATTCGGAGGCGGTGTGTACGTAAAATCCGCATATGGTATGGGTCATTTTACAGTATCCGGTTCCGCTAAAGTCTCTGATAACACAACGAGTAATGTCTACCTGCCTGATGGTGCGACGATGGCCATTGGCCAAGGAGGATTTGACAACACTGCCAGTATCGGCGTGACCCCAGAGAATTTACCGACAGTGGGCAGCTATGTTGCCATAGCTACAGGTGCTGCGAATGGTGGCTATAGGGACGGCACATTTATCAATGACCAAAACCAAAATACTGGTGACTGTGAATTTCAACAGGTGGGCGATCAGATTCTGCTTGTCAATGGTATGCTGCATCAACATCCTATCTGCGGTAATACCTGTGACCATGACAGCGAACACGCCAACGTGGCATGGAAGGGTGTCTCTTCACTTAGTGAAATTACAACAGGCGGATATTACTATTTGACGAAGGATATCGACCGGACGCAGACATGGAATCTTACAAATGCTAAAGTGGTACTCTGCCTGAATGGTTATAACATCACTGCAAATGCGAATGTAGATGTAATCAAGATATCAAATACTGCACAGTTTATTTTGACCGACTGCATGGGTGGGAAGATGGAGTACGGCAAGATTACCCATAAAGAGGGAAGTGCAGGGCGTGGTATATATGTCAATAGCATCTTCACCATGTATGGAGGGGAGATCAGCGGAAACACAGCTGATGCACCTTCTGCTTTTAAGAAAGGATACGGCGGTGGTGTATATGTGTATGATGGGTGTTCTTTCACAATGAATGGTGGAAAGATTACCAGTAACACAGCAGAGTTTTATGGTGGCGGTGTGTATTTAAGCCGTAAAAGCGATTTCACAATGAACGGAGGTAGTATTACTGGTAATAGTGCCCAAATGAGTGGCGGCGGTGTGGAATTATATGGAGGAAATTCCGGCGACGATAGCACATTCACCGTTAGTGGCAAAGCAGTGATCAACGGCAACATTACGCAAGGTAGCTCTATAAAAGCCAACAATGTCGCTTGTAACGGAACGATTATCAACGTTGCCTCTCCCGGACTGGATAGTGAGGCACATATTGGTGTAAGTACAAGTGAAATTAGCGAGGGAGACTATAAGGTTGTGGCGCAAGGCAAAAGTTCCTACCAAATGAAGGATACGGATGCGGAACGCTTTCATAGTGATAATGGCTATGCATCGAAATTAATAGGAAACAGCATTGTTTTTATGAATGGTACGTTGCACGAGCATGCCGTTTGCGGTAAGACGGACTGTACAGAGGCAGGTCATGACAATACCCTGTGGATACCTTTGACTTATGACAGCGAGAACCAGATACTGCAATATGGTAGAAACAGAGTAAAGAAGCCCACGTATAATAATAAATATACTCTTCCAGCGGGCAATTATTATCTGTTTGCTGATATTACACTCGACGGATCTATTGAGATTAGCGGCGATGTAAATATCTGTCTGAACGGACATACAATTTCTACAAAATTATATAATAGTGTCTTTGATATAAATTCGCATAAGCTTGCGGTTTGTGATTGCAGCACAGGTCATTCGGGGAAAATAGAAATAATAGATAATCATAGCGAAACAAAGTCGTTCGTTGTAGGGTTGAATGCTGCACAGTTTTGTCTGTATGGAGGTACGATTCAGGGAGGCGATTATGGAGTATATACTTGCAATGATTCTAGTGTGGAGCTTTTCGGAGGCAGCATTACCGGTAATACAATCGGAGTAGATGGTTCGTCTTACGATTCGCTAACAATTGGTGGTGATGCAAAGGTCATTAACAATACAACGAAGAATCTCGTACTGCTCGGCAAATCAGTCATCAGTATTGATAAAAGCCTGACATCGAATGCCCAGATAGGCATCTCAACAGTCACTAAACCTTCAGCGAATGCAAACATCAAGATTGCCACCGGTGCGACGAATTCCGAGCTGGATTATGCACAGATATTCACTCCAGATACAAGCGATCAGAAATACGTAGTCACCAAGGATGAGAAGGGCAATCTGTACATGGGACTTCATCAGCACAGCTGGACATACACCACAGGCGGCGACAATACGATCAAAGTAACGTGCAGCGCTGATGGTTGTAATTTGGAAAGTGATTTTGCTGCCACCTATATGGTTACTACACCGACGGATTTGACCTACAGTGGTAGCGATAAGGAGGCTACTGTAAAAGTCAGTGATAACGCTACCGGCGATGAATTCCCTGGTGCACCTACGATTGTCTATCAGAAAAAGACCGGAGATTCATTCGAGAAGATGAAAGACGCACCTAAGGATGCCGGCACTTATCGGGCTGAAATTACGATGGGGAATCAATCCGCATGGGTCATCTATGCCATTAAAGAGAAGACGGTTACCACTCCGACCATTGAAGTCACGACTCCCGTAACCTACAATGGTACGGCGCAGAAACCGACTGTGGTTGTAAAGGACGGAGCAAATGTGATTCTTGCCAGTGAGTACAGTGTTTCTTATGAGAATAACACCAATGCAGGCGCTGCTACCGTAACCATTACGGATGTAGCTGGTGGCAACTATAATGTCAGCGGAAGCACGACATTCACCATTGAGAAAGCTGATTACACCAATACAGTCACAAAGACGGTCAATCTTATCAAAGGACGTAGCACTGCGCAGGAAGGCACTCTGATGGCGGCAGACTTTTTCACGGAGGAAGCGGTACCCGAAGGCGCTGTGATTTCCAATGTTGAAGATTCTTTCGACGAAGATGTGGTGAAGCACTTGGCATTCTATCAAGATGCTAGAAAAATTTCCTATACCAGTGCGGAGAACATTACCTCCGCGATCGACCAGACCTGCACAGTAACCATTTCTTCTGCAAACTACCAGGATATTAAGGCAACCCTGACCTTCCATCCTACGGACAAGGAGACGGTTACAATCTCCGGTCTGACCTATACGGGCAAGACCTATGACGGCAAAGCTATGGAGCCTGCCGGTACCTTGCAGGTATCTGGCGACAAAGTTCCTGTGAGTGAACTGGAAGTGACGTATGCAGGTACAGGCAGCACGTCTTACAATAATAGCAAAGTTGCACCTACAGATGCAGGTACTTATAAGGTGACCTATAAAGTACCGGACAGCAATGAAAATTATACCGGTAAAATGGAGTATAACTTTACCATTCGCCCGAAGATGGTTACTGCGGACATGATCGGTACCATCGATACGCAAACTTACACCGGCAGTGCCATTATGCCACAACCTGTCGTGAAAGACCTTAGGAAGGAACTGACCTCCGGCAAGGACTTTACATTTGGGTATGACAAGAATACCAATGCCGGCGTGAACACAGCGACTCTGACCATTACCGGACAGGGGAACTACACGGGAACAGCGAATAAGACCTTCGCGATCGCACCGAAGAATCTTCAGAATGCAAGCATCACATTACAGACAGACAGCCTGGTCTATACCGGTAGCACACAGACGGTGCAGATTACATCCGTAAAGCTTGACGGGGTGCTTTTGACGACAAACGATTATGCTATTGCAAATGATAGCAACAAATTCATTAGTGCAAATGATGCCATCACTCTGACCATCGCTGGCATGGGCAATTATACCGGAACCGCTGCCACGACATGGCAGATTACCAAGGCAAGGCCTGAACTGGGGAATTTTGATGTGTCTCCGAATCTATCCACGCCGCTGACCTATGATGGTACGCCGAAGACGGTGACTGCTCAGCCGAGGAACGGCGTCATCGGTATGGGCGCGGTAACGGTGTGCTACGAGGGAAACAACGGTACGACCTATGCCAGAAGTGAAACAGCACCTACCAACGCCGGAACCTATAACGTGATCCTGTCCGTAGTGGAAGGCAAGAACTACATCGCGGTAGAGATCGAAGCCGGTACACTGACCATTAAGAAGGCGGATCTTACAGTAGGGGATGTTACAGAATTCTTCGAGTACACGAAGACAGGCGCACAGACAATCAGCTTAGCGGAGCTTGTACCGAGAGCAACCAACTATGCACCCGGCACATATACCAATGTCAACGGAATTCTCACCGGAGATCTTACGATAGATGCGACCGGTCTTATGAAGTTTACATTGTCAGCACTGACGATAGCCAATATTGACAATAAGGTGACCGTGCCTGTGACCATTACCTCGGACAACTATAAAGATGTCACCGTCAATGTGACCATCTACATTTCTCCGGAATACCGGATTATTGACGGAGCAGGCAGTTCCTGGACACAGAATACTACAGGCACTGTTGTGATTCGCGGAAACGGTGAATATGACAGATTCCGAAACGTAAAGGTAGACGGAAAAGTCATCGATTCTGATAACTACATAGCAGAAAAAGGCTCTACCATTATCACCCTGAAGGCAGAATACCTTAAGACATTAGCTACAGGCAGCCATACCTTTGCTATCGTCTGGGACAATGGTATCGCCGGTACCAGCTTTACCGTTGCTGCGAATACCTCCGGCAATCACAGTGGTAATAACAACAATAATGACAGCAATCATGGCAGCGATAACAGCGGCAACAATGACAGTGGTAATACGGCAGGTACGGCAGCCAATACCGCCGCTGCTTCTGCACAGGAGCTGGACAAGGTTCCGGCGACCGGAGATGCGTCTGGTATCTGGCTGGCACTGTTTGCAGTATCACTTTCCGGATGGGCAGTGATGATGGTATTAAAGAGAAAGCCCGGTCAAAAGGGTGACCCTAAGTAAAGAGATTGTGTAAAAGCTTTTCTATAGAGAAAACCGTCCGACTCTGATCGCCGGACGGTTTTCATGTAACCACAGCAATAACGGCGGCAGCCCCACCGCAGGGACAAAACTCTGCGGCGGGGCTTTTGTGCATTTTGCGGCACACGTTTCTCTATGGGAATATAGCTTATAGTGGTAAAGGTAGAGGTAAAGGTAGAAAAGGTAGAAAGAACAATAAACATGTAGAAAAATGTTAAAAACATAAAAATATTCATGCAATATAATGTAAAATTCACATAAAAAACATTTGATTTTTACACGAATTTGGATTATGCTATAATCAGAAGCTTTATGGAGGACGAAGGATGTATAGAAAGATTATGGACTTCTTAGAAACGTGGAAAGAAAGTGAACATCGTAAACCCCTTATTTTGCAAGGGGCAAGACAGGTGGGAAAAACCTACTCCATTTTAGAGTTCGGGCGAACCCACTATGAGAATGTGGCATATTTCAATTTTGAAACAGATCCTAAATTGAATGAAACTTTTGAAGAAAACATCAGTCCTGATTATCTGATCCCCATTTTGTCTCATATTGCGGGTCAGACCATCGTAAAAGAAAAAACGCTGATTGTATTTGATGAGGTGCAGCTTTGCGAAAGGGCTCTGACTTCTCTGAAATATTTTTACGAGAGCGCTCCGGACTATCATATCATCGTTGCGGGCAGCCTGCTGGGGGTGGCTGTCAACAGGGAAAAGTTCTCGTTCCCTGTGGGCAAGGTGGATATGAAAACCCTGTATCCCATGGATATGGAGGAATTTATGATCGCTATGGGTGAGGGAGATCTTGTGAAGCAGATCAAAAGGTGCTTTGCAACAGATCAACCGATGCCGGCGGCACTCCACGATGCGGCTATGCAGCTTTACCGGCAGTATCTTGTGGCAGGTGGGATGCCGGAGTGTGTGATGCAGTTTGCCCAGACAAGGGACTATATCCTGATCCGCCATATACAGGATACCATTCTTGCAAGTTATCTCAATGACATGAGTAAGTACAATAATCTGAATGAAATCAAGAAGACCAGGCTTGCCTATGACAATATTACCGTTCAGCTTTCGAAGAAAAATACGCGTTTTCAGTATAAGCTGATGAAAAAAGGAGGGCGGGCGTCTGAATTTGAGAATGCCATAGAATGGCTCTGTCTGTCCGGAATCGTATCACGGGTCTATAAGGTAGAGCAGATTAAAAAGCCTTTGGAAAATTATCGTGATATCGACGCTTTCAAGATATATGTTTCGGATTTGGGGCTGCTTTGTGCCAAGAAGGATCTGGCTGCCAATGATATTCTGTATATGGTGGAGGAATTGAACGATTTTAAGGGCGGTATGACGGAGAATTATGTCAATGTACAGCTCTCCATCAATGGTTACAATACTTATTATTGGGAGTCCGAGCGTGGTGCGGAGATAGATTTTGTTATTCAGCGTGACGGGCAGCTGATTCCGATTGAAGTGAAATCTGCCGACAATACCAGGGCAAAGAGTTTAAAGGTCTACATGGATACCTATCAGCCTGCATATGCCATCAAACTTTCTGCAAAAAACTTCGCATTTGAAGACAACAAAAAGATAGTGCCGCTCTATGCAGCGTTTTGCATCTGAATACGGCAGGTGAAGAATCATAGGCTGTCCGTAACGGCAAGGGTTTTTGAAACTTTCACACATTACAGCGATAGCAAACTAATCTGTTGACGATAAGCCATTTCTTGTATATAATAAATCGTATCACTGTATACAATTAAGAAAATGTACAAGAAGAAAAATTTGAGGAGGCTATTATGACAGGAAATACGTTAGGCTGGGTAATTGTGGCATTCGTGCTGTACTTACTCATGATGATCGCTATCGGAGCGTTTTATGCAAAGGGCAATAACAATTCCGAAGACTACTTTTTAGGAGGCAGAAAGCTGAACGGCTTCGTCGCTGCGCTGTCCGCGCAGGCATCGGACATGAGTGGATGGCTGCTGATGGGACTGCCGGGAGCTATTTACTTAACCGGTGTCGGAGGTGACGGCTGGATCGCCATCGGACTTTTCATCGGCACGACGTTAAACTGGCTGCTCATCGCCACGAAGCTGCGCAGATATACGATCCGCGCCAACAATTCCGTTACACTGCCGACTTATTTTGAGAACCGCTTCCATGATGAGAAGAAGGTATTGATGACGGTTTCTTCTATTACTATTGTAGTATTTTTCCTGGTATATTGCGCTTCCGCGCTTTCTGCCGGCGGTCAGCTGTTTGAGTCTGTGTTTGGCATTGATTATCATGTGGCACTGACCATCGGTGCGCTGGTAGTTTTGGTCTATACCTTCCTCGGCGGATTTACCGCGGTATGTGTGACAGACTTTATCCAGGGTATGCTGATGCTGGTCGGTATTCTGGCAGTACCGCTGTTCGCTTATCATTTTCTGACAACCGGCGGCACTACATTGTCAGCCGGTCTGGAAGCCAGCGGTGCCGACAGTGCCAACTTCCTGAATCTGATGAAGAACGGTGACGGCAGTAATAATATCGTCAGCGTGATCTCCGGTCTCGGCTGGGGACTGGGATATTTCGGAATGCCCCATATCCTGGTGAGATTTATGGCAGTCCGGGATGAGAAGGAAATGACCAAGTCCAAGGCTACTGCCATCAGCTGGGTGGCATTATCCCTGGGATTTGCAGTATTTATCGGCATCCTGGGCAGAGCCTATCTGCCGGAGCTGGTGAATGGCAATAATGAGAAGGTATTCATCGAAATGATCAAGAAGGTATTTACGATGGAGATGCGGGCCCCGTTCATTGCAGGATTGTTCCTCTGTGGTATCCTGGCAGCGATCATGTCCACGGCGGATTCCCAGCTGTTAGTCAGCGCCTCCAGCGTAGCGGAAGATATCTTCAAGGGACTGCTCAAAAAGGATGCGGATGACAAGACGGTTATGAATGTGAGCCGTGTCACAGTACTGGTAGTAGCTGTGCTGGCTTACATCATCGCATGGAATCCGAACAACACCGTCATGGGTCTGGTATCCAATGCGTGGGCAGGTTTAGGTGCCGCCTTCGGACCGTTGGTAGTGATGTCCTTATATTGGAAGAGAACCAACTTCCCCGGAGCGGTAGCCGGAATTGTCACAGGAGCACTTGCCGTGATCATCTGGGATTACATTCCTCTCGTGGGCGGACAGACCCTGGGCAAAGCTACCGGATTGTATTCCCTGGTAGTAGGCTTCGGGCTGGGACTTATCGCTATCATCGCAGTCAGCCTCGCTACCAAGGCTCCTTCCGAAGAAATGCTGCAGGAGTTCGAGGATGTGAAGGCGAACCGGCTGTAACAGATCGTTGATGAGGTAAATATTGACAGACAAAAATACTGATGGACAGTGAAGATATCTGCCTGTCAGTATTTTTATGCATTTGCGTTGACGAGGGTATGGAATTCAGAAACAAGCTATCTGTACCCAACAGAACTTGTTGGCGAGGGTATAGAAGTCAGAAACAAGCTATCTGTACCCAGCAGAACTTGCGAAAGCGGGTATGTGAGACAAAATCAGGTCGATTATACCCACCGACTTTCACGGACGCGGGTATGTGAGATAAAATCAGGTCGATTATGCCCACCGACTTTCACGGACGCGGGTATGTGAGACAAAATCAGGTCGATTATACCCACCGACTTTCACGGACGCG
>OIWK01003265.1_pt1 | contig 11521 bp, 10 predicted proteins | sample 1587401 | NCBI WGS metagenome assembly OIWK01 (sample SAMEA3888911, study PRJEB22519) | human gut metagenome | biome: human gut; feature: human-associated habitat; material: faeces | place: Denmark | collected 2009
CTGCTTGATGTGTTCGGGGGTGGGGAAATCGGGCTGACCGACGCTGAAGCCGATCACGTCGATGCCCTCGGAGCGCATCTTGTTAAACTGGGTGTCAATGGCCAGAGTGGTGGATGCCCGAACAGACTGGGCAAGATTAGACAGTGCTTTCATAATAGCAGGCCTCCTGATAGATGTTTCGATTTTTTCAATGACACATTATAGTGAGAATCTTGCAGATTTGCAATAGATGATTGCAAAAAAATTTCGATTTCTGAAGAATTTTTTTCTGTGACTTTCATAAAGAGACAAAAAACTCCCCCTCAGCCGGGCGGACCGAGGGGGAGTTGAGGTTAGCAAATGTTTACTTTTTCGGCCGTCTCCGTTCATGGTTTTTCTGGTAGAGATAATACAGCCCATCCAGCAGCAGGTTTTCGTCGATGAGGATCTTCCGCTTACAGTACGGCTGGATCATTTCGGCGTTCCCGCCGGTCATCACGACCGTCGCCACGGGTTTGGCCTCGGCCTCCATGCGCTGGATCATGCCGTCGATCATGGCGGCGTTGCCATAGAGGACACCGGAGCGCATGGCGTCGATGGTGGAGCGGCCAAAGATGGAGGGGGGCTGCTCCAGGGAGATGTGCGGCAGCTCTGCCGCCCGGCCGGAGAGGGCCTCCACGGCGATGCGGACGCCGGGGATGATGACGCAGCCCTTATAGGTGCTCTCGCTGAGGTAGGAGAAGGTGGTGGCCGTGCCCATGTCGATGACGATGATGGGCTGGGGATACTTCTGCATGGCCGCCACGGAGGAGGCCACGATGTCCGCGCCCAGCTGGTTGTGGATCTCAGCCAGAATGTTCATCCCCGTCTTGACCCCCGGCCCGACGATCATGGGCCGCACGCCGCTGAGCTGCTCTACGGCCCCGGCCATGGCGCTGGTCATGGGGGGCACAACGCTGGAGATCACCGCCCCGGTGATGCCTTGCAGGTCCGACCGGTAGAGGTGGAACATATCCAGCAGGTCGATGGCGATCTGGTCCCTCGTCTTGTTTTTGTCCGTCTTGAGCGAGCCCCGGAATTGGAGCCGCCCCTCTGGGGTAAACAGCCCCATGGTGATGGCGGTGTTGCCGATGTCGATGGTCAAGATCATTGCCGTGTCCCCCTGCTTCCTGTTCTTGCTGTCGTTGTTATCGTCATTATAGTAGGAAGCGGACAAAAAATCAACGGCAAAATATCGCCCCGTCTGTCACAGAATGATGCAGATCAGCCCGCCGGAGCCTTCGTTGAGGATGCGCTCCAAGGTCAGCCGCATTTTCTCGCGGGCGTCCTCCGGCATGTGCTTGAGCTTTGTCGCCAGGTCCTCGTTGATCAGCTCGTGGAACGACCGGCCAAAGATGTTGGACTGCCAAATTTTTTCCGGTGCCCCCTCGAATTCCTCCAGCAGGAAGCCGAGCATATCTTCGGACTGCTTCTCGCTGCCTACGATGGGGGAGACTTCGGCTTGGATATCCGCCCGGATCATGTGGATGCTGGGGGCCTTGGCCCGCAGGCGGACCCCGTAGCGGCCGCCCTGCTTGATGATCTCCGGCTGCTCCAACTCCAGCTCCTCGGCTTCGGGAATGACGATGCCGTAGCCCGTGGCCCGCACCTCCTCCATGGCGGCGGCGACCTTCTGGTGCTCGGCCTGGACCACGGCCAATCGTTCCAGCAGGGCCAAAAGCTCCCCGTCGCTGTGCAGGGCGAAGCCCGTCTGCTGGGAGAGGGTGTCATAGAACAGACTGCGGGGCAGCTCCAACCGGGCCTGACAGCAGCCGGAGCCGAGCTTCATCCCCGTGACAGAGGCCCCCGTGACCAGCTCGCACTGCCCCATCGCCGCCACCGCCGGCTTGACATCCCGGATGCGGACGAGCTTCCCCGCCTGGGCACGGATGGCCTGGAAGAGGGCCGTGCGGATGGGATGCTCCGTCGGCAGCGTCTCCACCCAGTCGGGCAGGAAAAGCTGAAGCTCTTCCAGGGGAAACTCATAGAGGACGGCCTGGATGATCTCCGTCACCGCCTGCTGGTCCAGGTCCAGGCAGCTGACCGCCAGGCAGGTCACGTCATACTGCTCGGCCAGCTTGGCCCGCAGCTTCTGGGCCGCCTCCCCCTGGGGGTGGGCGGAGTTGAGCAGGATGAGAAAAGGCTTGCCCAGCGCCTTCAGTTCTTCAATCACCCGCCCCTCGGCCTCCGGGTAGGCCTCCCGCGGCAGGTCGGTGATGGTGCCGTCGGTCGTGATGACGATGCCGATGGTGGCGTGCTCGGCGATCACTTTTCGGGTGCCGATCTCGGCGGCCTCCGCCATGGGGATCTCCTGGGGGAACCAAGGGGTGTGGACCATTCTAGGCTCCCCGTCCTCCAGCTGCCCCACGGCACCGGGGACCAGGTAGCCCACGCAGTCCACCAGGCGCACGGAAAAGGTCCCGCCCCCCTCCATGGCGATCTCCACGGCCTCCTCCGGCACGAATTTTGGCTCGGCGGTCATCACCGTCCGGCCCGACCCGCTCTGGGGCAGTTCGTCTCTGGCCCGCTGGCGGCGGTAGTCGTCGTCGATGCTGGGGAGGACCAGGGTCTCCATAAAGCGCTTGATAAAGGTGGATTTCCCCGTCCGGGCCGGGCCGACCACACCCAGGTAGATGTCCCCGGCCGTCCGGGCGGCAATGTCCTCATAAATGCTTGTCAGGGTGTTCATAGTCTGTCTCCTCCGTCTGGAACAAATCTGGTTTCGCTCGCTCCATGTCTATGCCTCCCCCTGGCGGGATAGACCGGGGGCGAAAAAAAGACAGGATTTGACCGGACAAGCTTCGACCCTTTTGGTCAAAGCCACAAATTCGACCTTCTTTACGCAGATTTAACAGAAACCATAGATTAGATTTAACCTTTCTTTTTTATAGTTTACGATGACGAGAAATGAAAACAAACGGAAACGCGCACAAATCGAAGCCAAGCGCAGCAAAGGAGCGTATCATACCATGGGCATCTCCAACGTGATCGCACTGCTCAGCGGCGTGGCCCTCTTCCTCTTCGGCATGACCCTCATGGGGGACGGCCTGAAGAAGGTTGCGGGCAACAAGCTGGAGCTGGTGCTGTATAAGCTCTCCGGCAACCCCATCAAGGGCGTCCTGCTGGGGACGGGCGTCACCGCCATCATCCAGTCCTCCTCAGCGACCTCTGTCATGGTCGTGGGCTTTGTCAACTCCGGCATGATGAAGGTCAAGCAGGCCATCGGCATCATCATGGGTGCCATTCTGGGCACCAGCGTGACGGGCTGGATCATCTGCCTGTCTGCCCTGGAGGGCGGCTCCGGCTGGGTGTCCCTGCTCTCCACGGCTACCCTCACCGGTGTGGTGGCCGTGATCGGCATCATCCTGCGCATGTTCTGCAAGAAGCAGTCCAAGGTGCACATCGGCGATATTTTAATGGGCTTTGCCGTGCTGATGTTCGGCATGCAGGCCATGAGCAGCTCTGTCGCCCCCTTGCAGGAGAGCGAAGCCTTTCTGCACATGCTGACCACCTTCTCCAACCCCATCCTGGGCATTTTGGTGGGCCTCATCTTCACCTGTGTGCTGCAAAGTGCCTCCGCCGCCGTGGGTATCTTGCAGGCGCTGGCGGCCACGGGCGTTGTCACCTTCTCCGTGGCCTTCCCGCTCATCATGGGCATCGCCATCGGCGCGGCCATGCCCGTATTGCTGTCCTCCCTGGGGGCCAATGTGAACGGCAAGCGGACCGCCTTCGTCTACCTGCTCATCGACGTGCTGGGTGCCGTCATCTGGAGCGTGATCTTTTACGGTGTGAACAGCGTGGTGCACTTCGGCTTTGTGAGCGCTACTATGAACGCCGTGAGCATTGCCTTCCTGAACACCCTCTTCCGCTTCGCCACTGTCCTGATCCTCACCCCCTTCATCGGGACCATCGAGAAGCAGATCTGCAAGCTCATCAAGGACGACGAGCCGGCCGGTCCCGAACAGGAGGACTTCGCCCGCCTGGAAGCCCGCCTGATCGAGCACCCCGCCGTGGCCATCGAGCAGTGCCGCCAGGCCCTGAACAACATGGCCCTGGAAGCCAAGGCCAACCTGGAGGATGCCTACTATTTGATCGGCAACTACTCCGAGAAGCAGTTCCAGTTCGTGGCCCAGCGGGAAGACGTCATCGACAAATACGAGGATAAGCTCGGCTCCTATCTCATCAAGTTGACGGGTAAAGAGCTGACCGAGCAGCAGAACCTGGACGTGACCAAGTTCCTCCACACCATCGGCGACATGGAGCGCATCGGCGACCACGCCATGAACATCGCCGAGTGCGCCAAGGAGATCCATGAGAAAAGCATCGTCTTCTCCGAGGGCGCTGACCGGGAGCTCAAGACCATGTTCGCCGCCGTGCAGGAGATCACCTACAACGCCATCACGGCCTTCACCACCAACGACCTGGAGCTGGCCTACCGCATCGAGCCGTTGGAGGAGCTGATCGACTCCCTGTGCGACGAGATGAAGCTCCACCATGTGGACCGCCTCCAGCGGGGCATCTGCAAGCTCAGCCAGGGCTTTGTCTTCAACGATCTGCTCACCAACTACGAGCGGGTGGCCGACCACTGCTCCAACATCGCCGTGGCCATGATCGAGCTGGAGTCCGATTCCTTCGACACCCACCAGTACCTCATCAGCCTGAAGGACGTCCGCTCCCACAGCTTCGACCAGTATTATGAAGAGTACCGCAAGAAGTTTGCTCTACCGGACGACTGAGAAACAACTCCATAGAAAAACAACAAGCGAGCGTCGGGACTTCCGACGCTCGCTTGCTTTGGGGTTCAGATCAAATTTTAATAACCCAGGTCTTCGTCGATCAAGAGAACATGAGTCTCCTGCGCCCCGCCCAAAGGTTTCCAGACCACGGACAGCCCGTTGCAGATGCGCTGGGGGCTGTTGCAGTCGTAGCATTTCAGTTCGTTCTTCACGCAGGGCGTCTCCCGGTTCAGGCGGCGGGCGTTGAGAGGCGAGGCGATGTTCCGCGCCCGCCAGAGGGCCTTGTCAAAGGTCTCGGCCAGCTTGTTGCGGCCCACGAGATAGTAGACGCGCTCATGGGCACCGGTGGCGGCGGAGATGCGGTTGCCGGTGCCGTCGATGTTGATAAGCTCGCCTGTCTCCGCCAGGGCGTTGACGCTGGTGAGGTAGACCTGGGCCGTGGCGGCGTTTGCCAGGGTCTCCGGGCCGGGGGTGAGCCAGTGCCAGTAGACGGTGCTGGTCCGGGGAAGAAGTTCCTCCAGCTTCATGGCCTTGGCGGTCATGCTGCCGCCGATGCCGACGGTCTTGCCGGAACATTCCGCCGCCAGCCATTGGGCGGCGTCCTGGCCGGTGGCGAAGCGGTGGCAATGGAAGCGGGCGCGGGTGAGGGCCTGCTCTACGCGGTCAAAATTCATGGGGAAATGCCTCCTGTCTTGGGTGGGGTCAGGTGGTGGTGTCCAGGTCCACCAGGATGTTGTCGGTGCCGTTTTCTTCAAACTCGTTGATATAGGTCTCGATGCGTTGGGCCAGCTCCTCGCAGTTGGTCTCGTCGATGGGGGCGTCGTTCATGTCCCGGCGGGCCAGGTCCTCGGCCAGGATGTCGAAAAAGACGTTGTTCTCATACTCCATGATGGCCTCGTGGATGCCGCCCTCTGCAAAGGCGCGGGAGGGGACGATCTCGCCCCGATAGGTCTCGGCCAGGATGGGCATGCCCTCCTGCCGGGCCTTTTCAAACAGCAGGCTCTCTACCTGGTCATAGTCCCGGAAGCGGTCCTCTCCTCTGGTGGAGTTGAGGATCCAGTTGCCGATGTAGACCATGTCCAGCAGACGTCGAAATTCCTTTTTGCTCAGTTCCAGCTGCATACCTGTGACCTCCTCGCAGTGGGATTGGGGTGCGGTGTCCGCACTCTATCATAAGCCCGGCCGGGGCAAAAGTTGCCCGCAGCCCGGCGGGGTGTGCTTGTTGTTCACTTATTATAGTGTCCCCGACGGAGAATGTCAAAGGCGGAAGAGAGGAAATTGCCACGAATTCTCCCCCCAAAGCCCAGGAATTTCTCTGCCCTGTGCCCAAACAAGGGGGGGCGGCCCACTTTACAATCCCCACAGAATCAGGTATAATCTTTTGTATTTGGTAAAAAGAACAAGGGGGGAGTCGAACGCATGGAAAAGCCAGTCATTATCTCCATCAAATCGACCCAAAATATGGATGGGCAGGAAGATACCATTGAGCTGGTGACCCAGGGGGTCCTCCGGCACAGCGAGGAGGAGGGCTTTGCCCTGGTCTATCCCGAAAGTGAGCTGACCGGCCTGGAGGGGACCCTCACCACCTTTCGCATCGCCCCCGACCGGATCACCCTCCTGCGGGAGGGGACCATCAACTCCGAGATGATCTTCGAGGAGGGGCAGAAGCATTTCTCCCTCTATGAGACGCCCTTCGGCGGCCTCATGCTGGGCGTGAACACCCACCGGGCCAAGGCCCGCATCGGGGAGGGCGGCGGCAGCCTCTCCATCCGCTACGCCCTGGAGGCGGACAGCCAGCTCATCGGGGAGAACGCCTTTGAGATCCAAGTAACTGAACCCACCCTGGACCAGCGGGCACCCCTGGACCAGGCACTTTGAACAAGAAAGAAAAGGTGACACAAGCGTTATGGCGAATTTGATTCAATCGGCAAAAGCTCAGGTCAGCCAGCTGACCGCCCAGGCCTACGAGGCGGCCGTCGCGGCCGGGGCCCTCCCCGCCGGGGTAGAGCTGAAAGGCTCCGTGGAGATCCCCAAGGACCCCCAGAACGGCGACTACGCCTCCTCCGTGGCCATGGCCGGGGCCAAGGCCATGAAGATGGCTCCCCGCGCCATTGCCCAGGCCCTGGTGGACCACATGGATCTTGCCGGCACCATCTTCTCCTCCGTGGAGATCGCCGGCCCCGGCTTCCTGAACTTCCGCCTGGGCCACAAGTGGTACGGCGACGTGCTGGCCGAGATCGAGAAGGAAGGCCCCCTCTACGGGCAGAGCGACGAGGGCCACGGGGAAAAAGTGATGGTGGAGTTCGTCTCCGCCAACCCCACCGGCCCCATGCACATGGGCAACGCCCGCGGCGGCGTGCTGGGCGACACTCTGGCCAACATCCTCCGGCGGGACGGCTGCGACACCTGGAAGGAGTTCTACGTCAACGACGCCGGCAACCAGATCCATAAGTTCGCCGTCTCCATCGAGGCCCGCTACTTCCAGATCCTCAAGGGCGAGGACGCCGTTCTCTTCCCGGAGGACGGCTACCACGGCGAGGACATCAAGGAAAGAGCGCAGCAGTATGCCGACATCCACGGGGACAGCCTGCTCAACTGCTCGGAGCAGGAGCGCAGACAGGCACTGGTGGACTTTGCCCTGCCCAAAAATATCGAGAAGCTGCGCACCGACCTGGAAAAATACCGCATTACCTATGATGTATGGTTCCCGGAAAGCACCCTGCATCAGTCGGGCGCGGTCAAGGCAGTGGTCGACGAGCTGACCCAGCGCGGCATGACCTATGAAAAGGATGGAGCAATCTGGTACAAGGCGACCCAGTTTGGCGGAGAAAAGGACGAGGTACTGGTGCGTGCCAACGGCAACCCAACCTACTTTACCGCAGACATCGCCTACCACAGAAATAAATTTGTGGACCGTCACTTTGACAGGGTCATCAACGTATGGGGTGCTGACCACCACGGTCATGTAGCACGTCTGAAGGGCGCGATGGATGCCATCGGTCTGGACGGCAGCAAGCTGGACATCGTGCTGATGCAGCTGGTGCGCCTGATGAAGGACGGCGAGCCGTACCGCATGAGCAAACGTACCGGCAAGTCGATCACCCTGTCCGATTTGACCGACCTGGTTCCAATCGATGCAGCCAGATTCTTCTTTAATATGCGCGAGCCAAACTCCACCCTCGACTTTGATTTGGATTTGGCAGTGGAGGAATCCTCCCAGAACCCGGTATACTATGTGCAGTATGCTCATGCAAGAATCTGCTCCATCTTAAAGAATTTGCAGGCGCAGAACATCCAGCCGAAGGACTGTGACAGCCAGCAGCTGATGCTGCTGAACAGCTCGGAGGAAAAGGAGCTGATCCGCAAGCTGGCACAGTGCCCGCAGGAAATCATCAATGCTGCCAAGAACTATGACCCGGCACGCATGACCCACTACCTGATGGATGTAGCGACCCTGTTCCATAAGTTCTACAACGCTTGCCGTGTACAGGGCGAGGACGAGGCGCTGATGCAGGCAAGAATTTCGCTGTGTCTGGCAACCCGCGTGGTGCTGGCAAACCTGCTCAAGCTGCTGAAGATCAACGCTCCGCAGAGTATGTAAGAATAAAAAGCGATGCGGGCGATGGGCGACCATCCGGTCGGATAAAAAGGAGTATGAAATGGAAATCCCGTTATCACAGCCGCTGCTGATGGACGGCGCGGCAAGAACAAATCTGTGGCTGGAAGGAATGCCGATGTACAGCTGTCCGGCGCAGTGGATGCTCGAACACCCCGAGCGGGTGCAGAAGCTGCAAAGGGAGTTTTTGCAGGCGGGCAGCCGGATGCTGTGCACCCCGACGGCACAGGCGGACAGTGTGACCCTGCAAAAGTGGGACGCACAGCAGCAGATGGAGCCGTACAACGAGCAGCTGGCAAGGCTGACGGTGGAAAGCTGCCGCCGGGCAGAGCAGAAAACGCTGGCAGCCGGGGTGATTGCACCGCTGGAGCTGCTGGCGGAGCCGTTTGGTGAAACGCCGTTCTTTGAACTGGTGAACATCTATGCGCATCAGGCGTTTGCCTTGCAGCGCGGCGGGGTGGACCTGCTGATTGCAGACACGATGACCACCCTGTCGCAGAGCAGGGCGGCAATTTTGGGATGCCGGCAGACCGGTCTGCCGGTGATGGTCACCCTGAATGTGGAAGAGGACGGCGAGACCTGCATGGGCAGCGATTTGGTTTCCGCCTTGATTGTCTGCCAGAAGCTGGGTGCGGCGGCATTTGGACTTTCCTGCTGCGACCGACCGGAAAAGCTGTACCATCACATCGAGGAGATTGCACCCTATGCCAAGGTACCCATCATCGTGCGCCCAAGGGCAGGGGAGGATTTTGACCACCTGCTTTCGCCCGAGCAGATGGCGCAGCAGATGAAGGGACTTTTGCAGCGGGGAGCCACCCTGGTGGGAGGCTGCTGTTACACCACGCCGCAGCACATCCGCGCCATTGGGCAGATGATGTCGGATTTTGACTTTGCCGGTGTACACATCCGCAAGGAGGACAGCGACACCATCCTGATGGCGGGAGCGACCGAGCCGTACTTCCTGGATGAATACTTCGACCAGACCGAGCCGGTGTATTGTCGGGTGGATATGTCCGACGAGCTGCTGGAGCTGGAGCACAGCGGAGCGGATGTGGCAACCATCTGCATCGAAACGGTGGACGACGCATACAACTTTGCACTCAACGCTCATATGCTGCATATGCCGGTGTCCTTTTTGTCGGACAGCGAGGAAGCGCTGGAGATGGCACTGCTGATGTACAACGGCTGTGCGTTTGTGGATTCCCGCAGCGACCTGGATGAAAGGATACTGGAACGCCTTGCCAAAGGGTACGGCGCGACGGTGCGATAACAGAAAAATCAAGAATAGAAAAAGAGAGGCAGCGCCTGTTTTTACACAGGCGCTGCCTCTCTTTTTGCGTTGTTAGAGGTTGACTGAAAAATGGAAAGCAGAGCTTATTCCAAAAAGCTGTATTCTCCGCAGGCGATGGTGGTCGGATAGTCGTCGATGACCTCGACCTGTTCCCAGCGCAGCAGCTCGACCGAGCCGTCATCAGCAAGGACCAGAACAGCGGTGACAGTGCCGTCAATCTCCTGCTCAAACAGCTGCTTGAGGGCAGCGGGGGTGAACACCGCTTCAATTTGGCTGCTGCCGCCTTCCTGGGTCAGCGAGAGGGAGGAGAGGTTTTTCAGTGCAAATCCATCTGTCAGCAGAGGAGTTTGCAGCCAATGGAGGGTCTGAATATATTCGTCGTAGCTGTTGTAGATTTCGCGGTCGCCCTGACCGTAATTGATGCCCGCCTGCAACGTTTCGGCAAGCTTCATCTGCGCTTCGATGGCAGCCTTTTTGTTGAGGTTGCCCTTTTCGTCGTAGGCGTTGGTCAGGTCAAACTCCAGCTCATAGGCGCCTTCGGTCCCATCGTAGTTTAAACGGTAGACCTCCAATTTGCCGCTCTTTCGGGAGAAATTTTGTTCGAGGACATTTTTAAACACCGCATACAGGCGGGTGTCCAGCTTTTGTGGGTTGTCCTTTAATTCGGAAGCAGGACGGGTCTGCAGTTCCTTGGAAAAGTTGGGGAGCAGCGCCGTTGGTGCTGTGGTCTGCTCGGTTGCCTGCGGCTGGCTTTGGGCAGAAGGGTCGGTGGGCTTTTCTGCTTCGGGTTTGGCAGCATTGGCAGATTCGTTTTCTTTTGACGGGCTGCTGTTTTGCGTTTGCGGTTGGTCTTGTTTTTCCTCCTCCTTCGATTCCTCCGGCTGTGGGTCGGAAGAAGGAAGGGTGTCCTCGGCAGGAGTTTGCAGCTGGGCTGCGGGTGGGTCTGGCTGTGGGTCGCGGCTGCATCCGGCAAACGCCAGAGCCAGCAGCAGAGCCAGCAGACAAAGAATGGTGGTGTATTTCATAGGTGTACCTCCGTAAGGATCGGGTTTGGGTCTTGCTTTGCTTTTATTGTAGCACAGGATAGCCAAAGCCGCCAGAGAAAAAGGGAAACTGTAAACAATCAATTTATTTTTGTAATCATGTGGGCAGCTTTTTCCTTCTATAAGAGAGGTGTCCGATGCGGGCGGATTTGATGCAAAATCTGTCGAACAAATTTATGAAAGCAGCGACAGAGAGTGACAAACTTTTTGGTGGAGAGAAGGTATGATAGAGCTGTACCCAACAAGCGGACAAGCCGGGACAAAGGAGGAGGAGTGAGGCAATGGCTGTGCAAATCCAAATCAGGGAGGAAACGGTGCAGGCGTGCCTGTCGGGGGAAATCGACCATCACAGCGCAGCGCAGATGCGGGAAAAGATTGATGAAAGCGTCATCCAATCCGGTGCAAAGACCCTGGTCCTTGACTTTTCTCTGGTCACCTTTATGGATTCTTCCGGTATCGGGCTGGGGATGGGGCGGTTTCGACTGATGCAGGAAAACGGGGGCGAGCTGGTCCTTCAAAACCTGCCTGCACCGCTGCGCAAGGTGATGAAGCTGGCAGGATTGGACAAGCTGGCAAAATTCCAGTAGTTTTTCACAGAGCAAACAGCGGTATGTGGAAAACAAGCCGTACCAATGGAGGTTTTGTGATGAAGGCAATGAATACGATGCGTTTGTGCTTCGATTCGCGATCCTGCAACGAGGCATTTGCGAGGACAGCGGTGGCAGCATTTCTGTGTGGGCTGGACCCGACGGTGGAGGAGCTGAGCGATGTAAAAACAGCGGTTTCGGAGGCAGTGACCAACTGCATCATACACGGG